>Ga0114931_10002166_pt1 | contig 25021 bp, 17 predicted proteins | sample 2SBtaG_FD_89579 | JGI IMG/M metagenome (GOLD analysis project Ga0114931, IMG submission 89579) | Deep subsurface microbial communities from Kolumbo volcano to uncover new lineages of life (NeLLi) - 2SBTROV14_V59a metaG | ecosystem: Environmental > Aquatic > Marine > Volcanic | place: Kolumbo... | reverse complement strand
TCGACCGCTTCGTCGACCGAGTCCCACCACATGTCCCACTTGCTCGGCCGGTGCTTGCGCGCGTCGAGCCAGATGGCCGTCTTCCGCATGCAGCCCCAGAACGCCTTGTTCTCCGGGTAGGTTTCGTCCGGCTTGTGGGCGACGTCGGCGAGGCGATGCACGGCGCTGACACAGTCGAGCCAGCGCTTGTGCCCGATGCGATCGTTGTCGTGGTCCGTGCCGACCTTGAGCACGTCCTTGGTCCACAGCGCCGCCAGCTGCATGACGTCGAGGTTGGTCGTCGCCGGCTCGCGCGTGCCCTGGAGCGTGCTCGGGTCCGGGCCGCGGAGCTTGAGGAGCTGCTTGTAGAGCGCGATGTACAGGTCGGTGAAGTCGTCCGCCTGGATCGTCGCTCGGAGTTGCTGAACGCGGTTGGCGTTCCGCGGGATGTCGATGAGTGCGTACATGATTGTCTTCCTGTTCGAGTCGTCGGTTGGCGATGTCCGTCGCGAGATCGGTCCCCGTAGTAGCGCGAGCTGTGCGGGCTACTGGTTAGGGACTACTGGTCAGTCGTCGAGGCAGCGGTCCTGCAGGAACTGCACGACCTCCTCGACACTCGTTCCAGGGCCCGGCTTCACGATGATCGTGATGTGCCTGCCCTGGGGCTCCGGAGCTCCCTTGAGTCCTTGCTCGGCGCCGTCCGGGGTGGACGGCACCTCGCCGCTGGGCGGCGACGCCGGGGCGGTGCTGGGAGACACCGCGGGTTCCGGCTGAGGGCGGACATAGGTGGGGTCACTCGGAGCGAACAGCCCGGTGATGAGGCTGAACACGCCGCCGCTCTTCACGGCGGGCTGTGCCAGCCCCTTGTACTGGGGCGTGTTGCTTCCGAAGATTCCTCCGAACATGCTCATCCTCCTTTAGGCGAAGAGCTTGCTCGCGAGGGAGCCCACGGTACGAAGCTGCTCATCACGCTTCGCGTGTTCCGCGAGAGCCTTCTGATACAGCATCAGGTTCTCCATGTCCGCCTCCAGCTTCCCGATCGCCACCGGGGCGGTGGGAAGCGGCTGGATGGCGGCGAGGATCTGAGCCCCCGCCTCCACCAGGACGCCGGTGCTCAGGCCACCGGTGTCTGTGCGGACGATGGAGCCCGCGTTGGGACGCGGGCGCGTGCGAATGATCCCCGTTCGCGAGGACCGGCCACCCACCCGAGAGCGGGTTGGCCGACGCGAACGAGAGGGGACACGCGTCCGATGATCCCGACGAGCGTTACGGAACTCGTAATCGCCGTCGAAGTCATCGTCGTCATCGAGGATGACGATCTCTGCAACGTCTTCGTTCATAGACAATGTCCTTTCTCTGACGTGATGCACAGCTCGCGCTACTCCAGGGACCGATCCGCGGACGGACAGTCAGTCATGCGGCGTCGTAGACCTCCTCGTCGTAGTCGTCGGCCATCGCGGCGGCCTCGTCCTCCATTGCGAGCTGCTCGCGGGCGCGATCGAAGGCGGCCTCGATGTCCTGCCCGTAGACGGCCTGGCGCTTCTTGCCGGACGTCTTGACCGTCACCTGCGCCGTCTTCGGCTGGTCGCCCTTGTGGGCCTGCGTCGCCAGCCACGCCAGCGCGAGCTGACCGGCGCCGGCAGCCGCCGCGCCTCCCGTGGCGAGGCGCATCGCGGTGCCCTTCTTGGCCATCGTGGCGGCGACGCCGCCCGCGACCGTTACGCCCACGGCAGCGGTCGTCGGGCTGATACCAGAGCGAACCAGGAGCCCGCCGACGACCGCGCCTCCCGCGCCGCCGACCACCGCGGCGGCGACGTTCTTGAGCGCCTGGTTGTCCTTCGTGTTCCGGCGCCGGGGCGCGGAGCGGGTGGGTTTCTTTCTGCGTGCCATCTCTACAAGTCCTTTCGTCGTGGGCCCGCGGCCCGTCTGTTGTGCGTCCGGCTCCATTCCGTCGCGGAGTCCGTTCTGCTGGCGCAAGTCTCCCGTTGCTCGCCACGCGGCGAGCCGAATCACGCGGGGCGCCGGGTCGCGCTACGTCGCGGCGTTGGCCGCCCGCTTCTTGACGATCGCGTCCGTGGTGAGCGCCGCGAGCGTGCCGGGCATCGGTGGCGGCTTGGCCAGAGTGCCGAGGCTGAGGCCCTCACGGTTGAGCTCACGCTCGACCTCGCGAATCACCGGTTGGCCGATGCCGAGTTGTTCGAGCTTGGCCCGCACGACCGCGCCGCCGATGTTCCAGCCGATGCGCCCGCCCACCTTGGCCAGGTTTCCGAGCGTTCCGAGGTCCGGGCTGACGCGGAAGCCACCGACCCGAATCGACAGATTCCGCGGCGCAGGTGCCGGGCGGAGCGCGTGGCGCAGGGTGGTCGCGCCGAGCCGTACGATCTCCAGTCCGCGAACGCCGAACATCTGCGCCGCTTGCTCGGCGACCGAGAGCGCCCACGTCATGTCGTCGATGCCATTGCGCGGCAGCGGGCGACGGAGCAGGAGCTTTCGGAACGCTGCGTGCGCGTTGCGGATGCGCGCCGGTCCGTTGCGGTAGCGAGCCGCAGGCTCGGCCGCGATCGTGCTCACCCACCGGAACGCCTCGTCGGGCGACAGGTCGAACGAGTCGGGCTCGCTCATTCGGAACAGCCCCGCCTCGAGCGCGTTGCGCGGCACGCGAGGATCGAGCTTGATCGGTCGGTCGTCTTCGACCGGGAACGTGTGGCGACCGATCGGGGTGTCGATGGTCGCGAGCTGCCGCACGGCCGTCGGGTCGATGAGCTCACCGGCTGCCAGGAAGAGGGCACTGCGCTCGACGCAGTTTGGCGTGTCCGCGGGGATGCGCACTCTCTGCGGTACGTCGCAGTCCACCTTCGGCCCGTCGCTCGGCTCGCCCAGGTCGTTTCGCTGCGGCAGCGTCCGTATCCACGCCGCCAGCGCGCGCGTCGAGCCATGGCATGCGGCGATGTTGCGAACCGCTTCGGTGTCAATCGCGTCGACCGCCAGGTCGGTGACCTTCGTCAAGCAAGCAACGTCGTTGATGGGATCGGCGATCATGGCGACTCCTACAGAAGGTGGATGCTGATGAGGTGCGCGGCTGCTTGGGGCCCGACCTGGAGCAGCCAGGCGACCCACGAGCGGAGCTCGGCGTCGTCCATCTCGGCGACCGCGTCGGCCAGGTCGTCGACCTCGTAGGCCGTCATGCACTTGCCGATCTCGAGCAGGTGATCGAGGTGACCCTCGAACAGGAACTCGCGCACGAGGCGATCGATGGACAGGATGGCGACAGCGCCCGGAGTCTTGGTCGGCTTGCTGAACATTACGCGGCCTCTTTCTCGGTCTGGGTGGCGCCGTCGCCGGCGCCAGCGGTGGGGTTGATGTTCGCGATTCGCTGGCATTCGGCGCGCACCAGCTCCGCGGCTTCGTCGGGTGTCATGCGGAGGATCTGTTCTTTCCACGCGGCCATCGCCTCGGGCGGAAGTTGCTGGATCGCGCGCCGTGCGAGAGTCGATTCCTCCGGGGTGAGCCGCTGCTCGATCGCGGCGAGGTGAAGAAAGAACTGCGCTGACGGGTCGGGGGCGGAAGCCGCGCTGGCGCGCTGCTCGTCGCCGGACGTGCGTTTCGTCGCGGCGGGCGCACTCGCGCTCGAGCTCGCGGTGCCGGCGCTCGGCGCGGCTCCCGCCCCTCCCATCATGGCGATCGACTGCTCCGGCGACAGGCCCATGACCTTGGTGTGGATGTGGTGCTTGACCAACGGCATCGCCTGCGTGGCCACGTTCTCGATCAAGCGCACCAGGTGCACGGTCCCGTTCGGTTCGTCGTCGCCACCGTCATCATCGTCGTCCTGGACCGGCGGCGGCTCGGCGTTTCGCCACGCGCTGGCGAGCTGCAGGGGAACCACCTGCGGCTCCCGGGACGGCATCCCGGCTCCGTCCGCGGCGCGCAGCAGCGTCGCCGCCGAGTCCATCACCGTGGCGAACTTCTCGGCGATGGTCTTCACCATCTCGGAGTTCGCGCGGACGATCTCGCGCAGAAGCTCGTCGCCCTCGCTGCGTCTCGAGCCCCCGGCCTCGCGCGAGCTCGGCTCGTCGCTCAGCTGAAGGTACGCGCCGGTCCCGTCCTCACACGTCTTGTGATTCTCGTCGACCGGATCGAGCCGGTAGCGCCCGGCTGCGTTCCGGACCAGCGTGCGGAACTCGCCGATCTCGGTGTCGATCGGAATGATGAGCGGAAGCCCGTCGTCGCCGAACACCACCTCGGGCGTCCCGCGCCCCGACGCCTTGAACCGTCGAACCCGCCAGAAGCTGGCCGACGCGGGCAGGTCGAACCGCTCTCCGTTGATGTTGAATGCCAGCTCGGACATCTCTCGTTCCTCCTTCGGGTGTCGGCGGTGTCTCTTCCGCCCTCACCCGGTACTGGGAACGAGCCGCCCCGAAATCGGAGATGCCCGCGCGTTTTCTTCGAAGTTTTCTCGAAGCCGTTCGATGTCCGGCAGTTGGCGATCGAATCTGCGCCGCCGGAGCTCCGCCCGGAGTTCCCGCCTTACAAAGTCGACTTCTTGTCTTATTTATAGATCGCAGGCATCGGGCCGCAGGAAGGAGGTGAGCGCCATGGCGAAAAAGCAGGAACGGAAAGAACGCGTTGAAAAGGAGATCGAGCAAGTAGAGCAGTGGCCGGACGGTCCAGAGAAGGCCGCTCAACTGGCCGAGCTGTACAAGAAGCTCGAGGATCTCTAGCGAGCGCGGACGTTCAGCGAGCGACCGGCCGGCGCTCGCCGAATGCCTGCGCGAATGGTCTCCGGAATGGTCGACGGAATCGGACGCCTCGATCGTGCTGACCGTGATCACTCGCTTTTTTCGGAGCACCCTGCGCAGGAATGCCTCTGCGAATGACGGACTCCGGCCGCCGAGTCGCGCGAGGCTTGTCACGCTTGCGCCGGTCGGTCAGACTTGGATGATGTTGCAGATGCGGACAGTCGAGCAGCTCGGTGCTGTGTGGTACGAGGTTCCTTTCACTGGGGTCTGGTCGTTGTGGCCGCATCTACCTGAGCGGGTACGCATGCTCGACCTGGGCGGCGCGCTGTTCGAGCGCGCATGGTTGTACTCGCCACGTCATGGGGCCGTGGCCTCATATCGTGAAGTCCGCTGCAAACGATCCCGCCACCTCTACGTGCTGCCCGACGGGACGTGGATTGTCGATCACCTGGACGAGTTTCGGCCGCACATACGGAGCTGCGGTCTTCCGTCGGTCATCAACCACGACGTGGCTGACAACGATGGCAAGGCGGTGAAGTTCGTCTCCGGTGCGGCGGTGGTTTTCGCGCTTGGCCTGGGCATTCGGGCACTGGCGAAGGCACCCAAGCGGCGCTGAGCCGAACGACCTACTGACGCCAGGTAAGCTCCGAGCACGACTCCGGGATCCAGACCAACGACAGCACACCCTTGATCGAAGGGATCTCTCGCGCGTGTTCGTAGATCTCGGTGGGGCCCCGCATGTGATCCCCATCGATCCACGCCGTGGCGTCGACCTCCTCGAGCTCGGCAGAGAGAGGCTTCCCGCGGAAGTAGGGAGCGGCGACGCTCCAAGGGAGCACGGGCTGACCTCGACGGATCTCGGGCCAGAAGGTTCTGCTGGAGACGACCCAGCGGACCTTGTTTTGTTGCGAGAGGACGACGGCGCATCGCTCTGACGTCAGCTCGGCAAAGCGAATCGCGGTGGCGACGAGTGAGGTTCCGAAATCGTCGGCGATCTTCTGGATAACGCCGAAGTCCACTGGCGACACTTCACATCTTGGTTTCACGAGGCGGGTCGGTAGCAGGAAGTCGCCAGCGAAGACGTTTGCTTCTTCCTCGCGAAGCTTCCCATCGCCCTTGTAGGAAGCGGACACATCGCTTGCCCGGCTACACCCGGCAACGCCGCGGTGGCCGAGAAGGAGGTGGCCAAGCTCATGCGCGATGCTGAAGCGCCGTTGTCCGGGCTCGACATGGTTGTGAGAGAGCCGGATGCGGGCGGTTCGATCGAAGCGCGCAACTCGTGCGAGCGAGCCACGCAGGCCACCTTCGATCACCTGCGCTCGGAGTAGCCAGGCGACATCCTCGAGCTGATCGGGGTGGTCGATGCTGTAGGAGTCGACCAACTCGGCGGCTACTCGACGGGCGCGGCGAAGCCTGAGCTCTCTCATCGCGGTCGCCGCCAGGCATCGGTGGGTGGGAACACTGCGACCTGGCTGGCGGCCGGTGGGGGGACTGGCATCAGCGTCGACTCCTGCGTTCGAGGGTGGCTTGGGACAGCCACTCTACGACCGGGGTCTGACACCGGATTGTGCTTTAGTTACGGGAGATTAGCCGGAGATCTTGTTGTGTAATTTCGGCGAAATCCGGAGCCGGCATGCGGTGGATCACAGCTGCCGCTACGCGTCGTCGGCCTCGGGGCCGATCTGCGCCTCGAGATCGGCGAGCAACGTGCGCAAGTCGTCGACCGTCTCCTCTTCGAGCTTGCGGTGCTGAACCGCCAGTTTGCCCGGGAAGAGCTGGTCCAGCTCGCGCAGCCGCGCGACGATCGCCTCCTTCGTCATCGCGAGGATCCGCGCTGGTACCGATGGCTGGCCTGCTGCGAGTCGCTCCTGGCGCGCTTGCTCAAGCAGCTCCTGGCGGGCGCGTCGCGCGGCCTCGCCGGCAGCGTCCTCGATCTCGCGCAGTGCCTCGCGGTCGTTCGCGTTCAGCTTGCCGCGCTGCGCTTCGTCCTCGGCGATGTCGTGGAACAGCCCATCGACCAGGCTGAGGTCTTTGTCTTTCTTGGTGGTCATCCTGCCCTCCCGAGCGTTTCCTCCGCGTCCGCAGAGAGCTGCTCTGGCAGTCTCTTGAGCAGCGTGTTGATTCGTAGGCGCGCGTTGTCGTACTGGGCGCGCGAAATGCCGACGTGCTCCGCGACCTCCGCGCGGCCGGTGATGCCGTCGGCGTAGGCGTCGAGCACCCGGGTCGCGACCTCATCATTCGCCGCCTCGGCTGACTCGTACAGCAGCCCGGCAATCCGGGATACGAGGTCCATGTTCACCGTGCGCGCTTCGGCGTCTTCCTCCTGGGTTCGGCCAGACGCCTCCGCCTCAACCCGGTCGCCGTGTTCATCATCGAACATGCCCCCGAACCGGACGTGCGGCAACCGTCGCGCTCGCGCCATCATGTCCTTCGTCCGGTAGCGGATGACGCTGCGCAGGTGCATGTAGAGGTCGCATCGGCGCGGCTCCCACTCGACGTCGCCCATGTACGTGTCGCCGAGCGCGTCCGTCATCAGGTGCTTGGCCAAGCTACGTTCGATCGGAAGCCCGCACCGCGCTAGAAGCTCGACCCGCTTGCGCGCGTACTTGTACGCCCGCTCGCGCACGTCGGCGGTGTTCTGCTTGTCGATCTCGTCGAGGAACTCTCGCCGCTCGGCGGCTGTGGCAGGGGGACTCACCTAGTCGACTCCAAGAGATGCTCGTAGCACGCGGCTCCGACGCTGGCGCCCGCGAATCGAGCCTGGTTCCGGCGCAGTCTCCACAAGGCGCGCGCCCGCCATCACAAATGGTCGCCAGTTGCAAGTGGGGGTCAGATTTCCAGCGCTTCGGCGCTCGCGTCAGTGAAGTCCAAGACTTGCGAGGGCAGCTCATGCCTCCCGCTTGTTTTGTGCCCGCAAGGTATCGAAACCACAAGACAACCTGCTGTATCCTCGTCCGGTGTGTGAGGGGGAACGCTACCTGCGGGTGACGACAAGATCGCGCGTTGACACGCGGGTGCGTTCGAAGGGTTGGGGGAGGTTTCGGCGTGGACGTCTTTGATCTTCGCGAACGGGTGATCCGGGAGTACGGCCAGTATGTCCGTAGCTTCCTGACGATCAAGGATCCCGCGATCCGTCGCCTCGTGGAGCGGGAGATGGACCAAGGGTTCCTCTGGCCCGACCCCCTGATCCAACTCAACCCGAGCTTCGAACCCGGGGACCCGCTACAGACGCTCATCGATCAGGGGGAGCTGCACCCGGAGTGCATCAACATCTTCCGCGAGAAGCGCGAAGACGGTCACGTCGGTGCGCCCTTCCGGTTGCATCGCCACCAGGTTGAGGGCATCCGGGCAGCGCGCGCGGGCGAGAGCTACGTTCTCACGACAGGCACGGGATCTGGCAAGAGTCTCTCGTACATCGTCCCGATCGTCGACCACGTCCTCCGTCGCGGCAGCGGCAAAGGCATTCAGGCGATCGTCGTCTACCCGATGAACGCGCTGGCTAACAGCCAGATCGGCGAGCTCGAGAAGTTCCTGCGGCGAGGCTACCCAGCCGGTCGCGAGCCGGTGACGTTTCGCCGGTATACCGGGCAGGAGTCCCCCGACGAACGCAACGCGATCATCGCCAGCCCGCCAGACATCCTGCTGACCAACTACGTCATGCTCGAGCTGGTTCTCACGCGCCCCAAGGACCACCAGTTGATTGTCGGCGCGAAGGGCCTCCGCTTCCTAGTACTGGACGAGCTGCACACCTATCGCGGACGGCAGGGGGCGGATGTGGCCATGCTCGTCCGCCGCGTCCGCGAGTCCTGCGAAGCACGGGAGCTGCTGCACGTGGGAACGTCTGCCACGCTTGCGGGCGGCGGAACGTGGTCGGATCAGCAAGCCGAGGTTGCCGCCGTCGCGTCGCGTCTCTTCGGGATCGAGGTCAAGCCCGAACGAGTGATCGGCGAAACGCTTCGACGGGCGACTCCGGCCCCGGACCTCGCGTCGCCAGAATTCGCCGCGCGCTTGCGCGAGCGGATTCAGTCTGGACAGGATCCGACAGCAGGGGACAGTGCGGCATTCCTCGCGGACCCTCTTTCCTCGTGGATCGAGTCGACCCTGGGGTTGCGCAAAGAGCCCGACGGCAATCGCCTGGTTCGTTGTACGCCGCGGGCTCTGCTCGGCGACGATGGCGTCGCTGCGGCGCTCTCGGCGCTCACTGGGCTCGACCGAGCTCTCTGCGAGAGCAATATCCGCCGCGCTCTCTTGTCGGCCTACGGGTGTCGCAACGAACACGGACACCCGTTGTTCGCGTTCCGGTTGCATCAGTTCGTGTCGAAGGGAGAGTCGGTCTACGCGTCGCCGGAACCGGAGACCGTGCGCCACGTGACGCTCCAAGCGCAGCAGTTCGTGCCCGGGAGCGAGCGGAGCAAAGTTCTCCTGCCCCTGGCTTTCTGTCGTGAGTGCGGCCAGGAGTACTACTCGGTTCGCCTCGGCACGAACGACGACGGGCGGCCGGTCTATCTGTCGCGGCAGGTCGCGGATCGTTTGGATGATGATGATGGCGAGGCCGGCTACCTCTACATCAGTGAGTCGGCTCCATGGCCCGATGCGGCCCAGGAGTTCATGCAACGGATTCCGGACACGTGGCTCGAGGAAAAGGATGGCGTTCCCGTCGTCCGCAGGAGCCAGCGAAAGAACCTTCCCAGGAAGGTCTTCATCTCCGGTAATGCGGTCGAGAACGAGGGCAACCAGGCGGCATGGTGGCTGCCCACTCCGTTCCGGTTCTGCTTGAACTGTGGCGTTGCATACAACCCACGCCAGCAGTCCGACTTCGGAAAGCTCGCGACGCTCGGTTCGGAGGGGCGCAGCACGGCCACCACCGTGATGACGCTCTCGACGATTCGCAAGCTGATGCAGGACTCGAGCCTGGTGCGCAAAGCCCGCAAGCTGCTCAGCTTCACGGACAACCGACAGGACGCGTCGCTGCAAGCCGGGCACTTCAATGATTTCGTCGAGATTGCGCTTCTGCGATCGGCGGTGTGGCGCGCGATCGATCGCGCTGGCGACGATGGCATTCGCCACGACCGCCTGACGCTCCGCGTGTTCGAGGCTGTCGATCTGCCGCTCGCGATCTACGCCGCCGATTCAGGCGTCAAGTACGCTGCTCGCGAGGAGACCGATCGAGCGCTTCGCGAAGTGCTTGGCTACTACGTCTACCGCGATCTGCGTCGTGGATGGCGGATCACCTCGCCGAACCTCGAGCAGTGTGGCCTCCTGAATATCGACTACCTGTCGCTCGGCGAGTTCTGTGCTTCGCAGGAGGAGTGGCGCGATAGCCATCCCGTCCTCGCCAACGCCGCGACGGCTCAACGCGAGCTCGTGTGCAGAGTTCTCCTCGACTTCATGCGGCGCGAGCTGGCGATCCGCGTCAACTACCTGAGCCCCATAGAACAGGAGAGCATTCGCCAGCTGTCTCGACAGCGGCTCGCGGTGCCCTGGGCGCTGGACGACAACGACCAGCTCGAGCGGGGACGCATCGTCTTTCCGAGGCCGCGCGGCGCAACCAAGGACGAGGGACAATTCATTTTCCTGTCCCCGCGCGGTGGCTTCGGTCTCTTTCTGAAGCGCCGGGCGACCTTCCCGGATTGGAACGACCAGGGCAACGAGCCTCTGAAGATGGAAGACGTCGCCGCGATCATCCCAGAGCTTTGCGAAAAGCTCATGGTCCCGGGCCTCGTCCATCGCGTCTTGGATCCGCGGGAGGAAGGCGACGTGGGCGGCTACCAGCTCAACGCCGCAGCGTTCGTCTGGCGACGGGGTACAGGATCGAGCGGATTCCACGACCCTGTTCGAGTGCCGCAGCCGCCCGAGCACGGGCTTCGTACCAACCCGTTCTTCACAGATTTCTACCGCGAAGAGACCAGCGACCTGAAGAATCTCGAGGCCCGCGAGCATACGGCGCAGGTTCCAAGCGACGTGCGCGAGGAGCGCGAGGAGAAGTTTCGCCGCGCTGATCTGCCGATCTTGTACTGCTCGCCGACGATGGAGCTCGGGGTCGACATCTCGCAGCTCAACGTCGTCAACATGCGCAACATCCCGCCGACCCCGGCGAACTACGCACAAAGAAGTGGCCGCGCGGGACGTAGCGGCCAGCCCGCCTTCGTCTACTCCTACTGTTCGGCGGGAAGCCCTCACGACCAGTATTTCTTCAAGCGACCGGAAAGCATGGTGGCGGGCGCCGTCACCACCCCGCGACTCGATCTGGGCAACGAGGACCTCATCCGCGCGCACGTTCACGCGATCTGGCTGGGGAGCTCGAAGCTCTCGCTAGGCAGCTCGCTTCGCGATGTACTCGAAGTCTCGGGCGACACACCCACGCTGCGCTTGCTTCCGAAGGTGAGTGACGCGCTAGCCGATCTGCGAGCTCGCGAGGCCGGCCGCTCGCTCGCTCGAGAAGCTCTCGGCGAAGCGATCGCCGATCTCGTCGCGCCGGACGGCGATCCGGACGACTGGCTCGACCGCGTGCTCGTGCAAATTCCGACGAGCTTCGACAACGCGTGTCGAAGGTGGCGCGGCCTTTATCTCGCCGCGCTCAACCAGTCCAAGCGGCAGCACCGGATCATCCTTGATCCGTCCCGAGACCCGCGTGATCGAGAGAGCGCGAAGCGACTCCGTGCGGAAGCCGAGGCGCAGCTGCGCTTGTTGCTGGAAACCGCCGCGTCGACGCACTCCGACTTCTACAGCTACCGCTACTTCGCGAGCGAAGGGTTCCTCCCGGGATACAACTTCCCCCGGCTTCCGCTCTCAGCTTTCCTGCCTGGACGGAGGCAGCGCCAAGGGATGGATGAGTTCCTCACTCGGCCACGGTTCCTAGCGGTGAGCGAGTTCGGGCCGCGGAGCTTCATCTACCACGAGGGCTCCCGTTATGTGATCAACAAGGTCATTCTGCCCGTCGAGGGCGACGAGAATAGCGCGAGCATCAAGAGTCGAGCGAGTCAGTGCGAGCAGTGCGGCTACGTTCATCCGCTCGAGGACGAACCGGGCCCCGATCTCTGTGAGAGCTGCGCCGCGAAGCTCCCTCCCGCGTACGACAATCTGTTCCGCATGCAGAACGTCGCCACTCGGCGGCGCGACCGGATCAATTCGGACGAGGAAGAGCGGTTCCGCCTCGGCTATGAGCTGAGGACCGGTCTCCGTTTCGCCCGGCGCGGGGGCGTGGTGTCGGCGCGAGAAGCCCAGGTCGTATCCGAGGATGGTGAGTTGCTCGCCACACTGGTCTACGGCCACGCGGCGACGCTCTGGCGAATGAACCTCGGCTGGCGTCGCCGCAAAGACAAGGACCAGACGGGCTACGTGCTCGATATCGAGCGCGGCTTCTGGGCCAAGAGCCAGGTCGTCGACGACGACCCGGAGGATCCGTTGTCGCCGCGTGTCGAGCGTGTCGTCCCATTCGTAGAGGACACGCGGAACTGCATCCTCATCCGGCCGGCGGGCCAGCTCTCTACCGAGGAGATGGCCTCGTTGGAGGCGGCGCTCAAGACGGCCATCCAGCTCCTGTTTCAGCTCGAGGACCGCGAGTTGGCCACAGAAGCACTCCCCAACTCGGAGGACCGGCGACAGATCCTTCTCTACGAATCGTCCGAGGGCGGCGCCGGTGTGCTGCGAAGGCTCGTCGAGGATCCTTCCGCGATCGCGGACGTTGCCCGCCTCGCTCTCGAGATCGGGCACTTCGACCCTGACACCGGGGAGGACCAACGCCGCGCGAAGGGTGCTCGCGAGGACTGCGAAGCTGCGTGCTACGACTGCCTGCTGTCGTACTATAACCAGCGCGACCACCGGCGCCTCGACCGGCACTTGCTCCCGGAGCTGCTTCAACCTTGGCGACAGGCCAGGGTGCGGACGTCCCCTGCGCCGATGCCGCGCGACGATCAACTCACGAGGCTGCTCAATCTGTGTCAGTCGGAGCTAGAGCGCCGATGGCTGCGTCTGATCGACAGGCTCGACCTGAAGCTGCCGGGCCACGCACAGCCGCTCGTAGAGGCTTGCGGCGTGCGGCCCGATTTCCTGTATCGCGAAGAAGGGGTTGCCATCTTCGTCGACGGGCCCGTTCACGACACGCCTGAGCAACAGGCAAGGGACGATCAGCAGCACGACGCACTGGAGGACTTCGGCCTGACCGTCATCCGGTTCCACCATGCGGCGGAGTGGGAGCCGATTCTCAGACGCTATCCGATGTTGTTCGGCACGCCCGCAGCGCCAGCGGACGACCTGCCGCCGGGGAATGGAGCTGGCGACGGCGACGCATTCGATCCGGACGACTTTGACGAGGCCTGGCAGAAGGCGATGGGGGAGCTGGCGGCTACCGACGGGGTAAGCGTTGAGCCCGGCGAGGAGGTCATGGATGGTGGTCGAGTTGTGGACCTCGATCTCGCCTGTGTCCGTCGGAACGATCGCGCCGTGAGGCTCGTGGATGATGCTCGGGCGTCGGCCGATGAAGTGGCCGACGCGCTTGCACGGAGTGGCCATCGCGTGTTGCTTGTCCGCGCCGATGAGCCGGACGTGGTGGCGCGTGTTCTTCAGGCGCTCGAGGGGTAGGGCGTGACCGCGAGCGTAATGATTGCACCACAGCTGTTCGCGTCTCTCGGGAAGCTCGAGGGAAAAGACCAGGCGCGTGTCATCGAGTTCATCAGCAAGTTCCAGGAGAACCCTGCACACCCGGGCCTGAGTCTGGAGCGGCTGACGCGCGCTCGCTCGAAGGACGTCTGGTCGGGACGCGTTTCCCGCGGCCTGAGAGCCATCCTGCACAAAGACGGCGACGTGTGGGCCATCCTCTACGCCGACCACCATGACGCCGCCTACGACTGGGCCGAGCGGCGGGAGGTTGGTCGCCACTCCGTCACTGGGGCGCTCCAGATTGTCGAGGCCGTCGAGACAGTCCGGGAGGTGGAGAGGATCGTCGAGGTCAACGCCGCTGTAGATGTGCCGCCGACCTTCCGAGATCACGCCGACGACTATCTGCTGTCACTGGGCGTCCCGGAGGGCTGGCTGCCGACGATACGCAGCGTTCGCAATGACGATCAGCTGCTGAAGGTGTGCGAGAAGGTCCCCGAGGCCGTGGCGGAGCGTCTGCTGGCGCTCGCCGGGGGCGAGTTTGTGACGCCGCCGGCCCCCGTGCCGCGAGAGCGCCCCGCTATCGAGGCTCCGGACACGCGCGGTCGCTTCTATGTGGTGGAGGATGCTGCGGGGCTTGCCGCTGCGTTGCGCGCTCCGATGGAGCGCTGGATTGCGTTTCTCCATCCATCTCAGGAGCAACTGGTCAGACGAGAGTTCAAGGGACCGGCCAAGGTGTCGGGTTCGGCAGGCACAGGGAAGACGGTCGTGGCCATGCACCGGGCACGGCACTTGGCCCGCAAGGGCGAGCGGGTGCTCCTCACTAGCTTCGTGACGACGCTTTGCGACAATATCGAACGCAACCTGGCGAAGCTCTGTGGTGGGCCCGAGCTCGAGCGGATCACCGTCTCGACCGTCCACAAACAGGCGCTCGACCTCGTAAAGCGGCGAGAGCCGCGAGTTCGGCCCGCTTCGGAGGACGAGGTCGTCGAGGCGCTGGGGACCCTGCGCCTGCGATACGCGCCGGAGTATGACGCACGGTTCGTACGGTCCGAGTGGGACAACGTGGTTCGGCTACAGGGGATCGAGACCTGGGCGGACTATCGCCAGGCGCGGCGCACGGGCCGCGGCAAGGGTTTGTCAGTCAAAGAACGGAAGCGCCTGTGGCAAGTGTTCGGTGGCGTCCTCGACAGCCTTGCCTCCCGCAGCCTCCGCGATTGGACGGGGCTCTGCGTCCGCGCCGAGCACTTGCTCGACAGCGGTGAGGTGACGTCGCCGTTCACTGCGGTCATCGTCGACGAGGTTCAGGATCTCCGGCCGCCCGAGCTGCGGTTCCTTCGAGCGGTGTGCGCGAGCCGGCCGGGGAACTTCATGGTGTGCGGCGACGCCGGGCAGCGGATCTACCCTGGCGGGTTCTCGCTTAGTGCGCTCGGCATCGAGGTTCGTGGGCGGTCGGCAATTCTGCGCATCAACTACCGCACGACGGAGCAGATTCGTAGCCTCGCCGATCGGCTGCTAGGCGACGTGACCGACGATCTCGACGGCGGACGGGAGAAGCGAACCGGGACACGGAGTCTACTCAGCGGCCCAGACCCTGTGCTCTATGGACGCGAGAGCCGCAAGGCCGAGATGCAGGCGGCAGCGGAGCAGATCGGGGCGTGGCTGGATGATGGGCTGCAACTCAGTGCGATAGGCGTGTTCGCCAGGACAGGAGGGCTGGTGAAGGCTGTCGGGGAGGCCTTGGACGGGGCAAACATCCCATGGCGCAAGCTCTCGGACAAATGCGCGTCCGCGGATGGCGCGGTCAGCGTTGGGACGATGCACCGAGCGAAGGGGCTCGAGTTCAAGGCTGTCCTGGTGGTGGGCTGCGCCGAGGCAGTGATACCCAGTCCCGCGGTGATTCGAGGCACGTCAGACCCTCAAGATCTAGAAGCGGCCGAAGGGCGTGAACGTCGGCTGCTGTACGTGGCCATGACGCGCGCGCGTGACGAGCTCGTGGTCAGTTGGTCAGGGCGATCGAGCCGGTTTCTCGAATCGCTTGCCCAACTGGTGAAGGAAGCGAACCAATGACGTTCGATGTAGGAGCGCTCGTGCGGGCGCGGGGCAGAGAATGGGTGGTTCTCCCTGAGAGCCTCGACGATCCGGACCTCCTTGTCTTGCGACCTCTCGGGGGCACGGAGGACGAGGTCACCGGCATCTACTTGCCGATCGAGCCCGTCGAACCGGCCCGCTTCGAGCTGCCCAATCCAGCGACCGACATGGGGAACCACTTGTCGTGTGGGTTGCTGCGCGATGCGGTTCGCCTCGGGTTTCGCTCCGGGGCGGGGCCGTTCCGCTCTCTCGCGCGGATCGCCGTCGAGCCTCGCCCGTATCAGCTGGTGCCCTTGTTGATGGCGCTCAAGCAAGATCCCGTTCGGATGCTCATCGCCGACGATGTCGGGATCGGCAAGACGGTTGAGGCGTGCCTGGTGGCTCGCGAGTTCATCGACCGCGGGGAAGTCCCCGGGCTCGCGGTGCTCTGTCCTCCCCATCTCGCAGAGCAGTGGCAGCTGGCGCTGGCCGAGCAGTTTCACATCGACGCGGAGCTCGTGCTCTCCGCCACGGCCGCGCGTCTCGAGCGGACCTGCCGGCAAGACGAGTCACTGTTCGAGCGTTACGCGTTCACGGTGGTGTCCACCGACTACATCAAGAGTGAGCGGCGCCGCCACGAGTTCCTCCGGACGTGCCCCGAGCTGGTGATCGTGGATGAAGCGCACACATGCGCGTCGGGTGGCGGTCGGTCGGCGGGGCAGCAGCGACACGAGCTTCTTCGCGCGCTGGTTGATCCCTCCAGGGAAGCTGGCTCGACACGGCACTTGGTTCTCGTCACCGCCACGCCGCACAGCGGCAATGAAGCGACCTTCCGCTCGCTGCTCTCGCTCCTCGATCGTCGTTTCGGCGAGCTGCCCGAGGACCTGTCCGGCGATCGGAACCGCAAGCACCGCGAGGACCTTGCGCGCCACTTCGTGCAACGGCGCCGCGCGGATCTTGAAGCCTACCTCGATACCGTCACGCCGTTCCCGAAGCGAGAGATCGCCGAGGACCACTACACCCTCACTGACGACTACCGCCGTTTCCTCGACCGGGTGCTCGACTTCTGCCGCGAGAGCGTTCTCGATGAAACCCTGGAGAAGCGCCGCCAGCGCGTGCGGTGGTGGTCGGCCCTGGCGCTGTTGCGCGCGCTGTCCTCCAGTCCCGCCGCAGCCGCCGCGACGCTGCGCAACCGCTCGGCCTCGGCGGACGGCGAGACGGTCGAGCAGGTGGACGAAGAAGGCCGCCGCGCCGTCCTCGATCTCGACGAGGAGAGCGCTGAGGGGATTGACGTGGTGCCCGGCAGCGAGACGGGCGAGGAGGACGATAGCGCTCGTGAGCGGCTGTTGCGTCTGGCCCGGGAGGCCGAGTCCCTCGTGGGCAAGAAGGACGCGAAGCTCAAGCGGGCCTTCGAGCTGGTGAAGCAGCTCCTCGACGACGGCCATGCACCGATTCTGTTCTGTCGGTTCATTCCCACCGTCGAGTATGTGGCCGAGTTTCTCCGCAAGAAGCTCGAGAAGAAGGGTGTCGTGGTCGAGGCGATTACCGGTCTTCTGCCTCCGGAGGAACGCGAACGACGCGTCGAGGCCCTGGGCGATCACGACAAGCGTGTCCTGGTTTGCACCGACTGCCTGAGCGAAGGCATCAACCTGCAACAGCAGTTCGACGCGGTGATGCACTATGATCTATCGTGGAACCCGACGCGCCACGAGCAGCGCGAGGGGCGCGTCGACCGCTACGGCCAACCTGAGGCGAAGGTGCGCACGCTGACGTTCTACGGGCAGGACAACCCGGTCGACGGCATCGTGCTCCAGGTCCTGCTCCGCAAGCACAAGGCGATTCACCAGCAGCTCGGGGTGATCGTTCCCGTCCCGATGGATACCAAGGTCGTGGAGGACGCCATCCTCGAGGGCCTTCTCATCCGGGAGACCAAGGCTACGGCGCAGCTGACGATGTTCGACTTCCTCGAGCCGATTCATCGTTCCGTCGACATCGAGTGGGACAAGGCCGTCGAGCGCGAGAAGCGCAGCCGCACGCTGTTCGCCCAGAACCAGCTGCTGAAGGCCGTGAACACCGAGGTGCGCGGCGAGCTGGAAGAGGTTCGCCGCGCGATCGGCGGTGAGGCCGACGTGCGCCGGTTCACCCGGACCGCTCTTCGTACCCTCGGGGCGATCGTCTCCGGCGACGAGCCAGTCAAGGTCGATCTGCGCGAGACCCCTCGGGCACTCAGAGACGCAGTGGGCCGGGACGACGGCTTGACCGCGGTCTTCTCGGGTCAGCCGCACAAGGGCGCCGTGCTGCTCACGCGCACCCACCCGGTGGTCGAAGGCATTGCGGCCCACGTCATGGAAACCGCCCTCGACCAGGATATGGATGGGCCGGGGCGTCGCTGCGGCGTTGTCCGCACCGCTGCCGTCGACAGGCGTACGACGATCCTGCTGCTTCGGCTGCGTTTCCACATCGTGACGCAGGGCCGCGACGGCGTGGAGCGCCCGCTTCTCGCGGAGGATCTGGTGCTCGCCGGTTTCACCGGCAGCCCGGAGCGCGCAGAATGGCTGTCGTCGGACGCGCTGGATCCGCTCCTGGAAGCCGACGCCGACGCCAACATCGGCGCCGACCAGGCGCGGACACATATCCGTCGCGTCCTCGAGCGCTTCGAGGACCTCCGTCCGCGCCTGGATCAGATCGCCGAGGAGCGCGGCGAAGCGCTCTTCGATGCCCACCGCCGGGTACGCAAGGCCACCAAGAGCGGGGTACGTGCGCTGAAGGTCGATACGCACAAGCCCGCTGACATCCTCGGTGTGTACGTCTACCTGCCGGCGGCAATGGGGGAGCTGGCATGAGCGGATCGGAGTTGTTTGATCAGCTCGTCTCCCTCTTCGAGCACACTCACCGTGTACTCCAACGGCGTGCCGCTCGCTCCGTCGATACTGCGCTCGTCGTGCGCAACTGGCTTTTCGGCTACTACGTGGTCGAATACGAGAACGCGGGTGCTTCTCGTGCCGACCTCTACGGCAAGGCTCTCATCGATCGCCTTTCGGCGTCGCTCGGCCAGCGTGGCTTGAAGGGGACATCCCCCACGAATATCCGTAAGTTTCGAGCCTTTTACGAAGCGTACCCGGAGATTCAACAGACGCCGTCTGTTGAATCTCCCGTGCACCGGCGGAGGGATCAGATTCAACAGACGTTGTCTGTGGCATCCGCTCCGCTCAGCGTCGCCAGCCATCCGGCGATCGAGGCTTGGACCGCTTCACTCAGCGTGCGCTTCCAGCTCGGCTGGTCTCACTACGTCACTCTGCTCACGGTCGCAGATACGGACGCACGCCGCTTCTACGAGATCGAGGCGGTCGCCAACAGCTGGAGTGTACGCGAGCTGGAGCGCCAGATCGGCAGCGGTTTGTACGAGCGGCTGGCCCTCAGCCGCGACAAGGCCGAGATCAAGAAGCTCGCCGAACAGGGCCTCGTGATCGAAGAGGCGGCCGACATCGTCAAGAACCCCTACGTGCTGGAGTTCCTCGAGTTAGAGGAACGGAGCGCCTACAGCGAGCACGAGCTCGAGACGGCCATCATCGACAAGCTCGAGCACTTCCTCCTCGAGCTGGGGAAGGGCTTCCTCTTTGAGGCGCGGCAGAAGCGCTTCACGTTCGACAGCGATCACTTCTATGTCGACCTGGTCTTCTACAACCGGCTGCTCCGTTGCTTCGTCCTCATCGACCTGAAGATCGACAAGCTGACCCACCAGGATCTGGGCCAGATGCAGATGTATGTGAACCATTTCGACCGCCACGTGAAGACCGCGGACGAAGCGCCTACGATCGGAATCGTTCTGTGCAAGCGGAAGAACGACGCCGTCGTCGAGTTGACGCTGCCCGAGAACAGCAACATCTACGCATCCGAGTACCAACTCTACCTGCCGTCGAAGGAGGAACTGAGACGAAAGCTCATGGATTGGGCGAAGGAAGTGGCGGGATGAGCGGGCTCACGACCGAAATCGGGGCACGGCCTGTGGCCCAACTTCTCGAGCCGGTAGTTGGGCCACAGGTCGTGGCCCATTTCCCCGCCAGGGGCGAGGAAGGTGACTCGTGAGCCGCGCTCGGAACCTGTTCAGCAGCGTTTGCACCGAAGGCGGGCTTCTGCCGCAGGACGTTCTCTCGCGCATCCAGGCGGGCGACAAGGATCTTCCCGGGCTCGATCCGGCAAGTTACAATCTCGGTCCGCACGAGCGTGTCGGCGAGGCGGTCAACCGTTCGTGGAGCCGGTTGACGACGCTGTGGCATGGCTTTCAGACGGAGCTGGCGAAGGTTGCCGACGCCTCGTTGGCGACCGGCCTCACACGTGACCGATGGCTGCTGCCGCTCTTCGAGGAGCTCCGCTACGGCCGGCTCCCCAAAGGCCAGGCGATCGACGTCGAGGGCAAGAGCTTCGCGGTGAGCCACACGTGGCAGCATTCGCCGATCCATCTGCTCGGTATAGGCGTCGATCTCGACCGGCGCCAAGCCGGCGTCGCTGGTGCGGCGAAGGCATCGCCCCACGGTCTGGTGCAGGAGTTTCTGAATCGCTCCGAGGATCACCTGTGGGGCTTCGTGAGCAACGGCCTGCGCCTGCGCATCCTGCGTGACCACCACAGCCTGACGAGGCAGGCCTACATCGAGTTCGACCTCCAGGCAATCATGGAGGGCGAGCAGTACAGCGAGTTCCTACTCCTGTGGATGGTCTGCCACCAGAGCAGGGTCGAGGCCGACAAGCCCGAGGATTGCTGGCTTGAGACCTGGTTCAACGCGTCGCGCGAAGAAGGCATCCGCGCCCTCGACAAGTTGCGCGACGGCGTCGAGAAGGCGATCGAAGCCTTCGGCACCGGCTTCCTCGCCCACCGCACCAACACGAAACTGCGCGATGCCCTGGAGAACGGCGAGCTCGACAAGCAGGAGTACTACCGTCAGGTCCTCCGGCTGGTGTACCGCCTGATCTTTCTCTTCGTCGCCGAGGAGCGCGATGCGCTGCTCGATCCCGACGCGGACGAGACGGCGCGGAACCGGTACCTGCGCTTCTATGCGACGCGCCGGCTGCGCGATCTAGCGGACAAGCGTCGGGGCGGTCCGCACGGCGACCTCTGGCAGGGACTTCGGCTTGTTATGTCGAAGCTCGACGAGGGCTGCTCGGAGCTCGGGCTACCCGCGCTCGGCAGCCGCCTTTGGGGCCCGACGGCGTGCCCATGGCTGATGGACGCCGAGTGCAGCAACGAGCCGTTGCTTGACGCCGTGCGGCGGCTCTCCACCATTCACGAGGGCAAGACGCGGTACCCCGTGAACTGGCGCAACGTTGGTGCCGACGAGCTGGGCAGCATCTATGAGAGCCTGCTCGAGCGACACCCGCGCATCCACAAGGAGGCCGCCACGTTCGTGCTGGAGACAGCGGCTGGGCACGAACGCAAGACGACCGGCAGCTACTACACACCGACCGTATTGGTGGACTGCCTGCTCGTCTCAGCGCTCGATCCGGTCTTAGCTGAAGCGTGCAAGAAGCCGGATGCGGAGGCCGCGATCCTCGATCTAAAGGTCTGCGACCCCGCGTGCGGTTCCGGCCATTTTCTTGTCGCAGCTGCGCGTCGCATCGCCAAGCGCCTCGCCGCCGTTCGCGCCGGCGAGGATGAGCCAAGCCCGCGCGAGGTGCAACGCGCACTTCGCGACGTTGTGGGCCGCTGCATCTATGGCGTCGACGTCAACCCGATGGCTGTAGAGTTGTGCAAGGTCAGTCTCTGGATGGAGGCGATCGAGCCGGGCCGGCCTCTGTCCTTCCTCGACAGCCACATTCAGTGCGGCAATGCGTTGCTCGGTGCCACACCCGCGCTGATGGCCCGCGGTATCCCCGACGATGCGTTCAAGCCGATCGAGGGCGACGACAAGGACTTCGCGAAGAAGCAGAAGGCGCGCAACCGAAAGGAGCGCAGAAAGAAGCAGCTGACCCTTGCGTTCCCGTCGGCGTTGGACACGAAGGTGGTGGACCAGTTTCTCGCTTGCGACGAGAGCCCGGACCTCGACCTCGCGGCCGTTCGGGAACACGAGATCTGCTGGCTCAATCTCCAGCGGTCGAGCACGCACCGGGACGCTACGTTCCGCGCAGACGCCTGGTGCGCCGCCTTCGTGTGGCCCAAACAGCCCGGTGAGGTCGGCGACGCAATGATCACGGAGGAGGTCTGGCGACGACTTCAGAAGGACGCGTCCACGGCGGGACCTGCCGCGAAGAAGACCGTGCGAGAGCTTGCGCGGCAGTACCGCTTTTTTCACTGGCACCTCGCGTTCCCGCAGGTTTTCGGTGAGCGAAAGGAGGAACTCGAGAACGACGACGTCACCGGGTGGACCGGCGGCTTCGACGTGGTGTTGGGGAATCCTCCATGGGAGAGGATCAAGCTCCAGGAGAAGGAGTTCTTCTCGACACGCGCACCTGAGATCGCGAGCGCGAAAAACGCAGCGGCTCGCAAGCGGGCGATTGCGAAGCTGGAGACCACGGAGCCGGAGCTTTGGGCTGAGTGGCTGTCCGCGCTTCGGCAAGCGAGTGGTGAGTCCAGTCTGGTGCGTGACACTGGCCGGTATCCTCTGTGCGGGCGCGGAGACATCAATACCTACAGCATCTTCGCGGAACTAAATCGCACGGTGATCTCAGGTCGAGGGCGCGCGGGTTTCTTGGTTCCCAGCGGTATCGCAACGGACGCGACCACGCAGTACTTCTTCAAGTCGCTGATCGAGGGCAAGCGGCTCGCGAGCATGATCTCATTTTGGGAGATCCGGCGGGTATTTGTAGGGACGGACAGCAGAGACTCGTTCGCTCTTCTCACAATCACGGGCGACGAGGTTCCAAACGAGGTGGCCGAATTTGCGTTCGATCTGCGCGACACGGCAGCGCTCTCGGATCTCGAGCGACGCTTCAGCCTGACTGCGGAGGACATAGCACTGCTGAACCCGAACACGGGAACGTGTCCGGTCTTCAAGTCGCGTCGCGACGCGGAGATTACCAAGGGCATCTATCGTCGCGTACCCGTCCTCGTGCGCGAGGCAACCGAGGACGCGCCGGAGGAGAACCCCTGGGGCGTCACGTTTCGCACCATGCTTCACATGGCGAACGACTCGGGTCTCTTTCGCGTACGCGAGGAGCTGGAGGACGGCGGCTGGCGCTTGTACGGGAACATTTTCGAGCGCGACGGCGAGCGGCTGCTCCCGCTCTACGAGGCCAAGATGGTCCACCATTTTGACCATCGGTTTGGGGACTACACCGACAAGCCCGCCGACTCGCAGTCCACCGCATTGCCCGATGTGCCCTTGGACCGGCTCTCGGATCCACACTATGTCATCACCCCGAGATACTGGGTAGAGGAAGCGGAGGTCGACCAGCGCCTCGATGGGCGGTGGAATTGCGGCTGGTTGTTGGGCTGGCGGGATATCGGCCGAAGCACAGACGAACGCACGGTGATCGCATCAGTCATCCCTCGGGTGGCGGTCGGACACACTACCCCGCTTGTTTTCTCTAGTCGATCCTCGGGACTGGTGGCGTGCCTTGATGCAGCTCTTTGCAGCATGGTCTTTGACTACGCGGCCCGTCAAAAGATTGGAGGAACGCACGTCACGTACGGCTACTTCAGGCAGCTTCCTGTTCTCTCGCCGAGCCAATTCGGCGAGAGGTGCCCTTGGTCCCCCAGCGAGGATGTGTGGAGCTGGCTTAGGCCGCGTATTCTCGAGCTCTCGTTCACGTCCTGGGAGCTCGAGCCCTTCGCACGTGACATCGGGTACTCTGGCGCCCCATTTCGTTGGGACACCGGTCGCCGGTTCCGGTTTCGCGCCGAACTCGACGCCGCATTTTTCCACCTATTCGGGCTTTCGCGTCGCGACGTCGTCGACGTGATAGATACCTTCTCGATCGTCCGCAGGAACGACGAGCGGACCTACGGTGAGTACCGCACGAAACGCGCCATCCTCGAGATCTATGATGAGCTGGCCGAGGCCGCGAGGACTGGCAACGGCTACCGCACATCGGAAGACTGGGTGCCAGGCGCCCCGGGCGCAAGCCACGGCACGTTCTCGCCCGACGGCACTCCGAGAGACTACAGCGAAGCGCTTCGGACCGGTCTGTTGTTCGCACTTATCCGCCGCAGCGGCGACGCGGGCATCGCGTTGGCCGGTCTGTCTCGTGCGCTTCTTTGGCTTCAGGACTCGACCCACGCCGCGATGTGGTTCGAAGGTTCGTCGCTCGAAGACTTCGAGCGGGTTCGAGGCGCAGATCCGTTGCTCGCGAGCGGGGCTGGCGAGAGCCAGACGACCAGGCTTCTCGACGCGCTCGAAAATGAGAGGGCCATCACCCGGGATGCGAACGGCATTGCTCGCCGCCCCGCAGGTGGCTCGATTCCCGGTTGGCTGCCACAGACCCCATCGCTGGCAAAGCTTGCAACCCTTATGCGTGGACCACTCGAACACGCTGAGCAAGGAGCCGCGTCGGCACCGGATGTCGAGAGCGTTTCGCCTGGAGAGTCGAAGCAGGCATGACTGAGCCCGCACCACGCCTTCGCGTTGAACGCCTGGTCATCGTCGAGTCCCAGTCGCCGATCAGGTTTGTTCGTCCTCCCATTCCACTACACGCAGGACTCAACATCGTGTGGGCACAGGAGTTGCCCGCCGTTGACGGCGTGACGGAAGTCGAGCGAGCGGGGCACGGCGTCGGAAAAACTACATTCTCGCTCATGCTTCGGGCAGTGCTCGGCGACGACGGCGCCGCGGTCAAGGCGATGTGCGCGCACCTGGCGGAGCACTACAGCAGCGGGGGCATCGCGGCTGAGGTTGTTGCAGGCGACCAGCGCTATGCGGTCTTCCGGTCGTTCGGGCCACAGAGCTTCGCGCTCGAGAACGCGACTGTAGAGAGCCTGTTCGAGGAGAACTCGAAGGCCAGCACGATCGACTTCTCGACCTACGTCACGGCTCTGGGCGAGCGGGCCTGCCTACAGCACATGCCGACGCGCGCGCTGCCCGTTACTGGTCAGCCGGTCGAGTGGGCTCATGTGCTCTGCTGGATTGCTCGTGATCAGGCTTTGGGTCTGCGCCAGTACTTCGAGTGGCGCAACGACGACGGGACGGGACTGCGGCGCAAGGCGAAGGACCCGCCGGCTCTCGTCCGACTGATGCTGGGCCTGGTCACGGATGCGGAGGCAACGGCTGAGAAGAAGATCTCACGCATCGGCGACAAGCTCGGAAAGGCCCGCGATGCTCTCCGTGCGGAGGAGCAGCGGAGCGCGAATGTTCGCGGCATCGTCGAGTCGCAGCTTCGGCAATGGGCAGGCGTGAGCAACTCGCTTCAGATGGTTGCCGATGACCTGTTCTCGGAGTCCGTCGAGAGGGAGATTCAGCGTAGAACGCGCCAGATCGAAGCCCAGAACGCGAAGGACCGTGCCGCAGTCGCGACACTGGATTCCGAGCTCGCCGAGTTGGCTTCCGACATCAAGATGCAAGATCGCGTCGTCCAATTGGCCAAAGCTCGATGGGACGAGACAGTGGCCCTTCGGAAGCACGACGCAGAGTCGCTGAAGGAGATCCGCGAACGACGCGACGCGCTCCTCACGCTGTCGGGGACATGCCAATACGGCGGAGTCACCTACAGCGATT
>Ga0114931_10002165_pt1 | contig 25023 bp, 30 predicted proteins | sample 2SBtaG_FD_89579 | JGI IMG/M metagenome (GOLD analysis project Ga0114931, IMG submission 89579) | Deep subsurface microbial communities from Kolumbo volcano to uncover new lineages of life (NeLLi) - 2SBTROV14_V59a metaG | ecosystem: Environmental > Aquatic > Marine > Volcanic | place: Kolumbo... | reverse complement strand
TCCTCCGGAGGTGCAAACCTCCTTTTGTCTTTAACTCGTATCTTTTCTCTTTGCTCTTGTAGCTGATGTTTTTAGGCCAGTAGCTCAATTGGCAGAGCGGCGGTCTCCAAAACCGCAGGTTGGGGGTTCGATTCCCTCCTGGCCTGCCATTTTGGTAATCATCAGGATTTTTGAGGTGTATGGACAAGGTTAAATTGACAATAGCTGTGGCGCTGATCGCATCTGGTGTGGCCGGGTTTTACTACTTCGGCGACCAGTCGTTGCTGATGCGGGTGCTTGGCTTGCTGGCGGTTGGTGGTGTTGCGCTGGCGATTGCCTATCAGACGGCTGTTGGTCAAAGAACCTGGGGCTTTGTGGCTGACGCGCAAACAGAGGTTAAGAAGGTTGTCTGGCCCACCCGGAAAGAGGCGATACAAACTACCTTTATGGTGATAGTGATTGTGTTGGTCGTCGCGATTTTTGTGTGGATGCTGGATTCGACTCTGTTGTGGTTGGTTCGGTTACTGACTGGTCAAGGGGAATAGTTGCATGGCAAAGCGTTGGTATGTGGTGCACGTTTACTCGGGCTTTGAGAATCAGATAAAGCGCTCGCTGGAAGATCGCGTGGGTCATGCCGGTATGGAAGACCATTTCGGCGAGGTGCTGGTGCCCACCGAAGAGGTTGTCGAGATGCGTGCCGGCCAGAAGCGCAAGAGTGATCGTAAATTCTTCCCCGGTTATGTCCTGGTGCAGATGGAGATGGATGATGCCAGCTGGCATCTGGTCAAGGATGTGCCCAAGGTCATGGGTTTTGTTGGTGGTACTAGCGACCGTCCTGCGCCCATCAGCGATCGAGAAGCAGAGCGTATTCTGGATCGTGTCAAGGAAGGCGTCGAGAAGCCCAGGCCCAAGGTTCTGTTCGAGCCCGGTGAGATTGTCCGGGTTACTGACGGGCCGTTTGCCGATTTCAACGGCGTGGTGGAAGAGGTTAATTATGAGAAGAGTCGCCTGCGCGTGGCAGTGCTGATCTTTGGCCGCTCGACCCCCGTTGAGCTGGAGTTCAGTCAGGTCGAAAAGGGTTAGTTTTTAGAGAAAGAGCAAAGGGGTCGCCCTCATTGCTCTGAATATACCCGGGGAGCTGCAAGGCGTTTGCACCCGCTAAGGAGTAAAAGCAATGGCTAAGAAAATCGAAGCTTACATCAAGCTGCAGGTGGCCGCCGGTCAGGCCAACCCAAGTCCGCCGGTAGGTCCGGCGCTGGGTCAGCACGGCGTCAATATCATGGAGTTCTGTAAGGCATTCAATGCCCAGACCCAGAGCCTGGAAGCCGGTATGCCGGTACCGGTCGTGATCACAGTCTACAATGATCGCAGCTTTACCTTTATCACCAAGACCCCACCTGCGGCCGTGCTGCTGAAGAAGGCGGCGGGAATCAAATCAGGCAGCGGGCGTCCGAACACCGAGAAGGTCGGCACCGTTAACCGTGCCCAGCTGGAAGAGATCGCCAACACTAAGATGCCCGATCTCACCGCAGCCGACATGGACGCCGCTGTTCGTACTATCGCCGGTACTGCGCGCAGTATGGGCCTGAATGTGGAAGGGGTGTAATCATGGCCAAGATGAGTAAACGAGCCAAGGCGATAGCCGAAAAGGTTGCTCCGGGTACCGTATTGGGTATCGAGGAGGCGCTGTCAGTTTTGAAAGAGGTTTCTTCGGTCAAGTTCGACGAGTCTGTGGATGTGGCCGTCAACCTCGGGGTTGATCCGCGTAAATCCGACCAGGTTGTGCGCAGCTCTTCCGTACTGCCGAACGGTACTGGCAAGACTGTTCGTGTTGCCGTGTTCACCCAGGGCCCCAACGCCGACGCCGCCAAAGAGGCGGGTGCTGATATCGTCGGCATGGATGACCTGGCCGAAGAGGTCAAAAAGGGCAATATGAATTTCGATGTGGTTGTTGCCTCGCCTGATGCCATGCGTGTGGTCGGTCAGCTGGGCCAGATCCTCGGTCCGCGCGGTCTGATGCCCAACCCCAAAGTGGGTACAGTGACCCCCGATGTTGCCACGGCGGTCAAGAACGCCAAGGCAGGCCAGGTGCGTTATCGCACCGACAAGGCCGGCATCATCCATGCCACCATCGGTAAGGCCAGCTTTGAAGTGACGGCCCTCAAGGAAAACCTGGACACCCTGCTGGCCGACCTGACCAAGGCCAAGCCTAGTAGCGCCAAGGGTGTCTATTTTAAGAAGGTCACTGTCTCCACCACCATGGGTCCGGGTGTGTCAGTGGAAAAATCCAGTCTTTCCTTGTAAGCAGTCGCTCGCAGGAAAGATGTATGTAGTTTCGCCGTCTGTGCGCCGTTTTGGCGCCAGGCGGCAACAAAGACTTTGGAGCCTCAGCGTAGCTGTTGGTAGTCAAAGACCGTAGGTGTATCGCCTTGCATATATTGAAGGCGCTGCTTAATGGGATCTCCTGGCCTACGTAGACGGTGCCACCCAAAGCGGGTTTATCCCGGTCGGGGTCGCCGTAGGTGGATATCCGGTGACGGATATCTTGGTTAGACCTTTTGGAGGTAAGTTATGGCTCTTAATCTGAATGATAAGAAAGCCATCGTTGCCAAAGTCGCGGAAGTGGCCGCGGGTGCCCATTCTGCGATTGCAGCTGAATATTCCGGCCTTTCAGTGGGCCAGATGACCGAGCTGCGTGTCAAGGCGCGTGAATCAAGTGTTTACCTGCGTGTTGTGAAAAACACTCTGGCTCGCCGTGCGTTGCAAGGGACTGACTTCGAGTGCATGAACGAAGCGTTGGTTGGTCCGCTGGTGTTGGCTTTTTCCCAGGAAGATCCTGGTGCCGCTGTCCGCGTGATCAACGATTTCGCCAAGGAAAATGAAAAGCTCGAGGTCAAGCTGGTTTCTATTGGCGGCAATCTGCTGGCCGCAGGCGAGATTGAACGCCTGGCCAAGATGCCGACCAAGGAGCAGGCTATCAGCTTGCTGATGGCGCTGATGAACGCTCCTGTCGAGAAACTTGCGCGTACCCTCAAGGAGATACCAACCAAGGCCACGCGTGTTGTTGCTGCAGTGCGCGACCAGAAACAGGCTGCGGGTTGACTGTACTCCTGTATCGCACAGAAAACGATGGTTTGAGTCTTTATTTTTATATTAGTTAGGAGATAGTCAAATGGCTGTATCTAAAGAAGATATCCTGGAAACAATTGCCAACATGAGCGTGATGGAAGTGGTCGAGCTGGTTGAAGCCATGGAAGAAAAGTTTGGTGTTTCTGCCGCTGCAGTTGCGGCTGCCCCTGCCGCCGCCGGCGGTGCTGAAGGTGGTGCTGCTGCCGAAGAAAAGACCGAGTTCGACGTTGTCATGAGTAGCTTTGGCGACAACAAGGTTTCTGTCATCAAGGCTGTGCGCAGCATCACAGGTCTGGGTCTGAAGGAGGCTAAAGAGATGGTTGAAGGTGTTCCTTCCACCATCAAGGAAGGCGCTTCCAAGGATGAGGCTGAAGAAGTCAAGAAGCAGCTCGAGGAAGCTGGCGCTTCTGTTGAACTTAAATAAGCTGCGGCAGCGCATGGGTGCTGCCTGTAGCACCCAAGATCGGCTGGCGGCTTCGTGCCGCCGGCCTTTTGCCGTTGGTGCAACGGCAAAAAATTGTTACAGCAAGGCTTTGAGACTTGTGGCGAGCCAGCAGTGCTTCGCGCAGAAGTCCAATATGTATATGTAATAAGACTGAGGAACTCCGATGGCCTACTCTTTTACACAAAAGAAACGTATCAGAAAGACTTTTGGCAAGCAGCCCAGCATGCTTGAAGTCCCATATTTGCTGGCAACCCAGCTCGATTCGTATCGCAACTTTCTTCAGGCGGATGTTCCCTTGGATGGGCGGGCCAATCTCGGCCTGCATGCAGCCTTTTCTTCAGTCTTTCCAATTCAGAGCTACACTGGCAGCGCCGAGTTGCAGTATGTGAGCTATCGCCTCGGCACCCCTGCATTCGATGTGCGTGAGTGTCAGATGCGCGGCATGACCTTCTCCGCGCCGCTGCGTGTCAAGGTTCGCCTGGCTATCTATGACAAGGAATCCAGTGCCGCCGAGCGTACCGTCAAGGATATCAAGGAGCAGGAAGTCTACATGGGCGAACTGCCGCTGATGACCGAAAACGGCACCTTCGTCATTAATGGCACCGAGCGCGTGGTTGTCTCCCAGTTGCACCGTTCACCCGGCGTCTTCTTTGAGCATGACAAGGGCAAAACTCACTCTTCCGGCAAGCTGCTGTTTTCAGCGCGCGTGATCCCCTATCGCGGCTCATGGCTGGATTTCGAATTCGATCCCAATGATTGCCTGTTCGTACGTATCGACCGCCGCCGCAAGCTGCCGGCGACCGTGCTGATGCGCGCTCTGGGTTACTCCAGCCAGGAGATCCTGGACGAGTTTTTCGAGTACAACGATATGACCTTGACCGACACGGGCGCCCAGTTGGAGCTGATTCCGGAGCGTCTGCGCGGTGAGACCGCCTTGTTTGATATTAAGACAAAAAAGGGTGCCGTGGTGGTGGAGCAGGGTCGCCGTATCATGGCGCGCCACATCCGCGAGATGGAAAAGGTCGGCATGGCCAAGCTGGAAGTGCCGGACGAGTATCTGGTGGGCAAGTCACTGGGCAGCGATATCGTTGATGAAACCAGTGGCGAGGTACTTGCCAGCTGCAACGACGAGGTCACCGTTGAGCTGCTTGAGAAGATGCGTCAGGCCGGGGTCAAGCATTTCAAGACCCTGTTCACCAATGACCTGGATCATGGTCCCTATATTTCAGATACCCTGCGCATCGATAACACTAGTGACGCCCTCGAGGGGCAGATTGAAATCTATCGCATGATGCGTCCGGGCGAGCCGCCGACCAAAGAGGCGGCCCAGGCCCTGTTCAACAACCTGTTCTTCAGCCCAGACCGTTATGATCTGTCGGCGGTAGGTCGCATGAAGTTCAACCGCCGCCTCAAGCGTAGTGAGGTCGTCGGCCCGGGCACGCTGGACAGGAACGACATCGTTGATGTCATCAAGGCGCTGATCAATATCAAGAACGGCAAAGACAGCGTGGATGATATCGACCATCTGGGTAACCGCCGTATTCGTTCCGTAGGCGAGATGGTGGAAAACCAGTTCCGCATTGGTCTGGTGCGTGTCGAGCGTGCCGTGAAGGAGCGTCTGGGTCTGGCTGAGTCAGAAGGCCTGATGCCGCAGGAACTGATTAACGCCAAGCCGGTGTCGGCCGTGGTGAAGGAGTTCTTCGGTTCCAGCCAGTTGTCGCAGTTCATGGACCAGAACAACCCGCTTTCCGAGGTCACTCACAAGCGCCGTGTTTCGGCACTTGGCCCGGGTGGTCTGACCCGCGAGCGTGCCGGTTTCGAAGTGCGCGACGTGCATCCGACCCATTATGGCCGCGTTTGCCCCATTGAGACACCTGAAGGCCCGAATATCGGTCTGATCAACTCGTTGGCGGTCTATGCCCGCACCAACGAGTACGGTTTCCTGGAGACGCCTTACCGCAAGATAGTCGACGGTCGTATCACTGACGAGATCGAATATCTGTCGGCCATCGAGGAAGGTGAATACGTTATCGCCCAGGCCAGTGTGGCCGTGGACAAGAAGGGCAACCTGCTGGATGACATGGTCTCATGCCGTCACAAGAACGAGTTCACGCTGGCGCCGCGCGACCGGGTCAACTATGTCGACGTGTCGCCGCGACAGATCGTCTCGGTGGCAGCATCGTTGATTCCATTCCTGGAGCACGATGACGCCAACCGCGCCCTGATGGGTTCCAACATGCAGCGTCAGGCGGTGCCGACCCTGCGCGCCGACAAGCCGCTGGTGGGCACCGGCATGGAACGCACCGTGGCCATCGATTCCGGTGTGGCCGTGGTGGCGCGTCGCGGTGGTGAGGTTGAATCGGTGGATGCCGCCCGCGTCGTGGTGCGCGTCAATGATGATGAAACCGTGCCGGGCGAACCTGGTGTGGATATCTACAATCTGACCAAGTACACCCGCTCCAACCAGAATACCTGCATCAATCAGCGTCCGCTGGTGAAGAAGGGGGATGTGATCGCCCGCGGTGACGTGCTGGCCGATGGCCCCTCCACCGACATGGGTGAGCTGGCCCTGGGGCAGAATATGCTGGTGGCCTTCATGCCCTGGAACGGCTACAACTTCGAGGACTCGATCCTGATTTCCGAGCGCGTGGTGAAAGAGGATCGTCTCACCACCATCCACATAGAAGAGCTGACCTGTGTGGCGCGTGACACCAAGCTGGGGTCGGAAGAGATTTCCGCGGATATCCCCAATGTGGGCGAAAGTGCTCTGGCGCGTCTGGATGAGTCGGGTATCGTCTACATCGGCGCCGAAGTGAAGCCGGGCGATATCCTGGTTGGCAAGGTTACGCCCAAGGGCGAAACCCAGCTGACGCCGGAAGAGAAGCTGCTGCGCGCAATCTTCGGTGAAAAGGCCTCCGACGTGAAGGACACCTCGCTGCGCGTGCCGTCAGGTATGACCGGTACCGTCATCGACGTACAGGTCTTCACCCGCGACGGTGTGGAAAAAGACAAGCGTGCCCTGGAGATCGAGCAGGCCGAACTGGACCGCGTCAAGAAAGACCTGTATGACCAGTTTCGCATTCTGGAAGAGGATATCTACCAGCGTGTTGAGAAACTGCTGGTAGGCAAGGTTGCCGACGGCGGCCCGGCCAAGCTCAAGTCTGGTGACAAGATCACCAAGGGTTATCTGGAAGAGATTGGTCGCAGCAAGTGGTTCGAAGTGCGCCTGCACAACGATGATGCCAACATGCAGCTGGAACAGCTGAGTGAGCAGGTTAAGGTGTCGCGCAAGGAGATCGATGAGCGTTACGAAGAGAAGAAGGGCAAGCTCACTGCCGGTGATGATCTGGCCCCCGGCGTGCTGAAGATGGTCAAGGTCTACCTGGCCGTCAAACGCCGCATTCAGCCGGGTGACAAGATGGCTGGCCGTCACGGTAACAAGGGTGTTATCTCCATGATCGTGCCCGAGGAAGATATGCCTTACGATGAAAACGGCGAGCCGGTGGATGTAGTGCTCAACCCGCTCGGTGTACCCTCGCGTATGAATATCGGTCAGGTCCTGGAAACCCATCTGGGTTGGGCCGCCAAGGGCGTGGGTCGTCGCATCGGGAAGATGCTGGATCAGCAGCGTAAGATCGCCGAGGTTCGCGAGTTCCTAGACAAGGTCTACAATACCAGTGGTCACAAGGAAGATCTGAACTCCTTCACTGACAACGAGATTGTGGAGCTGGCAGGTAACCTGCGCGGCGGGGTGCCCATGGCTACCCAGGTCTTCGACGGTGCCAGCGAGGAAGAGATCAAGGGCATCCTGGAGTTGGCAGACCTGCCGACCTCGGGTCAGACCCAGTTGTACGACGGTCGTACCGGTGATGCCTTCGAGCGTCAGGTCACCGTCGGTTATATGTATATGTTGAAGTTGAACCACCTGGTCGACGACAAAATGCACGCCCGTTCGACCGGTCCCTACAGCTTGGTTACCCAGCAGCCGCTGGGCGGCAAGGCGCAGTTCGGTGGTCAGCGTTTCGGTGAGATGGAGGTCTGGGCGCTGGAAGCCTATGGTGCCGCCTACACCTTGCAGGAAATGCTGACAGTGAAATCCGATGACGTTGCCGGTCGTACCAAGATGTACAAAAACATCGTCGATGGCGATTACCGCATGGAAGCAGGTATGCCGGAGTCCTTCAATGTACTGCTGAAGGAAATTCGGGCATTGGGCATCGATATCGAGCTGGAACAAGAGTGATCCGGTAAGCGGTGTTCGACTGGTATCTGGCGTGTCACATTGAGTAGGAGACTACATAGTGAAAGATCTGCTTAATCTTTTGAAGCAACAGGGTCATAACGAAGACGAATTCGATGCTATCCGCATCGGTCTGGCGTCTCCGGAGAAAATTCGTTCTTGGTCTTTCGGTGAAGTAAAGAAACCAAAGACCATCAATTATCGTACTTTCAAGCCGGAGCGCGACGGCCTGTTCTGTGCCAAGATCTTTGGCCCGGTGAAGGACTACGAATGTTTGTGCGGCAAGTACAAGCGCCTCAAGCATCGCGGTGTCATCTGCGAAAAGTGCGGCGTGGAGGTTACTGTTGCCAAGGTGCGCCGCGAGCGCATGGGCCACATCGAGCTGGCCAGCCCGGTGGCGCACATCTGGTTCCTGAAGTCCCTGCCGTCCCGCATGGGGCTGCTGTTAGACATGACCCTGCGCGACATTGAGCGTGTGCTCTACTTTGAGGCCTTCGTGGTCATCGACCCGGGCATAACCCAGCTGGAAAAAAATCAGTTGCTCACCGACGAAGGCTATCTCGATGCCATCGAGGAATACGGTGATGATTTCGACGCCCGCATGGGTGCCGAGGCCGTGCTTGAGCTGCTGATGAGTATGAACCTGCAGACCGAAGTGGCCAAGCTGCGCGAGGAGATTCCCAACACCAACTCCGAGACCAAGATCAAGAAGCTGACCAAGCGTCTCAAGCTGATGGAGGCCTTTCTGGAGTCCGGCAACAAACCTGAGTGGATAGTCATGTCCGTGTTGCCGGTGCTGCCGCCGGAGCTGCGCCCGCTGGTGCCCCTGGATGGAGGTCGTTTCGCGACCTCGGACCTGAATGACCTCTATCGTCGTGTTATCAATCGTAATAACCGTCTGAAGCGCCTACTGGACCTGAACGCCCCTGACATCATCGTGCGCAACGAAAAGCGCATGCTGCAGGAGTCTGTTGACGCGCTACTGGACAACGGCCGCCGCGGCAAGGCGATCACCGGTACCAACAAGCGTCCGCTGAAATCTCTGGCTGACATGATCAAGGGCAAGCAGGGCCGCTTCCGTCAGAATCTGCTGGGCAAGCGTGTCGACTACTCCGGCCGTTCGGTCATCGTGGTCGGTCCGACGCTGAAGCTGCACCAGTGCGGCCTGCCCAAGAAGATGGCGCTGGAACTGTTCAAGCCCTTCATCTTCAGCAAGCTGGAGATGCGCGGTCTGGCCACCACCATCAAGGCGGCCAAGAAGATGGTTGAGCGCGAAGGTTCCGAAGTGTGGGACATCCTGGAAGAGGTGATCCGTGAACACCCGGTCATGCTCAACCGTGCGCCGACCCTGCATCGTCTGGGTATCCAGGCCTTCGAACCGATCCTGATTGAAGGCAAGGCCATCCAGCTGCACCCGCTGGTCTGTACCGCCTATAACGCCGACTTCGACGGTGACCAGATGGCGGTTCATGTACCGTTGTCACTCGAGGCGCAGCTCGAGGCGCGTGCCCTGATGATGGCCACCAACAACGTGCTTTCACCCGCCAATGGTGAGCCCATCATCGTTCCTTCCCAAGACGTGGTACTGGGTCTGTATTACATGACCCGTGAAGGGGTGAACGTCAAGGGTGAAGGCATGGCCTTCTCCGATCTGGCCGAGTTGCGCCGTGCCTGGGAGACCGGAGCTGTCGGCATTCACGCCAAGACCAGAGTGCGTATCAAGGAAAATGTGCTGGACGAGGAAACCGGCGAGGTGCGCGGGTCCATCAACCTGATAGACACCACTGTCGGCCGCGCCCTGCTGGCGGAACTGCTGCCCAAAGGCCTGCCTTTCGAGCTGTTCAACCAGGCCATGACCAAGAAGGCGATCTCCGGTCTGATCAACACCTGTTACCGCCGGCTTGGTCTGAAGGCGACTGTTATCTTCGCCGACCAGCTGATGTACACCGGTTTCAAGTTCTCCACCCTCGCCGGTGTTTCTATCGGTGTCAACGACATGGAGGTGCCTGCCGAGAAGGAAGAGATCATCAATGCTGCGGCCGAAGAGGTGAAGGAGATCGAGAACCAGTACATTTCCGGTCTGGTTACCAACGGCGAACGCTACAACAAGGTGGTCGATATCTGGTCCCATACCAACGACCGCGTCGCCAAGGCGATGATGGACAAGTTGGGCACGGACATCGTCTATGACAAGGACGGTAACGAAGTGCGCCAGGACTCATTCAACTCCATCTTCATGATGGCCGATTCCGGTGCCCGTGGTAGTGCGGCCCAGATCCGTCAGCTGGCCGGTATGCGAGGCCTGATGGCCAAGCCGGATGGCTCCATCATCGAAACGCCCATTACCGCCAACTTCCGTGAAGGTCTGAACGTGCTGCAGTACTTCATCTCCACCCACGGTGCCCGTAAGGGGCTGGCCGATACCGCGCTGAAGACCGCCAACTCGGGTTATCTGACCCGCCGTCTGGTGGATGTGGCCCAGGATCTGGTGGTTACCGAGGACGATTGTGGTACTAGCCATGGGCTGTTGATGATGCCGTTGATCGAAGGCGGCGACGTGGTCGAACCGTTGCGCGAACGCGTGCTTGGCCGTGTGGTTGTTGAGGATGTCCGCATCCCCGGTGGCGACGAGGTGCTGGTGTCTGCTGGCACCCTGCTGGACGAGCGCTTGGTGGACCAGCTGGAAGATGCGGCCGTCGACCAGGTCATGGTGCGCTCGCCCATTACCTGTGATGCCCGCTACGGAGTCTGTGCCGCCTGTTACGGCCGCGACCTGGCGCGTGGTCACAAGGTCAACAGTGGCGAGGCGGTCGGAGTTATCGCTGCCCAGTCTATCGGTGAGCCCGGTACCCAGCTGACCATGCGTACCTTCCATATCGGTGGGGCGGCCTCACGTTCAGCGGCGGAAAACAACGTTGAAGTCAAATCCAACGGGAAGGTCAGGCTGCATAACATCAAGATCGTCAAGCACGCCAGCGGTGACAACGTAGCCGTTTCCCGTTCCGGCGAGCTGGTTGTGGTTGATGAGCAGGGTCGTGACCGTGAGCGTTACAAGATCCCCTATGGTGCAGTCCTGTCAGTGGATAATGGTGATACGGTCAAGGGCGGTCAGGTTGTGGCCAACTGGGATCCGCACACCCATCCGGTTATTACCGAGGTGGCCGGGCAGATCAAACTCAGTGACTTTGTCGAAGGGGTCAGCGTACAGCGGACCACCGACGAAATTACCGGCCTGACCAGTCTGGTGGTCACCGATCCCAAGGCGCGCGGTGCGGCCGGTAAGGATCTTAAGCCCATGGTCAAGCTGGTGGACGAGAACGGCGACAACCTGTGTATCGCCGGTACCGATATCCCTGCCATGTACTTCCTGCCGGCGGGTGCAATCGTCGGTCTGGGTGACGGTACTAAGGTCGGGGTTGGTGACGTGCTGGCTCGTATCCCGCAGGAGTCATCCAAGACCCGCGATATTACCGGGGGGCTGCCACGAGTCGCCGACCTATTCGAGGCGCGCAAGCCGAAGGACCCGGCCATTCTGGCCGAGGCCACCGGTACCGTCAGCTTCGGCAAGGAGACCAAGGGCAAACGCCGCCTGGTGATTACCGACAAGAACGGCGAGCGTCATGAGGATCTGATTCCAAAGTGGCGCCACATCAACGTCTTCGAGGGTGAGCATGTCGAGCGTGGTGAAGTTGTGGTGGATGGTCCGCCGACACCGCACGACATTCTGCGTTTGATGGGGACTTCCGATCTGGCCGAATATATCGTTAACGAGGTCCAGGAGGTCTACCGTCTGCAGGGTGTGAAGATCAACGACAAGCACATTGAGGTCATTATTCGTCAGATGCTGCGCAAGGTCGAGATCAGTGGTTCCGGTGACAGCAGGTTCCTCAAGGGTGAACAGCTGGAGCGTTCCCGTGTGCTTGACGAGAATGACCGGCTGGTTGCCGCCGGCAAGTTGCCGGCCACCTTCGAGCCGGTGCTGCTGGGCATCACCAAGGCGTCGCTGGCGACCGAATCGTTCATTTCGGCAGCCTCCTTCCAGGAGACTACCCGGGTGCTGACCGAAGCGGCGGTCTCCGGCAAGATGGACGACCTGCGCGGTCTCAAGGAGAACGTCATCGTCGGTCGTCTGATCCCGGCCGGAACCGGGCTGGCCTACCATGACGAGCGGAAACGTATCCGTCTCGAGGCGGAAGCCGAAGGCGAGAAGGCGCCGACCGCCAGTGAGGTTGAGGAGGCGCTGAGCAAGGCCTTGTAATTCCACGTAAAATAGTGGAAAGAAGCGGCGCCCCCGGTTTGCCGGGGCGCCGCTTTTGTTTTGCCGGCCGGTCATGGTGGCTGAATATGACACTGTCGTGAAAGATGGCGCTTGACAGTCGACCTGCACACCTCTAAAATTCCGGCTTCTTGATTGGCGGGCCCTGTGAATGTCGGGGCTGGATATATCGCTAACTTAATGATTTATGACCATTTGTTGCCTGATCCTGAAACAGGGAGTGCGGCGAGGGGTCTTTCATATTTTTGAGATGAGATTTTAGGTGGTCTAAATGGCAACAATTAATCAGTTGGTTAGGAAGCCGCGGGTAAGAAAAGTAGAAAAGAGCAACGTTCCTGCGCTTGAAAGTTGTCCGCAAAAGCGCGGTGTCTGCACCCGCGTCTACACGACGACACCCAAGAATCCGAACTTGGCTTTGCGTAAGGTTGCCCGTGTACGCCTGACCAACAGCATGGAAGTGTCCAGCTATATCGGTGGTGAAGGCCATAACCTGCAGGAGCACTCAGTGGTGCTGATTCGCGGTGGCCGTGTCAAGGATTTGCCCGGTGTGCGCTACCATACTGTTCGCGGCACGCTTGACACCTCCGGTGTCGACGGTCGTAAGCAGGGCCGTTCCAAGTACGGTGCCAAGCGTCCCAAGGGTTAATTGATAAGACTTTATACAGATTAGGTAACAGGCGATGCCAAGAAGAAGAGAAGTTCCAAAGCGCGAGATTCTGCCGGATCCAAAGTTCGGCAGTGAGACGCTGGCGAAATTTGTAAATGTGGTCATGAAGAGCGGCAAGAAATCTGTCGCAGAACGTATCGTTTACGGTGCGCTGGATGTTGTTAGCGAGCGCAGCAAAAAAGATTCGCTGGAAATGTTTGAAAAGGCGCTGGAAAATGTCAGCCCGCTGGTCGAGGTCAAGTCCCGCCGCGTGGGTGGTGCGACCTACCAGGTGCCGGTTGAAGTGCGTCCCGCCCGTCGTATGGCCCTGGCCATGCGCTGGTTGAGTGAGGCTGCCCGCTCCCGTGGTGAGAAGTCCATGGGGCTGCGTCTGGCAGGTGAAATTATCGATGCTGCGGAAAGTCGCGGCAATGCAGTCAAGAAGCGTGAAGATACGCATCGTATGGCTGAAGCGAATAAGGCGTTCTCGCACTATCGCTGGTAACAGTTTTAAAGCTTTACACTTTTTCGTTCTTTTACAATTCGGTTATTTAGGGAAGCTAGCTAGGTGGCACGTAAAACACCAATCGAGCGTTATCGTAATATCGGCATCATGGCGCACATTGATGCCGGCAAGACGACTACGACCGAAAGAATCCTGTTTTACACCGGTATTTCGCACAAGATCAGCGAGGTGCATGATGGTGCCGCCACTATGGACTGGATGGAGCAGGAGCAGGAGCGTGGTATCACCATTACCTCCGCAGCAACCACCTGTTTCTGGCTCGGTATGGACAAGCAGTTCCCTGAACACCGAATTAATATCATCGATACCCCGGGGCACGTGGACTTCACCATTGAGGTGGAGCGCTCGCTGCGTGTTCTGGATGGTGCCTGCGCCGTCTTTTGTGCGGTGGGTGGTGTACAGCCACAGTCCGAAACCGTCTGGCGCCAGGCAAACAAATATCATGTGCCGCGCGTGGCGTTCGTCAACAAGATGGACCGCCAGGGTGCGGATTTTTTTCGCGTCATGAAGCAGATCAGGGAGCGCCTGGGAGGTAATCCCGTTCCGGTGGTGCTGCCCATTGGCGCAGAAGAGAATTTCGAAGGCGTGATCGATCTGATTCGCATGCAGGCGATCTACTGGGATGAGGCCGGCATGGGTGCGACTTATGAGTCGCGCGACATCCCGGCCGAGTTGCAGGCCCAGGCCCAGGAGTATCGCGAGCAGATGGTTGAAGCCGCGGCCGAAGGCTCTGAAGAGCTGATGGATAAATACCTGGAAGAGGGTGATCTGTCGGCGGAAGAGATTCGCCAGGGGCTGCGTGCGCGCACCATCGCCAATGAGATCGTGCCCGCTCTGTGTGGTAGCGCCTTCAAGAACAAGGGTGTCCAGGCGCTGCTGGATGCGGTGATCGACTACATGCCGTCGCCCACCGATGTGCTGGCCATCAAGGGCATCAATGAAGACGAGACTGAAGGTGAGCGTCACAGCTCGGATGACGAGCCGTTTGCAGGGCTGGCCTTCAAGATTGCCACCGATCCCTTTGTCGGCACGCTAACCTTTTTCCGCTGTTATTCCGGCGTAGTCAGTGCCGGTGACACCGTCTATAACCCGGTCAAGGGCAAGAATGAGCGCATCGGCCGTATTGTGCAGATGCATGCCAACAGTCGCGAAGAGATCAAGGAAGTGCGCGCCGGAGATATCGCCGCCGCGGTCGGCCTCAAGGATGTGACTACCGGTGACACCCTGTGCGACGTGAACAGCGTTATCACCCTGGAACGTATGGAATTCCCGGATCCCGTGATCTCGGTGGCCATCGAGCCCAGGACCCAGAGTGACCAGGAAAAGATGGGCCTGGCCCTGTCCAAGCTGGCGCAGGAGGACCCCTCCTTTCGTGTGCATACCGATGAGGAGTCCGGCCAGACCATTATCTCCGGTATGGGTGAGTTGCACCTGGAGATCATCGTCGACCGCCTGAAGCGCGAGTTCAAGGTCGAGGCCAATGTAGGTGCGCCCCAGGTTGCCTACCGCGAGACCATGCGCGGCAAGATCGAGATCGAAGGCAAGTTCGTGCGTCAGTCGGGCGGTCGTGGCCAATATGGCCATGTCTGGTTGCGCCTTGAAGCGCAGGAACCCGGTGCGGGTTATCAGTTTGATAATGCCATTGTTGGTGGTGCCGTGCCGCGTGAGTACATTCCCGCGGTGGACAAGGGTATCCAGGAGGCGATGGAAAGTGGTGTGTTGGCCGGCTATCCGGTGGTCGATGTCAAGGCGACTCTGTATGACGGTTCTTACCACGATGTTGACTCTAACGAAAATGCCTTTAAAATCGCCGGCTCCATGGCGTTCAAAGAAGGTTTTATGAAGGCCGGTCCTGTCCTGCTTGAGCCGGTCATGGCGGTTGAAGTGGAGACCCCGGAAGAGTACATGGGGGATGTGATCGGGGACCTGAATCGCCGTCGTGGTCTGGTTCAGGGGATGGAAGACTCGCCGGCCGGCAAACTGGTGACCGCTGAAGTGCCGTTGGCCGAGATGTTCGGTTATGCAACATCGTTGCGTTCCATGTCTCAGGGCCGTGCCACCTACAGTATGGAATTTGAGAAGTATGCTGAGATGCCTTCGAATGTTGCCGACTCGGTAATGAAGAAATCAGCCTGAGCCAATTTGATTGAATTTAGATAAAGAGGGTTTAAGTCGTGTCTAAAGAAAAGTTTGAGCGTACGAAACCGCACGTAAACGTGGGCACCATCGGTCACGTAGACCATGGTAAGACGACACTGACAGCGGCGCTGACCGTGACACAGGCGAAGAAGTTTGGTGGTGAAGAAAAGGCTTACGACCAGATTGACTCGGCGCCTGAAGAGAGGGCGCGTGGAATCACCATTGCGACCGCGCACGTCGAGTACGAATCAGATACCCGTCACTACGCTCACGTTGACTGCCCCGGCCACGCCGACTACGTCAAGAACATGATCACCGGTGCGGCGCAGATGGATGGTGCCATCCTGGTGGTATCCGCGGCAGACGGTCCCATGCCTCAGACCCGCGAGCACATCCTGCTGGCGCGTCAGGTAGGCGTCCCCTACATTGTCGTGTTCCTGAACAAGGCCGACATGGTAGACGACGAAGAGCTGCTGGAGCTGGTTGAAATGGAAGTACGTGAGCTGCTGAGCTCCTACGACTTCCCTGGCGACGACATTCCGGTCATCACCGGTTCTGCGCTGAAGGCGCTGGAAGGCGACACCTCTGATATCGGCGTACCCGCCATCGAAAAGCTGGTTGCCGCCCTGGACGAATACATCCCCGAGCCGGAGCGCGCCATCGACGGCGACTTCCTGATGCCGGTGGAAGACGTATTCTCCATCTCCGGTCGCGGTACCGTTGTGACCGGTCGTGTTGAGCGCGGCATCGTCAAGGTGGGTGACGAAATCGAAATTGTCGGGATCAAGGACACCGCCAAGACCACCTGTACCGGTGTTGAAATGTTCCGCAAGCTGCTGGACCAGGTTCAGGCAGGCGACAACGTGGGCGTGCTGCTGCGCGGCACCAAGCGTGAAGACGTCGAGCGTGGCCAGGTACTGGCCAAGCCGGGATCCATCACGCCGCACACCAAGTTTGAAGCCGAGGTCTATGTTCTGAGCAAAGACGAAGGTGGCCGTCACACGCCGTTTTTCAACGGCTATCGTCCGCAGTTCTACTTCCGCACCACTGACGTAACCGGTGCCTGTGATCTGCCTGAGGGCATTGAAATGGTCATGCCAGGCGACAACGTTGCCATGACCGTGAGCCTGATTGCGCCGATCGCGATGGAAGAAGGTCTGCGTTTTGCGATTCGTGAAGGTGGCCGTACCGTCGGCGCCGGTGTTGTTTCCAAGATTATTGAGTAAGGCAATATGACTGCTAATCAGAAAATCCGTATTCGTTTGAAAGCCTTTGATTATCGTTTGATTGATCAATCGGCACGTGAAATCGTGGAGACAGCCAAGCGGACTGGTGCCCAGGTAAAAGGCCCCATCCCACTGCCTACCAAGAAAGAGCGTTTTACTGTCCTGATCTCGCCGCATGTAAACAAAGATGCCCGTGATCAGTATGAAATCCGCACCCACAAGCGCCTGATGGACATCGTCGATCCGACTGACAAGACGGTCGATGCCTTGATGAAGCTGGATTTGGCAGCTGGTGTAGACGTTCAGATTAAATTGACATAAGGCTTTAGCGAGCGGCATCACTTGCTGCCGCGGATAGCTGAGAAGCTAGGAGTAGAAAAATGGCGATTGGTGTAGTAGGTCGAAAAGCTGGAATGACGCGCATCTTTACCGATGCAGGCGAATCTATTCCGGTGACTGTGGTTGAGGTTGAGCCTAACCGTGTGACGCAGCTGCGTGATGCAGAGTGTGACGGATATCGTGCCTACCAGGTAACACTGGGTACACGCAAGGCCAACCGTGTATCCAAGCCGCTGGCGGGTCATTTCGCCAAGGCCGGCGTGGAAGCGGGTCGTGGTCTGTGGGAATTCCGTCTCGAGGAAGGTGAAGGCGAGGATTTCACGGTAGGTAACGAGATCAAGGTCGATGTCTTCGAGGCCGGCCAGAAGGTAGATGTGGTTGGTCGTTCCATCGGTAAGGGCTTTGCCGGTACGGTCAAGCGGCACAACTTCCATACCCAGGATGCAACGCATGGCAACTCATTGTCGCATCGTGCCCCCGGTTCGATCGGTCTTTGTCAGACCCCAGGGCGCGTATTCAAGGGCAAGAAGATGTCCGGTCATATGGGTGCGGTTCGCAACACGGTCCAGAATCTCGAGATTGTCCGTGTCGATGTCGAACGCAACTTACTGTTGATCAAGGGTGCGGTTCCCGGTGCCAAGGGCGGTGATGTGATTGTCCAGCCGTCCGTCAAGGCGCGTTCGTAAGGAGTTGGGTAAATGGAACTGAAACTGGTTACAAAAACCGGCAAGCAATCGACCGAGTCTGTTGATTTGTCGGATGAGACTTTCGGTAAGGAATTTAACGAAGCCCTGGTGCACCAGGTCGTGACTGCCTATCTGGCGGGCAGCCGGGCCGGAACCCGCGCTCACAAGAACCGCTCGGCGGTGCGTGGTGGTGGTGCGAAACCCTGGAGACAAAAGGGGACAGGGCGTGCAAGAGCTGGTACAATACGCTCCCCCTTGTGGCGGAGCGGTGGCAAGACCTTTGCTGCTGTGCCCCAGGATCATTCACAGAAGGTGAATAAAAAGATGTACGGCAGCGCAATGTGTTCCATTCTGTCGGAACTGCTGCGTCAGGAACGTCTTGTTGCCGTTGATGGCATCAAGCTCGACGCACCCAAAACCAAGGAGCTGAATGAAAAGCTCAAGGCAATGGGGCTTGGCGACAACATCCTGGTGGTGACAGAGGCAGAGGATACTGCTCTGTCACTGGCGGCACGCAACCTGGCCAATGTTCAGGTCGCCGAAGCGCGTCACATCAACCCGGTCAGTCTGGTTGGTGCGGACAAGGTGGTGATTACCGCAGCTGCGCTGAAGCAAGTAGAGGAGATGTTCGCATGAATAAAGAGCGTTTGATGAAAGTGTTGTTGGCGCCGCACATCTCCGAAAAGGCAACGATTGCGGCAGATTCAAGCCAGCAGTTTGTTTTCAAGGTTATGCCTGGTGCAAACAAACTTGAAATCAAAAAGGCTGTTGAGCTGATGTTCGACGTAAAAGTCGATTCGGTTCAGGTTGCCAATGTTAAGGGTAAGAGTAAGCGTTTTGGTCAGATCGCAGGCCGTCGTGCCGACTGGAAAAAGGCTTATGTGAAGTTGCAGCCGGGTCAGGACATTGACTTCATGGGTGCGCAATAAGCGTTGAACGAGCGAGTATAAGGATTCTAGAGTCATGGCATTAGTTAAATCAAAACCGACTTCAGCGGGCCGCCGGTTTGTTGTCAAGGTTGTGACGCCTGAGCTTTACAAGGGTGCGCCGCATGCGCCTTTGCTGGAAAAAAAGATCAAGTCATCAGGCAGAAACAATACCGGCCGTGTGACCGTTCGTCGCCGTGGTGGTGGCCACAAGAAGCATTATCGTGTGGTTGATTTTCGTCGCCATGACAAGGACGGAGTTCCGGCCAGCGTCGAGCGCCTGGAATATGACCCGAACCGTAGCGCCCATCTGGCCCTGGTTCTGTATGCCGACGGCGAACGTCGCTACATCATCGCGCCCAAGGGCGTGACCGCAGGTGCCGAGATCGCTTCAGGTATTGACGCACCGATCAAGGCTGGCAACTGCCTGCCGTTGCGCAATATCCCGGTGGGCACCATGGTGCATTGCATCGAGATGAAGCCTGGCAAGGGCGCTCAGCTGGCCCGCAGTGCCGGTGCCGCCGTGCAGCTGGTGGCGAAAGAGGGTGCCCACGCGACCCTGCGTCTGCGCTCGGGTGAAATGCGTAAGGTTCTGGCTGATTGCCGCGCTACCATCGGTGAAGTCGGCAACTCGGAAAATTCGCTTCGCTCTCTGGGTAAGGCCGGTGCCAACCGCTGGCGCGGCAAGCGCCCGACCGTGCGCGGCGTGGCCATGAACCCGGTGGATCACCCGCATGGTGGTGGTGAAGGTCGTACCGCCGGTGGTCGTCATCCCGTCACGCCCTGGGGTGTGCCGACCAAGGGCTACAAGACCCGCAAGAACAAGCGTACGGACAAGATGATTGTCCGTCGTCGTAAGTAACTATAGATAGGGGACTAGAAACGTGCCACGTTCAGTCAAAAAAGGTCCATTCATTGATGCCCATCTGCTGAAGAAAGTGGATGAGGCAGTGGAAAAGAATGATCGTCGTCCAGTCAAGACCTGGTCGCGCCGTTCAATGGTCGTGCCGCAAATGGTTGGTTTGACTATTGCTATACACAACGGTCGTCAGCATGTGCCGGTGTTGATCAACGAAAATATGGTTGGTCACAAGCTGGGTGAGTTCGCTGTAACTCGCACCTATCGCGGCCATGTTGCTGACAAGAAGTCAAGGTAACGGAGTCTTACATGATGGAAACGACTGCAACTTTGAAATATGCGCGCATTTCTCCCCAGAAGGCGCGTCTGGTCGCAGATCAAATTCGTGGTATGCGTGTTGAGCCTGCACTGCAGACACTGCAGTTCAGCAGCAAAAAAGGTGCCGCGATTATGAAGAAGCTGCTCGAGTCCGCTATTGCGAACGCTGAGCATAATGATGGCGCGGATATTGATGAGTTGAAGGTCTCGACAGTTTTCGTCGATGCGGGGCCGACTTACAAGCGTCTCCAGGCGCGTGCCAAGGGGCGTGCAAACCGAATTCTTAAGCGCACCAGCCACATCACTGTGGCTGTGGCAGAGAAGTAAGAGAGGCAATTATGGGTCAAAAAGTTCATCCAACCGGGATCCGTCTTGGGATTGTCAAAGACTGGACGTCGAAGTGGTATGCAGACAGCAAGGACTTTGGTGGAATTCTGCACGCCGATCTGAAGGTGCGCGAATTTCTGCAGAAGGAGCTGTCACAGGCATCTGTCAGCCGCATCCAGATCGAGCGTCCAGCGCGCAATGCCCGCATCACCATTCACACTGCCCGTCCCGGCATTGTGATTGGCAAAAAAGGCGAGGACATTGAAAAGCTGCGCCATAAGCTTTCCAAGATGATGGACCTTCCCGTTGGCGCGGTACATGTCAACGTTGAAGAGATTCGCAAACCCGAATTGGATGCAACGCTGGTGGCCCAGAGTGTGGCGCAGCAGCTTGAACGCCGCATCATGTTTCGCCGCGCCATGCGTCGTGCGGTCAATAACACCATGCGCCTGGGTGGTCAGGGGATCAGGATTCAGGTCTCGGGTCGTCTGAACGGCGCTGAAATTGCGCGTACGGAATGGTATCGCGAAGGTCGTGTGCCGCTGCATACCCTGCGCGCGGACATTGATTACGGTGTTGCTTCAGCCCATACGCCTTCAGGCGTAATCGGAATCAAGGTCTGGATTTTCAAGGGTGAGGTGTTCGGCGATGAGGATACTGCCGAAGCCCAGGAAAAATCCGCTGCTAAGTAATAGGATAGATAGAGATGCTGCAACCTAAGAAAACGAAATTCCGTAAGGTGCAAAAAGGCCGCAATACCGGTAATGCCCTGCGTGGAAATAAGGTTAGCTTTGGCGAATATGGCCTGAAAGCGACTGCGCGTGGCCGTATCACCGCACGCCAGATTGAGGCTGCACGCCGGGCCATGACGCGCCATATCAAACGTGGTGGCCGGATCTGGATTCGTATTTTCCCTGACAAGCCTATTACCAACAAGCCCCTGGAAGTGCGCATGGGAAGTGGTAAAGGTAATGTCGAGTATTGGGTGGCCGAAATTCAGCCGGGTCGCATGCTTTACGAAATGGAAGGTGTTTCGGAAGAGCTGGCCAGGGAAGCGTTCCGCCTTGCCGCTGCCAAGCTGCCGATCAAGACAACGTTTGTATCCCGGAGCGTTATGTAATGAAAGCGAGTGAACTCAGAGAAAAAAGCGTGGATGAGCTGAACAAGGCGCTCGAGGAACTGATGCGCGAAGGTTTCAATCTGCGCATGCAGCTTGCCACCGGGCAGATGAATCAGGGTCATCTGGTGAAGCAAAATCGCCGCAATGTTGCGCGAGTCAAGACCCTTTTGAGACAGAAAGCGAGTAACTGATCATGAGTGAAGAAAACAAAGCAGCGCGCGAAATCAGCGGCCGTGTGGTCAGTAACAAAATGGATAAAACCATCACTGTGCTGGTTGAACGCCGTGAAAAGCATCCGGTGTACAAAAAATTCATCAAGCGTTCAACCAAGTTGCATGCTCATGATGAAAATAACGAGTGTAATGAAGGTGATGTTGTCACTATTGCTCAAAGCCGTCCCTTGGCCAAAAGTAAATCATGGCGGTTGGTTCGCATAAATGAACGTGCGCCGTTGGTTGACTAAGGCACATTACTGGAAAGCGCAAAGAATTTAGCGGAGACGAAACATGATTCAGATGCAGTCAAACTTGGATGCGGCCGACAACAGCGGAGCCCGTCGTCTGCAGTGCATCAAGGTGTTGGGTGGTTCACGCCGTCGCTACGCCGGTATTGGTGACATCATCAAGGTGAGCGTGAAGGAAGCAATTCCGCGCGGCAAGGTGAAGAAGGGTGAGGTTTATGATGCGGTTGTTGTGCGTACCCGCAAAGGTGTGCGTCGTGGAGACGGGTCTCTGATTCGTTTTGATGGCAATGCGGCCGTATTGCTGAACAATAATCTTCAGCCTATCGGAACACGTATCTTTGGGCCCGTAACGCGTGAGCTGCGTACGGAGCGGTTCATGAAGATTGTGTCGCTGGCGCCGGAAGTGCTCTAAACGATTATCGCGGATTAAGGTTAGGTATATAACGATGCGTAAGATCAAAAAAGGCGATGATGTCATCGTACTGACAGGGAAGGACAAGGGTAAGCGTGGGGTTGTTCTGCATGTGGCTCCCGGCAACCGCGTGGTTGTGGAAAATGTCAACATGGTGAAGCGTCACACAAAACCCAACCCGCAGGCAGGCGTTGCCGGTGGCATTGTCGAGAAAGAAGCATCGCTTGATGTTTCGAATGTCGCTCTGTTCAACCCGAATACGAAGAAGGCTGATCGTGTGGGTTTCCGTGTTCTGGAGGACGGTCGCAAGGTGCGTTACTTCAAATCCGATAACGAAGTAGTTGATATTTAAGCGTAAGGTTTTTAGCTATGGCTAGATTGTTGAATCACTATAAAGATAACGTGGTTAAGCAGCTCATGGAGCAGTTTAACTATGACAGTGTCATGGAAGTGCCTCGCATTACCAAGATCACCCTGAACATGGGTTTGGGTGAAGCGGTTGGTGATAAAAAGGTAGTCCAGAATGCGATTGCGGACATGGAAAAGATTGCCGGCCAGAAGGCTCTGGCAACCCTTTCCCGCAAGTCCATCGCCGGCTTCAAGATCCGTGACGGTTGGCCAATTGGCTGCAAGGTGACGTTGCGTCGCGATCGGATGTATGAATTCCTGGATCGCCTGATTACCATTGCGATTCCTCGTATCCGCGACTTCCGTGGTCTGAGTGCAAAATCGTTTGATGGCCGTGGTAACTACAGCATGGGTGTGCAGGAGCAGATTATCTTTCCCGAGATCGATTACGACAAGATTGATGCCTTGCGTGGTATGGATATCACCATCACCACCACTGCAAAGACAAACGAGGAAGGCCGTGCACTGCTGGCCGCATTCAAATTTCCATTTAAGGGTCAATAGTTATGGCAAAGAAGTCCATGATAAATCGTGAAATCAAACGCCAGCGTACTGTAGCCAAATACGCAGCAATGCGCGTTGAGCTGAAGCGCAAAATGCTGGACATGAATTTGAGTGATGAGGAGCGCGAAGATGCGCAGCGCAAGTTCCACGCCTTGCCGCGTGACTCAAGCCCTGTTCGCATGAGGAATCGCTGTAACATCAGTGGCCGCCCCCATGGTTACTATCGAAAATTTGGTCTGGCGCGTAACAAGCTGCGTGAAGCCGCAATGCGCGGCGATGTTCCTGGCCTGGTTAAGGCGAGTTGGTAAACGATTGATACATGGGCTGTGCCAAAGAAATATGGCCCTGATGATACGAGACTTTGGAGTAATACATAAATGAGCATGAGTGATCCAATTGCCGACATGTTGACCCGGATACGCAATGGTCAAGCGTCCGAAAAGTCACAGGTGTCTATGCCGTCATCAAAGCTCAAGACTTCGATTGCCGAAGTATTGAAGGGCGAGGGCTATATTGCGGATTATCAGGTAAGCGATAATGGCGGCAAGCCCGTCATGACCGTTGACCTGAAATATTATGAAGGCAAACCTGTGATCGCCTCGATCCAGCGTGCAAGCCGACCGGGCGTACGCATGTACAAGCCCAAGGACGAGCTGCCGAAGGTCGATGGTGGTCTGGGTGTTGCTATCATCTCCACGCCACAGGGCCTGATGACGGACCGTGCTGCACGCTCCGCCGGCGTGGGTGGTGAAGTTATCTGTTACGTATCGTAAGTGGTGGTCCACAATGTCTAGAGTTGCTAAAAAACCTGTTGCTGTGCCTTCCGGTGTCGATGTCACCATTGATGGTCAGGTCGTTAGTAAAAGGCTCAAAAGGCCAGATGGAGTATGTGCTCAGCGCTCTCGTCGATGTTTCGAAAAGCGATGCCAATGAAGTGGTGGTTGGCGTGCGTGAAGAGAGCAAAAATGCCTGGTCCATGGCCGGCACCACGCGTGCAATCATCAACAACCTGGTCACGGGGGTCAGTGATGGATTTGAAAAACGGCTGCAGCTGATCGGCGTTGGTTATCGTGCACAGGCCCAGGGCAAGGTGTTGAACCTCTCGCTCGGTTTCTCGCATCCGGTTAATTACCAGCTGCCAGAGGGTATTGCTGCCGAGACCCCGAGCCAGACAGAGATTGTGGTCAAAGGCATCGACAAGCAACAGGTCGGGCAAGTGGCGGCAGAAATCCGCGCCTTTCGTCCGCCCGAGCCTTACAAAGGCAAGGGTGTGCGTTACGTGGATGAATATGTGGCTCGTAAAGAAGCCAAGAAGAAATAAATATTGGATATGGCTATGGATAAGAAAACATCTCGCTTGCGTCGTGCGCGTCGCGCCCGCGCCAAGATTCGCGAACTGGGTACATACCGTCTGACTGTGCATCGCACGCCGCGACATATATATGCCCAGGTAATTGCACCGACCAGCAGTGAAGTGCTGGCAAGTGCTTCGACTCTGGATGCTGAAGTCAAAAAAGAGACTTCATCGGCCGGTAATGTCGATGCAGCCAGGGTCGTGGGTCGTGTTGTCGCAGAGCGCGCCAAGTCCGCCGGTATTAGCCGGGTGGCATTTGATCGTTCAGGTTTTAAATATCACGGCCGTATCAAGGCACTTGCCGATGCTGCCCGTGAATGTGGTCTCGAATTCTAAAGGATTGTAACGATGGCAAATTTTGAACAAGCGACTGGTGACGGGCTACAGGAAAAGCTTGTGTCCGTACGCCGTGTGGCCAAAGTTGTAAAAGGCGGCCGCATTTTCGGATTTTCCGCGCTGACTGTGGTCGGTGACGGTAAAGGTCGTGTTGGTTACGGTACCGGTAAGGCGCGTGAAGTTCCTGCAGCAATTCAAAAGGCGATGGAAGCAGCGCGCAAAAACATGGTTCAGGTGAATCTGAATGGTGGTACCCTGCAGCATGGCCTGACCGGGATTCACGGCGCTGCCAAGGTATATATGCAGCCTGCTTCCGGTGGTACCGGGATTATCGCCGGTGGTGCCATGCGCGCCGTATTCGAAGT
>Ga0114931_10002164_pt1 | contig 25026 bp, 21 predicted proteins | sample 2SBtaG_FD_89579 | JGI IMG/M metagenome (GOLD analysis project Ga0114931, IMG submission 89579) | Deep subsurface microbial communities from Kolumbo volcano to uncover new lineages of life (NeLLi) - 2SBTROV14_V59a metaG | ecosystem: Environmental > Aquatic > Marine > Volcanic | place: Kolumbo... | reverse complement strand
GACGTGCACGTGCCCGCCGCGTTCCGCCGCGGCGGCGCCGATCCGCCCCTGCAGGAAGAGCGCCGCAGCGCTGCTCCCGGAAGCGCTGCCCTCCTTGCCCGCGAACGACAGCGCCCCGTTGAAAGCCGTCGCCCGCAACTTCTCCAGGAGCATCCTCAGATCGACCAGGGCGGGCGGCAGGATCTTCGGAGGCGCGAAGCGGGGCATCGCGCGCAGCAGGGGGCTGGCGCTCTCCGGGCAGCGGCTCGGCAGCCTCGGCGCCTCGGCCGGCTCGTGCGGGTGCAGGTGGAAGCCCTGACCGGTCGCCTCGAGGCTGACGTAGTGGCCGAGCTTGTAGCTGGCCTCGACCTGACCCCGCGCAACCTGCAGCAGCACGGCGCCGCTCTCGCCCGACAGCGCCAGCGTCCCGCTGGCGCGCAAGCTCCGGAGGCCCTCGAGCAGGTCCTGGCCGCTGAGCGCGCCCGTCGTGCCGACCAGACCGAAGCTCATGCGTGCCGCCTCGGGGAGGGCCGCTCGGCGGGCCCCGACGCCGGGCCGGCGCTCACGCTCCGCCCTCCGGCCCGCGCCCTCCCGCGGCCAGCAGGCGCTCGAGCAGGTGCCGGTCCTCGCGGAAGCTCAGTCTCGCCAGGGCCTCGGTCGGCGGCACGAAGGCGCCGTCGGGGAAGAGCTTCTCGCGGAGCACCGGCGTGCGGGCGTCGGTGTGCATGCGGAACCAGGTGATGCGGCGCAGCTCGCCGCGGGGGTTGTGGTAGCTCGTCGTGAAGGTCTCGTTCGCGTCGTCGCAGCGGGCGGTGACGCCGGCCTCCTCGGCGATCTCGCGGACCGCCGTCTCCAGCGGGGCCTCGCCCGGCTCTATGTGCCCCTTGGGGAAGACCCAGGAGCCGCTCTGGTGCCGCAGGAGCAGGACGTCGCCCGCGGCGTTGAACACCACGCCGCCCGCTCCCGCCACGGCCTTTCCCTCCACGTGGTCGTCCCTCACGGGGTTTCCGGCATCGTCGGCACGAGCGTCGTCGGCCGCATCCGCGGCGTGGCGTGGCGTGAGGTGGATTCCGGCATGCTGCGGTCATGCTACCACCTGCCCGACCTGCCCTCAGGGGCGGCCCCCACGCGAACCGGGCGACCCGCAGGGGCTCGGCCGCGGGCCCCCGGCCCGGAACCGGTCACCGCTGCGCCAGCATCCCCCCGCCGTGCAGGAACTCCAGGATGCCGGACGCGAGACCCTGAGCGAGCTTGTCCTGGTAGCTCCCCTCCCGCAGGTCACGCCCCTCGGTCGGGTTGGTCACGAACCCGATCTCCACCAGGATCGACGGGATGCGGGCGGTCCGTAGGACGTAGAACAGGTTCTTGCGCACGCCGCGGTCGGTGGCTCCGGTGGTCGAGATGAGGTGCTGCTGCACGTCGTCGGCCAGCGTCATGGAGAAGTTGAACTGGGTCTCGCGCAGGATCTGCCCGGCGATGTCGTCGGCGGTCTTGCGCGCCTTCTCGGTCAGGGCCTGGCCATGCGCGCCGGAGCCGTTCTCCTGGATGGCGAGGTTGATGTAGTTGGGGTCGAGCGGCTTGCCGAACACCCAGGTCTCGATGCCCGCTGCGCTCGCCACCTACGCGCTGTTGGCGTGGATCGACACGAACAGGTTGCGCTCGGGCGTCTCGAACGCCGAGCGCTGCGCCAGCGTCAGGAAGGTGTCGTTGTCGCGGGTCATGATGACCTTGACGTTGTTGTCCTGGAGGATCTTCTTGAGCTTGAGCGCGACGTCGAGCACGACCGTCTTCTCGACCGACCACTGCGACGACGTTCCGGGGTCCATGCCGCCGTGCCCGGGATCGATCACCACCACCTGCGGCTTCGGCTTGGGAGCCGCCAGCGCCTGGGGCGCGCTCGGGTCGCTCGACAGCAGCTTGGTGATGGGCTGGCCCGTCAGCGAAGGCGCGAAGTCGACGTAGAGCGTCTTGGTGTCGCCCTTGTCGAGCGTGCCGACCTGGTAGCCCTTCCCCTCGGGGTCGAGGGCGTAGTTCGTGTGCACGATCACCGAGGCGCGCCCGTCGCCCTGTGTGACGTCGACCTCGCTCAGGTTCGGGTCGCTCATCTTGGTGCTTTGGGCCCTGGCGTGGGCGTCGGGGAAGCGGACGACCAGCGCCTTGCCGTCGGCGGCCACGGTGTAGCCGGCGGCCGACGGGAGGTCGACCGCCACCCGCGACACCCCGTCCGTCAGGCCGGTCCGGGGGTCGGGAAGGGCGTAGCCGAGCTGGTCGGCGGTCTCGACCGTGATGACGTGCTTGGCGCCGTTCCACGGGCTGATCCCGCCGAACGCCGCCACCGTCGGCGTGATGGGCACGTAGGCCGTGCCGTCCACCAGGATGGCCAGCGGGCTTCTCACGCTGCGCCCGCCGACCACCAGCCCACCGTCGTGCTTAGCGAGCCCCTGGGCGATGTCGCCGGTGGCCCGGAACACGGCCTTGGTGGAGCCGCCCGTGAACGTCAGGGTCTTGGCGTCGGCGTCGTACTTCACGTCGAGGCCCATGGCCTTGGCCAGCGGACCGGCCTTCGCGAAGGCGTCGACGTTGTCGCCCTGGTCGATGAAGTAATACGGGCCGGCGGCGTCGAGCAGGACGCCGTTGACCGCGAGATAGTTGACCTTCTGCTGGCCTGACGCCAGACCTGCCATCGCGGACGTCAGCGCCAGAAGGACCGTGAGGAAGGGCCGTTTCACTCTACGATCGAGTCTAGCACGGCATTCCGTCCTGGTTGGGGGGAAATTCACGCCAGGGTCGGCGTTTCTCGCCGCCGAGCGTGAGAAACGTGAAGCCGCGGCGGTCGCCTTCAGGTGCGCGAATCGTCGTCAGGGACGTGGGAAGTCGCCTCCCGGGCTTCGTCGCCGCTCGCGTCGGGTCTCTCCGGGATCGGCGTGGGGCGCTCCGGAGGGCGCTCCAGGTCGCGCAGGCGCCGCTGCAGCGCCTCCTCGCCCACCAGGTTCGCCGCACGGTCCTCGACCTCGCCGTAGAGCTGCTCGAACGCGCCCCGCAGCCGGCTCAGGAGCTCGCCGGTCTGTGTGAAGTGCCGCGCCACTTCCGCCTGGTACTGGTCGTACTCGCGCCTCAGCCGCCGGATCCGCTGTTCGGTCTCGCTCCCGCGCTTGAGGAGGGCGGTGATCCCGATCCCCACCAGGACCCCTGCGACGAAGCTGCCGGCCAGCCAGAGTCCGACGTTCATGACGACCTCCGGGGCCAGCATAGCAGGCACGTTGGCCGCCGCTTCGGGCCGATGCGCGTCCCGGACGTCCGTCGCGGCCGGTAGACTGACGGGACCATGGTGGGTCCTGGAGGCGGTTCCGGTGGCGGGCGGAGGCGCGACCCGGCGTCGCGGCGCGTGTACCTGCGTTCGCTGCCTGACGGCCTGGTGCCGGGGCGGCACTCCATCGGTGCGCGCCGCCGCACGGCGCAGCTCCAGCGCTTCCTGCAACCGTTGGAGCGGGCGGCGCGGGACGCCCTGCCCATCCACGGGCAGGTGCAGCTCCTGGTGGCCGGCGCGCGCGACTGGCACCGGCTCTCGAGCTACCCCTACGGGCTGCCGTTCGCGCGCACCACCGCGGACCTGGTCAGCCTGATCGTCGCCGCCGACTACCCGCCGCGCCTCACCGCGCGCTTCGACGACCTGCTGCTGCGCGCACGCAAGAGCGGCGTGCGCGCCCCCGGCGACATCCGGGAGTTCCTCGACCTGCTCCTCGGGCACGAGTGGGGCCATGCCGCGGCGAACCGTGCGGGCCTGCGCACACGGGTCAAGTGGTTCGACGAGCTCATGGCCACCTACCTCTTCGCCCAGGCGCTGCGCGCCGCGGGCGCCGAGGGACCGCTGGCGCGGCTGGTCGCCTGGGCCGAGCTGCAGACGGCGGCCACGGCCGACGAGCGCAGCGCGCTCGACGGATTCGAGTACCCGAGGGGGAAGATGCCGTTCGCGCGGATGCTGTGGTACCAGGGCGTCCTCACCGAGCGCGCCCTCATCCTGTCGGCCGAGCGCGGATGGGACTTCCCGCGCGCCCTGGCCGATCGCCTGCCCGCCGCCGATCGGGGCGAGCTGGCCCGCGCCCTGGTCGATGTCGAGCCCGGGTTCAAGCCGTGGTTCGTGGTGTTCGCCCCCGAGGAGGGCCTTCCGACGGGCGGACCGCCGCCCGAGCCCGGAACCCGGCCCTGACGTTGGCCCCGGCCCTGGCGGGCCCGCGGCCTTCCGGACGCCGGGACTCGGCCTCCGGCCCGGCTCGGGGAGCGCGCTAGACCAACGCCGCCGCGTCGTTCCGGAGCTGCCGCTCCACGCGCTCCAAGGCGTCGCGCGCGCCCTCGCCGCTCTGCTCGATCCAGCCGCGCGCCCGCGTCAGCTCGGCCATCGTGCGCACGCGGTCGCCGCGCGCCAGGGCCGCGTTGGCGTAGGCCAGCGCACCCTCCGCGAGGAGGTCCGCGCCGAGGTCGAGACCCAACAGGCGCTCGTAGAGGTCGTCGGCGCGCTCGGCGTCGCCGGAGGCGGCGGCCTGATCGGCGGCGGCCAGGTAGTGGGCGTAGGCGGCGTCGGGCGAGCCGCCCCGCTCGAAGTGCTCGGCGATCAGCTCCGAGAACGTCAGCGGGGCGTGGCTCTCGAGCCAGGTGGCGATGCGCAGGTGCAGCAGCGGCCGGTCGGAGAAGGGGATCATGCGCAGCACCGCCTGGCGCAGCAGCTCGCTCTGGAAGCGGTATTCGATGTCCTCCGGGATGCTCGACTGGGCCTCGCGCACCAGCAGGTCCTGGTCGACGAGCGCGCGCACCAGGTCCTGGTCCTGCTCGGCGGCGAGCTCGAGCAGCAACCCCTCCCAGGTGGCTTCCCCGGTGAGCGCGGCCTGCGCCAGCAGCAGGCGCGCCGGCGCCTCGACCATGTCCAGGCGCGACTGCAGCAGCGAGGCCAGCGACCCCGAGAACGAGCCGCTCTGCGTCAGGGAGAGCGCCCGCCCCAGCTCGAGCACGTAGGCGGGCACCCCGCCCACCTGCCGCACCAGCGCCTCGCTGACGGTGCGCATCTCGGGGCTCGCGAGCTCGTCGAGCAGCGCGAGGCTCTCGTCGAAGTCCAGCGGCGCGAGCACGAGGGTCTCGGCCTCGGCGGGGAGGGTCGCCCAGCGGCTGGTGCGCAACAGCAGGATGGGCGCGTCGGCGTTGCGCAGCAGAGCCAGGAACTCCAGCAGGGTCTCGTCGCGCGGTTCGTTGTCGACCGCGACCACCAGCGCCTCGCTGTCGGCACGGGTGCGCGTCATGGCGACCAGCAGGTCGCGCCACGCGAGGTTGGTGCGGTCGATGTTGCGCCGGTCTAGGCGCGTCCAGGGCTTGGTGCTGGTGAGGTCGAGACTGCCGAGGATCGCCTGGTGCCACCGCGGCTCGCCGGGAAGCAGCCGTTGCAACACGTCCTGCACGTGCTGGCGGCGGACGCGCTCGTCGTCCTCCACGGCCGTCCCGAAGAGCTGCGGCTCGAGCGCCGTCCACGAGAACTCCTCGGTGGGGTGGACCTCGATCCACAGGCTCGTCGACGGCCCCTCGACCGACGCGAGGAACTCGTGCAGCAGGCGCGTCTTGCCCCGGCCGGCCTCTCCCAGGAGCCACATCTCGCGGGCCTTGCCGTCCGTCGCCGTCCGGTCGTACGCCGCGCGAAGGGCGCGGAGCTCCCTGGTGCGGCCGATGAACCGGATGTCGGCGTAGGGGTCGGACCCGTGCGGCTGGACGGTCGACACCAGACGGTGCGCGCGTCGGACCGCCGGGAAGCCCTGCAGTTGCAGGGGTCCGGTCTCCTCGAACGCGAGCCGGTTGCGCGTCGTCTCGAAGGTCTCGTCCCCGACCCATACCTCACCGGGCGTGGCGGCCTCCTCCAGGCGCGCGGCCAGGTTGACGGCGCTGCCCATCACCGTGTAGCTGCGGACGCGCCCGGAGCCCACCGAGCCGGCGATCACCACGCCGGTGTTGACGCCGGCGCGGCCTTCGAGCCGGATGCCGCGCGCCCGGCCGATCGAGCGGATGGCCTCGAGCCCGGAGGCGGCCGCCAGCACCGCGCGATTGGCGTCGTCGGGGTGGGAGTGCGGCGCGCCGAACAGCGCGATGAGGCCGTCGCCGCGGAAGGCATCGACGTGCCCGTCGTACTCCTCGATGATGCCTGCGACCATGGTGAGCACCTCGTCGGCCAGATCGCGCAGCTCCTCGGGATCGAGCCCGTGTGTGAGGCTGCTGAACCCCGCCAGGTCGATGAACACGACGCTCACGCGACGGCGCTCGCGCGCCGTGAGCTGGCGCTCCAGGCGGCTGCCGCACATGCCGCAGAAGCGCATGCCGGACGGGTTGCGGGTACCGCAGGTGGAGCAGATCATCAGCACTCCGAGTATACGGACCCGTGTCAGGGCGCCGTGTCCCCGGGCGCCGTATGCCCGGGCGCCGTGTCCCCGGGCACGGTGCCCCCCGGGCACGGTGCCGGCCGCGCCCCGGCGGCAGCAGCCGCCTACTTCCCGAAGAGCGGAGCCGGGTTGATGAAGGCGGAGGTGCCGCCCGTGTCCGTGCGCGCGTAGAACGGGAGCAGGTCGTTGCTGAGCGTGCCGCCGCCCAGGTAGCCCAGCACCTGGCCCTGATCGACGCTGTCGTAGAGCTTCACGACCGGCGTGCGAAGGTTGGTGTACACGGTCGTGAGTCCGCCGCCGTGCTGCACCGCGACCATGTAGCCGAAGTTGGCGCCGAGGTAGGAGATGGCGACCACCTTGCCGGCCTGCACCGAGCGCACCGCGGCGTTCGGGACGGCCGCCTTGATGGCGATGTAGGAGTTGTTGCCTTCGCCGAAGCGGCTCACGATCTTGCCCTTGTCGAGCGGGAGCACGAAGCCGGTGGGGAGCGGCTTCGACGGCGCGGTCAGCGCGTCGAGGCGCGCGCGTGCGGCGTCCGCTTGCTGCTGGTACTTGAGCTGCTTGGCCCGGTCGCGCGCGTAGCTGGCCGCCGCCGCACGCGCCTGCTCCTCCTGCTTCTTGAGCCGGGCGATCTCCGCGTCGAGCCGCTGGTTGAGGTCCTGCAGGTTGGTGGCGATCTGGTTCTGCTCCTGGAGCAGGGCCTGCTTCTGGGCCAGCTGCCCTTCCTTGGTCTTCTGGAGATCGGCGATGACGGCCTCGAGCTGCTTGCGCTTCGCCTCCCGGTCGGCGGCGTTCTGGGCGATCTCGGCCTGTTTGGCCTTGAGCGCGGCCATCTGATCGGCGAGCTGGCTCTGCGCGTCCTTGAGCTGCGCCAGCACCGCATCCAGCCGGTCGATGACGGCCACGTCCTGCTGCGAGAGCAGCGACAGGTAGTAGTTGTTGACCTGGAGCTGGTGCAGGGTGCGGCTCCTGGCCAGGCTGTTGGCGTAGCGCGCCACGCGCTGCTGGTAGAGGTTGAGCAGCAGCGCCTTGATCCGCTCCTTGAGCGCATCGAGTTGCTGGTCGAGGCCGGCGATCCTGGCCTCGGTTCTCGAGCGCTGGTCCTCGAGGGTCGCGAGCTGGCCGGCTAGCTTGGCCTGCTGGGCGCGCAGGTCGCCGAGCTCCTTGTTGACCGCGTCGCGCTGCCGGATCTTCGCCTGCAGCTGCTGGGCCGTGGCGCCGAGCTTGGCGGTGATGTCCTGGATCTCCCGCTTGCGCGCGTCGAGCTGGCCCTGCGCCTGCCGGATGTCGGACTCCAGCGTCTGCTTCGTGGTGCTGTCCAGGGCCTGGGCGCGTACCCGTGCGGGGGTCGCCAGGACGGCGCCGAGAACCAGGACGAGAAGGAGCGCACGCGGCAGCACGGCGGTAGTCTAGCAACCCCCCCGGAACGCCGGATGATGGCGGCCGCGGGGGAGCCTCATGAAAGCGCGCGGCGCACGAGGGGCCTACGCGGGCTCGCGGAGGTGCTGCGACACGGAGATGGCGCTGCCGACGAGCCCGACCAGCACCGACAGCGCGGCGAGCAGGGCGGCGATCTGGCCGAGCGTGGCGGTGTCGTGGACGAACGGGATGAAGGCGAGCTGGTCGGACAGACGCAGAACGATGAACTGGTAGCCGGGGATGGTCAGGGCCAGCGTGACCACCGCGCTGATCAGCCCCAGCAGGAACCCCTCGATCAGGAATGGGGAGCGGATGAAGCCGCGGGTCGCACCGACCAGGCGCATGACCTCGATCTCCTGACGGCGCGCCGCGATCGCCGCCCGGATCGAGTTCACGATGGCGAACAGCGCTGCGGACAGCAGCACCACGATCAGGATCGAGCCGCCCACGCGGAGGGCGTCGTTGATCGCGAGGAACGTCTGCACGGCGTTGGAGCCGTCCTCGATGTGGTTCACGCCCGGCAACTGCGCCAGCTTGGTGCGCACCACCGGCGTCTGCGCCGGGTCGAGCAGGCGGATCTCCAGGGTGTTGGGCAGAGGGTTGCTGATAAGCGCGGCCGCCTGGTTCAGCGACGGCAGCGACTGGACCATGTCGGCGAGCGCCTGTTGCTTGGAGACGAAGTCGACGCTGGCGACCTCCGGCCAGCTCCGGACGGTGTCCATGAGTTGCGCTACCGGCGCGTTGTCGTCGAGGAAGGCCGAGATCTGCAGCTCGCTCTGCAGGTTCTGGAGGACCGCGTTGAGGTTCACGCTCACCAGGCTGAACGCCGCCAGGATGGTGAGCGACAGGGTCATGGTGGTGATGGTGGACACGCTCGCCACCCAGTTGCCGCGGATGGCGCGCATGGCCTGTGCGATGGCGTAGCTCATCGTGTGGTCACGGCTCGATCCCGTCGGTGCTCCGGCCGCGCACGGCGAGGTGGGTCGGGGGGTCCCGGCAGGTCGTGGGTGGGCGGGACCGGGTGCGTCACGTGAGCACTATAACCAAGCCTCGCGCACCCGGAGATGAAGCGCTCGGGGCCGCAGGTTCACGGTAACGCCGGTGCGGGTCAGGCGCGGAGGAACGCGTCGATGACGGCGTCGGTGAAGCTCTCGGTGGTGGCGTCGCCGCCCAGATCGGCGGTGCGCGGCCCGCGCTCGAGCACGGCGTCCACCGCGCGATCGATGCGTGCCGCCGCGTCGCGCTCGCCGAGGTACTCCAGCATCAGAGCGGCGGTCAGCATGGTCGCCGTCGGGTTCGCGACGCCCCTGCCGGCGATGTCCGGCGCGCTGCCGTGCACGGGCTCGAAGATGGCCTGGCGCTCGCCGAGGTTCGCGCTAGGTGCCACGCCCAGGCCGCCGACGAGGCCGGCCATCAGGTCGGAGAGGATGTCGCCGAAGAGGTTGGTCGAGACCAGCACGTCGAAGCTCTCCGGGTCGCGCACCAGCTTCATGGCCGCGGCGTCGACGATGATGTCCGTGGTCTCCACGTCCGGGTACTGCTCGGCCACTTCCAGCGCCGTCTCCAGGAACAGCCCCGAGGTCACCGGCAGGACGTTGGCCTTGTGGACGATGGCCACGCGACCGTCGCGCAGCCGCGCCTGCTGCATCGCCACGTGCGCGATGCGTTCGCACGCCCGCTTCGACACCATCGCGTCGGCGATGGCGATGTCGCCGTAGCGGCGCTCGTTCTCGACGTAGAGGCCCTCGGTGTTCTCGCGCACCATCAACATGTCGATGCCCGGCACGCTACCCGGCAGGGGCCGGGTCTTGGCCGGACGGAGGTTGGCGAAGAGGTCGAGCTCGCGGCGCATGCTGCGGATGGCACCCTTGTGGCCCTCGACCTTGCGCTTGGGGCTGGTGAAGGCGCCGGCCAGGGTGGCATCCGCGGCGCGGACCTTATCCAGCGTCTCGGATGGCACGCTGGTGCCGCGCTTCTCGAAGGTCGCCCAGCCGGCCTCGGCTTCGAGGAACGTGAGCGGCACGCTGCTCGCTTCGAGCAGGCGACGGGTGGCGGGCACGACCTCCTGGCCGATGCCGTCCCCGGGGATGAGGCAGATGGTGTGCATCGTCGGCTCCTTGGGTTCCTGGGATGTGGGCCCGGCGGGGCCGCCGCGGTCGGTCCCGACGTCGCGAGGGGGGCGCGCCGCGGGCCGCGCCCGGGGACCGGACCAAGGTACCACGACGGTCCTTGGGGACGGCGCTCCTGGACGGCGCGGGGTCCGGCTGGTTCGGCCGAGCGGCGGTGGTTAGAATGACGGCGTTCGGGACAGTCCCCACGGGAGACGCCCAGGCGATCGAAGGTCCGCCGCCGCGCGGGCCCGCAGCCGGGCGGGGGATGCGCAAAAATCGCTATGGGAACGCGGACCAGGCTCCGTAGGGTATGGGAGGCGACGCTGTGAGCGCGTTGCACGGAGATATCGAGGAAGGGGTGCTGGCGAACCTGCTTCAGTACCTTGCGCTCAGTCAGTCCAGCGGTTGCCTTTCCCTGCGCCATCCGGCGCGGGCGAGAGGGGACGTCTACCTGGAGGGTGGGCGTGTGGTGTTCGTCGATGCGGATCCCCATTTCGACCTGGCCGGTCTCACGGAGCTGATGCGTTGGCAGCGCGGCACGTTCAGCTTCCGGCCCGGCGTGGATGCGCCGCGGAGGACCCTCACGGACTCCACCGAGCGTCTGCTGCTGGAGGCCAGCCACCGCTGCGACACCGAGCCGACGGGGTCCTCCGAGGAGGCGCTCGAAGGGTCGACGGTGTTGGTCGCGCACGCTTCGCCGGTCGACGGCCACACGCTCGTGTCGCTCTCGGCGTTGCACGTGTGGCGGGCGCTCGACGGCGAGCTCACCCTCGCCGACCTCGCCGAGGCGTCCGGTCTGCCGCTCCACGTGGTGGTGGGAGGGGCCGACGAACTCATACGTCGGGGCCTGGCGGTACCTGCCGATCGCGTTCTGGTCGACCGCGCGTTCGTCGACGAACTGACCCGCGAGGCGGTCGACATCCTCGGGCCGGTGGCCCAGATCCTGGTCGAGGACGCCGTCTTCGACCTCGGCCTGGAGCACGGCCCGCTCGCGCTGACGGCGCTCGACGATCTCGTCACGGCGGTCGCCATGCAGTTCCGGCGGAGCGACTGGCAGCTCGATTTCCTGCAACGCATCGAACGCATTCGTCACGACTACGGCCTGAGCGCCTGATCCGGTACCGGGAGGTCCCATGAAGTACATCGTCGAGGTGCGCGAGCCCGTCCCGAGCAACCTGGACGAGATCGCGGGCAAGGTGGCCGCGTCGTTCCACATCAGCGACGACAAGGCGCTGGCCCTGCTCAAGCGTGCGCCCGGCGCGGTCACGCGTGCCGTCAGCGAGCGCGAGGCGGACGTCGTGGCGGGCATCTTCGAGCGCGCCGGGCTCAACGTCGTCAAGCGCCCGGCCGGGGCGGTGCCTCCGGCACCTTCTGCGTCGACGCCGGAGGCACCGGCGAGCGATGCCGGTGCGGAGTCGGCGCCGGGGAGCGCGGCCGGCGTGCACGATGCAGGCGCCAGCGAGATGGATGCCGGGGCCCACGAGGATGCCGCGCCACAGGACGACGTATGGAACCGGCCGGTGGAGGCCGCTCCCGAGACGCCGGTCGACGCCTTCTCTCGCCGTGAGGGGCTGTACGAAGGAGGCGACCTCGGATGGACCGCCTCCGAAGGTTCCAGGGTCGCTGCGGACAGGGCCGACCCGGACACGGCCGATGCCGATAGGCTCGGTGCGGAAAGGCTCGACGCGGACAGGGCCGCTGCGGACAGGGCCGGTGCGGAAAGGGCCGATGCGGAGCCGGGCGGCGGCCTGTCCCCCGAGGCGCAGATGAGTGTCGGGGACGAGGATTCATCCGCCGCGGCAGGCGATGGGAGCGGGCTCGAGGGAGGTGCCTACGACGAGGGCATCGACCTCGAGGACGACGTACGCGCGGGCCCACCGGAGGCGGACACGCCGGACACGCCGGACACGCCGGACACGCGCGCGAAGCATCCCCTGGCCGGAGAGGCCCCCGGGGCGGATGCCGCGGGATCGGAGGTCGGCGCCCGGGCGGGCGGGGCCGCCGTTGCTGATGCAGCGGGCGCCGAGGGCGTTGCTGGTGCAGTGGGCGCCGAGGGCGCGGTGAGCCCCCGGGAGGCCGCCGCCGTGCGCCGGTCGCAGACGCCGGAGACCGTGCGCCGGTCGCAGACGCCCGAGACGCTGCGCAGCACCCTGACCCGCGTACCCGCCACGCTGGAGCGCGGCGGGCTGCGGCGCCGCGTCGCGCTGAGCAGCATCCTCCCGGCGCTCCTGACGCTGGTCGTGATGGGGGTGGCCATGCTGGTCACGACGGTCCCTCTGCTGCGCTCGCAGCAGGCGGCGCGCGCCGCGGACGCCGCCCACGCCGAGGCGAGCACCCTCGAGGCGCTCACGGGCGGCATGCCCCTCGATGCACTGACGCTCCAGTCCGCCCTGGTGGACCTGTCGCGGCGCTCCGAAGCCATGCTCGGCAACGGCGGCGTGCGCTCGATGGTCGTCACCGATGCGACCGGCGCACCCCTGGCGGGCTGGTACGGCCCCGCCACCACGCCCGCGGCGATGCCGCCCGACGTGCGCCAGCAGGTGAGCGGCGCGGCCCTCTCGGCGGTGGCCGGGCAGGGGCAGGTGGGCGAGAACCTGACGCAGAGCCTTCGGGCGACCTGGACGTCGACGCTGGCGATGCTCGGTCTGGGCGCGGCCAACGACGTCTACGGCGCGGCGCCGGTGATGAGCACGGGGCATGCGATCGGTGCGGTGGTGGTCGGCGTCGAGCCGGTGAGCGCCAGTGCGCTCGTGGGGAACGCCTTTTTGACCACGCTGCTGGTCGGGCTGGTCCCGGTCCTGATCGCGATCCTGGTTGCCCTGGCCCTGACGCGCGGTCTGCGCTCACAGGTGACCTACCTGCTCGGTGCGGCCGACCGCATCAGCCGCGGCGACCTCGAGGAGCCCGTCGGGCTCGACAGCAACGACGAGCTGGGGCAGCTCGCGCGCGCCATCGAGCGCATGCGGGTGAGCTTGCAAGAGGGCATGGAGCGCTTGCGCAACCGGCGCTGAGCCTCGTGCGGGCGGCGCCCCTACGACGACACGCCGGGAAGGCGGTGCCGCGCGGAGGACGGTCCGCGCGGCACCACCTTCGGACCCTCGACCACGACGGTCAGGGCATCGGGCGGGTGCGTGCCAGGTCCCGGACCTCGTCTCGCAGGTCCTCGGGGTGCTCGCTGCGCAGGGCGCGGTCGATCAGGTCGGCGACGGCGTCCATCTCCTGCGGCCCGAAGCCGCGCGTCGCCAGGGCCGGCGTGCCGATCCGGACGCCCGAGGTCACCCAGGGCTTCTCGGGATCGAACGGGATCATGCTCTTGGACACCGTGATGCCGGCCGCTCCCAGGCGCTTGCTGGCGGTGTTCCCCGTGATCTTGAGCGGCCGCAGGTCGACGACGAAGAGGTGGTTGTCGGTCCCCCCGGACACGATGCGCAGCCCGCGCGAGGCCAGGGCCTCGGCGAGGGCGCGGGCATCGTCGAGGACGGTCTGGATGTAGGCCTTGAAGCTCGGCTGCGCCGCCTCGAAGAACGCCACCGCCTTGCCCGCGATGACGTGCTCGAGCGGCCCTCCCTGCGTGCCCGGGAAGATCGTGCGGTCGAGCTTCTTGCCGATCTCCTCGTCGTTGCCGAACAGGATGCCGCTGCGCGGACCGCGCAGCGTCTTGTGGGTGGTGCTGGTCACGACGTGGGCGTGCTCCACCGGGCTCGGGTGGTGGCCGGTGGCGACCGGCCCCGCGATGTGGGCGATGTCGGCCATCAGGTAGGCGTCCACCTCGTCGGCGATGGCGCGGAAGCGCTCGAAGTCCAGCACGCGGCTGTACGCGCTGGCGCCGGCGATGATCAAGCGGGGACGGTGCTGGAGCGCCAGCTCGCGCACCCGGTCGTAATCGATGCGTTCCGTGTCGGCCTCGACGGGGTAACCCACCACCTGGTAGTTGCGGCCGGAGAAGTTGACCGGCGAGCCGTGCGTGAGGTGCCCACCGTGCGCCAGGTCCATCCCCAGCACGGTGTCGCCGGGGTCGAGAAGCGCGAAGTAGACCGCCAGGTTCGCCGACGAGCCGGAGTGCGGTTGCACGTTCGCCCAGCGACAGCCGAACAGGGCCTTCAACCGGTCGATCGCGAGCCGTTCGACCTCGTCCACCACCTCGCAGCCGCCGTAGTAGCGCTTGCCGGGGTAGCCCTCCGCGTACTTGTTGGTGAGGACCGAGCCCACGGCCTCCATCACCCCCTGCGACGTGAAGTTCTCGGAGGCGATGAGTTCGAGGCCGTCCCGTTGCCGCTCGAACTCGCGGTCGATGAGGGCGAAGAGCTCCTCGTCCCGTGCCGAAGCGCCGTCGGTGACCTGCTGGCTCGTCATGCGCGGAGTATACCAGCGACCTGCCGGAGGTCCCGATGCGGGCGGAAGAAGCTGCGCGTGAGACCCAGCGGGTGCCGGCCCCGGTGCACGCTGGCGGCGACGATCACGGCGTCCGCGCCGCGGAGCCGCCGGACGTGCGCCACGACGCTCAGGAGGGCCGGTCGCGCGTCGGCAGCACCTTGTCGAGCGCACGCTCGAGCGTGCCCCACCGGAACGCGAAGCCGTCGGCCAGGAGGCGCGACGGCACCACCCGCGCGCTCTGCAGGAGCGCGCCGTCGGCGAGGCGACCGAGCACGATGCGCAGGACCCAGGCGGGAGCCGGGAACCAGAAGGGTCGCCGCAGGCGGCGGGCGGCCGCCCGCCCCAGGTCGCGCAAGCGCACCTGCTCGGGCGCGACGGCGTTGTACGCGCCGTCGCACGCGGGTGCCTCGATCGCGTACAGGTAGGCGCGCGCGAGGTCGTCGGCGTCGATCCAGGGGAACCACTGCGTGCCCGGCCCGAGGGGCCCGCCGAGGCCCAGCCGGATCGGCATGAGCAAGCGCCGCCAGGCGGGCGCGTCGGTGGCCAGAACGACGCCGGTGCGCAACACGCACAGGCGGGCACGGGCCGCGGCCGGGGCGGCGGCGGCCTCGGTCGCGGTGGCGACCGGCGTCAGCACGAAGCGCTCTCCGGGCCCCGCCCCCTCGTCGAGCAGTTCGTCGCGGCGCTGACCGTAGTACCCGGTCGCCGATGCCTGGACCATCACCTCGGGCGGCTGGCGGCAGCGCTGCAGCGCCGTGACCAACGTGCTGGCGCTGTCGACGTGGCTCGTGAGCAGGCGGTGAACGTGCGCGGGGCCGAGGCGGCCGCCGGAGATCGACGAGCCGGCCAGGTTCACGAGGGCGGCGGCACCCTCGAGCGTCGAGGTGAGCCTCGACAGCGCTTCCTCGTCGCCTCGGCGCGCCGCATCCGGCTGCCACACCGCCGGCGACACGCCGAGCGGTTCGGTGCCGTCGACGCGGCGGGTCAGCACGGTGACGTCGAAGCGCTCGCGCGCAGCGGCCACCAGGTGACGGCCGACCACGCCGGAGGCGCCGGCGATGACGATGCGGGCGCGTGCCATGGCCCCACGCTAGCAGGGTGGCGGTGCCGTCGACCGTGGCGTGGGCGCAAGACGCGTCCGGCTCCTCGGGGCCCATGGGACGCCCGGTGTTGCGAGGAGCCTGGAGCGGGACGAATGTCCCGGCAACGGCCGGCCGGAAGATTCGCTATGCTTGCGCCGAGCAACCACGGATTGGTGTGGGAGCCGCACCGGGGAGGTGTTCTGTGACAGACGACGAACGCGTCACGCCGGAGCCTGAAGAGGCTTCCGTCGACCGAGCGTACCGGCCCCTGGGCGCCCTCTTCGTGACGATCGTCCTGGGGGCGGTCATCGTGGTCGGGTGGGCGCTGATGTACTGGCTGGCGCAGGCGCGGGGCTGAGCGTATGGACGAGCATCAACACGAGGTCATCGCGCGTTGGGAACGACGCTGGCTCGTCACCGGCATCGTCATGCTGGTCGTGTTCGTCGTCCTGATCGCCTACTCCCTCATCACGCAGGGCGGGCATATCGTGCACGGCGGCGGCAAGATGTCGCCCGCCGAAGCCCAGAACGTGCCGCTGTTCGCGACGCCGGGCGTACGCGAGGTCTCCGGCGGGGAGTACCAGGTAGGCGTGGTCGCCCGCGCGTTCGCGTTCAACCCCTCGAACATCGTCCTCCCGGTAGGCGCCAGGACGCGCTTCTACCTGACCAGCGTCGACGTGCTCCACGGCTACCTCATCGAGGGCACCCCCGTGAACATCGAGCTCATCCCCGGCCAGCTGGCGTACTTCGACTACACCTTCGCTCGCCTGGGCACCTTCCACGTGGTGTGCGACGAGTACTGCGGCATCAACCACCAGAACATGGTGGGGACCATCCGCGTGCTGCCCGTGGCGGAGTATCGACAGCAGCAGGCCGCCGGCAACCTTCCCGGACACGTGGCGGCGCCTGCCGCGAGCGGGAGCGCCGCAGCGGGCCAGGCCGCCGCACCGGTCGACGGCCGGCAGGTCTTCGACGCCAACTGCGCGGCGTGCCACCAGACGAACGGCCAGGGCCACCCGGGCGCCTTCCCGCCGCTGGCGGGTCATGCGCCGAGCCTCTACCGGGCCGACCGCGCCTACCCCGTGGACGCCCTCCTCTACGGCCTGCAGGGCCCCATCACCGTGGCGGGCAAGGACTACGCCAACGCCATGCCCGGTTGGGCGCACCTCTCGGATGCCCAACTCGCCGCCGTCGCGAACTACATGATGCACGCATGGGGCAACGACGCGGCCCTGGGAGCCGGGTACCGGCCCTACACAGCCAAGGATTTCGCGGACGCACGCGGCACCTCCATGAGCGCTGCCGACGTCCACGCGATACGCGCCAAGCTGGGGTTGCCGTGATCGGCGCGCCGCACGTTACGTCACGCAGGTCCGAAGGGAGCCCGGCATGGCGGTAGGTACCATCTCCACGTCCACGACGTCCGCCGTGCGCTGGCGGCCCGAGAAGCGCGTGACCGCGGCTTTCGTGATCACGGGCCTGATCGCGCTCCTGGTGGGGGCGCTGCTCGGCCCCTTCCAGGCCCTGAACTACGGCGACGTCAACCTGTACAGGTACCTGCCGTTCCTCAAGTCCTACTACCAGGGCCTGACCCTGCACGGGGTCCTGAACGTCCTGGTGTTCACCACCTTCTTCAACTGCGGCGTGCTGATCTACTTCCCCGCGCGTGAGCTCGACCTTCGTCCGTCGATGGCGTGGCTATGGAGCTCGTACGCGGTGATGATGGTGGGGCTGGTGCTCGCCGGCGTCGCCATCGTGTCCAACAGCTCGACCGTGCTCTACACCTTCTACCCGCCACTGCAGGGCTCCTGGGGTTTCTACACAGGGCTCGCCCTGGTGGTCGTGGGCAGCCTCATGGTCGCGTTCGAGGTGGTGCGCCTGCGCGCCCGCTGGAGGCGTGCCCATCCCCGGCAGGTCACGCCGATCGTGACCTACATGTCCGTCGCCACGATGTTGATGTGGGCGCTGGCGTCGCTCGGCATCGTGGTGGAAGTCGTGGTGTTCCTCATCCCGTGGTCGGCCGGGTGGATCACCGGCGTCGACCCCGAACTCGCCCGCACGCTGTTCTGGTTCACGGGCCACCCCATCGTGTACTTCTGGCTGCTTCCCGCCTACATCTCCTGGTATGCGTTCATCCCCAAGCAGGTCGGCGGCGAGCTCGTCTCCGACACGCTGGCGCGCCTGGCGTTCCTGATGTTCATGCTCTTCAGCACGCCGGTGGGGTTCCACCACCAGTTCACCGACCCCGGCATCTCCGGGGGCTGGAAACTGGTGCAGAACATCCTCACGTTCTTCGTGGTGATTCCCAGCCTGCTCACCGCCTTCACCGTGACCGCCTCGATGGAGATCGGCGCGCGGCGCAACGGGGGTCGGGGGATGCTGGGTTGGATCCGCAAGCTCCCCTGGCACGACGGGGGCTTCGTGGCGCAGATCCTGGCCATGATCTCCTTCGTCTTCGGAGGCGCCGGCGGCATCGTGCTGGCCAGCTTCAACCTGAACGTGCTCGTGCACAACACCGCATTCATCCCCGGGCACTTCCACATCACGGTGGGCACGGCGGTCACCCTGACCTTCTTCGGGATGACGTTCTGGCTCATCCCGCACCTCACGGGGCGCGCGCTGCATGCGCCGCGGCTGGCGCTGTGGTCGGCCTGGACCTGGTTCGTGGGGATGATGCTGTTCGCCGTCGGGATGCACTGGGAGGGGCTGCTCGGCGTACCCCGCCGCGCCTGGATCTCCAACATGAGCCCGGCCCTGCAGGGCATCTACAGCGATGCCCGCGTCCCCCAGGTGATCACCGCCGTCAGCGGCGTGATCCTACTGCTGGCCGTCATCTTCTACTTCACGGTCTTCTTCGGCACGCTGTTCTCGTCGCGGCGTATCGAGGAGGACAGCGTCGCCATCCCCTTCCCGGGACGGGAGGCGGCGCACGGCGACCCCATGGTCCGGGCGCTCGATCGCTTCGGCCTGTGGTTCCTGCTGGCGGCCGCCATCGTCGCCGTGGCGTACCTGCCGACGCTGATCCACATGTTCACGGGGCAGCTCGGTCTGCCGGGCATCCGCCTGTGGTGAGCGGCCGCTCCCGAAGCGCCGCGGAAGGCGGGTGACCGGCACCGGCCGGACAGGACGTTCGTCACGTAGCCAGGGGCGGCCTGCCGCGTCAAGGTGGAGATGGGGAACGGGTTCGAGCGAACCGCTCCCCACCGAGAGGAGGAGCCATGGCTCTTCTGGAAGGCAAGGTTGCCCTGGTCACGGGCGCCGCGTCCGGCATCGGACGGGCGGTCGCTGCGACGTACGCCATCGAGGGCGCGCGTGTGCTGGTCTCCGACCTCGACGAGCACGGCGGCGTACAGACCGTCGAACAGATCACCGCGGCCGGCGGGGAGGCGTTCTTCGAGCAGGCGGATGTCGCCGATCCCGCGGCCAACGCGCGGCTGGTGGAGCGGGCGGTCGAACGCTACGGCGCGCTCCACATCGCGTGCAACAACGCCGGTATCGGCGGGGCGCAGGCGCCCACCGCGGACTACCCGGTCGAGGACTGGCAGCGGATCCTGGGGATCAACCTCTCGGGCGCGTTCTACGGCATGCGTGCCCAGATCCGCGCCATGCTGGAGGCCGGCGGTGGCGCCATCGTCAACATGGCGTCGATCCTCGCTCAGGTGGGCTTCGCGAACTCCTCGGGGTACGTCGCGGCCAAGCACGGCCTGGTGGGGCTCACCAAGACGGCCGCGATGGAGTACGCGGCCGCGGGCGTGCGCGTCAACGCCGTCGGGCCGGGGTTCATCGAGACGCCGCTCCTTGCGCCGCTGAAGGAGGATCGGGCGGTGTACGACATGCTGGTGAGCCTCCATCCGATCGGTCGGCTCGGTACCCCGCAGGAGGTGGCCGACCTGGTCGCGTTCCTCTCGAGCGACAAGGCCTCGTTCATCACCGACGCTTACATGCCGGTGGACGGCGGTTACCTGACCCGCTGAGCGCCCGGCCCGGCTCCGGCGCGGCTTGCGCTCCGCCCGGCGACCGCGGACCGGCGCCCGTCGTGGTGCGCCGGGCCGCGATGTGCCGGTGATGCGTGGGCCTCACTCCCGGTCCCGCAGCGTCCGCCGGAGGATCTTGCCGGTGGCGTTCATCGGAAGCTCGCTGCGGAACTCGACGATCCGCGGGTACTTGTATGCGGCCATCTGCTCCTTGCTCCAGGCGACGAGGTCCTCGGCCGTCAGGCTCTCGCCGTCGGCGAGCACGACGAACGCCTTGATCTCCTCGCCGTGCTCGTCGTGGGGCACGCCCACCACGGCCGCCAGCGAGACAGCGGGGTGCGTCATGAGGACCTCCTCCACCTCGCGCGGATAGACATTGAAGCCGCCGCGCAGGATCATGTCCTTCAGGCGGTCGACCACGCTGAAGTACCCGTCGGCATCGACGACGCCGATGTCGCCCGAGTGGAACCAGCCGCCCCGCATGGCCACGGCGGTGGCGTCGGGGCGTTTGTAGTAGCCCTTCATGACGTTGTGGCCGCGGATGACGATCTCGCCGGCCTCGCCGACCGGAACGTCACGGTCGTTCTCGTCCACCACGCGCATCTCGCACCCGAAGATGGGCTGGCCGATGGTGCCGGGACGGCGCTCCCGGTCGGCGTGGTTGAAGCTCGCGACGGGGCTCGTCTCCGACAGGCCGTAGCCCTCCATGATGCCGATCCCGTAGACCTCCTCGAAGCGCCGCAGGATCTCCACGGGCAGCGCCGCGCCGCCGCTTAGGGCGAAGCCGAGGTGGCTGCGCAGCCGATCCTTCTGGCCGTCATCGAGCGACGCGGCGGCGTTCAGCAGCGCCCAGTACATGGTGGGCACGCCCGCGAAGACCGTGATGCGGTGCGCGAGCATGAGCTGGAGCGCACGTGCGGGATCGAAGCGGGGCAGCATGCTGACGGAGCCCCCACCGTAGAACATGCTGTTCATGCCGACGGTCTGCCCGAAGGAATGGAACAGCGGCAGCGCCATCAGGAAGGCGTGCTGCTCGGGTGGCAGCGTGGAGCTCCGGACCAGGCCGTTCGATTGGATGGCGTTCATCACCATGTTCAGCTGGCTCAGCTCTGCGCCCTTGGGTTGCCCGGTGGTCCCCGAGGTGTAGAGGATGACCTCGGTGTCGAGCGCGCCGCCCGGATGGATGTCGGTGAGCGGCTCCTGGCCTGCGAGGATGGCGCCCAGGGTGGTGGCGCCGTCGACGGGGGAGACCGCCCTGGCATCCGCCGTCATCACCACCAGGTGGCGACAGCCGGGGCTGTCCTCGAAGGCCTGCGCCCCTTCGCTCGCCATGGGCAGTTCCGGCGTGCCCTCGAACACGAAGTAGGCGGCGGCGTCGCTGTCGCGCAGGTGGTAGGCGATCTCGCGGGCCTTCAGGAGCACGTTCAGGGGGACGACCACGCACCCGGCCTTGAGGATGCCGTAGTAGACGACCGGGAAGAACGGCAGGTTGGGGCACGACAGCGCCACCTTCTCGCCGGGCTCGATGCCGCCGGCGCGCAGGAAGCCGGCCACCCGGTCGCTCATGGCGTCCAGGGTGCCGTAATCGAGCGTGGTGTCCCCCATCCTCACGGCCACCCGTTCGGGGTAGTGGAGGGCGTGTTCGCGGACGAAGCGGCCGAGATTCAGCATGCTCTTCCTTCCCGGGACCGAGTTGTGGTTGCCGTTCACGATAGCAGAGCCGATGGGCCCGCTCCCGGGCGCCTTGCACACCAGGGGACACCCGGCGCCCGGGCCCCCTGGAGCGCGTAGCGCGCCCCGGCGCGCGGACGGCCTCACCAGGTGGCGAGCAGGAGGAGCGCAGCAGCGCGCTCGAGCTTGTTGACCGGGTTCGGCGTGAGCTTAACCAGGCCGTCGACGGCTTCGGCGACCTGCTCGAGGTCGGCCCGGGTGGCTTGCCCGCGCGCCTCGATCTCGATCTCGTCGAAGAAGGCGCTCCGCTCGGTGCCGGAGGACCGCGCGGCGACCGCGTCGAAGCCGAGCTCGGCGACCTGCACCCCGTCGCGGAGCACGCGGAACGGCACGCGCGTGGTGTCGAGCTCCACGCGAGGTTGCAGCGCGTCCAGGTCGACCAGGCCGGCGAGCCGCTTCACCACGGCGTCGGGCCACGGGGCGTCGTCGGCATCCGCGAGTGCGATCTCCAGCTCGTCTCGTTCGTGGAGGCCGGCGTCGGTGGTCCCGGCCGCCTTGAGCCCCGCCCAGGCCTTCGCGCCCAGGCGCCGCCGGCGCAGGGCCAGCCCGGCCTTCCTCAGGCTGCCGCCGTCGTCGTCGAAGTAGCGATCGTGCAGCTCCTGCATGGGCGCCGCTTGCACCTCGAAGGGGGTCGCGGCCAGCGCCGCCCGCACCTCGCTGAGCGAGGGGACGTAGGCGTCCAGCACCGAGAACTTGAGCTCGCGCTCCAGCGGCATGTCCGAGTGTAATTCGGGGCGCCGCCGGCCGAGCGCGCGCGTGCGCGCGGGGGTCCAGCCCGCACCGCCCGCCGGGCGCGGAATCTACCGTGCCCGACGTGTTGTTGCAAGGGGCAAGGGCCCCTTCGGACGGCGAGCGGCCGGTGGTATACTCGCCGAACCTAGGCAGCCGTGCCTGGCTTCATGGACCTCGTGCCCGTGTCACCGCGCGCATCAGCACGAAAGGAAGCCGATTCCGATGCTCAACATCCGCAACGTGGCCGTCCTCTCGCACAGCGGAGCGGGGAAGACGTCGCTCGTCGAGGCGATGCTCTACCGTGCCGGTGCGATCCCGACCCTCGGTAGGGTCGAAGACGGGAGTACGGTCTCCGACCATACTCCCGAGGAGAAGCGCCGCAAGATCTCGATCTACACCTCGATCCACCCGTACACCTGGAAGGGCGAGGCGTTCAACGTCCTGGATACGCCGGGCTACGCGGACTTCACCGGGGAGATCCGGGGCGCGCAGGCTGCGGCCGATGCCGCGCTCGTGGTGGTGTCGGCCGTGTCGGGCGTCGCGGTGGGGACCGAGAGGGTCTGGTCCTCGAGCGTGGAGCGCGAGCTGTCGAGCCTCTTCGTGATCAACAAGATGGACCGCGAGAACGCCGACTTCTTCCGTACCATGGCGGACATCGAGGCCAGCCTGCAGGGCAACATCGCCGCCATCCAGTTCCCCATCGGGCAGGCGGAGGACTTCCGCGGCATCGTCGACCTGCTCACCATGAAGGCCTACGTCTGGCCCGAGGGCGAGCCGCAGGAGGTGCCGGTCCCGGACGAGGTGGCCGGCGTGGCGATGGAGTACCGCGATCGCCTCGTCGAAGCGATCGTCGAGACCAACGACGAGCTGATGCTGCAGTACCTGGAGGACGCCGACCTGGACGCGGATGCGCTCATGCGCGCCTTCGACGAGGCCGTGCGCGGCGGGGAGCTCACGCCGGTGCTGCTCACCTCGGCCACGCGCGTCATGGGCGTCAGCCAGCTGATGGACTTCATGGTGCACGGCGTGCGCCACGTGCAGGACCACCGCCCGCTGGCCGTCGAGAAGGGCGCCTCGCCCGAGCTGGGCGAGGGGTACCCCTTCGGTGCGCGCGTGTTCAAGACGGTGGTCGACCCCTACCTCGGCAAGGTCTCGCTGATGCGCGTGCTGTCCGGAAGCGTCAAGTCGGGTTCCACGGTGCGCGACCCCAACCACGAGGCGGACGTGCGGGTGTCGCACCTGTACGTTCCCAACGGCAAGGACCTCTCCGAGGTCAAGGAGCTGAGCGCCGGCATGATCGGCGCCATCACCAAGGTCGAGGAGGTCAAGACCGGGGACACCCTTTGCGACCCCGCCCACGTCTTCCAGCTCTCGCCGATCCGCTTCCCTTCGCCGGTCATGGCGCTGGCGTTGACGCCCAAGTCACGCGGCGACGAGGACAAGATGTCCGACGGGCTCCACAAGATCCTCGACGCCGATCCCACGTTGCTCCTCGAGCGCAACGCCGACACGCACGAGACGGTGTTGTGGGGCATGGGGCACGTGCACCTCGAGATCGCCGTCAATGCCCTGAAGGACCGCTTCGGCGTCGAGGTGGAGACCAGAGCGCCGTCGGTCGCCTACCGGGAGACCATCGGCGGCAACGGCGACGCGCGCTACCGGCACAAGAAGCAGACCGGCGGCGCCGGTCAGTTCGCGGAGGTCGCGCTGCGCGTCGCGCCCCTGACGCGGGGCGAGGGCTTCCAGTTCGACTGGAAGGTCGTCGGCGGCTCCATCCCCACACAGTTCCAGCCGAGCTGCGAGAAGGGGGTCCGGAGCGCCCTGGAGGCGGGCGTGCTCGGTGGATTCCCGGTCCAGGACGTGCAGGTCGAGGTGTACGACGGCAAGGACCATCCCGTCGACTCCAAGGACATCGCGTTCCAGATCGCGGCTGCGCAGGCGTTCAAGGAGGCCATGCACCAGGCCAGGCCGGTTCTCCTCGAGCCGGTGGCTCTGCTCAAGGTCCGCGTGCCCGACCGCTATACCGGCGACGTCATCTCCGACCTCAACACCCGGCGCGGCCGCATCCTTGGTATGGACACCGAGGGATCGGTGAGCGTGGTCAGCGCGCACGTGCCGATGGCGGAGATCCTCAGCTATTCTCCCGACCTCCGGTCGATGACGGGCGGCCGCGGCGTGTTCTCGCTGAAGTTCGACCACTACGACGTGGTGCCGAGCCAGGTCGCGGACCGGGTGCTCGCCGATCGTCAACAGGAGAAGGCGGCGTCGTAACCCCGGGGCCGGGCGACGCGCAGGGGGTGCGGCGGCGCCGGTTGGCGTGCGTCGCGGGCGCCGGCCCGGAGGGGGTGGGCTCCGGGGGGCCGCGATGCCGTGGATGGCGATGCGGTGGATGGCGATCGGGCGGACCCGCGGTCGCCGCTCAGGCCCTGCGCGACTCGAGCAGCGGCGCCAGGTTCATACCGCTCAGGTAGGCGAGGAACGACGGCAGGATCGGCAACACGCAGGGCGAGAGGAACGACAGCGCGCCGGCGCCGAAGGCGAGTGCCAGCGTGGGCGCGGTCATGGTGCCGAACAGCGCACCCTCGGCGCTGCCCAGATTGGCCAGGTAGGGGGAGAGAGCGTTCAGGGCGCCGGTGAGCAGGAGCACGCCGACCGCGATGAGCAGCACCGCGCCCACCTTCTCCAGCACGCCCGAGTACCGGCGCAGCCCGCGCGTCAGCGGCAGCAGCTGCGACAGCGCCAGGAAGGGCAACGAGAAGCCCAGCGAGTACGTCAGGAGCAGCAGCCCGCCCTGGGCGCCCCCGCCGCTGGTGGCGGCGATGCCGAGGATGCCGGCCAGGATCGGGCCGATGCAGGGCGTCCAGCCGGCGGCGAACGCCACCCCGACCACCGCCGAGCCGAGGTAGCCGCTCGGCTTGTTCATGAGGTGCAGGCGCAGCTCCTGCTTGAACACGGGCAGGGGCAGCACGTCGAGCATGATCACGCCCATCACCACCAGCAACACGCCCGCCACGACGCGCAGCACGTTGCCATAGGCGAACAGCAGGTGACTGAGCAGGCCGGCGCTGAAGCCCAGCGCCACGAACACCGCCGACAGGCCCGCGACGAACGCCAGGGTGTGGAGCGCCAGGTGGAGCCGGAGCGGGGGCCCGGTCCGGGCGCGCGCCTCCGCGCTCACCGCGCTGCCTCCGCGCCGGGCGCGCTCATAGCTCCG
>Ga0114931_10002163_pt1 | contig 25028 bp, 26 predicted proteins | sample 2SBtaG_FD_89579 | JGI IMG/M metagenome (GOLD analysis project Ga0114931, IMG submission 89579) | Deep subsurface microbial communities from Kolumbo volcano to uncover new lineages of life (NeLLi) - 2SBTROV14_V59a metaG | ecosystem: Environmental > Aquatic > Marine > Volcanic | place: Kolumbo... | reverse complement strand
TCATACGTTAAGCATTTCCAACGCCGTCATGCGCCCAGAGATGCGGGACCTGGATGCCGAAGATCCAGGTGCGCCGGATATGGATCTGAGGTGTCCCTGGATATGACCTGTGCGGAGTGCTAAAGGTTCTGATCCAGGAAGGCGGTCAGCTGGGACTTGGACAGGGCGCCGACCTTGGTTGCCTCCACCTCTCCGTTCTTGAACAGCATCAGAGTCGGGATACCACGTATCCCGTATTTCGGGGGCGTCGTGGGATTGTCGTCTATGTTCAGCTTGGCGACCTTGAGCTTGCCGTCGTATTCTTCGGCGATCTCGTCGAGGATCGGGCCGATGACCTTACATGGGCCGCACCATTCCGCCCAGTAGTCGACAAGCACGGGTACCCTCGACTGGAGGACTTCCGCCTCGAAATCGTCGTCACTTACGTGGACAATCTTTTCGCTCACAATAACAAGCTCCCTTAATGGACTCGAATTTTAGAAGGGCTTCCCATCACTGGGAATTGGATTGAGCTCAGAATTCCCGAGCCGAAGGTCTGTGGGAAAGGCTCCGTGGTCGACGTGTTCAGGACGGCTTTTTAAGCCCTCACAGGCGGCCAAGTCAAGTCGGGTGATCGCCCTGAAGGCCGATAATGATGTATCCTAGTACGATTATGACATCTAAGCCAGCCACTGATACACCCTTTGCGCAGCTCGATCTCCCAGCCCCTCTCATGGAGGGGCTGGGAGAGGCGGGCTTTACGGTATGCACGCCCATTCAGGCCGAGACCCTGCCCTTGGCCCTGCAGGGGATGGACGTCGCGGGACAGGCTCAGACAGGCACGGGCAAGACCGTCGCCTATCTGGTGGCCTTGTATACCTATCTCCTGTCCCGCCCCGCTTCTCCGCAGCGGCGGGCCAATCAACCCCGGGCATTGATCCTCGCGCCCACCCGGGAACTGGCCATCCAGATCCATAAGGATGCGGAACAGGTCGGGAGGTTCACGGGGCTGAAGCTCGGGTTGGCCTACGGGGGCACCAACTATGTCTCACAGCGCGAGACCCTGCAGGCGGGCGTCGATGTCCTGATCGGGACGCCGGGGCGCATCATCGACTTTTTCAAACAGCGCGTGTTTGATCTCCAGGCGGCCCAGGTCATGGTGCTGGACGAGGCCGATCGCATGTTCGACCTCGGCTTCATCAAGGACATTCGTTTTCTGCTGCGTCGCCTCCCACCGCCTGAGCGGCGGCTCAATATGCTGTTCTCCGCCACGCTCTCGTATCGTGTCATGGAGCTGGCATACGAGCATATGAACAACCCCGAGCTGGTCAAGGTGGGCACAGAGAGCGTCACCACGGAGCGGGTCAGGGAAGTCGTCTATTTCCCGTCCAACGAGGAGAAGATCCCCTTGCTGCTGGGGGTGCTGCGCAAGAAGGCGCCCACCCGGACCATGATCTTCCTGAACATGAAATACAGTGCTGAACGCCTCGCTCGCTATCTGGAGGCGAACGGCTACAAGGCGGCGCTACTGTCTGGCGACGTACCGCAGGACCGGCGGGAGCGGCTGCTGAAGGGCTTTCTCAGTGGCGAGTATCCGGTCTTGGTGGCGACGGATGTCGCCTCCCGGGGTCTCCACGTTCCCGATGTCAGCCATGTCATCAATTTCGATCTTCCGCACTCAGAGGAAGACTATGTGCACAGGATCGGGCGTACCGCCCGTGCAGGCGCGGAGGGCGACGCCATCAGTTTCGCCTGTGAGGATTCCGCCTTCCACCTGCCCGAGATAGAGGCCTATATCGGGCACAAGATCCCGGTGGAGCCGGTGGAGCCAGAGATGCTGATCGAACCGGTCCGCCCGCCCAAGCGGGAGCGCCGGCGCGGGCCGGAGTCGGGGGCGGGGCAGCAAGCCGGGAGGTGGGCGGCGGGCCGCCAAGCGGCACGACGGATCCGCACAGAAAAAGGGTTCGCCCAGAGGGCGGGGTCCAAGACCCGACTGAGGCTCAGTCGGGGGTGGGCACGGTGATCCCCAGCGTGGCGAGGATGGCCCCCGCACCCTGCGAGAGCAGGGATTCCGCGACTGCCAGGCCGACCTCTTCCGGCGCCCCGACCGTGCCCTCGGCTGCGGCGCGCAGGATCTTCGAGCCATCCGGCAGACCGACCAGGCCGCGCATGTGGATCCGATCTCCGTCGAGTTCGGCGTAGCCTGCCAGGGGGACTTGGCAACCACCCTCCAGGCGTTGATTCAACGCACGTTCTGCGCGCACCTTGATGGATGAGGGGGCGTGGTTCAGCGGGGCGATCAGCGCGGCCACGCCCGGATCATCCTCGCGGCACTCTATGCCTATGATCCCCTGTCCGATGGCGGGCAGGCTCTCGGAGACGCTCAGGTACGCGCTGATCCTGTGGCCCAGCCCCAGTCGTTTCAGGCCTGCGGCGGCCAGGATGATGGCCTCATAGTCCCCGGCATCCAGTTTGGCCAGGCGCGTGTTGACGTTGCCCCGCAGGTCGCAGATCTCCAGGTGGGGATGGGTCTCGCGGATCTGACACTGGCGGCGCAGGCTCGAGGTGCCTACGCGAGAACCTCGTGGCAGGTCGCTCGGATGGTCATAGGTCCGCGATACGAAGGCATCGCGCGGGTCTTCGCGGTCCAGGACCACGGCCAGGGTCAGGCCAGCGGGGAAATCCAGCGGCACGTCCTTCATTGAATGGACGGCGATGTCGGCATCCCGGGCCAGCAGCCCCTGCTCCAGTTCCTTGACGAACAGGCCCTTGCCACCGATCTTCGCCAGAGGGCTGTCCAGTACCCGGTCACCCTGCGTGCTCATGGTCACCAGCTCGACCTCGAGTCCGGCGTGAATCTGGCGCAGCCTGCGCGCCACCTCATTGGCCTGCCACAGGGCCAGGGCGCTCTTGCGAGTCGCTATGCGCAGCTTTTCCAGGGTCTCCATGGGCTGGCAATGATAGAGGATGCCGACCGCGGATGCGAGTCGGCGCCGGGGGCCGGCCGCGCTGTCTCACAGGTCGGGCCCTGGCGCCCGGGTTGCCATGGGCGGTCCGGACCCCGTCCGCCGGCACGGGCCGAGTGGCGGGTCGGCGGGCTACCGCTGTTTCAGAAAACGCCTCACCTCTGCTACGTGACGCCGGCTGATCTCGAGGCGGTCGTCCACCGGTTTGAAGGTGATGAGGAATCGCCCCTCCCGACTCTTCTCCATGCCGGAGATGGCACCTACGTTGACCAGGGCGTTGCGGTGGATGCGAAGCAGCTTCTCCTCGAACTCGTTCTCGAGATTCTTCAGGGCGTCCTCGATCAACACCTCGCCGTTGATATGGCGCACCGTGATGTATTTCTGGTCGGCCTGAAAATACACGATGTTGTCGACCGGAATCAGCTCCAGGTTGCCCCGTACCCGGGCACAGATGTGGCTGCGCCCGGTATGGGTGTTGTCCATGGACAGGGTGGCCAGCTGGGCCTGGGTGAGTTTGCGTGCCTTGGACAGGGAGTCGTGCAGCCGTTCCTGGCGGATCGGCTTGACCAGATAGCCTACCGCGTGGGCGTCGAAGGCCTCCAGGGCATGTTCGCTGTAGGCGGTCGTGAAGATGATGGCCGGTGGCTCCTCCATCTGCGAGAGGTGTCGTGAGGCCTCCAGGCCGTCCATGCCCGGCATGCGGATATCCATCAGGACCACGTCGGGGCGTGCGCTTTGTACCTTCTGCACCGCCTCGAGGCCATTGGCGGCCTCACCCACGGTCTCGATGTCCGTCATGTCGGACAGCATGTGCATAAGCCGTTCGCGTGCCGGGGGCTCATCGTCGACGATCAATATTCTCATGTCTGCCTCTCTATTGGGATGGTGAAGCTCACCGTGTAGTGAGTCTCGGTCTTGTCGATCCTTAACATGGAATCTTCTCCGTAGGCGAGCCTCAGGCGCTGCTGAATGTTTTCCTGGGCCATCTTGTTCCCGGAACGACGATAGTGGCTCAACGATCGGGGGACCGGGTTGCTGATCCGAAACAGGATGCTGTCGTTCGCCGCCGCGATCTCGATATTGACGGCACCCCCCGTGGTCTGAGGTTCTATGCCGTGGTAGATGGCGTTCTCCACCAGGGGCTGGAGGATCAGCGCTGGCACCATGGCATTCGGCGGGATGGCCTGATCGATGATGAAGTTGACCGACAGGCGATCCCCCAGACGCAGTTGTTCGATATCTATATAGCGCTTCGTAAACTGGATCTCTTCGGAGAGCTTGACCTTCTCCTGCTTCCCCAGGGAGGCGCGAAACAGGTCGGCCAGGTCCTCGACGGCCTTCTCTGCCCGTTTCGGGTCCGTACGCGTGAGGCTGGCGATCGTATTCATGCTGTTGAATAGAAAGTGGGGGCGAATCCTGGCCTGCAGGGCCTGGATCCTGGCATGGGCCTCCGTCTGGATGTTCGACCGCCACTGGTGGAGGACATAGAAGTAGCGCAGGGCCACCGCCGAGACGATCGCCGCGATGGCGAGGTTTCTCAGTACAAAGCCGGTGGCGCCATAGAAGTCGTCTCTCCAGCTCAAGAGCTCGGGAGGGGTGGCCCACAGGGCGGCGAGGGAGACGATTAGGGTGATGAGCAGGCTCAGGGCATAGGTCGTCAGTGCGGCATGGAAGGGCGGAAGCTCCTGGAAGCGGCGCCGGTTCAGGCACAGCATCACCACATTGCCCAGAGCGACCCACTGGACGAACAGAGTGAGCAGGGCCAGGTTGACCCACAGGGCCTGATAGCTGGCGCTGGAGGCGAGGGCGAGGATCAGGGCGAGGAGCTCGGCCATGAGGATGACCACCAGCACCACATGGATGTCACAGAAGTCGGGCAGGAACGCGATGGAGTCCTCGGATTTCGATGCCTGGGTGCCCATGGGTCGATCTCTACGCTGTGTGCTCTGGAGCGAGTGCCAGGTCCCGATGTCCTGCGTGGCGGGCGACGGGTGGCGGGCAGGGCCTCGGGCATCCATGGTGCGCCCATGCAGGTGTTTGTTGCAATCCAGGCCGGGTGCCTGGCTGCAGGCGCTCCGGCCTGGGCCCCAATGACGCCGGGGGCCGATGACGCCCTGCGATCAGTGGGCGGGTTGAGCTCCCATGGTCCGGTCGGGAGGTTCCGGGGCAGTGCAGGGCCTTAGCGAATCCGCCGGTGCGACTGGTATACTTGCAGACTCCATTGCCTGGGATACCACTGTGAGTCACGACGAGGAAACGAGCAAGCCCTGGGGTGGGCGCTTCAGCGAGCCCACCGACACCTTTGTAGAGGTGTTCACCGCATCGATCGGATTCGATCGGCGTCTGTATCGCCATGATATCGAGGGCTCCCGCGCCCATGCGCGCATGCTCGCCAAGGTGGGTCTGCTCACCGAGAGGGAATGCCAGCGGATCCTGGCGGGCCTCGATGCCATCCTCGCCGAGATCGAGCGCGGCGAGTTTGCCTGGTCGGTGGGACTCGAAGACGTCCATATGAACATTGAGGCGCGGTTGATCGAGCATATCGGGGATGCGGGAAAGAAATTACACACGGGCCGCTCCCGCAACGACCAGATAGCCACCGACATTCGGCTCTATTTGCGCGATGAGGTCGGGCATATTGTCGATGGATGTCGCGATCTTCAGCGGGCCCTGCTCGATCTCGCCGAGCAGGAGGCCGAGACCATCATGCCTGGATTCACCCATCTGCAGGTCGCGCAACCGGTGACCTTCGGCCACCACATGATGGCCTGGTTCGAGATGTTACAGCGCGACGTGGAACGTCTGCAGGATGGCCTCGGGCGCATCAACGTGATGCCGCTGGGGTCCGCGGCCCTGGCCGGGACCAGTTACCCGCTGGATCGGGAGTATACGGCCCGGCTGTTGGGCTTCGACCGGGTGAGCAACAACTCCCTGGATGCGGTCTCAGATCGCGATTTCGCCATCGAGTTCTGTGCGAGCGCCTCATTGATCCTGGTCCATCTGTCACGGTTCTCCGAGGAGCTGGTACTTTGGGCCTCGGCGCAGTTCGGATTCGTGGAGCTTCCCGACCGTTTCTGCACCGGCTCCTCGATCATGCCCCAGAAGAAGAACCCGGACGTGCCGGAGTTGGTGCGGGGCAAGGCCGGGCGGGTCTTCGGGGACCTGGTTGGCCTGCTGACGCTCATGAAGGGCCAGCCCCTGGCCTACAACAAGGACAACCAGGAGGACAAGGAGCCGCTGTTCGACGCCGTGGACACCGTCAGGGCCTGTCTGCGCGCCTTCGCATCCATGATGCCGGCCATCAAGGTGGACCGCGAACGCATGGCCCAGGCCGCACGCGAGGGCTTCTCCACCGCGACCGATCTGGCCGACTATCTGGTGCGCAAGGGAGTGCCGTTTCGCGATGCCCACGAGATCGTGGGCCGGGCGGTCCGCCATGCCATGGAGGTGGGAAAGGAACTCTCCGCGCTCGATCTGGAGACCCTGCGCGCCCTGTCACCGGTGATCGAGGAGGACGTCTACGCGGTCCTCACCCTGGAGGGCTCGGTGGCGGCCCGAGATCTGCCCGGCGGCACGGCGCCACGCCAGGTCCTCGCGCGGGTGGCCGAGGCGCGCAGGGTGCTGTCCGCCGGGCCCCAGGGGCGCTCCGAGGGCCCCTGAAGGGGCTCAGCGGCCCTGTGCAGGCTGCTGGGCGACCAGCAGGGCCTCCGGGACCTGGGCCTTGATGGCCGCGGGCAGCGTCAGGCAGATCCCGGGCACCGGCCTGACCGTGACCCACAGGGTGGCCAGTCTGAGATTGAGTTCGGCGAACACCACGGTGTCGCCAAAGGCCTTCAGGACCGCCTGTATGCGCTCGACGCGTGCCTGTATCTGGGCCGGGGGCCGGTGGCGTATACGCGGTATGATCATCAGGAAATCGCTGAGCGCTCGCCCTTCGGCATCCCGGGTCGGCGCCCGCTTCCACAGGGGAGACGCCGGGGCGAGCCCCGGCGTGCCGACCAGGCTCCGGCGATCTGTGGCGGCCTGGTGTGAGGGGCGCAAGGCCGTCTTGTGACCGCGCATCAGCCCCGCCCGCCGAGGCGTGCGATGAGCCAGGTTCGAATATCCATGATCTCTTCGGGGCAGACCTCATGGCCCATGGGGTAGCTGTGCCAGTCCACCGGATAGCCCAGTTCGAGGAGGGCCTCACGGGAGCGCAGTCCCAGCTCGTGTGAGACCACGGTATCCGCCGTGCCATGGGCCAGGAAAATGGGTGTCCTGGCATTGGCCGGACTGCGTTCGTGGGCCAGGTCCGCGCGAAGCGGCAGGTAGGCGGAGAGCCCCAGTATTCCGGCCAGGGGGTGCGGATGGCACAGGCCCGACCACAGCGCCAGGGCTCCGCCCTGAGAGAAACCCGCCACGACGATGCGCTCGCTCGGTACGCCGCGCTGACTCTCCCGCCCGATCAATCCGTCGATCCACCGAGCGGCGCGGCGGATGCCGGCTGCGTCCTCGGGGCTGTCTGCATCCAGGCCGCGGATGTCGTACCACGCCGGCATGTGCATCCCGGCGTTGAGGGTGACCGAGCGGAGGGGGGCGTGTGGGAACACGAAGCGTACGGGCAGCGCTGCGGGCAGGCGCAGCTGCGCGGCGATGGGTTCGAAGTCATGGCCATCGGCCCCGAGTCCGTGTAACCAGATCACCGACGCGGTCGGTGATTCGCCGCTCAGGTATTCCACCGCAGGCAGGGGGGGCTGGCTCACCGGTGTCCCCTCTGTGCGGGTCTGTGCGAGGCGTACATAGGGGCTATGTTAACCAAGTGCGGGCACAATCTGAAGGACCCCGCGTTGAACCTGGCCGCTCAATCCGGTTAGAGTAAGTCATGCGAAACAATGGATCGAAGCGTCATGGCCCTGCGCGTCAGGCTCGAGCTTGCCACCTCGCGGCGGCCATCCTGGCCGTCGCGTTGGCCCTGGTCTGGGTGGGCCTGACCGGATGTGGTCAGAAGGGGCCCCTCTATCTGCCGGTGCCGGAGAAACACAAAGAGAAACAGAAAGAGGGACAGCAGGGCACCCGCCTTCAGGGCTGTGTCGTGCCGGTTTAGCCCTCCCGATGGACCACTTCGAATATCGAGAGGGCCGGCTGTTTGCCGAGGACGTCGAGGTGGCAGAGATCGCCGGGCGTTTCGGGACGCCGTGTTACGTCTATTCGCGGGCCACCCTGGAGCAGCACTGGCATGCCTTCGATGACGCCCTCGGGGGGGCGCCCAACCTGATCTGTTATGCCGTCAAGGCCAACTCCAATATCGCCGTGCTCAATGTCCTGGCGCGGCTGGGTTCGGGCTTCGATATCGTCTCGGGGGGAGAGCTGGAGCGGGTCCTGGCCGCCGGCGGCGACCCGCGCAGGACCGTCTTTTCGGGTGTGGGCAAGCGGGCGCACGAGATGCGCCGTGGACTCGAGGCGGGGATTCGCTGCTTTAACGTCGAGTCGGAACCCGAACTGGAACGCCTGGATCGGGTGGCACGGGAGATGGGCGTCAGGGCACCGGTCTCGCTGCGCGTCAACCCGGACGTGGACGCGCGGACCCATCCCTATATCGCAACTGGCCTGAGCGAGAACAAATTCGGGATCGACATCGACGAGGCCTTCGGGGTGTATCGGCGCGCGGCCGGGATGGCCCACATCGAGGTGAGGGGCATCGACTGTCATATCGGCTCTCAGCTCACCGAGCTGGCCCCCTTTCTCGATGCCCTGGAGCGGGTGACCACGCTGGCGGCGAGGTTGGAGTCGAGCGGTATCCCGATCCATCACCTGGACCTGGGCGGGGGGCTGGGGATCCGTTATCGGGACGAGACCCCGCCCCAACCCCACGACTATGCCCAGGCGATCTTCGATCACCTCTCGGACCGGCGCTATGAGCTCATGCTGGAGCCTGGGCGGGCGATCGCCGGCAACGCCGGTATCCTGGTCACCCGGGTGGAATACCTCAAGCGTACCGCCCGCAAGAACCTCGTGATCGTCGATGCGGCCATGAACGACCTGATGCGCCCCGCCCTCTATTCGGCCTGGCAGGAGATTGTCCCGGTCCGGGCGGCCCCAGGGGATGGCCTGCAGCGGTACGATGTGGTCGGGCCGGTGTGTGAGACGGGTGACTTCCTGGGCAAGGATCGTGAGCTGTCCCTCAGGGAGGGGGACCTCCTCGCGGTACGGTCGGCCGGTGCCTATGGTTTTTCCATGGCCAGCAACTATAACTCCAGGCCGCGTCCGGCGGAGATCATGGTGGACGGGGTGCAGGCCCACCTCATACGTGAGCGCGAGACCCTCGAGCAGCTCATGGCGGGCGAGCACCTGATCCCGGGTGACGAGGTGGCCGGGCGCTGATGGAGCGGGTCCCGGAACCGGAGTTAATGGCCGGGGCCGAGCAGGCCCGGGCCTATGCCGAGGCCGATTTCGGTGCGACCCACGAGGAGATTGTGGGGCATTTCGCCCGGGTGTTCCCCGGGCTGGAGGCCCCCGGTCCGGTGGCCGATCTGGGCTGTGGACCGGTGGACGTCACGGTACGCTTCGCCCGCCGTTTCCCGGTGTGCCAGATCGATGCCATCGATGGTTCGCGGGAGATGCTCGAACTGGGCGGTGCCCGGCTGGCGGCCGAGGGGTTGACCGGGCGTGTCCGGCTGCTGGCACGGACATTGCCGGATCCCACGCTGGCGGCCCACCACTATCGGACCGTGATATCCAACAGTCTCCTGCACCACCTGCACGATCCGCAGGTACTGTGGGAGACACTCAAGGCCATAGCCCGTCCCGGGGCCTGTGTCTTCGTGGCGGACCTGATGCGCCCCGCCTCAGCGCAGGCCGCCGAGGCTCTGCTCGCCAGATACGCGGCCACAGAGGCGCCCATCCTGCGCAGGGACTTTCTGCGCTCACTGTGCGCCGCCTTTACCCCTGCCGAGCTCCGGTCCCAGTTGGATGAGGCGGGGCTGGAGGGCCTGTCGGTCGAGGTCATCTCGGATCGCCATGTTCTGATCCACGGACGTCTGCCCTGAGGAGGCCCCCTCGGGCGGTCGCCATCCCTGGCGCAGACGATCTCGACCGGTCGGCCCCGTGGCCGCCGCGCCGGGTCGAGGGCACCGAATCGGTACGGGTTTTTTCGGATGGGCTGCAAGATTCTATGAGTGGGGCGGGTCTTTGAGAGTGAGGACATCAACGAATTCCCACTTGGAGAGAGGTACAGAATCATGGCTAAGATGATCAGGCCTTCGCAGTTGCTGGGCGCCTTGGCGGCCGCCCTGCTGGCGGGCTCAGCGGCCTATGCCGCACAGGATCCCTTCGATGGACTGATCCTCTATGAGGATCTCAATGACTACACGGACGTGCCTCCGGGGCTCGCCGACGGCGTCTCCGCAGAGCAGGGCACGGGCTACACCTTCAACATCCTCCTGGATGAGGCCTATGTCGACTATCAGACAGAAGATGTGGTTGCCCTCCAGCATGAACAGCAGGTACGGGAAGAGGCAGAGATCGCTGCCTTTGAATTGGGCGGTGCCCCGTCAAGCGATGTAGAGGTTCCGTGGGAGTTGGACGGCGCCAAGGCCATCTACGAATAACGCACCGGGATGAGCGGCGGCACGGATGCCGTGAAACATGGCAGGCTGCCGGTGGGCGGGGCCCAGGCCCCGCCCACCGGCTGTGGGGACTGTTCCGGCTACAGCTCGGCGTGTGGGGCGATCTCTTGCTGGGGTTGTGACCCGTGTGCCAGTGCGTCGGTCTTGGTGGTGGCTACGTAGAATATGGTATAGGTGATCACAAAACCGAACAGGGCGATATAGAACCAGCGTACCGCCCTGACCGTCTTGCCGTTTTGCAGCTTGCATCCACAGCTCATCATCCCTACTCCTCTCTTGGATTGCCTTGGTTGTGACTGTTCAGCGCAGCGCTGAACAGTGGCGTTTTTTTGTGGTTGACTTTTGTCCCTGCGGAGTCTAGTGGGCTTGTCCGCGGGGTGCAAGCCCGTTTGTCAAGCCCACCGGGCGGGTGCAGACCGGCCACCCGGCGCTCTCCACCCCTCCGAGGGCTCGAAAGTCGAAGCTCAGGTGCGCTGGCTTCATATCCAAATTCGACTGGTTTCCGTACTATAGTCTAGTAAGGATGATCGGGATTCGGAGAGATGGGTGAGATGTTCAAGTCGAAGGCCAGGCAGTCTCGATTCGAGAGGCTCGTAGAACGGTACTCTACCGATCTCTATCGCTACGCGGCCTGGCTGTGTGGTAATCAGGCCCTTGCGGAGGATCTCGTGCAGGAGGCCTTTATGCGGGCATGGCGTTCCCTTGATTCCCTGAAGGAAGACAGTGCGGCGAAGAGCTGGCTGTTCACCATCGTGCGCCGGGAGAATGCCTGGGTACACGAACGCCAGCGTCCGGAGACGGGTCAGATCGATACCGACCGCGTCGTGGACACCAATCAGTACGATACGAGTACCGAGGCTTTCAGCCTGCGCCGCGCCCTGGCGACGCTGTCGGTCGAGTACAGGGAACCGCTGATTCTCCAGGTCCTGGGAGGCTTCACTACGGAGGAGATCGCCTCAATGCTGGACCTCACCGCCAGCGCGGTCATGACACGCCTGTTTCGTGCGCGCAAGCAGCTGCGCAAGGTGCTGGAAGGCGAACCGCAATCAAAGCTCGTGCGCCGCCGCGCCTGAGCTCCGAGGCACCCGCCCCGCGCCTGTCCCCATCCATCTCCTGGCGGGCGTACCGCTGACTTGCGCTGTGTCCGCGCCGGCCTTAAGGTGGCCCGTGTGTGACCCGTCTCCTGCTGGCTCCCGGCGATGAAACTCGAATTTACCAAGATGCATGGACTGGGTAACGACTTCGTGGTGATCGATGCCGTCCATCAGCGCGTCCACCTCGATCCTGCCCGGATCCGGCAGCTGGCCCATCGCCGGGTGGGCATCGGGTGCGACCAGTTGTTGCTGGTGGAGCGTCCGCAGTCCCCCACCGCCGATTTCAGGTACAGGATCTTCAATGCCGATGGCAGCGAGGTCGAGCAGTGTGGCAACGGGGCACGCTGTTTTGCGCGCTTCGTGCATGACAAGGGTATGATCGACGCGCAGCGGATCCGCGTAGAGACCGCTGCGGGGCCGATCGTCCTGGAGCTGGAGAGCGATGGCCAGGTCTCTGTGGACATGGGGCCGCCCCGGTTGAGCCCCGAGGAGATCCCCTTCGAGGCGAAGGGCCGGGCGATCAGTTACGCGCTCCAGGTCGACGGCCACAGCCTCCAGGTCGGGGCCGTCTCGATGGGCAATCCGCACATCGTCGTTCCGGTCGAAGGGGTTCGCGAGGCACCGGTGGAGCGGCTGGGTCCGCTGATCGAGTCACATCCACGTCTCCCCCAGCGCGCCAATGTGGGATTCATGGAGGTCCGGGCCAGGGATGCGATTGGGCTGCGGGTCTATGAACGCGGCGTGGGAGAGACCCTGGCGTGCGGGACCGGTGCCTGTGCCGCCGTGGTGGTGGGGCGATTGCAGGGCCTGCTGGACGAGGAGGTGGTGGTTGATCTACCCGGCGGACGGCTTATGATACGCTGGAGTGGAGAGAATCAACCGGTGATCATGACGGGGCCGGCGACCGCGGTCTTTGAGGGAACCATAGAGCTATGAACGAGACCCATACCCGAAACGCGGATCCGGACGGGCAGGCGGCCCAGGAGGTCGAGGACTATCTGCGCACGCATCCCGATTTCTTCGATCAGCGCCACACGCTGCTGGCCGAGATCTCGGTGCCGCACCCCGCCCACGGTGTCGTCTCCCTGATCGAGCGTCAGGTCGAACTCCTGAGGGAGCGTAACCGGCAGCTCGAGGCCAAGCTCGTCGATCTCGTTGCGGTGGCGCGCGAGAACGAGGCACTGAGTTCACGTCTCCACCGGCTGGCCCTGGCGCTGATGGATTCGGAGGACATCAACGATGTGGTGAACACCACCGTCGATCTGCTGCGCAATGAGTTTCCCGCCACGCCGGTGGTGGTGCGGGTCCTGACGGCGGCGGGGGAGATGGAGGCCGTGCCTTCAGAGCACTTTATGGATATCGCTACCGCTGACGCGCTGTTCGACAGCCTGTTCGCCGCCCACCGGCCGCTGTGCGGGGGGCTCGACCCTGAGCAGAAGGCCTTTCTCTTCGGGGATGCGGTGGTGCGGTCTGCAGTGCTCGTGCCTCTGAGCGACGGCCGTCGACTGGGCGTCCTGGCTCTCGGCAGCCTGGAGTCGGATCGTTTTCACAGTGGTATGGGGACTTTGTTCCTGGGTCACCTGGGGGAACTGGTCAGCAGGGCACTCAAGGGGCATCTGTTGAACTGATGCCATGGAGGCGTCCACCGGGAGATGGCTGGAACGCTTCTTGGGTTATCTGCGCGAGGAGCGACACTTCTCTGCCCACACGATCAGGGGCTACCAGCACGATCTTGCCCAGTTCGGCCGTTTTATGGACCAGGAAGGGATAGCCCTGTGGTCGGAGGTGGACCATCAGCAGGTCCGGGCCTACGTCGCCGCCAGGCACCGGGAGGGGCTGGGTGGGCGTAGCCTGCAACGGGAGTTGTCGGCCATACGCCACATGTACCGGTTCCTGTTGCGCGAGGGTGCCGCGGGGCACAATCCCGCCCAGGGTGTCCGTGCCCCGCGGTCGGAACGGAGACTGCCCCGGCTGCTCGATGTCGATGAGGTCGATCGCCTGCTGTCGATGGTCGGCGGGGATCCGCTGGCAGTCCGTGATCTCGCCCTGATGGAGCTGGTCTATTCCTCAGGGCTGAGGCTGGCCGAGGTGAGCGGTCTCGCGCTCAGTGACGTGGACCTGAGCCAGGCTCAGGTCCGAGTGACCGGCAAGGGGGGCAAGGTCCGGGACGTACCCGTGGGCCGCAGGGCGTGCGCGGCGGTGAGGCGGTGGTTGAGTCTGCGGGACGGGCTTGCGGCCGCCGGGGAGACCGACCTGTTCGTGAGCCGGCGGGGCGGGGCGCTCGGTCGGCGGGCCATACAGAAGAGGATGGGGCAGTGGGCCGCGCGCCAGCAGCTGGACCAGCCGCTCCACCCGCATATGCTGCGTCACTCCTTCGCCAGCCACCTGCTCGAGTCCTGCGGGGACCTGCGCGCCGTCCAGGAACTGCTCGGACACGCCCAGATCAGCACCACACAGGTCTATACCCACCTGGACTTTCAGTATCTCGCCCGAGTCTACGATCAGGCACATCCCAGGGCGAAATCGAAGCGATCACGGTAGACGCGGGTCCTGTCGCCGGGCTGCGACAGATCGCCCGCGGGGGCGGCGTCGCGGCGAGCCATGGTTGGAGCCCGATGCGGCAGCCCTGGCGCCGGGACATCCCGTGTGGGCATAGGACCACCCCGGTACCGCCTGGCGCCACCGGGCCTTATTTAGAGTTATTCGCGATTCGCAAATAACACCGAACAGGAGGAGAACAGCGGTGGAAGGCATGAGAGGCACAACGATTCTGTCGGTGAGGCGCGGTGGCAAGGTCGTGCTGGGTGGCGACGGGCAGGTCACGCTGGGCAGTACCGTCATGAAGAGCAACGCACGCAAGGTGCGTCGCCTCTATCAGGACAAGGTGATCGCCGGCTTTGCCGGGGGTACCGCGGACGCCTTCACCCTGTTCGAACGCTTTGAGGGTAAGCTGGAGAAACACAGCGGGCAGCTCACGCGGGCGGCTGTAGAGCTGGCGAAGGACTGGCGAACCGATCGTATGCTGCGCCGGCTGGAGGCCCTGCTGGCCGTGGCCGACGCCTCCACCTCGCTGATCATCTCCGGCACTGGGGATGTGGTGGAACCCGAGCAGAGCCTGATGGCCATAGGTTCCGGTGGCCCCTATGCTCAGGCGGCCGCCCGTGCCCTGCTCGAGAGCACGGAACTCGGGGCGACCGAGATCGTTGAGCGCTCGCTCAACATCGCCGCTGACATCTGTATCTACACCAATCGCAACCTCAGCATCGAGGAGCTCTGACGCCGCTCCGGGTCCCGCGCGATGCGGGGCGGCGGCCCCCTGCCTGGCCCGCGCCCCGGTCGGATCTGACGGCCTGGCCTGCCCTCGCCGGAGGTCCCCTGGTCTCACCCCGTGGAGACGTCGCGCGCCGCCCCCTGCGGGCGGCCCGCCCGATCACCCGCGTGAAAACGAGACAGGCATGGCTTAAACTCCGTTGTTTGGCGTCGCCTTCGGCGACCTTACCGGAATCCACGTACACCAGATCATGTCTCAGATGACCCCCAGAGAGATTGTCCAAGAGCTCGACAAACACATCGTCGGACAGGACGAGGCCAAGCGGGCCGTGGCGATCGCGCTGCGCAATCGTTGGCGTCGGCAGCAGTTGTCCGAGGGGCTGCGGGCAGAGGTGACCCCGAAGAACATCCTGATGATCGGGCCCACCGGGGTCGGCAAGACCGAGATCGCCCGCCGCCTGGCCCGGCTCGCCAACGCCCCCTTTATCAAGGTGGAGGCCACCAAGTTCACCGAGGTCGGCTATGTGGGCCGGGATGTGGAGTCCATCATCCGGGACCTCGTGGACGCCTCGACCAAGATGACCCGCGAGCAGGAGGTGGCCAAGGTCCGTCATCGGGCTCAGGATGCAGCCGAGGAGCGGATCCTGGATGCCCTGCTCCCCCGGCCCCGTGCCCTGGGGCTGGCAGAGGAACAGGCGGAACAGGACGACTCGGGTACCCGGCAGAAGTTTCGCAAGAAGCTGCGCGAGGGGGCTCTGGACGATAAGGAGATCGAGATCGAGGTCTCGGCCACGCCGGTAGGTATCGAGATCATGACCCCGCCGGGGATGGAGGAGATGGCCAGCCAGCTGCAAGGGTTGTTCCAGAATCTGGGGAGCGCGCGCACCAAGCGACGCAGGATACGTATCAAGGAGGCCTTCAAGGTGCTGACCGACGAGGAGGCCTACAAGATGATCAACGAGGAGGATCTCAAGGCCCAGGCGGTGCGCAACGTGGAACAGAACGGTATCGTGTTCCTCGATGAGATCGACAAGGTCGCCCGGCGCGGCGAGTACAGTGGCACCGATGTCTCCCGAGAGGGGGTGCAGCGGGACCTCCTGCCACTGGTCGAGGGGTGCACGGTCAATACCAAGCAGGGCATGGTGCGTACCGATCACATCCTGTTCATTGCATCCGGGGCCTTTCACCTGTCCAAGCCCTCGGACCTGATTCCCGAACTCCAGGGCCGCCTGCCCATCCGGGTCGAACTCTCGGCCCTGAGCGCCGAGGACTTTGTCCGCATCCTGACCGAGCCCGATGCCTCGCTCACCGAGCAGTACACGGCCCTGATGGCCACCGAGGGCCTGAATCTGGAGTTCACGGCCGAGGGGGTACGACGCATCGCCCAGGTGGCCTATCAGGTCAATGAGCGCACCGAGAATATCGGCGCCCGGCGGCTGCACACTGTGATGGAGCGCCTGCTCGAGGATGTCTCCTTCGCTGCACCCGATCGCAGTGGCGAGACCGTCGTCATCGATGCGGACTACGTGGATACGCATCTGGGGGAATTGATCGGACACGACGACCTGACCCGGTATATCCTGTAATCCATCCCTGACTCTGAAACGGAGAACCACGCCTATGCCCAAACCCACAGAGATCGACCTGCACCAGCAGTCACGCATGCTCGAGATCCGCTTCGATGATGGTGCCCACTTCGAGCTGCCCTGCGAGTACCTGCGGGTCTATTCGCCGTCGGCCGAGGTCCAGGGGCACGGACCGGGCGAGGAGGTGCTCCAGCTGGGCAAGGAGGACGTGAACATCACCGCCATCGAGCCGGTGGGCAACTACGCCATCAAGCTGGTCTTCGACGACGGTCACGACACCGGCCTGTATTCCTGGGACTATCTCTATGCCCTGGGGCAGAACCAGGAGCAGAAGTGGGCGGAATATCTGCGCCGTCTGGAGGAGGCCGGACACAAGCGGCGCCTGCAGTAGTCCCCCCATGGAAAAAGACAAGACCACCCACTTCGGCTTCCAGGAGGTCCCGGCAGGGGAGAAGGCCGGCAGGGTCGCCGGGGTCTTCGATTCGGTCGCCCGCAGCTACGACCTGATGAACGACCTCATGTCCCTCGGCATCCACCGTCTGTGGAAGCGCTATGCGCTGCTGCTGGCCGGGGCCCGGCCGGGGCAGCGGGTCCTGGATCTGGCCGGCGGCACCGGCGATCTGGTGGCCCGTTTCGCCCCCCGGGTGGGCTCCGGCGGAGAGATCGTGCTGTGCGACATCAATGCGCGCATGCTCGAGCGCGGACGACAATGTCTGGTGGACGAGGGGATTGCCGGCAACGTCCTCTATGTCCAGGGCAACGCCGAGCAGCTGCCCTTTGCGGACGAGCACTTCGACGTGGTCACCATGGCCTTCGGTCTGCGTAACGTCACCGACAAGGATCGCGCCCTGCGCGCCATCCATCGCGTGCTGCGTCCGGGAGGACGGGTGGTCGTCCTCGAGTTTTCGCGTCCCCACCGCTGGGTCGAGCCGGCCTATGACTTCTATTCCTTCAAGGTCCTGCCGCTGCTCGGGCGCCTGGTGGCGCGGGATGCCGACAGCTACCGCTATCTGGCCGAATCCATCCGCATGCATCCCGACCAGGAGACGCTCAAGGCGATGATGGAGGCAGCGGGCCTCGAGCGCTGTGAGTACTTCGATCTGAGCGGTGGCATCGTCGCCGTGCACCGCGGGTACCGGCTCTGACGATGGGCGCGCAGGCCGTCCACGCACGTGGACGGCCTGCCGGGCCGCACTGAGACATCGATATGGCACACATCATCTGGCCATTGCTTGAGACCGCACTGAACGGCTACCTGCGTCTGGATCCGGACGCCGCACTGGGCCTGCTGCCGCTGGAGGAACGCTCGGTGATGATCGAGCTGCGTGGCACAGGGCTCTCCTTCTGCCTGTCGGTGGAGGGCCAGGCCTTCCGGGTCCGGGGCCACTGCCCACAGGCGCCGGATGCCTGGATCCGGGGGACCCCGCGCGGATTCCTGCGCCTGGGAGCGGGGCAGGGCGGGGCCCGCCCCCTGTTCGAGGGAGAGGTCGTGATCGAGGGGGACACCGATGTCGGGCAGCGCTTCAGGGCGGTGCTCGAGGCCGTCGAGATCGACTGGGAGGAGCTGTTGTCGAAGGCGGTGGGAGACGTGGCTGCCCACCAGATCGGCAACCTCGTCCGCGACCTGGGGGCGTGGATGCATCACACCCGCGCGGCCCTGGAGGCGGATGCGGAGGAATATCTGCACGAGGAGGCGCGCCTGCTGCCCAGTCGCCTCGAGATCGAGGACTTCCTGGAGGCGGTCGACACCCTGCGCAGCGACGTGGACCGGCTCGATGCCCGGGTGCGCCGCCTGGAGGCCCGGATCGCGAGCCCGACCGTGAAACCGGATCCGGGCGCAGAGTAGGCCCCCATGCTGAAGCCCGGCCAGGTCTTGCGCCTGATCCACATCAATATCGTGCTGGTCCGCCATGGCCTGGAGGAGGTGGTGTTCGCCATCCACCTCTTCCGGCCCTTCCGTTTTCTGCTCTATCTCCTTCCCTGGCACTGGCTGCGCAAGCGGGACATCCCGCGGGCGGTGCGGATACGGCGCAGCCTGGAGGACCTCGGGCCCATCTATGTCAAGTTCGGACAGGTGTTGTCCACCCGCCAGGATCTGCTGCCGGACGACATCGCCGAGGAGCTGGCCAAGCTCCAGGACCGGGTCCCGCCCTTTCCAGGGACGGAGGCGCGCAAGGCGGTGGAGGCAGCCTACGGTCGCTCCGTGAACGAGGTCTTCAGGCACTTCGACGAGACACCGCTGGCCTCCGCCTCCATCGCGCAGGTACACGCCGCCATACTGGAGGATGGCGCGGACGTGGTCGTAAAGGTCCTGCGTCCGGGAGTGGAGCGGGTCATCCGCAGGGATCTCAGTCTGCTCTATCTGGTGGCCGGATTCGCCGAGCGCTATTGGCGGGAGGGCAGACGCCTGCGGGTGGTGGAGGTGGTGGCGGAGTTCGAGAAGACCATCCTCGATGAGCTGGACCTGATGCGCGAGGCGGGCAATGCCAGCCAGCTGCGCCGCAACTTCGAGGGCAAGGGCGGGCTCTATATCCCCGAAATCTACTGGCCCTACGTGCGCCGCAACGTGCTGGTCATGGAACGCATCTACGGGATTCCGGTCAGCGACATCCAGGCACTGCATGCCCACGGCGTGGATCTGAAGCGGCTCTCGGAGCTGGGTGTGGAGGTCTTCTTCACCCAGGTCTTCAGCCACAACTTCTTCCATGCCGACATGCATCCGGGCAATGTCTTCGTCTCCTACGAGCATCCCTGGGACCCGACCTACCTGGCTGTGGACTTCGGCATCGTGGGTACCCTCTCCCCCACGGACCAGCGCTATCTGGCCGAGAACTTCCTCGCCTTCTTCAACAGTGACTACCGGCGGGTCGCTGAGCTCCATCTGGAGTCGGGCTGGGTCCCTCCCGGGACCCGGGTCGATGAGTTCGAATCGGCCATCCGCACGGTGTGTGAGCCGATATTCCAGCGGCCGCTGAGTGAGATCTCCTTCGGCCACCTGCTGCTGCGCCTGTTTCAGACCGCCCGGCGCTTCGACATGGAGATCCAGCCCCAGCTGGTGCTGTTGCAGAAGACCCTGCTGAACATCGAGGGACTGGGGCGTCAGCTCTATCCGGAGCTGGATCTGTGGCAGACCGCCAAGCCCTTCCTGGACCGGTGGATGGATGAGCAGATCGGTGTCCGCGCCATATTGAACGGCCTGCGCCGGCATATGCCCGCGGCGGCGGAGAAACTGCCCGAGCTCCCCGAACTGATCTACCAGCTCGCCAAGAAGGCCGAGGCCGGCGAGCTGCGGGTGGAGTGGCACAGCCGTCAGCTCGACCAGCTGCGCGAAGAGATCGGGCGCGCCAACCGGCGCACGGTCCTGGCCCTGCTCGGCGGGGCCTCGGCGATCCTGATCGGCATGCTGGTCCTGCTTCGCTGAGGAACCGTTCAGGAATAACTGGTACAGATTACACCGGATTTCCATCTGCCCGCAAGGCGCGGAAAGGGGCGCATAGTTGCGCTATGTAACCCTTTCCGCAACGCCGCGCGCGGGTGAAAAGACAAGCAGGATTTGCAAGTTATTCTTGAACGGTTCCTGAGCGCCGCGCAGGTGCTGGAACGCGGGTTACGGAGTCCATGGGGCTTCCATCCACCACAAGTGGTCGGGGTTGTGTCTTCGAGACCGCCTGCGGCGCGGATGCCGCGGTCGGGCCCGCAGGCGGCATTCACGCCGCGTCTGGAAGGGGCAGGCCCGTGGCACGTCTCAACATGAACGCCGAAACTTGAGTTAGAATCGCCGCCATGGACGTCTCTCCCATACTCTCACCCCTGAACGATGCCCAGCGGGCCGCCGACGCCTCCATGGCCCATTCGACCCTGGTCCTGGCCGGGGCCGGGAGCGGCAAGACCCGGGTGCTGGTGCACCGGATCGCCTGGCTGTGCCAGGTGGAGGGCCTCTCTCCCTATTCGATCCTGGCGGTCACCTTCACCAACAAGGCGGCTCGCGAGATGCGTGGCCGGGTCGAGGAGTTGCTGCAGATGCCGGCCGACGGCATGTGGGTCGGTACCTTCCACGGCCTGGCCCATCGCCTGCTGCGCGCCCACTGGCGGGAGGCCGGGCTGCCACAGACCTTTCAGATCCTCGATGCGGACGATCAGAGACGCCTGATCAAGCGCGTGCTCAAGGGCCTCGATCTGGATGAGGCCAGCTGGCCGGCGCGCCAGGCCCAGTGGTATATCAACGGGCGCAAGGAGGAGGGGCTGCGGCCGGAGGCCGTGGGCGACCAGGGGGACCCCGTGGGCCAGCAGTATATCCGTATCTATTCGGCCTACGAGGCCGCCTGCCGCCGGGCGGGTCTGGTGGACTTCGCGGAGCTGCTGCTGCGCACCACCGAGCTCCTGCAGGGGCATGCGGAGCTGCTCGATCACTACCGCAGGCGTTTCCGCCACATCCTGGTGGATGAGTTTCAGGATACCAATGCCCTGCAATACCAGTGGCTCAGGCTCCTGGCCGGTGAGCAGTCCCCGATCTTCGCCGTCGGAGACGAAGATCAGTCCATCTACGGCTGGCGGGGCGCCCGGCTGGAGAACCTCCATCACTTCAGCCGGGACTTCCGCGACTGTGAGCTGTTTCGCCTGGAGCAGAACTATCGCTCCACCGGCACCATCCTGTCGGCCGCCAATGGCCTGATCAGCAACAACCAGACCCGCATGGGCAAGTCCCTGTGGACCGCCGACGGCGAGGGCGACCCGATCCGGCTCTATGCGGCCTATAACGAACAGGACGAGGCACGCTTCGTGGCCGACACCGTCGCCCAGTGGGCGCGGGAGGGCAATCGGCGCAGCGACGTGGCCGTGCTGTATCGCTCCAACGCCCAGTCCCGGGTCCTGGAGGAGGCGCTCATCGCCGCCGCCATACCCTACCGGGTGTATGGCGGCCTGCGCTTCTTCGAGCGGGCCGAGGTCAAGGACGCGCTGGCCTATGTGAGGCTGACCGCGAACCGTCACGACGACGCCTCCTTCGAGCGGGTGGTCAACCTGCCGACCCGGGGCATAGGGGAGCGTACCCTGGCGGGCCTCAGGGTGCTGGCCCAGGAGCGGGATCTCACCCTGTGGACGGCGACCACCCAGGCGGTGGACGAACAGGCCTTTGCCGGACGGGCCACCAAGGCCCTGGCGGGTTTCCTGGAGCTGGTGGACGGCCTTGCCCAGGCCACCCGGAGCCTGCCTCTCCACGAACAGGTCGAGCACGTCATCGAACACAGCGGCCTGAGGGCACATCACGGTCGGGAGGGCGACGAGAAGGCGCAGGGGCGGCTGGAGAACCTGGATGAACTGGTCAACGCCGCCAGGGCCTTCAACTTCGATCCCCAGCAGCACGGGGAGATGAGTCGCCTCGACGCCTTCCTGGCCCATGCGGCCCTGGAGGCCGGAGAGGGGCAGGGCGACAGCTGGGAGGACTGCGTCCAGCTCATGACTCTGCACAGCGCCAAGGGCCTGGAGTTCCCGATGGTGATCCTGGTGGGGATGGAGGAGGGCCTGTTTCCCCACAACATGTCCATCGCGGACCCGACCCGGCTGGAGGAGGAGCGGCGCCTGTGTTACGTGGGGATCACCCGTGCCCGCCGCCATCTGCTGATCAGCTATGCCGAGACCCGCCGTCAACGGGGCGCGGAGCACTACAATCCCCCGTCGCGGTTCATCGGCGAGCTGCCGGAGGCGCTGGTGGTCTCGATACGCCCCAGACTGGCCATGAGCCGGCCCATGGCCTCCCCTGTGGCACCGCGGCGGGCCGGTGCCGGCCGGGATGCCGGTGACGGCCTGCAGATCGGTACACGGGTCCTCCATGCGGGCTTTGGTGAGGGGGTGGTGCTCGATTGCGAGGGCGACGTCCCGAGCGCCCGGGTGCAGGTGAATTTCGAACGCGAGGGCTGTAAGTGGCTGGTCCTGGGCTACGCCAACCTGCAGCGCTGCTGAGCGGCCCGGGGCCATCGAGCCGCGGCCCGTGCCCGACCGGGACGCGGTGGCGGGGCAGGCTGCATGGCGCCCGGTGACGGGTGTCTGACTGAGGAGGCGGTGTGGAGAGACGCAGGTTCATCAGGACCGCGGGGCTGGGGGCGCTGGCCGCCGGCGGGGCGCTGGCCGGCTGTGGCAGCAGGGAGCCCGCTTCGTCCCCCGGGGCCGTGGCCCCGAGCACGGAGGTGCGCCACTGGAAGATGGTGACGACCTGGCCGAAGAACTTCCCGGGCCTTGGGACCGGGGCCGAATTCTTCGCCAGGCTCATCGCAGAGATGTCCGGCGGGCGTCTCCAGGTCAAGGTCTATGGGGCGGGCGAGCTGGTCCCGCCCTTCGAGGTCTTCGATGCCGTGACCCGGGGGGCGGCCGAGATGGGGCACGGCTCGGCCTATTACTGGAAGGGCAAGAACGAGGCCTTCCAGTTCTTCTCCTCGGTCCCCTTCGGGTTCACGGCCGACGAGATGAACGCCTGGCTGTACCATGGCGGGGGCATGGCCCTGTGGCGCGAGGCCTACGCCCCCTTCGGGGTCGTGCCCATGGCCGTGGGCAACACCGGGGTGCAGATGGGGGGCTGGCTCAACAAGGAGATCCACTCCCTGGACGATCTCAAGGGCCTGAAGATGCGCATCCCCGGACTGGGTGGCGAGGTCCTCAAGCGGGCCGGCGGCCTGCCGGTCAATCTGCCGGGAGGGGAGCTCTTCACCTCCCTGCAGACCGGTGCCATCGATGCCACCGAGTGGGTGGGCCCCTACAACGATCTGGCCTTCGGACTGTACAAGGCGGCCAAGTACTACTACTACCCGGGCTGGCACGAGCCGGGCACCACCCTGGAGTGTATCGTCAGCCGGGAGGCCATGGAGTCCCTCCCCGCCGACCTGCAGAGCATCGTCCACAACGCCGCGCGGGTCGCGAACCAGGACATGCTCACGGAATACGTGGCTCGGAACAACGACGCGCTCCGGACCCTGGTGGACGAGCACCACGTCCAGCTGCGGCGCTTCCCGGACGACGTGCTGACCGAGCTGCGCAGGCTGTCGGCCGCGGTGGTGCGGGAGGTCGCCGACAGGAGCGAGTTCGGCACGAAGGTGTACCAGTCCTACCAGGCGTTCCGGGACAAGGTGATCGCCTGGGAGGACGTCTCTGAGCGCGCCTATCTCAATGCCCGGGGGGCCGGTACGCCCCCCTGAGCGAGGCGGCACGTGGATCAGCCATAGACGATGCCCGGCAGCCAGGTGGCCAGCGCGGGCCACAGGGCGAGTATCAGAATGGCGGCGAGCTGAATCAGGATGAACGGGGCGACCCCGCGGTAGATCTGGGTGGTCTTGACCTCGACCGGGGCGACCCCGCGCAGGTAGAAGAGTGCGAAGCCGAAGGGCGGGGTGAGAAACGAGGTCTGGATGTTCATGGCGATCATGATCCCCAGCCACACGGGATCGATGCCCAGTTTGAGCAGGATCGGTCCGACGATGGGGACCACCACGAAGGTGATCTCGATGAAGTCCAGGACGAAGCCGAGCACGAACATCAGGGCCATGACCACGAACACGGCCGCCACGGCCCCGCCCGGCAGGCCGGTGAGGATCCCGTGGACCACCTCGTCCCCACCCAGGCCGCGGAAGACCAGCGAGAAGATCGAGGCCCCGATCAGGATCATGAACACCATGCTGGTCACCCGCACCGTGGCGTGCATGACCTCCCGCAGCCGGAGCAGATTCAGCTGACGGTTGGCCAGGGCCAGCAGGATGGCGCCCACCGCCCCCACCGAGGCCGCCTCGGTGGGGGTGGCATAGCCGGCGATGATCGAGCCCAGCACCGCAAGGATCAGCAGCAGGGGCGGGGCCAGGGCCAGCGCGATGCGGCGCAGGAGTCGAGAGAGGGGACGGCGCGTTCTGCGGCGGGGATGGCGGGCATGGCCTGGGGACGCAGCCAGGCCACCCCGGCCAGATAGGCCAGATACAGCGCCACGAGCAGCAGCCCGGGGATCAGTGCCCCCACGAAGAGGTCCCCCACGGAGACGGTATGCAGGGAGAACAGTCCCTGATCGAGCTGGGCCTGCTGATAGGCGGAGGACAGGACATCGCCGAGCAGGACCAGGACGATGGACGGGGGGATGATCTGCCCCAGGGTGCCCGAGGCGCAGATCGTGCCGGTGGCGACCTCCGGGCTGTAGCCGCGCTTGAGCATGGTGGGCAGGGAGAGCAGGCCCATGGTCACCACGGTGGCCCCCACGATCCCGGTGCTGGCGGCCAGCAGCATGCCGACCAGGGTCACGGAGTAGCCCAGGCCCCCGCGCAGGGGGCCAAACAGGGATGCCAGGGTCTCCAGGAGCTGTTCGGCGACCCGGGACCGTTCCAGCATGACCCCCATGAAGACGAACAACGGTACCGCGATCAGGGTCTGGTTGCCCATGATCCCGTACAGGCGGTTGGGCATGGCCTGCAGGAAGGCCGGATCGAAGTGCCCGCTCCCCAGGCCCAACAGGGCGAACAGCAGGGCAGTACCGCCCAGGGTGAAGGCGACCGGAAAGCCCGC
>Ga0114931_10002162_pt1 | contig 25035 bp, 20 predicted proteins | sample 2SBtaG_FD_89579 | JGI IMG/M metagenome (GOLD analysis project Ga0114931, IMG submission 89579) | Deep subsurface microbial communities from Kolumbo volcano to uncover new lineages of life (NeLLi) - 2SBTROV14_V59a metaG | ecosystem: Environmental > Aquatic > Marine > Volcanic | place: Kolumbo... | reverse complement strand
TCCAACAAAGGTGCCATCCGGCTTTGGCATAAGTTAGGCTTCCAAACTGTCGGCACGTTACCGAAGGCTTTCAATCACCACACACTGGGGTTGGTTGATGCCTATGTCATGTATAAATGGCTGGATAAATGACAACTCGGCTCCATCCAGAAAACTCCTGAATTAGTCAGGCGAGGCAATTTCCTTGAATTAGATATTCAAAATATATTACTTCCATTACATTCAAGCAGTCGTCCTAAGCAGTCACGAAAAAAATGTTTAATCACCTCTCAATCGAACCACTGAGGATCGAAGCCTGTCTCACCGCGATCTTGTGTTCCTTCGCGATCGGCTTGGAACGCCAGTGGAGTGGCAAGCCGGCAGGCATCCGTACCAGCATTCTCATCTGCCTCGGCGCCTATGCCTTTGTGGCGACAGCCGTCTTCTATGAGCCAAACGTCGGTGCACCACGGGTCCTTGGACAGGTCGTCACGGGTGTCGGTTTTCTGGGTGCGGGAGTTATGATGACCAAGGACGGTTTGGTTCACGGGGTTACAACCGCTTCGGTTATCTGGATTCTAGCGGCTATTGGCGGGCTTACCGGCTTCGGCAATTATGCCGCTGCGATTGCCCTAACCGGTCTAACCATGCTTGTTGTGCTGGGAATCAGTCTCCTCGAAAAGGCTTTTAAGAAGCTTAAGACCGGCGCTCACGGCGAAAACGAGCCCGGCAGCAATCTTGACTAAGTACAGAGAATAGCTGCATCTAACCCTCTCCAATGCGAGGCATCATGGCAACCCGACTTCACCAACTGCGGACTTTGTATCAACTTGCACTTCTTCCGTTCCTCATCACTGCCTGTGGCGAAACAAAGCTCGATTACCCGCAGACTAGGCGAGTCGACCAAATAGACACCTATCATGGTGTTCAGGTCAGTGACCCGTACCGCTGGCTGGAAGAGCTGGATTCTGAGGAAACGAAGGCATGGGTGGATGCACAGAACGACCTGTCCAAACCTTACCTTGACGACATTCCGGCGAAGGAGCGCATTAAGCAACGGTTGTCTGAAATATGGAATTATGAACTTTATGGTCTGCCGTTCAAGGAAGGCGGCAAATACTTTTACCGGCATAACAATGGTCAACAAAATCAAAGTGTTCTCATGGTCGCTTCCTCGGCGCAAGCCGAACCCCGAGTGCTGATCGATCCCAACAATTTTCGTGAAGACGCTACCATTTCGCTGCGCCGATTTACCGTCAGTCCCACCAGTACTCATATTGCCTACGGTGTTTCAGATGGTGGATCTGACTGGACGATTTGGAGAGTGCGGAATGTTGACACCGGTGACGATCTGAGCGACGAACTGCGCGACACCAAATTTACGCAGGTGTCCTGGTCTCAGGATGGCAACGGATTTTTTTACAGCCGGTATCCGAAAGCCGCGAACGGAAAGGGAGATGACTCCAAAGCGGTTTCCATATATTACCATGAGCTTGCCACGAATCAAGCCGACGATCGCGAAATTTATGCCATTCCTGAACACCCTCGCCAGAATCCTTACGGAAGCGTGACGGAGGACGGTCGCTACCTGGTGATCGACGTCAACGATGGATTTGAGGCGAACGCGGTACACATCATGGATCTGCGCGCGGGGAAAGCGAAAACAATCCCGCTCTTCGACGAGTGGGACGCACTGTACAAAGTCATCGGCAATGACGGTCCCGTTTTGTTTGTTAACACGAATAAGGCTGCCCCGCGTGGGCGGGTCGTCAGGGTAAGCCTTGACAAACCGGCTTCTCAGTACTGGCGTGACATCGTGCCCCAAGCCGTGGAAACGCTGCAAAACGCTACCTATGTCGGCGGCAAGGTTGTAGCACGCTACCTACGCGATGCGAAGGCCGAAGTGAAGGTTTTCAGTGCAAGCGGCGAGGTTGTGCGCGAGGTACAACTTCCCGGTGTCGGCGGGGCCGCCGGCTTCGAAGGCCACGCAGATGATCCTGAAACATTCTTCTCATTCGCCAGCTTTACAGCCCCGCCGTCGGTCTACAGGTATAACGTTGCCACCGGGAAGAGCACTCTGTTTGGCAAATCAGTACTTGCAGGTGTGACTGCCGATGACTATGAGACCACGCAGGTCTTTTACCAAAGCAAAGACGGTACGCGCATCCCGATGTTCATTATTCATCGCAAGGGACTCGCACTGAATGGGCAGCAGCCAACGCTCTTATATGGCTATGGCGGATTCAACATTTCTCTCACACCTGCATTCAACGTTGGCCGCCTCGCCTGGGCAGAGATGGGTGGCGTCATCGCCATTCCCAACCTGCGCGGCGGTGGTGAGTACGGTGAGGCCTGGCACCTTGCCGGAACCAAGTTGCATAAGCAAAACGTTTTCGACGATTTCATTGCGGCGGCCGAATGGTTGATCGCCAATGGCTACACGTCCGCTTCGAAGCTGGCCATCCAGGGGGCCAGCAATGGTGGTTTGCTCGTGGCTGCCTGCCTGACGCAACGTCCCGATCTGTTTGGGGCGGCTCTGCCGGCCGTTGGCGTTCTCGATATGTTGCGCTACCACCTCCCCAGCGCGAATGCCCGCGCCTGGTCCAGTGACTACGGACTGAGTGAAAACGAAGAGCAATTTAAGGCGCTGTTCGCCTACTCTCCTTATCACAACATCAAGGAGGGCACCTGCTTCCCACCGACTCTGATCACGACAGCGGATCATGATGACCGCGTTGTTCCGTGGCACAGCTTCAAATTCGCGGCTGCGCTGCAGCATGCACAGGGTTGCGGTAACCCGATCCTCATTCGAGTAGAAACACGGGCAGGGCATGGCGCCGGCACGCCACGCTGGATGCGGATCGAGAATCAGGCAGATATGTGGGCTTTTCTGGTAAAGGCGTTGAAAATGAACGCGGGATGACCCGAACACAAGTTATGTGTAATAGTCAATTTCAAAAGTCAAGAAATTAGGAGACATGAAGAATAATTATATAAACAAAGTCATCGAACTTGCTCAAAAAGAAATCCTCACGCCTACGTGGGGCGTTACGGAGCAATTTTTTACAGTGCATGAGCCGCTGCTAAGAAATGGGAAACCCGAAGTCGCACGAGTTGATGAGACTCGTGAAGAAGGTCTTTATTACATCTACTTTCCAATAAAGGATCAATCATATTTTTTTGTTTTGATAATCGAGAAAGCCAACGATGAACTTAAAATATCAGGAGCTTACAATGAAGCTCGTGTTCTTACATACCTTTTGATCGGCAGTGATTCTACCGCTCCAGACGCTATCACAAAGCGCATTGGGATTAAACCGACAGAAGTTAGTGTCAAAGGTACACCTCGCCGTCACGGAAATGGTCATTACAACACTAATATGTGGACTTATGAGCCGCAAAAGGATTGTCCAGACGAACTAGAGCGTAAGCTTGCAATTCTATTGGGGCATCTTTCAAGTCACAGTGCGGCTCTTGCCGAATTATCTAAAACTTGCGAAATATCGATTAACATTGTTTATCATTCCTATCAAGGGTTTGGTTCGTTAGGCGGCTTTCATATAACCAACAACATAATCAAGAAGATTGCAAAATTGGATATCGGGGTTGATTTTGATTTGTACGTGTCTGGACCAGAATTAGAAGAATAGCTTCTTTTAGGCTCAAAACAATCTAATAAATGCACATAACATTTGGCTCAACTTGACCAGCTAGCCGAGCGCTATTTCGGAGCTTTGTAGCTTGTTCAGAATTAGGTGATTTTTCGAGCTAAAGTGCTGGTTCGCCGCTGTCAAGCTAGCCAATCGTTCGGCAAGAATCAAGATAGGTGTCTTCCGTAATGAATAGAACGGCATTGATAGTGATTGATATGCAAACCGGGTTATTCAATGAAAAGTTAGCCCCTATATAATATAAGGGACGAGCTCTGCGTTCTGCGATTAGTCGACTCATTGACGTTGCGAGAAAAGACGAATGTACGATTGTCTTTACTCAATGTTGTGCACCCGAAGGGAACTTCTCGTAGAAGGAACGCATAGCTGGGAGATTCACCCGGATTTAACACCAGACAAAAGTGATTTAGTTGTTCTGAAGCACGATTCTAACGCATTCGAAGGAGCTGAGTTAGCTAATATTCTTCGTCAACGAAACATTGAGACAGTAATCACTTGCGGACTGCAAAGTGAGTTTTGCGTCGCAAGCTCAAGCCTCTCGGCGTAGAACATGGCTTAAAGGTGATAGTCGCTCAAGACTGTCATAGTACCGTTCGGACAGATGAATTGTCGGCCGAAATGATAGTGGAGCAGCAGAATAATATGCTCAAACAAAAGGGTGCAGAGATTATCTCAATCCGAGAGCTGACCACTTTATTGAATGGAATCGCCTAACAAATAAGATATAGTGACGCAAAAAAACGCGTGGGCTATTTTAACGTCATGGCCGACCAAATCTTGCTCTACCATGGTAAACTCGTAAGTCTTCCCAATAACCTTTAACCTTGAAAGAGGACCCCATGAAACTCAAACAACTTACCGTGTCAATTTGCATTGCATTGTTTTCTTCCGGACTTTTCGCGCAGGAAAAGGTCGACCAGGAGATGATCAGCAAGATTAAAGAGGAAGGTTTACAGAACTCCAAAGTGATGGAGACATTAAGCTACATTTCTGATGTTTACGGCCCGCGTTTGCTCGGATCGCCCGGATATTACGAGGCAGCTCAGTGGGCGAGGTCCGAAATGGCAAAATGGGGACTGCAAAATGCCAGACTCGACACACTCGACACCCAACTGCGCGGGTGGTCGGTGGAGTCTTTTTCGGTTGAGATGGTGCAACCACGCTACACCCGCCTCATCTCTTATCCAAGAGCGTGGACAGCCAGCACGGACGGTGAACTCTCCGGGACCCCGATGATTATCGAGCATGCAAACAGCATCGACTCTCTAAAGGCGTTCGAGGGCAAGTTAAGGGGCAAGATTCTGCTACTTGGCAAGAACCGGCACTCCCAATTACACTTTGAGCCGTTTGCCAAGCGATTCACGGCCGATGAGTTGACGGGAGCTGCGCAGGCAATGGTTCCCGCGCCGGAAAATGCGCTTGGCGGTCGGACTTCTGACAAAAAGCTTTCGCAGATGCTGGGCCGGTGGAAAATGTTCAAGGGTAAACAAGAGGCAATCGAACAATTCTTTCTCGACGAAGGCGTGGCGGCTGTCATTTCTCCCAGCCGTTCCGACCACGGCATTTTGCATGTCGATGGCACCTATTTCTCCGACAAAGGTGACATCAAGCCGGTGCCGAGTTTCATCATTTCCAATGAACAGTACGGACGGCTGGTTCGAATGATCGACAAGGGAGTTGAGCCGGTGGTAAAACTCAATCTCACAACGAAATTCTACACAGACCCTCGCTACAGGGCAAATGTCATCGCAGAAATTCCAGGGAGTGACAAGAAACTGAGGGAGCAATTGGTGGTCGTGGGGGCTCACTTCGACTCGTGGCATTCAGGTACAGGGGCTACGGACAATGGTGCCGGCTCCGCCGTTATGATGGAGGTCATGCGTATTCTTAAGGCGGTGGACGCCAAACCGCGCCGCACGGTAAGAATCGTCCTTTGGACCGGAGAGGAAGAGGGTTTGTTCGGTTCGGTGGCATACGCGACCAAATACGTCGGCGACATCTTTACCGGAAAAACGAAATCCGAAGCCACCAGGATATCCGGCTACTTTAACCTGGACAATGGCAGCGGGCGCATTCGCGGTATCTATTTACAAGGCAACGAACGCGTGCGGCCCATTTTTGAACAACTGCTGCAGCCGTTCCAATATCTCGACGCAACGACCCTGACCGTGCAGAACACAACCGGCACCGACCACCTGACATTTGATGACCTTAACGTGCCGGCCTTTCAGTTTATACAGGATCCACTGAACTATGGCAGTGTCACACACCACACGAACATGGACGTTTACGAGAACGCTGTTGAGAGCGATTTGAGGCAAAGCGCAACGATTATCGCATCGATCGTCTATCATGTGGCAATGCGTGACCAGATGCTGCCCCGGGAGCCCGTCAGAAAACCCGATGTGAAAAAACAGCCTACGTTGACGACCGCCCGATGAAATCCTTTCGGAAGGCGCTGAGTGGCTGACCTGTGGACCGCCCAGCTACCTCAAATAACGGCGTGAGTAAGTGAAAATCGCGATTATAAGAGTCGGAGGAGTTGGGGGCTACTTTGGTGGGTTGTCTGGCAAGAGCTGGCATCCCGGTTACTTTTGTAGCCCGCAACTCCCAATATGACACGGGGACCGATCTTATGCAAAAATCGGAAGCGTACCGGCAGAAGGGCTCAGTTTCCAAATCCTCCCTACTCGTGGATCTCGAGAATGGCCGCCCGACAGAGATAGAGTCACTCAACGGAAAGTTGGTGCGACTTGCGCGAAAGCATGGTCTCCCGGTGCCTATTCACGAGACGATTTACCGGGCCATCTCCCTGGCCTCCACCACCCAATTAGCCCTATAGGCAGCAAGATGATTCTCAGATGGACCGCCTTCTTGCTTGCCATTGGCTTCGCTTGCAGCGAAAGAGACTCCGTCCCATCTTTGCCTGTAAAGAGGCAAGTGGCCGAAAAATCGTTTTCAGTAGACGTGCCAAAGCCTGCATTTCCGGCCGCGAAGGGTCCCCTTATTCTCGTTGACGAAGGGCACAACAACTACCACACAGCAAGCGGGCGTTACTACGGTTTCGCCGAACTCTTGCGGCGTGACGGGTATGTTGTCGAACCCTCGACCGGTGCCTTTTCCTCGACATCCTTGCATTCTTGCTCTATTCTCGTGATTTCGAATGCACTGAATCAGAAAAACCAGGGAGGAACTGACAAATGGCAGTTGCCAACGCCTGGTGCCTTTACACGCCAGGAACTCAGCATTGTGAAACGGTGGGTTAAAGTAGGTGGAGCTCTTTTGCTGATAGCAGACCACATGCCCTTTCCTGGAGCAGCCAGCGATTTGGCCAGAGAATTTGGAGTGATTTTTACCAACTCTTTTGCCTGGAATCAGAGGCGCGACCGTGAAATAATTTTCAGACGATCTGACAACACGTTGTCCGACCATGCGATAACGAATGGTCGAAGCCGCGAAGAAAGGGTCGATTCGGTCGCTACTTTCACGGGGCAAGCATTTTTTTCGGCTGCCGGAGCAAGCCTGCATTCCCTGCTGATATTCGGTGATGGTATCTATGCAGATTTTCCACAAAAGGCATGGGAGTTTGCCAAGACTGTGCCTGATTCGTCGGTCGAGCACTGGTTGCAAGGCGCAGTTCTGACGTATGGCAGGGGTCGGATCGCCATATTTGGTGAGGCCGCGATGTTCACCACGCAGAAGGCAGCCGCCACGCATGCCCCGATGGGTTTCAACGCCCCGGCCGCGAGGCAGAACGCTCAATTCATACTGAATGTGATGCACTGGCTGAGTCGGATTATCGATTAGACGACGCTTTCACAAGTCGGACGATTTCTTGCCGGCAATCATTCATTTGTCCCTTTTGATCCACGGGAAATAATGAGTTGCGTCCCAATACTGAGATTGTTACTTTTTTGTCAATCTTGAAGCTCAGTAAGGTAAAATCAGTGGGCCGCTTCCGCCCTGGGAACGTCTTTTGTGAGGCGCTGCCAGATTGATAACCTTAGTTAACAAGAGTAGTGAACCATCACACAATTAATCACAACCTTCTGGAGGGAGATTCATGAATATGAAAAGAGTACTGCTGATCGGGTCGGCAGGCGGCGTGCTTCTCTGGCTTTACAATTTCCTCATGCACGGTATCATCATGGCGGGTACCTATACGGGTAACGCAGTCTTCAGACAGGACGGGAGCAATCCTCTGTGGTTCTTGCTTGTTGAGTTTTGCATGGCCACGGCCGGTAGCATGATTTTCGTAAAAACCCGCAGCGCCTGGGCTGACGGTCCGAAAGGTGGTGCCACGTTCGGTTTATTTGTGGGGCTGTTGAGTTTTTTCGCCCAGTTTATCGAACCGTTGGTCATCAACGGCTTCCCGTATTATTTGGCCTGGTGTTGGGGCGGGATCTCACTGATCGGTTGGACAATTTATGGTGGGCTGGCTGGTATGATGTACAAGCAGGCAGGTTGAGATAGTCTTCTCCGGGTCTGTCAGGCCCGGAGACTCTTTGGGTGCGATATAAAGCCATCTACCCAGGTGCCGCGGCCTGCTCACGCCATGGCTGGTATTTCGGGACTGAGGCATGGGTACGATAAGAGGCTTTCTATAGCTTTTGGGGAGGTTGCTACCTATCAGGCGCATTTTGGCAGGAAGTTCCTCAAATAAAAATCCCTGCGTCTCGTGTGGAAAATCAAAGAACCGTGCTGACACGGTGGGCACCGCCTGAACGTTTTTCGCGTCCACTGAAACTTCGTGAAGAAGTTGAGGCTTGCGATACACGCACAGAGCTAAGCTCCCATATTATGGGTATCGCTCTTTGATTTTACCCCACGACGAGAAAACTACAGGGATTTCTTACAAGGCATGTTATGTAAAAAGTAATAGAAAGTCAAGCGAAAACGAAGGCTATTTTCATCTAGATTGAATGATCAATTGGCGCATTAAGCGACCACTGCCATACCCAACTCTTTGGGTGCGATGTGTCAAAAGAGTTGCTTTTCGACAGCGTAATCTTTACGTTGAATCGGGTTGAATCGTCAAATCATGCTGGATTTTTACGGCTGAGCTATTTCATTTCATCAATTCCCAGCTACCTTAAGGTTTGTGACGAAATGATGCACCATACCTTATCCCGTCGAAAGGTGCTTGCGAGCATCGCCGCAGGCACACTGACTTACCTGCTGGCCTATCCCGTTGCACTGACTCGGCCTTTGCCGCAAGCCAGCCCTGTTGTCCATTTGATTACAGTGGAAAGCGTGATCAGCCCCGTGTCGGCAGAATACATCATAAAGTCGCTTGAGCGTGCTGAGGAAGAGAATGCGAATTGTCTGGTGGTTGAACTTGACACGCCCGGCGGCCTGCTGGAGTCCACTCGGCAGATAACCAAGTCATTCCTTGCCGCTAAGATACCCGTGATCATTTATGTGGCACCTTCCGGCGCTCGGGCAGCCTCGGCCGGTGTTTACATTAGCTATGCAGCCCATTTGGCAGCGATGGCACCCAGCACGAACATCGGTGCCGCCACGCCAGTGAACCTGGGTGGCGGCAGCCCCGATAGCAGTTCTACCTTGAGTCACAAAATAACCAATGATGCCGTCGCACAAATAAAAGCATTGGCTGCCAAGAGAGGGCGCAACGCAGAATGGGCCGAAAAAGCGGTGCGCGAGGCCGTTTCGATCACGGAGACAGAGGCTCTTAACCTGAATGTAATCAATTATATCTCTCCATCGCTCGACAGCTTACTCATCCAAATCGACGGCCGAGAGGTTGAGGTGGCATCTGGCAAGGTGACGCTGGCTACCCGCAACGCGCGCGTTGTTCGGCGCGAAATGAACCTGCGCTACCGCTTGCTAGAAAAGATCTCGAATCCGAATGTTGCCTTTATTCTCATGACTCTGGGTTTTTGGGGCCTTTTCTTTGAATTGTCGCATCCGGGCGCGGTTTTTCCAGGGGTGGTGGGTGCACTGTTTCTCATACTCGGTTTCTTCGCTTTGCAGACCCTGCCCGTGAATTATGCCGGACTTCTTCTTATCCTCCTGGCACTGGTCATGTTCATTCTTGAAGTGAAAGTGGTCAGCTACGGCATGCTCACGATCGGAGGCGTCATCTCGATGGTGATCGGTTCCCTCATGCTTTTTGAACAACCTCCCGACAATTTTGGCCCTCTGCTTCAAGTATCACTTTCTGTAATTTTAACCATGGTCGGACTTACCGCCACGTTCTTCATTCTCGTGTTTTCATTAGCAGTCCGGGCTCAAACACGACATGTCACAACAGGTCGGGAAGGACTGGTCCAAGAAATCGGTATCGCGGCCACCAAAATAGAGCCTGAGGGCAACGTCAAAATACATGGCGAAATCTGGCGAGCTTTTGGGGACGATGCCATCAAGAAGGGCGAGCAGGTACGCGTCGTTGCGGTAGAGGGCCTCCGGTTAAAGGTCGTTAAAGCGACGGAAACGGCACGTAGAGACATTTAAACATAAAGGAGGAGAACCATGCCATTCATCGGCGCGATCATACTATTTCTGGTCATGCTCTTGGCCAGCACCTTTCGTGTTTTGCGTGAATACGAGCGCGGTGTTATTTTTAGGCTGGGTCGATTAATAGATTCCAAAGGGCCTGGGCTGATCATCCTTATCCCCGTCATCGACCGAATGGTCAAAGTCAGTCTACGCACAGTTGCTATGGACATTCCTTCACAAGATGTCATCACCAAAGACAATGTGTCCGTGAAAGTGAACGCGGTGCTTTATTTTCGTGTCATGGACCCGTCCAAAGCGGTCACCGAGGTAGAGGACTACTTGTACGCAACCTCGCAATTAGCCCAGACCACGCTACGGAGTGTGCTCGGCGGAGCCGATTTGGACGAGATGCTGGCAGAACGTGAAAAGATCAATTACAGCTTGCAAGAAATCATCGATAACCACAGCGACCCGTGGGGAATCAAAGTGTCTCTGGTAGAGATCAAACATGTCGACCTGCCGCAGGAAATGCAACGCGCCATCGCTAAACAGGCGGAATCGGAGCGTGAGCGACGGGCAAAGATCATTCATGCCGAGGGTGAGTTACAGGCATCAGGCAAGCTGGCCGAGGCCGCTCGTATCATGAGCGCCGACCCGGTGTCCGTCCAACTGCGATTTCTACAAACTTTGACGGAAGTAGCGGCCGAAAATAATTCGACCATTGTGTTCCCGCTTCCCGTGGACCTGGTTAAGCAGTTTTTCTCGAAAGACTGACGCAGCTTGTGTTCAACACGTCGCTCTGGGAATAGAGTGCTGTCTCAATGAATATCAAGGAACGTCTTAAGCTCATAGATGCACTGCCACGCAGCCATGGTATTTCTGCCAAGAGCGCGCAACCGAACGTTCCAAAGCACGAAAATGATATTCATACCATTCTTGCCGGCGAGACGATCGAAACTCAGTTTGGCAGTTTCTTTCGCGCCCGGAGGCACTACCCGGCCCAATCCGTACACGGGTCGGTCCCCATCTCCTCCGTGCTCAACAAGGACGCATCCCTCCTAACCGTTCTGGAAAATAATCCAGCCCTGGCGAATCTTGACTTGCGGCAGGTGCTATTTGTCGACACGGAGACCACAGGTCTTTCGGGCGGGGTCGGTACCTGCGCGTTTCTTATCGGTATTGGCTACTTCGGGACCTCTGGTTTCGTAGTCGACCAATACCTGATGAACGACTTTCATGAAGAAATGGCCATGTTGCAATCTCTATCCGACTTTGTAGGCAACTATTCGGCCATCGTGACATACAACGGAAAATCGTTCGATATTCCGCTGTTGAACAGCAGACACATTTACGTGGGCCTGACATCACCGTTTGACGGGATGCTACACATCGACCTGCTGCATTGCGTACGCAGACTGTGGAATCACAGGCTGCCAGACTGCGTGCTCACCACGGCTGAAATGCAGCTCCTAGCGGCTGCTCGTCAGGGGGATGTGCCCGGGTTTCTGATACCCACTACATATTTCGAGTTTCTCCGGTCAAGAGATCCGGAGCCCCTCAGATCTGTCTTGTATCATAACGAGAAAGATATTGTGGCGATGGTCACACTACTGAACAAAGCCTGCGAGTTGGTGGCCGATCCCTTGTCGCACTGCGTTCAGGCAAACGACATTGTGCGCGTCGGAAAACTTTATGAGAAATCTGGTTTGATTGATACGGCGATTCAGTTCTATGAAGCTTATCGTGCTGAGCACTCACCTAACGCTGGTATGAGCGAGCTGCTTATTCAACTGGCCTTTGCCTACAAGAAGTCGGACCGACAGCGCCAGGCGGCAGCAGTTTGGGAGAATTGTATCGCTGCGCAACGCTATCATCCTCTACCCTATATCGAGCTCGCCAAGTACTATGAACATCGCGCCAAGCGCTTCGACAAAGCGTTAAGCCTGGTTGACAAGGCATTGTCAGAACTCGATGTCATCGGACAGGTCGGCGGCCGGCAAGATTGGGCGGAATACGAAGCAGACCTGGCGTATCGAAGGAACCGACTCTTGCGCAAAGTAGCCAGATAACATTGCGCTTTCCTGCGGGCGACATTGGCCGTGTAGCCAAGACGAGGTTGCTGGATTCAGTGGCCGTTACTCGCCTTCGCCGAGCGTTCAAGAGCAACCTCCACCTTTGCAACTTTCCCTTCAGGAACCGCAATATTTGAAATGGTTTTCGTGTCATAGCCAGGGCTACGAATTTCTAGGTCGTAAACACCACCTGGGAGCAAGTGGTAAAATGAACCGAATTCGCTCTCTGTGCTGCGCGGCCTCACGTATTCGGCGGAAAACCCGTTTACGTCCACGACGGCCACCAGGGGTTGACCGGACGCCCGATCAAAAACATGCCCGCTCACGCCCGTATCAAACAAACGACCGATTAAGTACAAGGCAGCCTGAACGTGTTCCTGCAAGAGGGATGGCACGGCTTTGGGCGCCGGAAAATACTGCGTGCCCACTTCCACGATGTAATCGATGGTACCGAGTTCGCCATACATCCAGACCGAACTTTGACCCGCGCGGCCATTCAAGGGTAAAATCGAGTAGGTTCCCACACCCGATTCCCGCTGCAGTCGGGAGGCCAACTCTTGAGCAATATCAATGATCAGGCTCAAATCGGGTGGGTCGCTGTAGTTTCCCCACGGAAAGAGAACGGACTCCCCATAGCTGTGATATGACATGCCAACCGCGAAATTCTCGCGTTTGGCCAATTTCATGAGAGCTTCTGTCTCGGCCTCAGAGAACGCGGCCGCCCCTCGATAGAACCAACTGCCTGGGGTATCGTCCCCGCCGTCCCGCCAATTGAAGTCGTAGTTCCGATTCAAATCCACGCCGTCGTAGAGGGGATCAAAAACGCCGTCCCCATCGTTGTCTTGCATGTTCTTTCGCCACCACGGAAATTCCAGATTCGAGTCAAACATGTATTTGTAGCCATCAGGATTCACTAGCGGGACAAACCAAATTTCGGCCGAATTGACCAACGTTGCGATGGTAGTCTTCTCACCATACTCGCGGCAGAGCGTTTCGATAATCGCCAAACAGATATTTGCACCGATTGGCTCACGGGCATGGTGAACCCCCGTGAAAAGCGCCCGCGGTTCGTCCTCCCGCTGGTTGGCGTTGTCTGACACTTTGGCTGCGATGAGCGGCAGTCCATAGTGCGCCGTCCTCCCGATTTCTTCAATGTGCAGCAGAGTCGGGTAGCGCTTGGACAACTCAGTAAGCTTTGCATAGACGGCATCGGGTGGAAGATATGGGGAGGGAATGTTTTTCTTGGGAATGTAGGAGGCGCTAGCGGTCCGGCGTGACTCCACGATTTCGGTCTTACCGCCGCCATCCGCCTGCAGTGCGTTGCAAAGGCTCAGCACCGTCAACATGGTCGCCAATGTGAGGCATGGCAGCCCCGGTGTGTGCTGGTGGTTTTTAGTCAGATTAAAAAGGTTCACCATGAGGAAAGGTATACAAAACCGAGGGTTAGTGGCTGCGGCGGGCCCACCCTCTCAGGAGGGTTCAGTCGAAAGTCGATATATCTTAGAGCGCCCGCAGAAAGGTGACGGAATACCCGGCTAGTTTTTGTAACGGTGCCCAATAAACGCCGAGCAACAGCGTGGGCACGATGAATGCCACGAGCAGCGTCACGTAATACGAAGAAACCCGGATAGGTGAGCTATGTTCTTTGTCTGGTTTGTCTAGAAACATCGCTCGCAAGACGCGGGCATAATAATACAGCGAGATAACGCTATTCACCAAACCGACAACTGCTAACCAATATAGTTGTGGCCCGGCCTTAATCACGGCGGCAAACAAATAAAATTTACCGATAAACCCGGCTGTCGGGGGCAAACCGGTCAATGAGAAGAGAAAAACACCCATTGCCACAGCAGGAATCGGTGCCTTGTAAGCGAGGCCCTTGTAGTCGTCAACTTTTTCACTGCCCAGTAAATCCTGCAAGACGATCACCACTAGAAAGGCCCCAAGGTTCATCAAATAATAGACAACCAGGTAAAACATGGTTGCAGAAACCCCATCCTGTGAAAGAACCACGACCCCCATCAAAACATAGCCTGCGTGGGCAATGCTGGAGTAGGCCAGCAGGCGTTTTATGTTATCTTGCAGAATTGCCACCAGGTTGCCAAGCGTCATCGTTGCGGCACAAATGACGGCAAGTATTTGAGGCCAGTCAATGCTGGCCAGAGCTGTCCATTGACTGCTGCCGCCGCTGCCGCCCGAAGCCAGCGCGACGTTGAAAAAACGTATCAGAACCGCAAACCCGGCAGCCTTCGGCCCAACCGAAAGAAACGCTGTTACTGGGGTTGGCGCTCCCTCATAGACGTCAGGTGACCAAAAGTGAAAAGGTACGGAAGCAATTTTGTAGCCGAAGCCCGCCAGGATCAAAATGACGGATAACAGCAGCGTCAGTCCGTTGGGATCGTTCGACAGCAAGGCTTGTCCGATTTCGTAGATATTGAGAGTCCCGGTCATGCCATAGAGCAACGAAATACCATACAGCATCAGCCCGGACGAAAAGGCGCCGTAAATGGCATACTTCAGGCCTGCTTCACTGGATCGTCGCCGCGTTTTCAGATAAGCTGCCAGGACAAACGAGACAACGCTGACCAACTCAATGGCCAAAAATATCGTCACCATGTTGGTCGCCGAGGCCATCAGAAACATACCTAGCGTCAAGGTCATCAGCAATGCAAAATACTCACCAACGGCCCGGCCAGCCAATTCAATCGATCCAATGGACAGAAAAACGACCATAATGGCTGAAGCAAGGAACAGCAGCTTGAAAAACAACGAGAAAGGGTCAACCACGAGCATATCGTTGAAGATTGAGCGGGTGCCCTTGTCATACTGAGCGATGACTGTCGCGAGTACAATAATCGCTCCCGCAAGCGCCAGGAACGACAAGTAGGGTGACCTCTTTTCACCGAGAAAGAGGTCAGCGATTATAATAAGAAGAATGAGGCCCGTCAGGGTCAGCTCAGGTATGAAGTAGGACAAGCTGCTGAGGTTGTCCTGAATGATCGCAGAAAAATCCATAAGTGGCTTGATAGTCCTTCCTTAGTGCAGACCGAGCAAAGTCGGTGCACCCGCGGCATTGACGATATCGACCAGATTGTTCATCGATACCTTCACCACGTCGAGTAGCGGCGCGGGATAGATGCCAAGAATAATAACGATAATGGCGATGGGAACCAGCGTGAAGAGCTCACGTCCATTGATTTCCGGCAGGTCGTCGTATTTTGGATTTGGCTTCCCCATGAACATTCGCTGGAAACTCCACAGGAAATAGGCGGCTGTTATGATGATACCCAAGGTTGCGATCACCGTGATAATGCGTAAATCATAGGCCTGTGATCCAAAGGCTCCCAGAAAGGAGAACGCTTCGCTGATAAAACCGGACAAACCCGGCAAACCGAGTCCGGCAAAAAAGGCCAGGGCCATCATCGCAGCGTAGATAGGCATTTGCACACGCAACCCGCCGAAGCCATCGATTTGTCTGTGATGAGCGCGGTCATATATCACTCCCACAAGCAAGAAAAGCATGGCGGTGCCGGTACCATGATTGAACATCTGCATGACGGCGCCGTTCATCCCGAGAGATGTGAGGCCAGACATGCCAAGAAGCACGATTCCCATATGGCTGATGCTAGAGTAGGCAACCAGCTTTTTCAGATCTTTCTGGGCCATGGCACAAAAAGCCCCATAGAGGATGTTGACCACGCCCAGGATGGCCAGCCCGTACGCAAAATACTCCCATTTCATTGCATCCGGCAGCATGGGAAAGCTGATACGCAGCATGCCATATGTGCCCATCTTCAAGAGAACGCCTGCCAGGATAACGCTGATTGCTGTTGGCGCCTCCACATGAGCGTCAGGTAGCCAAGTGTGAAATGGAAAGACAGGTACCTTGATCGCGAAGCCGACGAAAAGGGCGGCATAAACCGCCAATCGCACACCAAAATTCTGGAGCACCCCGACGTGATTTACCTGATTCATCAGGTGTAACATGTTAAAGGTGTGTCCCCCCGTGACCGGGTCCTGGACATTGAAGTAAAACACTAACATCGCTACCAGCATGAAAACGCTGCCAAACAACGTGTAAAGAAAAAACTTAATAGCAGCGTACGGCCCACCCCGGACCATGCCATCAGGGTCAGTACGCGAGGGACTGCCCCAAATGCCGATGAGAAAATACATCGGCAGCAGCATCACTTCCCAAAAGATGTAGAACAGAAAGAAATCGAGTGAACAAAAAACGCCCATCATGGCGCCGTCGAGCAAGAGGAACATGGCGAAGTAGCCTTTGACGCTCTTATCGATTCGCCACGAGGCAAAGATGCAAATGAAGGACAAAAACGCTGTCAGAACGACCAGCGGGACACTCAGTCCATCTATCCCCATAAAGTACTCTATGTTGAAAGAAGGAATCCAGCTTGCCTTCTCCACAAACTGCATCTCTGCTGTCGAGGAGTCAAAATTAAGATACAGGTACACCGCCAAAACAAGCTGCAGGCCGGTAAAGACGGCAGCTATCATCCGAATGAGATTCTTGCTGGTCTTGGGCACGAACATGATCAGACCGATAGCGATGACCGGCAAGAATGTTATCCAGGTTAGTACGTGATTCATAAACTCCTCGCTAACTTAGAACTGCTGAATGACGAATAGAAGGACAACGGCAAACAGAGCCATCAAGATGTAATTCTGGATATTGCCCGTTTGCAAGCCACGCATTTGCGTGCCGGCATATTTCACGGACCGACCGACAAAGTTCACGACACCATCCACGCCGTGCAGGTCGATCGCGCCCTGCACACGGGCCAGCCCAGCGGTCACACGCGCAACACCGTTGACAAAACCATCGATGACTTTCATATCAAAAGCGGCCAGGAAGCGACTTTTCCATAGCGTGAAGCCGATCACGGTAGCTCCGTAGATTTCATCAAAATACCATTTATTCCAAAAAAGCTTGTATACTAAGCTGAGCCGCCGCCCCCAGGCTTCCGCAGAAATTTTCTTCCAATAATAGATCACGGCTGCCAGAAGGATTCCAAGCATCGCGACTGGAATGGAAGTCCACATCGCGATGCGGTGCGCCGTGTGAACAATTTCGTGGTCCACCCCATGCTCTGCAACGGCCGCGACCCCGCCGAACAAGGACATATCCGGCTTAGAGATCAAATCCGTGAACCAACTGCCCCAACCGGCGCATACAGAGAGCACCGCCAGCACGATCAAGGGAATAGTCATCGAGAAAGGCGATTCGTGCGCGTGGTCATATTTTTTCTTATCCTGTGGCTCGCCAAAAAATGTCATGAAGATGAGTCTGAACATGTAAAAGGCAGTAATGCCTGCAGAAAGCAGCATGATCACAAAAATGGCGATGTGGGCAGGATGTATCAGCCCATACTCAAGTGAGGCCGCCAGAATAGCGTCTTTACTAAAAAAGCCGGCAAATCCGGGAAACCCTGACAGCGCCAGGGTCGCCATCAGGAAGGTCCAAAAGGTAATGGGCATTTTCTTCCGCAAACCACCCATGTCGTCCATGTCTTGCGAATGCACGGCATGAATGACGCTACCGGACCCGAGGAAGAGGCAGGCTTTGAAAAAAGCATGCGTCGTCAGGTGAAAAAGCCCGGCCGAATAGCCACCGGTACCGAGACCCACCATCATGTAACCAAGCTGACTGATGGTTGAGTAGGCAAGCACGCGCTTGATATCCTTTTGCACTATGGCAATGGTGGCCGCCATGAAGGCGGTTATCGTCCCAATGTAGGCGATGAACATCAAAGCATCGGGTGTGTACAGCACAAAGGTTCTGCCTACCATGTAGACGCCTGCTGCCACCATGGTCGCGGCATGTATGAGCGCGCTCACAGGCGTAGGACCTTCCATAGCGTCGGGAAGCCAGACGTGCAGCGGAAACTGTGCTGACTTGCCGATTGCCCCGAAAAAAAGCAAAATACCTGTCACGGTCAAAAAGGTTCCGGACAGCTCACCGGCCGCCACCGACGAAAAGACCTGGTTGAAATTGAAGGTTCCGGTAATGCTAAACAAAATCATAATACCGGCAAACATGCCGACGTCACCAATCCGGTTCGTTATGAAGGCCTTTTTGCTGGCATCCGCCGCAGAATCTTTCTCAAACCAAAACCCAATGAGCAGATAGGAACAAAGTCCAACCAACTCCCAAAAACAGTAAATGCCAAAAAAGTTGTCAACGAGGACCAACCCTAGCATCGAAAATGAGAAGAGCGACAGATAAGCATAGTAGAGATGGTAACGCTTGTCCCCATGCATGTAGCCCATGGAGTAGAGATGAACCAGGCTGCTCACCAAAGTCACAACGAATAGCATGACCGCAGTCAGATTGTCGATGAAAAAACCAAAGCGAATGTTAACAGAACCAAAACTAAACCAATCCCATGTGCGTTCAGCGATCACATAGTTCGGTTGATAGTTTGAAAAAGCATCGAAGAGATAAATCAAAGAGAGAGCAAAAGCCGCAAAAATCGCCCCTGTCGACACCCAGTCCCCTTTTCTCGGCAGGCGACCACCGATAAATACCTGAACGACAAATGCCAAGAGCGGCAAGAGAAGAATAATAATTGCGTTAGTAATCATAAGTATGCAGACAGTCCGGAATCGGCTAGCCGGCGAGTGAGTCGGCTTCGTCCAGGTTAATAGACTTATTACGTTCGTACAAGTTGAGCACGATAGCCAGTGCCACGGCCGCGGCGGCCGCCGCGGTCACGATTACGAAAATAGCGAAGATCTGGCCGTCGAAATCCGTGTCACTAAATCTGGAAAACGCGATAAAATTAATATTCGCAGCGTTCAGGATTAATTCGATCCCCATCAAGACGGTCACTGCGTTCTTCTTGGTAATGACGGCAAACAGCCCCAAGCAGAACAGCACGGCACTGAGCAGCAGGTAATGGTTCAATCCAATGGCCATCATCAATTCTTCCTTGCTATAAAGGCGGCACCGATAAGAGCTCCCAGGAGCAAGACCGACGCGATTTCGAAAGGAATGAGGTAATCTGTCATAAGCAATGTGCCTAACGTGGCCGTGGTCGGTTCGAACTCTGTTGGGGCCTGGACAGCCCAAGCGCTGTTCGTTATCACCCGGAACAGCACTACAAACACCCCTAAGACTACCAGTGCTGCCGGCACAACATTCATGGTTCCCGTGCGGAGCTCAACACCCGCTACCTTCTGCGACAACATGACTCCAAACAAGAGAAGGACCAAAATACCGCCAACATAGATCAGTATTTGGACTATGGCCACGAAATCGGCTGCCAGCAGGACATAGATGCCTGCGACGCCGAAGAACGTGAACAGCAGTCCCACGGCCGAATATACGACATTCTTGGAGAATACCATCACGCCCGCGGAGGCAACAGTTAGTGCAGCAAAACCATAAAAAATAAAATCGAAGAGAGCCATTTTTCTCTATTTCAAAAGCACCATCCACAAACCGACACCAAACATGGCGACAAAAGCGAACGGCGTCAGGACCTTCCAGGAGGTGTACATAAGCTGATCGACGCGCACCCGTGGCAGAGTCCAACGCAGCCACATTTGGACAAAAATCACAGCAAAGGCCTTGAGAGCAATCCAAAAAACCTGGAAAAACGCAGACCCGTTGAGGAATGAGCCAAAGGGGCTGGACCACCCGCCCAGAAACAAAGTCGAGATTACCACGCCTACTAGAAACATGTTGGCATATTCAGCAAGAAAAAACATCGCGAACTTCATCCCGCTGTACTCGGTGTGAAAGCCAGCAATGATTTCTGATTCCGCCTCGGGAATGTCGAACGGAGCCCGATTCAATTCTGCCAGAGAAGCAATAAAAAAGATCAGGAACGCGAGAAGATTAAACGGAAAATACTGAAAGATCAACCACTTGTGAATCCCACCCGTTTGGAATGCGACGATGTCGCCAAGGTTCAAAGACCCCACCGCCATAATTACAACCAACAAGGCCAACGAAGCTGGAATCTCAAAACTTACAATCTGAGCTGCAGAGCGCATGGCCCCAAACAGAGACCATTTATTATTCGAAGACCAGCCCGCCAAAATGATTCCGATCACGACGAACGATGAGATTGCTACAATATAAAAGAGTCCGACATTGAGGTCACTAATGATCAGATTCTTGCCAAAGGGCAGGACAGCAAAGGCGGCCAGGGTTGCCGCAAAAACAATGAATGGGGCGAGTAAATGCAATCTCTTGTCGGCGGCATCGGGAACGATATCCTCCTTGAGGAGGAGCTTTACCGCATCCGCCAACGTCTGGGCCCAGCCGTGACCGATCTTCTTGAGAAGAGGTATTTCCGTATTGACTTCCATGGGACCGACGCGATCCTGCATGTGAGCCGAAATTTTACGCTCAAGATAAACCCCGATCAACGCCAACACGGCCGCCAGCCCGGTTATGATGATCGCGCCCAGGGCCATAAAAAGGAAACTAGTGAAAGTCTCCGAGAGATTATTGACAGATGTGACTAAGTTTGTTAGGGTGAGGTTCGCGCTAAAAACAGGTGTCGGCAAGTTCAGTTCCTTTCCCTCGTCTGATCCTACGCCACCAGTTCGCCTGCTTCGGCCTCTTGCGGGACTGTAGCGTAACGCTGGTCAGGCACGATTCTGGGTTTTTCCCATTCCAAATCCCCTTTGACCCAGACGTAAGCGAGTCCCACAATCAGGATAAACACAAAAATCATCATTTCGGCAAAAGCAAACATACCCAGCTTCTTGAACACAACCGCCCACGGGAACAAAAAAACAATCTCGACTTCGAAAATTAAGAAAATGAGCGCAACCACATAAAATCGGATATTAAATCGAATCCATGAGCTGCCTTCCGGCAATTCACCACACTCGTAGGTGCTCAACTTCACCGGGATTGGATTCCTGGTTTGAATCAGCCTGGAGAGGGTGAGATTGATGCCTACGAAAAGCGCACCAAAGACAATGAAAACAAAGACCGTGGCAAAATTATAAAGCATTGAATCCTTTAAGAGAAGGGGTAACAAAAAGGGCACATCCACGTTTCAAGTGCCCAGTATAAGAAAGTTTTGAAATAGAGTCAAGGCAAAATTTTAGTGAAAAAATCGCCGGATCTCCGGTTTGGAAGGGCAACCCTGCCGGGTTAAGGCAGGCACCTGGCCAGACCGAACGCCCATTTTCGGAGCCCCAAGTCTCTCGGACTCCCGCCGTAAAAGATCTCTAAAGTAAATGAGCGCTGCGACGATAAATATGGGCAGATAGAAGAAATATCTTTCCTCCTTAATTTGGCGCCTCGGTGTTCTAATTGACTCTGCTTCTGGCCTGACTTCAAGAACATCGGGGCTCTTTTTTTTCCAGAAAAATATAACCTATGGGTAAAATCAAGAGAGCCGCGAACGATCTCACGGCTCTCTCATGGCTAAAAGGAGGTAGGAATTAAATGAAGCCTTGGCCCACAGAAACGGTCACACGTTTCGTTTGTATCGAGCGTTGATGTGTGTCACATCATTGACTTGCTATTCGCAACAGGGCCTTAATTTCCGCGTCATAGCGTCTGTCGCTCATCTGGAACCGCAAGGATGCTTCGTTCTCGGTAAAAAATTTGAGTGCTTTTTGTGCGTCCTTTCGCGCTCCGGACTCTTCGGCGATGCGGCTCAGGACCAGCGCGAGATTGTATATACCTAAAGAACGATATGTAGGATCCTTTTCGCGCGCAAGAAATGACAACCAAATACTCTTCTTTTCAGACAAGGACGGGCTTTCCTGGACAATCCATGCTGTCTCAGCAAAATCGCTATCCTGATCGGGAAGGTCCTTTGCCATTTCGCCCGTACTGCCATTCCTTAGCCGCCGCCCACTCACGTCGGACCCGAACGCCGCAGGACGCAAATCTCTGCTATCTTCCTCTTTGCTAAGCGAAGACACCAAAAAAGATGCATTCGCGAGTGGAATAAGTTCCTGCCCCAAGTCTCCTTCCAAAGGCATCGGCAGGATACTCCGATATGGCAGCGGTGTCACCGCGGCAAATGCTACGCGCGTCGTTGATTCTTCTGCCGGTTTGGGTGCAAATGCCTCGGCATCAGACGTTGTTCTCAGTTCTGGTTGTGTCAATTTCTCATCCGGCAGCACATTTTCGGCAAGCGGACTCGGCGGCACTGCCACACCGTCTGCAAGTTGCGGCGCTGCCTTCGGAACAGACAGGGACTCAATATCCCGATCCCGCGGAGGCTGTTTGTGGTTAGACAATAGAAAAAACAAAAACAGCGTAAAAGCTCCTGCCACCGTAACCCTGAAAGCGGGTGTCGCGAAAACACCAGTCACGTCGTTGAGGAACTTCTGCCAGGGGGTGATGCTGGCATGCAACCCCAGACGCTGCACAATCCGTGCGGGATTATTCTCCCAAAATTCGTCTGCCGGTTCCACGAAAATTGGTTCTCTAACCAAATCCTCAATCCGCCGACTTTGTTCCATCTTAGCGGAACATCGAGGACATGTTGCAGCGTGTTTGGAAGCTTCGTAGATTTCCCTTCGCGGAAGACTGTCATCCAGATAGCCTCCCAGCTTTGACTCGAAGTCAAAACAATTCATGGCTTATACCTCTATATCTTTCGTTTCGAGGATCCCCCCCAAAAGGGACCTCAACTTGTCCCTCGCACGGGACAAACGGGACATCACTGTACCTATTGAAATATTCAACGTATCACTGATTTCTTGATAGCTCAGCCCATCATTTACTCTCAGCGTAAAAACGACCCTCTGCTCCACAGGTATCGAACCCAAGGCTTCCTTTAGCTTTTCAACTAATTCTCTCCCCTCCATGTCAAAAATTTGCTGTGGGGACTCTGCCAGATCAGTTTGACTGCAGGTCCCGTCAACATCATCCAACGAGAGCGCTCTCAACCGTGCTTTCTTTTTTTGCAGATTCAACGACGTGTTGATCGCTATTCTGTACAACCATGGATAAAAGGGATAGCTCTCATCGTAGGTTTCTAATTTTGTGTAAGCCTTGATAAAGGTTTCCTGTAGCACATCGTCCGCATCTTCATGATTCATGACAATCCGTAGGACCGTAAAATATACCCGTTTCTGGTAGTTTTTCACAATCCATTCGAATGCCCTGGGGCTGCCCTCCAGGGAACCACGCACGTACTTCAGGACATCTTTTTCATTTGTCACATCCATTTTGCACGGCTGTTTTTGACCAAAAGACTTTTTGGGGCCTGAGGTTCTGTTCATTATACTTTATCGCGCGATATTTATTCCATATGAAACAAAAAATATTTCATACAAATTTCGTGCGTGTGCAATGATTCGAGAGGATGAACGTCGCCCGCTGACTTCGCAGTCTGCTCAAGCTATTGCTGTATCTGAGTACCGCTGGTCACAACCTTGAGTTTGTCCAATTGCTGAATCGCAAACTGGCCAAAATTACTGCTTTCACCTTCCTCAGAGACGATCCGCTGAAAAATCTGTTTGGCTTGCGCGAACCGCTTCAAACTAACCATGCACTTCCCTGTTTCAAACATGGCTGTGACATGCCATGGCAGTTTGGTCTCCGGGGTAAGATATTTGACCTTGAGAAACTCGGAAGCCGCCTGTTCCAGACTACCTATCTCCTTGTAAGACTGTGCGATATAAAACTGGATAGCTGCTTCAGATTCGACATCCGCATAAGGCAGAATCTTACGGAAGTGTGTAATCGCCCGGTCGTATTCCTTCAAACTCATGAGCAACTGACCCAGATCGATTCTTCTTTCAAAGTTATCAGAAGCATCGGGATAAGTCTCAATGTATTTCCGTGTGAGAGCGATGGCCTGGTCCCACATCCGGGCATCCTTATAGCACTTGGTCAAGTAGAGTAAAGCTTTTGCGAGCAACTCACCGCTCTTCGGATGTTTCATGGTTCGCGTAAATGCCTGAATTGCATTCTGCAACTGCTTCGACTTGTAATAGAAATCTCCCAAATTATAATACGCGAGTGGCGTCACTTCACTGTTTGGATATTTTGACGGAATTGCAGTGAGGATTTTCAGGGCTTCCTCTGTGTGATTCGTCACCATTTCCACGGCACCAAGACCAAACTCGCCTCGCGCCCCGAAATCCGTGTTCTCAAAATCGTCTTTGACTTTTTCGTAAATGTCGGCCGCGGCCTCAAAGCTCTTGCTTGCGCGGTAAGCATCAGCTTTGTCGAGGAGGAATTGTGCCCGGCTATCATCCTTCTTGTAACTTTGCCTGAACGTGGCAACGAGTGCATCGCCCGCTTGAATGTGTTTAGATTTGTAGGTTGCCCGAATAATTTGGGCGTCGGTGTAACGTCTATCCGACTCGTTCGGGGCTAGCTTCCGCGCCAAGTTGTACCCGGTAATCGCATCCGCAAATAATTTCTTATCGAAATTGATATCCGCGATAGACACCTGCGCAATGAACGCCTCTTGAGCTGAAGGTGAGCCTGTCAAGACGTTTTCGTAGAATTCCTCGGCAAAAGTGTCGTTGTGTTGTTGCCTTGCAATTCGAGCTACGGACAACATCGTTTGTGTAACAGCAGCATGGTCATGGGGCGCATTCACGATAAAGGTTACGTAGTCGCGGAGTGCCTCAGTGTTCATTGTAAGACGGTCGTACGCGATCGCTCTTTCTCTCAGGGCCGTGAGTCCGATTTCAGATAGCGCTTCCTCCGGATGATTTCGTTCGTAATCGCCAAGCAAGGTAGAGAATGTATTTGCGGCAGCGTGGTTTCGCCCCACGCTCATCTGCAATTCGCCAATTTCAAGCAGAGCTGTCTTTGCTTCGGGTGCATAGAAGAATTCAGAATGAATGCGTCTCAGATCCTTCAGGGCGGCGAGGGTGTCCCCTGTAGCCTT
>Ga0114931_10002161_pt1 | contig 25037 bp, 19 predicted proteins | sample 2SBtaG_FD_89579 | JGI IMG/M metagenome (GOLD analysis project Ga0114931, IMG submission 89579) | Deep subsurface microbial communities from Kolumbo volcano to uncover new lineages of life (NeLLi) - 2SBTROV14_V59a metaG | ecosystem: Environmental > Aquatic > Marine > Volcanic | place: Kolumbo... | reverse complement strand
CCTCCGGCGCCCACCAGGCCCGTGAAGCTGCCCACGGCCAGGCCCTGCGCCGCGAGACGCAGCCTTCCCGAGGCCCCGGGACCGGGGCCCCTTGCCCCTTCCGTGCTCCTACAGCAGCGCCAGGTCCTTGCGATAGGCCTGAAGCACGAGGTCCAGGTCCGGTGGCGCGGGCTGGCGGGCCTCGAACGAGGCGCGCAGCCCATCCAGGGCGCGATCCACACCGGCGGCGGTGGGCTCGTCCCAGGAGGCACCCGCCTCCTGCAGCAAGGCTTCGAGCCGGTGCTGGGCCTCGAGGAGATTCCGGCCGGTCACCTGGGCCAGCCAGGCTCCCAGGCTGCCCAGCAGCTGCTCGAGACTCTCCATGGCCCGCCGCTCCACTGGAAGGCCCTCCCGGCTCCAGGCGATCATGCCTCCGGCGAGGTTCGTGGGGGGAGCGACTCCAAGCTCCGCGAGACGCTGGCAGGCCCTGGCCGACCGCTGTCCCGAGCGACACACGGCCAGCACCTCCCGCCCACCGCGGAGCCGCTCGGCGGCGGCGTCGATGCGGCCGAGGGGAATCGACTCCGCACCGGGGATGTGACCCAGGGCGCCCTGGAACTCATGGGGCTCCCGCACATCGACCACGTGAAAGCGCGAGAGCTGCGCGTGGGCCTCTGCGGGCCGGATCTCGGGCCGGGCATCGGTCATGGAGTACCTCCAAACGCATTCAAGGGGATCTTGAGATAGGAACGCCCGTTGGACTCCGGCTCGGGGAGCTCTCCGGCGCGGAGATTCACCTGGACCGACGGGAGGATCAGAGCAGGCATGGAGAGGGTGGCGTCGCGCTGCCGCCGGAACTCGATGAAGGCCTCGCGCGGCGTGCAGCCATCGAGCTGGATGTTCTCGGCCCGCTGCTCGGCGATGGTACTCGACACGCGCAGAGGCCTGCCTCCGGGCCGGTAGTCGTGGGCGGGAAAGACGCGCGTCCTTCCGGGCAGGCGGTACAGGCGCTGGATGGAATCGTAGAGCGTCCCGGCATCTACGCCCGGGAAATCGCAGCGCGCCGTTCCGTAGTCCGGCGCGAAGAGCGTATCGCCCACGAACACGGCATCCCCGATGCGGTAGCTCAGACACGCAGGGGTGTGACCGGGAGTGTGGAGCACCAGGGGAACCCGGAGGGGCCCTCGGCGCGAAGGAACTCGAGCAGCCGGGAAGCGGAGGTGTGGAAGACCCGACCGCTGACCGGGTCGAAGTCCGCCACCGGATCGATCACCACCGCGATCCGCTGCCGCGGGTCGAAGACCACATAGGACACGGTCCAGGTCCGCGGATCGAAGAGGTGCTGGACCTCCAAGGAGTCCTCCCGGGCAGGCGCTGGTCTCGCCATAGCATCAAGCATGCCATCTCCCAATCGAATTCTTTCCCTCGATAAATCAGCAGGATGGACGTCCCATACCCATTCCGGAGGTCTCGTTGAAACATATTTCGAAACCATATGAAATAGAGTATGTTTCATTGCAACATGAGTTCTTCCGACCCCCTCCCCGACTTCCTGGAGCGCGTCGGAAGCCAGGCCGCCTTCGAGACCCTGTCGGAGCTGCTCCCCGATGCGGCGGTCTTTGTCGTGGATGCGGAGCGGAACGTCGTGCACTGGAGCCCCGGCGCCGAGAAGCTGCTGGGCTTCCGGGCCGAGGAGACACGCGGCCGGCTCTGCCTGGCATCGATCCGCTGTCGCGCGTGCATGCTCGGCTGCGGGATCGCCCGCCACGGCCAGGTAGATGGCGTGGCCCTGGACCTCTACCGCAAGGACGATCGCTGGATCCCCACCCGGAAGTTTGCCCGCGCCTTCTTCGACAGCAACGGAGCCTTTGCCGGCGGCATCGAGGTGCTCGTCCCCACCGGCGAGGCACGCAGCGAGGAGGATCCGGAAGAGTCCCTTCCGCTTCCCGATGACGCGGAGGTGTTCCACGGGCTCGTCACCCGGGATCCCGGCATGCGGCGCGCCTTCCAGACCATCCGCAACGTGGCGGCCACCGATGCCAGCGTCCTCGTACGCGGAGAGAGCGGAACTGGAAAGGAGCTGGTGGCTCGGGCCATCCACCGGGAGAGTCATCGCAGCGGCGGGCCCTTCGCAGCGGTGAACTGTGCGGCCCTCGGACCGGCCCTGGCGGAGAGCGAGCTCTTCGGACACCGGCGGGGCGCCTTCACCGGAGCGGTGGCCGACCGGCCCGGTCTGTTCGCCCAGGCGGACGGCGGGACCCTCTTCCTGGACGAGGTGGCCGAGCTGCCCCTCAGCGTCCAGGGAAAGCTGTTGCGCGTGCTGGAGGACGGCCTCATCCGGCCCCTGGGAAACGACCGCGAGCTCCGGGTGGACGTGCGTCTGGTTGCGGCAACGCACAAGTCACTGCGAGCGGAGGTGGAGGCCGGTCGCTTTCGCGAGGACCTCATGTACCGCCTGCGCGTCGTGCCGATCTTCATCCCGGCGCTCCGAGAGCGGCGAGGCGACGTCGATCTGCTGCTCCACTGCTTCCTTCGCGAGTACCGGCGCCGCGGGACACGGCGCGTCACCTCCGTGGCGCCGGACGCCATGCGCGTGCTTCTGGACCACCCCTGGCCCGGGAATGTCCGGCAGCTCCGCAATGTGGTGGAGTACGCCTTCGCAGTCGGGCGTGGAACCCGCCTGCGCCTGGAGGATCTGCCCCCGGAGCTCCTGGAGGACCCTGGCACGGGCAGACCGCGGCCTCGCCCGCCCTTCTCTCGGGAGGAGGAGCCCGAGCGCATCCGCCGGGCTCTGGAACACAGTGGCGGCCGCGTGGGCGAGGCGGCACGCCGGCTGGGAATGAGCCGCGCCACCTTCTGGCGACGGCGCAAGCAACTGGGAATCTGAAAGGAGGACCCCATGCAGCGGCCCCCGCTCCTGCTCCGTGCCTCGGACCTGGCATTCCGGAGCCTCTTCAGCTCCATCTTCCTGGTGGCCGGTCTCGGTCATTTCGTCCAGCGCGACCGCATGGTGGAGCGCCTGCTCGCCGCGCCCCTCGGTCACCTGGCCCAGGCGGTGGCGCCCGCTCCGCTGCTGATCACGCTCACGGGAATCGTACTGGTGGTCGCGGGTCTCGGGCTGCTGCTGGGCCTGCAGGCGCGCCTGTGCGCCTTGGCCCTGGCGGCGGTGCTGGTTCCGATCACCGTCACCGTCCACGTGGGCGATCCCGCCCACGTGGGTCCCCTCTTCAAGAACGTGGCCCTGCTCGGAGGCCTACTCCACTTCGCGGCGCGCGGCGCCGGCGCCTTCAGCCTGGAGGCTCGCTTCCGAAGCGCAGCCCCGGGAACCCGGCCAGCCGCTGCGGACGCCGGGAGAGGGGCCGTGGCAGGCGCCTGCCCCGGAGCGGCGAGCGGCCGCCGGTGAAGGGGAGCCATGAACAGGCGGACATCCTCTGCTGCAACTGCGGCTCGTCGTCCCTGAAGCTCGCCCTCTACGCCGTCGATGCGACGCAGCAGCAGCTTCGCTACCGGGCCCTGGCGGAGGGGATCGGACTCGGTGGGGGTCGTCTCGAACTCCGCGATGACAAGGGAGTGCTGCGCGCCTCCCGGCACCATGCCCGGGACCCCGGGGCGGCGCTCGGCCTGCTCCTGGACGCTCTCCTGGAGCACGGCGTCCGCGCCGTGGATGCCGCCGGGCACCGGGTGGTCCACGGGGGACCCCGTCGCACCGGACCGGCCCCGGTCGACGTCGCCCTGCTCCAGGAGCTCCGCTCCCGCATTCCCATGGCGCCGCTCCACCTGCCCCAGGAGATCCGCGTGATCGAGGCCCTGGCGCATCGCTGGCCCGGCCTGGCCCAGGTGGCCTGCTTCGATACGGCCTTCCATCGCCGCATGCCGGAGATCGCCCGGCGCCTGCCCCTGCCCAGGGAGCTCTTCGAGGAAGGGCTGCAGCGCTACGGCTATCACGGCCTCTCCTACCAGTACGTGCTCCAGCAGCTGGGGGAGGAGGCGCGGGGACGCGTGATCCTGGCCCACCTGGGCCACGGATCCAGCCTGGCAGCGCTCCGGAACGGCAGGCCCATCGACACCACCATGGGCTTCAGCCCCAGCGGAGGGGTCATGATGGCGACGCGGAGCGGGGACCTCGATCCCGGCCTGCTGCTCCACCTCCTGGAGCGACCCGGCGGCTCCGCGGAGCAGCTGTCCCGGCTCGTGAACCGGGAGGCCGGCCTCCTCGGGGTCTCCGGACGAAGTGCCGACATGCGCCAGCTGCTCGAGCTCCGGTCGGTGGACCACAGGGCGGACCAGGCCATCCGGATGTTCTGCCGCTCCGTGCGCATGGCCATCGGAGCGCTGGCTGCGGAGCTGGGTGGACTGGACCTCCTGGTCTTCACCGGAGGCATCGGCGAGCGCGCCCCGGCCCTGCGCCAGGAGATCTGTCGGGGCCTCGAGTACCTGGGTCTCCCAGCCGCCGGAGGAGACGGGCTGCCCGCTGCGGGGGAAGGAGGTGCCCGGATTCTCGTGGTTCCCACCGACGAGAACCTCGTGATCGCCCGCGAGACCTGGGGGCTGCTGAGCCACCCAGCGCGCTGAGCCGGGTTCTCGCGCGGCTCCCTGGGCGCCCTCAGTCCGCGGCCGGAGGCTCGCCGATGGGAACCTGGATGGGCGCACCCCCCTCAAGCCGGAGAGGCCGACCCTCGTGCCACAGCTGGAGACTTCCCCCGGAGAGCAGCCGATACCCCGCGCTCTGCGGGCAGAGATCCACCTCGAGCAGCTCTCCGTGGGCGCGCAGCCGGAAGCGCAGGCGCGTCCAGCCGTCCGGCAGGCGCGGCCGGAAGCGCAGCTCGCCGCCCCGATCGCGCAGCCCGGCAAAGCCGTGCACCACGGCGATCCACGTCCCCGCCAGAGAGGCCACGTGCAATCCGTCCCGCACGTTGCCGCCGATGTCTCCCAGGTCCATCACCGCCGCATCGGCGAAGTACCGGTAGGCCCGCTCCGCGTAGCCGAGCTCCGCGGCCATCACGCTCTGGATGCAGCCCGAGAGGGAGGAGTCCCCGGTCGTGAGGGGATCGTAGTAGTCGAAGATACGGCGCTTATCCTCCGGGCTGAAGCGATCCCCGAGCACGAAGGTCGCCAGCACCAGGTCCGCCTGCTTGATGACCTGATGCCGGTAGATCACCAGGGGGTGGTAGTGGAGCAGAAGCGGATAGCGATCGGGAGGCGTGTTCTCGAAATCCCATCGCTCCCTGCGCAGGAAGCCATCGTCCTGGAGGGTGACCGAGGCCTTCTCGTCGTAGGGCACGTACATGCGCTCCGCCGCGCGCCGCCACTCCACGGGCTCCGAGAGCTCCAGGCCGGTCTCCTGCTGGAGACGCTCGAAGGCCTCCGGGGCACGCTCCTGCAACAATTCCACCACCCGCGCCGCAATCAACAGGTTCTCCCGGGCCATCAGGTTCGTGTAGGCGTTGTTGTCGACCACGGTGTTGTACTCGTCGGGCCCGGTCACCCCGTTGATGCAGAAGCGGCCGTCCTGGCGTTCCGAGTAGAAGCCCAGGTCGACCCAGAGCCGCGCGGTCTCGACGGCGATTTCCGCCAGCCCATGGCTCAGGAACTCCAGGTCTCCGGTGAGCGCGACGTAGCGCTCGGCGGCGAAGGTGATGTCTGCGTCGATGTGGTACTGCGCCGTGCTGGTGGCGTAGTAGGCCGAGGCCTCTTCCCCGTTGATGGTACGCCACGGATACAGCGCCCCCCGGTGGCCCACCTCCCGCGCGCGCTGCCGGGCCTTCTCCAGCTGGGCGTGGCGCATGTCGAGCAGGCTGCGGGCCACTCGGGGCGCCGTGTAGGTGAGGAAGGGGAGCACGTACATCTCGGTGTCCCAGAAGTAGTGGCCGTCGTAGCCGAGACCCGACAGCCCCTTGGCGGGGACGCCAAAGCCCTCGGTCCTCGCCGTGGCCTGCAGGATCTGGAAGAGGTTGAAGCGCACCGCCTGCTGCACCTCGGGCTCGCCCTCGATCTCCAGGTCCGCCGCCTCCCAGAAGCGCGCGACCCGACGCTCGTGGCCGGCCAGTACCTGGACCACCCCTTCCCGAATGGCCCGGTCCAGGGTGCGATTGGTGCGAAAGCGAAGCTCGCCAGGGTCCGCGCCGGGAGCATGGTGGTAGGCGAGCATCTTGACCACCCGAAGCCTCCTTCCGGCGGCGAGTCGCGCACGGAACACCACGCGCCCCCGGTCCTCGATGCACTCGGCGGGCTCCACCTCCACCGGATCGTCGGCCTCGAAGGCGTGATCCATGGCACAGGCCATGCGCAGGCCGCTGCTGCGGGTCTCGAGGTTGAAGAGGGCTCGCAGGTCCCGGGCGCGGCTGTCCGTGGGCAGCAGGACGCGGCCATCCGGACGCCGCCCGCTGCGCGGGTCCGCCGGAGCCGGCGCGATCCGTCCCGCGGCCTGGACCCCCGGTGTCACCAGCTCGGAGGAGAGGGTGAAGTCGGCCTCGCCGCTCAGCATCTGCAGGTCGTAGAGGATGCACGCCAGGTGCCGGTCCCGGAGCGATGCGAGCCTCCGCGAGCGAAGCTCGATCTGCTTGCCGTCCGGGGTCTCCCAGCGCACACAGCGGTCCAGGGTGCCCCGGCGGAAGTCCAGCGCCCGCTCGAAGTGGAAGCAGCGGGCCCGGGTGAGCTCGAAGGGCTCGTCGTCCACGTAGAGCTTCAACAGCGTGCCATCCGGAACCGCCAGCAGGCTCTGTCCGAAGCGGGGCAGGCCGAAGGCCTCTTCACCGTAGGTGATGGGCCAGGTCTCGTAGAAGCCGTTCAGGTAGGTCCCCGCTTCGTGGACCGGCGTACCCTCCTCGGGGGTGGCGCGCATTCCCAGATAGCCGTTGCCGGTGCAGAAGAGGGCCTCGGTCTGGGGCAGGAAGCGGGGCGAGAACCTCCTCTCCACCAGACGCCAGGCGTCCACCGGATAGATCCGCTCCGGGAGGATCCGGCGTCGCGCTGCGCTGACGAGGTCCCGCAGGCCCGGGCAACGATCCGCTGTGCGGGATCCGCGCATGGGCCCGGGCTACGAAGCCGGCTCCAGTTCCGGGTCGCTGGCGGCGATCTGCTGGGGGGCTTGGGACGGCACGCTCCACGGAGGGCGGACGGGCTTCGGACCGAGCAGCGCCTCCAGCTCTCCCTGGTCGATCTGCTCCTGCTCGAGCAGCCGGCGCGCCAGCTTCTCCAGGGTGCCCCGCTCGCCCTCCAGCGCTTCCCGCGCCTGGGCGTAGGCCTCGCCCAGGAGGCCGACGATCTCGTCGTCCAGGGCGCGCTCGAGCTCGTCGGAATGGGGAGCCCGCTGGTAGGGCTGGCCCAGGTAGCCCGCGTTCTGCCGGTTCACCAGGGAGAGGTTCGGTGCGCGCTCGCTCATCCCGTAGACGGTGAGCATCTCGCGCACGATCTGACTGGCCTTCTCGAGATCATCGGAGGCCCCGGTGGAGATCTCCGCGAAGACCACCTCCTCCGCCGCCCGGCCCCCGAGCAGCACGCGAACCCGGTCCAGGAGCTCTCCCCGCGACATGAGGTAGCGGTCTTCCAGGGGCATCTGGAGGGTGTATCCGAGGGCTCCCTCCCCCCGCGGAATGATGGAGATCCTCTGGATGGGATCCGAGCCGGGGGTCCAGTAGCCGATCAGGGCGTGGCCGGACTCGTGGGTGGCGATCCGCTCGCGCTCCGCGGCACTCACCACGCGGCTCTTGCGTTCGGGGCCAGCGATGGTGCGCTCCACCGCTTCCTGGAAGTCGCTCATCTCCACACGATCGTGGCCCCGCCGGGAGGCGAGCAGGGCGGCTTCGTTGCACACGTTCGCGATGTCGGCCCCCACCATCCCCGGCGTCTGCGCTGCCAGGGAATCGAAGTCCACGTCCGGGCTCACGCGCAGCTCCCGGACGTGGATGCGGAAGATCGCCGCTCGGCCGGCCCGGCCGGGACGGTCCAGAACGATGCGACGATCGAAGCGGCCCGGCCGGAGCAGCGCCGGATCGAGGATCTCCGGCCGGTTCGTGGCCGCGAGCAGGACCACTCCAGCACTCGAATCGAAGCCGTCCATCTCCACCAGGAGCTGGTTCAGGGTGTTCTCCCGCTCGTCGTAGCCACCGGTCACGAAGCCCACGTTCTGCGCCCGGGCCTTGCCCACCGCGTCGAGCTCATCGATGAAGATGATGCACGGGGCCCGCTTCTTGGCGCCCTCGAACAGGTCGCGCACCCGTGCGGCTCCCACTCCCACGAACATCTCCACGAAGTCCGATCCGCTCAGGCTGAAGAAGGGCACCTCCGCCTCCCCCGCGATGGCACGGGCCAGCAGGGTCTTGCCCGTCCCCGGGGGTCCCACCAGCAGGGCTCCCTTGGGGAGCTTGGCCCCCAGCTTCCGGTAGCTGGAGGGATCGTGCAGGAAGGAGACGATCTCGCGCGTCTCCTCGATCGCCTCGTCCACACCGGCCAGGTCGGAGAAGCGGACGCGGCTCTCGGGATCGACCTCATAGATCTTCGCCTTGCTCTGTCCGACACTCAGCATGTTGGGCCCGCCCCCCATGCGACGCATCAGGAAGCCCCAGAGGAGGAAGAGGAAGGCGAAGGGAAGCACCCAGTTCAGGAAGAGGTTCTGGAGCCAGCGGGACTCGATCCGGCCCCGGTACTCGACCCCATGCTGCTGCAGGAGCTCCAGCAGGCCGGGGTCCGGCAGGGGCACCACGGTGAAGTGCAGGGCCCGCTCGGTCTGGGCGGCCTGCTTCTGGCTGCGCAGGTCCTGCTGGACGCCCTGCAGGGCCTCCCAGAGGGCTCCCAGGTGCCAGGGCGCGCGCTTCTCGGGCAGCTCGAGGGGCGCGTTCGCCGCCTCCCCGGCTCCCCGGGCCGCGCCGGCGGCCCGCAGCCGACCGTAGATCCGCTTCTCGGTGATCACCACCCGCTCCACCCGCCCGGCTCCCACGTCCTGGCGGAACTCGCTGTAGGGGATCTCGCGTGCGTCCGGCCCAGACAGGAAGAGTGCATTCAACAGGAGGAAGCCGAGCAGGAGGCTCAGGTAGTACCAGAGCGAGAAGCGGGCCTTGGGACCGAGCTCGCCCAGGCCGGGCTTGCGGTCGCGCTGGGTGCGCGAGTAGCCAACGGCCTTGTCGGGTCCACTCCGGGTGGGCTCCGGCGCGTCCTCGGGCATGGGAAGAGTATAGGGACGCCGGGCGGCGCGGCACACGGTGGGCGTGTCCCTCTTCCGGAGCCGGGGCCTCCTGCTGGCAGGGACGGCGCACTGGAGTAGGATCCCCGTCTCCGCGTCCTTCGCGGGGAGGACCGAGCCGGATGCCGACACCCCTCTCCTCCGAGCTGCACGTGCGCATGGATGCCTGGTGGCGGGCGGCGAACTACCTCTCGGTGGGCCAGATCTACCTGATGGCCAATCCGCTGCTGCGGGAGCCCCTCTCCATTGCCCACATCAAGCCCCGCCTGCTGGGCCACTGGGGCACGACCCCGGCCCTCAACTTCCTCTACGTGCACCTGAACCGGGCCATCGTCGCTCGCGATCTCGACGTGGTCTTCGTGACGGGACCGGGCCACGGCGGGCCCGCCCTGGTGGCCAACACCTGGCTCGAGGGGACCTACAGCGAGCTCTACCCGGAGGTCTCCCAGGACGCCGAGGGCATGGCGCGCCTGTTCCGGCAGTTCTCCTTTCCCGGCGGCATTCCCAGTCACTGCGCCCCGGAGACCCCCGGCTCCCTCCACGAGGGGGGAGAGCTGGGCTACTCGCTGGCCCATGCCTTCGGCGCCGCCTTCGACAACCCGGAGCTGCTGGTGGCCTGCGTGGTGGGCGACGGGGAGGCCGAGACCGGCCCCCTCGCGGCCAGCTGGCACTCCAACAAGTTCCTGAACCCGGAACGGGACGGCGCCGTGCTCCCAATCCTCCAGCTCAACGGCTGGAAGATCGCCAACCCCGCCCTGCTCGCCCGCATGGAGGACGCGGAGCTCAGCCGGCTCTTCCAGGGCTACGGCTACACGCCCCGCTTCGTGGAGGGAGACGACCCGGCCCTGCTGCACCCGCGCATGGCGGAAGCCCTGGACGCGGCCCTGGACGAGATCGGCGAGATCCAGCGCACCGCTCGCCGCGGCGGCTTTCGCGGCCGCCCCGCCTGGCCCATGCTGGTGCTCCGCACCCCCAAGGGCTGGACGGGACCCCAGCGGGTGGACGGCCTCCCGGTGGAGGGCACCTGGCGTGCCCACCAGGTTCCCCTCTCGGCCCTGCGCGAGAAGCCCGAGCACCTCCAGATGCTCGAGGCCTGGATGAGGAGCTACCGCCCAGAGGAGCTCTTCGACGCCACGGGCCGGCCGGTGGCGGCGATCCGCGAGCTCGCCCCGCGCGGCCCGCGGCGCATGGGCGCGAACCCGAACGCAAACGGTGGCCTGCTGCTGCGGGACCTGCGCATGCCGGACTTCCGGGACCACGCCCTTCCGGTTCGCGAGCCCGGCAGGGTCCTGGGAGAGGCCACGCGGGTGCTGGGCGGCTTCCTGCGCGACGTCCTGGAGCGCAACCGGGAGGCCTGCAACTTCCGGGTGTTCGGGCCCGACGAGACCGCCTCCAACCGACTGGGGGCCCTCTTCGAGGCCACGGACCGGGCCTTCACGGGCCCCTTCCTGGAGGTGGACGAACACCTCTCACCGGAGGGCCGGGTGCTGGAGGTCCTCTCCGAACACCTCTGTCAGGGCTGGCTGGAGGGCTACCTGCTCACGGGCCGCCACGGCTTCTTCTCCTGCTACGAGGCCTTCATCCACATCGTGGACTCGATGGTCAACCAGCACGCCAAGTGGCTGAAGGTGAGCCGGGAGATCCCCTGGCGGCGACCCCTGGCCTCCCTCAACTACCTGCTCACCTCCCACGTCTGGCGCCAGGACCACAACGGCTTCAGCCACCAGGATCCAGGCTTCATCGATCACGTGGTCAACAAGAAGGCGGACGTGATCCGCGTCTACCTGCCGCCCGATGCGAACACCCTGCTGGTGGTGGCGGACCGCTGCCTGCGCTCGCGCGACTTCATCAACGTGATCGTGGCGGGCAAGCAGCTGCAGCCCCAGTTCCTCGACATGGACGCGGCGATCCGCCACTGCGCCGCCGGCGTCGGCATCTGGGAGTGGGCCAGCAACGACCGCGGTGGAGAGCCCGACGTGGTGATGGCCGGTGCCGGAGACGTCCCCACCATCGAGACCCTGGCGGCCGTCCTGCTGCTTCGCGAGCACTTTCCCGAGCTGCGCGTGCGCGTGGTGAATGTCGTCGACCTGATGACCCTGCAACCCCCCAGCGAACATCCCCACGGCCTCCCCGACCGCGACTTCGACACCCTCTTCACCCGCGACAAGCCGATCATCTTCGCCTACCACGGCTACCCCTGGCTCATCCACCGCCTGGCCTACCGGCGCACCAACCATGCAAACCTCCACGTCCGCGGCTACAAGGAGGAGGGAACCACCACCACGCCCTTCGACATGGTGGTCCGCAACGAGCTCGACCGCTTCCACCTGGTGGCGGACGTCATCGACCGCGTTCCCAAGCTGGGCCCGGTGGCGGCCTACGCCAAGCAGGCCATTCGCGACAAGCTGATCGAGCACGCTCGCTACATCCGGACCCATGGAGAGGACCTCCCGGAGATCCGCGGCTGGCGCTGGGAGCCCGAGGCCCGGAAGGCCTGAGGCGTGACGCATCCGCTGGGATCCTCCGGGGCCCGCTGCACGGGGCGGGAGCCCGGACGCCACCCCGGGGTCTCCCGAGAGCACTTCGACGCGGTGCTCTTCGACCTGGATGGGGTCCTCACGGATACGGCCGAGGTCCACGCACGCTGCTGGAAGGAGGCCTTCGACGAGCTCCTCCGCCGCCGCGCCCGCCAACGCGGCGAGGCCTGGCAGCCCTTCGACCCGGTGGACGACTACCTCCGATTCGTCGATGGAAAGCCCCGCCTGGAGGGAGCTCGGGATTTCCTGGCGGCTCGTGGAGTGCGGCTGGACGAGGCGGATCCGGACTCCCCGGAGACCATCGCCGAGCGAAAGGACGCCCTGTTCGCGCGAGCCCTGGAGCGCGACGGCGTCCGGGCCTACCCCGGCTCGCTGCGCTGGCTCGAGCAGCTGCGTTCCCAGGGCTTCCGCACCGCCGTCGTCTCCGCCAGCCACCACTGCAGCGCCGTCCTGCGCGCGGCCGGCATCCAGTCGCTCTTCGACACCCGCGTGGATGGCGGGACGGCGGACGAGCTCCAGCTGCGCGGCAAGCCCGCTCCGGACACCTTCCTGGAGGCCGCCCGGCGGCTGGGCGTACCGGCGCCGCGCGCCGTGGTGGTCGAAGACGCCATCGCGGGGGTGGAGGCGGGCCGGGCCGGCGGCTTCGGCCTGGTGATCGGCGTGGCCCGCCACGCAGCACCGGAGGCGCTTCGCGCCGCGGGGGCGGACCGGGTCGTTGCCGATCTGGCCGAGCTTCTGGGCTGAGCCGCTGGCCTCAGAAGCGGGTCGCCAAGAGGTGCACCAGGGCATAGCCGAAGGTCCGCAGCAGAAGGGAGAGTGGGGCATCGCGAAGGGTCCGGGTCAGTGCCTCCGGAGCCACCGGTCCCACGCGGACCTCCTGCAGCGGCGTCCACGCGCTCCGGCCTCCATCCGCCCCGACAGCGCGCAGCCGGAGCTGCTGGACCGTGCCATTTTCGAGAGGTTCGAGCCGGCTGCGCTCCACGCGGCCGATGCGCTGGGTGCTCCAGCGCGCCGCCCCCTTCCGGCGCCAGGAAAGCTCGTAGCCGCGAACCCGCGGGTCGTCTGGGGCGTCCCAGACCAGGTCCACCGCACCGGAGCTGGGGCTCGCCAGGAAGGCGCGGGGTGGGGAGAGCGGACCCCCGGGAGGAGGCGCCCGCCGGGCGAGCTGTGCGGCGATGCGCTCGGCCAGCAGCGAGGCCGGGGTCCAGCCCGACAGGGCCGTGCGGACCAGCAGCGCCGGTCCCTCGAAGAAGACCCCGGCATCCCGGGTCAGGGCTTCGGGGGGCCGGTCGCCGGCGTAGGGGGCGAGGAGCAGGGAGAAGTGCTCACGCTCTCCGTTGTAGCTCGGCCCGTTCGGGCGCAGGGAGGAGGACCCGAGCACGGCGAAGGCCGTGCCCAGACCGGTAGCGGAGAGGTGGGTGTAGTCGGGCAGTGGGCCGTACAGCGAGCCGAAAGGGTCCACCATAAGCCGCTGCTGGCCCGCCTCCTCCCACAGACGCATGGGTGCGAAGGCAAAAGAGCTGCGCACGTCCGCGTCCTGGGCGAGCAACAGGCCCCGTTCCCCGTCGGTCATGGCCACCCAGGCCGCGGTGATGTGGTGGTTGAAGGCGGACAGCTCCGCGTTGGCCGGGTTCACGCGGGCCTGGTCCAGGGCGTAGCGCGAGCGCACGCCCAGGTAGTTGGTCTTCCAGATTCCGAGCGGCCGCTCTCGTGTCCCCGTGAGCTGGGGTGCCAGGGGAAAGGGCGCCACCGCGACCCAGCGCCGGTCCAGGCTTCGGCGGAGCTTCTGCTGGGGCGTATCGATGAGGTCCCGCTTGGGCGTGTAGGGATAGGCCACGCGGATGTCGGCCACGATCCAGGGCGCGTCCCCCGGAAGGGTCCAGTCCACCTGCAGCCGGGCGGCCGCCGGGCCGCTGGGCGTCTCCAGGGGGATCCGGGTATGCATCCGAGCCCGCAGCAGACCGGCATGGCTGGGCAGCGCCTCGACGCTCCAGGGCTCCGCGCCAAAGCGCCTCGGCTCCCGATCGCTGCGGTAGCGGATGAAGGGGCGCAGGAAGTCCGGACCGGCCAGCTCGAGGTCTCCGACGCGCAGGGAGGCAATGCCCCTGTGCGGCTCCAGCTCCAGGTGAAGCCGGCCGTTGTCCAGCCTGGCCGCGGGGAGCCGGGCATCGACGGCCGGCTCCGCCGGGCGGAGGACCAGCCGGAACGTTGCGCCGGCCCGTAGCCGGAGGGGCACGAGCAGGGTGGTGGCCACTCCCTCTCCCATCTCGTGGGCTTCACTCAACAGATGGGGAAGCGGCCGACTCCCCTCGACCTCCAGGATCGTTCCGACCGGCCGTTCGGGAAGCTGCAGGGGCACCCGCAGCAGCGCGAGGGCCGTGCCCGCTCCAGGGCTCCGCAGGTCCCGGACCAAGATCTCCGCCAGGGCGGATGCGCGGGCACCCGCCAGCGCGGCTCCCGCCGCCTGGCCCGCCAGAGCCTCCGCCCTGTGGGCCCGGGCAAGGGCACTCCGAGCGATGCGCTTTGCCGCGGCCTGCCGCTCCTCGTTCAGCAGGGGCGTGCTCATCCCGAAGTGCGTGGTGGAGAGGCCCCGCAGCCGCTGGAAGAAGCTCGAGTCGCGACCCTTCTCCAGGAGGTCGCGGACCCGCTGCCGAAGCCCGGAAGGAGCTTCGCGCAGCCAGGCCCGGGCGCGCGCCGCGGCCAGGCGCGAGCCGTGCAGATCCGTCCACACCGCGTGGCTCGGGAACTTCTCCGCCCAGGAGTAGAGGCCGTCGAAGGCGCCGTCGGCCAGGTCCCGCTGCACCCGCACCTCTCCCACGGGCGGATGGGTCGCCAGCCAGCGGCCGGGCGTGGTGAAGGATGCCCACGGGTAGCGGTTCACCGCCCGGATGATCTCCGGAAGCCCCCCGGAGTTCGGCAGCCAGCGCAGCCCGGGCGGAAGCTTCTGCGGGAGCCAGCTCTCCACGTCGGAATCGAAGTTGATGTGCAGCAGCAGGTCGGCGTCCACCGCACCGGAGGTCTGCAGGCGGCGCAGCTCGCGCAGCCACATCTCCAGGGAGATGTGGTTCACCACGTCCGCCACGCTCACGCAGGGCAGCAGCATGGTGCGCTCCCCTCCGGGCTGCAGGCGCAGCCGGGTTGCGCCGTACTGCTGCCGGGGCGAGAGCTTCGGCACGAAGTTCGAGAAGGTGGTGAACGGCCAGCCCGAGTAGGCGAGGATCAGGCCCTGGACGCCCGCAGCCCGCAGCAGGGGCAGGCTGCCGGTGGTGAGCATGCCCTCGTTGGGGCGCAGCAGCGGAGTGTAGCTGCCGAACAGGTCACGCACCCCGGAGCCCGCTGGATTCGAGATGGCCCGGCGCACGGAGGCCTCCATCTCCTTCGCCGTCATGGCACCGAACAGGCCGTTGTCGTAGGGCGCCAGCACCACCTCGTCCCGGCCGGCCTGCACCCGGGCGCGGATCCCCTGCAGGATGTCCGGGGCATACTTCGGGAGGATCTCCTCCAGGGTGAAGAGGTTGTCGCTATCCCAGTAGGCCCGGGCGTCGAGGCCCGCGGCATTGGCCTCATCCAGCATGCGCAGCAGCTCGCGCACCACGCGGATGTCGGTTCCGAAGCCCGCCTCGTCCGGCGTGTCGCCGCGCCAGGAGTGGTAGAAGTTGCTGTGGAAGCCCAGCATCACCTGGACCCGGTGGGGCGAATCGCCGAGCGCGCCCCCCCTGCAGCCCGGCGCGAGCAGTGCCACGAGCGCGAGCGCCCAGCCCGTTCCGGAGCCCCTCCGCTTCCCACCGGGCCGGCGCGGCTCCCGCTGCGCAGCGAAGATCCGGATCATCTCACCGGGACGGGGGCGGCAGGAGCAGGACCTTTCCGATGGTGGCCCGCCCCTCCAGGACCCGATGGGCCTCGGGGGCCCGATCCAGGGGAAAACGCGCGCCGATCCGCACCCGCAGGCCACCGCTCGCGACGGCGCCCAACACCTCCCCCGCGCGCTGCTCCAGCTCCTCTCGCGTGGCCACGTAGTGGGCGAGGGAGGGGCGGGTCAGGAACAGCGATGCCCGCCCCAGTCGCTGGACCTCGAAGGGCGGCACCGGCCCGCTCGACTGGCCGAAGAGAACCAGCTGGCCGCGTGGTCGCAAACAGGCGAGGCTCCCGTCGAAGGTGCTCTGGCCCACCGAGTCGTAGACCACGTGGCAGCCGGCACCCTGGGTGATCTCCCGCACCGCCTCAGGGAAGTCGCACTCGGTGTAGCGTACCACGTGGTCCGCACCGGCCTGACGGCACCACGCCTCCTTCTCGGCGCTCGAACAGGTGGCGATGAGGTGGACGCCGGCTGCCCGCAACATCTGGAGGAGAAGCAGACCCACCCCTCCTGCGCCGGCATGGACAAGTGCCACATCCCCGGGGCTCGTGCTGCGAACCCCATGCACCAGGTAGTGGGCGGTCATGCCCTGCAGCATCACCGCAGCGGCGGTCTCCAGGGGGACGCCCTCCGGGACGCGAACCATCTGCTCGGCGGGGCCCAGCACCTGCTCGGCGTAGGAACCCGGCACTCCGGACCAGGCCACGCGATCCCCCACCGCCAGGGAGCGTACCTGCGGCCCCACCGCCTCCACCGTACCCGCCCCTTCGAGCCCCGCCACGAAGGGCAGCGGGCGCGGGTAGAGGCCCGTCCGGAAGTAGACGTCGATGTAGTTGAGACCAGCGGCCGCCAGCGCCACCCGCACCTGGCCCGGGCCGGGTTCGGAGGGCTCGCGCGCCTCCCAGCGGAGCACCTCGGGTCCGCCGGTCTCGTGGACCTGGACGGCATGCGACACGACCGGACGGTAGCCCGCCCCGCCGAGGCCGCCGAGAGCGGGCCGGGAGGATGGGTGGCAGGCGAAGGCCCTGAGCTACCGTTCGGTCCTTTCGGCGGCGGGCATGGAGCACGGACCGATCGCATCCAGCGCCGCCTCAGGAGGATCCCCCATGGGACTGCGCGCACGGCTTCGGGGCCAGCTGCTCGACTGGGTGATGCGACAGATGAACGAGCTGCGGCCGGAGGCCCTCTGCACCGCCGGCGGAGACGTGCTGGAGATCGGCTTCGGAACCGGCCTCAACCTGGACTTCTATCCGAAGGGGGTGACCTCCCTGGTGGCGGTGGAGCCGGAGCCCCCGCAGAAGCTGGCAGCCCTGGAGGAGCGGCTGGAGCGCGCCCCCTTTCCGGTGGACCTGCGGCCCTTGCGGGCGGATGGGGACCTCCCCTTTGATGCCGGCCGCTTCGACTGCGTGGTGAGCACCTGGACCCTGTGCTCGATCCCCGATGCGCCCCGGGCGCTGGCGGAGATGCGGCGGGTCCTGCGGCCCGGCGGGCGCTTCACCTTCATCGAGCATGGACGCGCCCCGGACACCCGCACTGCCGGCTGGCAGGACCGTCTGAACCCCCTCTGGCGCCGGGTTTCGGGAGGCTGCAACCTCAACCGGCCCATCGACCGCATCGTCGAGGAGGCGGGATTCGAGCGGGTCGGCCTCGAGCGCTTCCGACACAAGGGACCGGGCCTGCTGGCGCAGATGTACCGGGGAGTCGCCCAGAAGGTCGCCTGAGCGCCCTTCCGGGAAGGACCCGGTGCCGAGCCAACTCCGGCGCAGGAGCGACCCATGGAGTTCGAGACCATCCACGTCCAGGCCGAGGGTGCCGTGGGGCACCTCATCCTCTCCCGGCCCGAGCGGTTGAACGCCATCGGCCTGACGATGATGCGGGAGATCCGCGAGGCTGCCCGCTGGTTCGACGGCCGGCCGGAGCTGCGCGTGGTGGTGGTGCGGGGCTCCGGCCGGGCCTTCTGCTCCGGAGCGGACCTCAAGGACTCCCCCGTCTCCGCGGCGACACCCCGGAAGGGCGGGCTCTCCTGGGCGGAGCGGCGCGAGGTGGGCCAGGCGGGGCTGCGCATGGCGGACGCGGTGGAGGCCATGCGGGCGATCACCATCGCCCAGGTGCACGGCCATGCGGTGGGCGGCGGCCTCGTTCTCATGGTGGCCTGCGACCTGCGGGTGGCCGCCGAGGACGCCGTCTTCTCCATTCCGGAGGTGGACCTGGGCATCCCCCTGGCCTGGGGCGGCATCCCGAGGCTGGTGCGCGAGATCGGGCCCGCCCGCACCAAGGAGCTGGTCATGACCTGCCGGCGCTTCACGCCTGCGGAGGCGAGGGCGGCGGGCCTCCTGAACCGGGTGGTGCCCGCCGCGGCCCTCGAGCAGGAGGTGGCGGCGCTCGCTGCAGAGCTGGCCGCCAAGCCTCCCGTACCACTGGCCATCACCAAGGAGCATGTGAACGCGGTAGCGCGCCACATGGGCCAGGGCAGCACGGCCTTTGCCGATGGCGATGCCCTGCTGGGAACGGTCTTCGACCCGGAGTCCCTGGAGGCCGCGCGCCGGTACCGGAAGCGCACCCTGGGAGGGGAGCGCAGCGAGGGATGAGGGCGACAGCCGGCGAGCGGGAGCTCCCGCCATGAGGCTGCGGGGAATCGCCATCGTCGGCGCCGGGCCCATGGGCGCCTCCCTGGCCGCCCTCACCAGCGCCCACGTGCCCACCTTCCTGGTGGTCCGCAACCGGGCTCGGGCCCGGCAGATCCGGAGCCATGGGGTGCAGCTGGAGGGCAGCCTGTCCGCCCGGGGACGGCCGGAGGTGGTGGATTCCATCGATGAACTGGCTGGCGTCTCACCGGTGGACCTGGTCTTCATCGCGACCAAGACCACCGCCATCCCCGAGGTGTGCAAGGCGCTCCGGCCCCACCTGGCCGAGCTGCCGCATCTGGTCTCCTACCAGAACGGGATCGAGCCCGGGCGCACCATCATGCGGGTCCTGGGCACGCCGCGGGTGATCCGGATGGTGCTGCGCTATGGCGCGCTGCTCGACGACCGCGCGCCGCAAGATGGACCTCTGCGCGTGCGGGCCACCCTTCACCAGCCCCCTCACTACGTGGGAGGTGAAGGCGAAGCCCTCACCTTCGCCCGCCGGCTGGCGCCGGTCATCGATGCCATGGGGCTGCCCATGTGCTTCACCCTGGACATCGATCGCGAGGCCTGGCGCAAGGGCATCGAGAATGCGGCGGGCAACCCGGTGGCGGCCCTGCTGCAGGCGCCCCTGGGCGAGCTGCTCGACTCCCCCGCCCGCCGGCTCATCGAGCGCCTGCTCGACGAAGGCGTGGCGGTGGCGCAGGCCGCAGGCATCCAGGTGGAGCCTTCCTTCCAGGAGAAGGTGCTCACCACCATGGCCGGTGGCCGCAGTCACCTGCCGAGCATGGCCCAGGACCTGCGCACCGGCCGGCGCACCGAGATCACCCAGCTGAACGAGCATATCGCCCGCCGGGGCCGCGCACTGGGCGTGGCGACGCCGACCCACGATGCCATCCTGGACCTGATCGGCGCCTTCGACTGGCGGGTCGACCGGAGCGGCGAAGGAAGGCCCTGAGCCCGCGTCGACGCCCGGGCGCCCCTGTGCCAGGATGGAGGGAAGCGAATGGGCCGGGATCCCGGCGGCTCCCAGCGCCCTCTACCTGGTAGGCAACTGTGTGCTGCTGTCTGTCCCCTCCCCTCTCCGCGGCTCCTCCGGCCCGGTCTGCAGACACCGCGGCGGCGCCGCATCCGGATCGGGAAGAGGCGGAGGCATTGGCCCGGCAGCAGGTGTGGGCGGACGCCCATGCACACCCGGGGCGCTGCTTCCTGGCGGGGCTTCCTGCAGACCACCCCCTGCTGCGTCTTCTGGGCCCTCCGGATCCGGAGCGCGCCCTCGACGACCTGAGCGGCGGCGGCGTTCGCCTGGCGTCCTTCGCCACGGTGGGCGATCTGCAGGCGCTCTCGCTCACGCCACAGGGCATCCGCGCCCTGCACGAGCTCGCGCCGGGGCGCGCAGAGGCCGACCACCAGCGCCAGCTCGGCGCCATCGCGCGCGTTCTCGAGGCGGCGGGCTGCCCGCTGGTGCGAACTGCCGCAGACCTCCCACCACGGAGACGGGCGCTCTGCGCGTCCTGGTGGGCTGCGAGGGAGCCGACTTCCTGGAGGGGCGTCTGGAAGGCCTGGAGGAGGTCCACCGCCGGGGTGCCCGCTGTATCACCCTGGTCCACTACCGCATCAACGAGCTCGGCGACATCCAGACCGAGCCGCCCCGGCACGGTGGCCTCACGCCCTTCGGAGCCCAGGTGGTGGCGGAGATGAACCGCCTGGGCATGGTGGTGGATCTCGCCCACGCCACCTTCGAGGTCACCCGGGATGTCCTCGACCGCACGAGTGCCCCGGTCATGATCTCCCACAGCCATCTGGCCCGGGGCGCGGATCCCCACCCGCGCCTGCTGAGTGCAGAGCACGCCCTCGCGGTGACGCGAGCCGGTGGCGTGGTGGCGGCCTGGCCCGCCGGCTTCGCGCTCACGAGCTTCGACCAGTTCGTCGAGGAGATCCTGCGCATGGTGGAGCTGCTGGGCGTGGATCGGGTGGCGCTTGGAACCGATATGGACGCCAACTACCAGCCGGTGCTGACCCGCTATCGCCAGCTTCCGGACCTGGCCGCAGGCCTGCTGCAGCGGGGCCTGAGCCCCGCCGAGGTGGGCCAGGTGCTGGGCGGCAATCTTCTCCGCCTCTTCGCCCAGGTGCTGCCCGCCAAGGCAGCTCCCGACGGCCTTCTGGGCCCGGGAGCCCGGCCGGATCCGGGCCAGGGAGCTCGGAGCCCAGGCGCCCGCTGAGGGGCTGGAACCCGATGGCGCTCAGGCGGCCCTGCCCCCGCCACGCGGGGCTCGGCTCCGCTCCAGGTGGGCCCAGGCCGCCGGCAGGGAGACGTCCCGGTTCGGCGCTCGCGGCGGAAGGTTCACCTGGGGCGGGGGCTTCCAGTCCATCGCCTTCAGGGTCTCACCGATGTGCGTCATGTTCAGCATGTCGTGGCTGTAGCAGAAGCGACCCTCCCCGGCGTAGTAGAGGATCGAAAGGCCGGGCACGAGCCAGGGGCTTCCGTCCTCCCGCTCCCCGAGGATCTGGTCCCACTGGCTCACCACGCGCGGTCCCTCCGCCATGGTCCAGTTCTCCGGGGTGGACCAGCCGTGGCCGGTGAGGCCGGCCATGGAGCGCTCGAAGAAGTCGCGGATGGCCTCCCGGCCTTCGATCCGTCCCCAACCGGGGTCGATGTAGACGGCGTCCTCGGTGAAGAAATCGGCGAGCGCCGACCAGGGCCGCTCGCCTCGATCGATCTCGTCGCGCAGGGCGACGAAGCGCGTGTAGGTCTCGAGCGCCTCCTTCTCGATGCCGCTGCGGCTCATGGCGTCCTCCCCCGTGTCCTCCAGGATGCATGATTCCACAGGCAGACGCCCCCGCTCCAGGCACCCCCCGCCGCCTCGTGGGCCGCCGCCTCGCGAGTCGACGAGGCCGCCGAGCTCCGCCTACCCTGCATCGGGCAGCAGCGAGGAGCTGCCGGGGACGGGAGGCAAGCGACACTCCGTGGGAAACGGTTCGGCACGGGCGACGAGAAGCCCCCTTCAGACGGCCCTCGCAGCCAGCGTCTGCGTCGGCCTCGCCGAGTGGCTGGTTCGCTCCCGGGCGGAGAGCGCCCTGCGCCAGGCCGGGGCGGCCCGCGGGATCCTCGCCGTGCTGGCTGCCTACGGCCTGCTGGGCGTCATCGTCGGGCTGCTGGCGCGCCGAGGCTCCGCGCGGGCTCCCGCGCCCTCGGCGGCTCTCGCCTGGCCGGCTGCCGCACTGGCCCTGGCGTCCACGGCGAGCCGGGCCCTCTACGACCCGGTGGCCCTCGTGGCAGGGGGAGCCCTGTCGGCGCTGATCTGGATCGCGATCCGCCGGCTCTCGGGGGCACTCGGGGGGCGACCGGAGCGGCTGCCCTGGCCGGGGTTGGCACTGGGCCTGCTGGCGCTGGCCCTGGTGACCACCGCGACCCGCGCACCGGATGGCGCGGGACGCGGGGCAGCCATCGCCGGCGGGCTGCTGGTGCTGGCCGGCGCCGTCGCCTGGCTTCTGAGCGGCGCGGCAGGTCTGTGGCGGAACCGCATCGCCCTGCTGGCGGCCGGTTCCGGCATCTTCACCGCAGCCCTCCTGGCCGGACACGATCCCGCCGCTCCGTCCACCCGCAGCCAGGCAGGGGCCGGCCCCAGCGTGCTGTTGATCACCATCGATACGTTGCGAGCAGATCACGTGGGGGCCTATGGCTACTCCGCGGCCCGGACGCCGAACCTGGACGCCCTGGCGCAGCGCGGGGTGCGCTTCGCGCAGACGGTCGCTCCCACCACCATCACCGGCCCGTCCCACGCGACGATCCTCACGGGCCGGCTCCCCGAGGAGCTCGGAATGACGGCCAACCGGGTCCCGCTTCCGGCCGGCAATCCCACCCTGGCGGATCGGCTGGGCCGGGCCGGCTATGCCACCGGCGCCTTCGTCAGCGGCTGGACGGCCTCCGCCGAGGCGAGCGGCCTGCCCGCGCGCTTCTTCTACTACGACGACGACTTCCGCTCCTTCCGAGCGCTCCCGGAGTGCGCCTACCAGCTCCTTCTCTTGCGCTACGTGAAACTCTTCCTGCGCTGGCGGGGAATCGACTTCTCCCCCTTGCGCCGCGACGCCCGGGCGGTGACCGACCCGGCTGTGCGGTGGCTGGGGCGGGTGGCCGGCCGGCCCTTCTTCGCCTGGGTGCACTACTTCGATCCACACCTTCCCTACGACCCCCCCCAGCGCCTGCTCTCCCCGGAGGCGGCCGCCTACCGTGGGCCCGTCGATGGCCACTGGTACCGCCTGGATGCGGCCCAGCGCGCCGAGATCCTCTCCTCGAAGAGGAACACCCGCCAGATGCTCGCCCTCTACGACGCACAGATCGCCTTCGTGGACGAGCAGATCGGTCGGCTCCTGGAGGCAGCCCGCCGAGCTTCCAACGGCGACCTGTGGATCGTGGCCACCGCAGACCATGGCGAGAACATGGGCGAGCAGCAGCTCTTCTGGAAGCGGGATCTCTACGACTCCACCCTGCTGGTCCCACTGATCATCGAGCCGCCCCCGAAGCGAGCCCCCGAGATCGCACCCCACGTCGTCCAGGAGCAGGTCCGCCTGGTGGACCTGACGCCCACCATCCTCGACCTGCTCGGAATCCCGATGGAGGCCCCACTGAGCGGACGCAGCCTCGTCCCCTGGCTCCTCGGAGCCAGGACCGGGCAGAGCGGTCCCGCCTGGAGCGTCAACTTCATCGACGTGCACAGCTACCAGCGCCCGCGCTTCTCGCTACGCGATCACGGCTGGAAGCTGCTGCGCCGGCTCCCCGGGTGGGAGGGCCAGCGTTGGCTGGGCCGCGAGGACGAGCTCTACGACCTGCGAGCCGATCCCGGCGAGACCACCAACCTCGCCGCCCACCGACCCGGCATGCTCGGATCCCTCGAGACCTCCTTCCAGCACTTCTTTCGCGGCGCGAGTCCCAGTCGCCGGGTGCTCGATCCCCGGGACCTCGAGCGCCTGCGCCGGCTCGGCTACGTGCAGTAGCCTCTCGTCCCCGCGGCCCCGCTCAGAGGCGGACCGGTGCGAAGCAGACCACGGTGATGGCCACGGCACTGCGACGTGGGTCGGGGTTCCGGTAGCTGTGGTGCTGGTCTCCGCGGAAGACCAGGCTGTCGCCGGCCCGCAGCTCCCAGCGCTCCCCGGAGGCCACCAGCTCCACCCGCCCGCGCTCGCAGGTGAGGTATTCCCGGGTCCCCGGCGTGTGGGGGATGGCCGCTCACCTGCCCTCTGGGAGCCAGCTCCATGCGCGCGATGTCCAGGCCGGGACTCGAGCACGCCAACCTCCACGTCCGCGACCTGGAGGGAATGATCCGCTTTCTGAGGGCCGCCTTTCCCGACTTTCGCATCCGCGGGGAGGGGCAGGATCTCGATGGCGGCCGCTGGGTCCACGTGGGAAACCACGAGACCTACCTGGCCCTGAGGCGGGCCAGCCAGGAGCCCGCCGAGCCCTGGGTCCCCTACAGCGGCAAGCCCGGCCTGAACCACCTGGGCTTCGAGGTGGCGGATCTGGCCTCCCTGCGTGGCCGGCTCCGCGGAGCGGGCTACCGGGACACCACGGTGCCCAACGCCCATCCTCACCGCCAGCGGGTCTACTTCAACGACGCGGAGGGCAACGACTGGGAGTTCGTCGAGTACCTCTCCTCGGATCCCGCCGAACGCAACGATTACGAGTAGGCCCGAGGGCTCCGAGGCTCACGGGCAGGAGGTCGCGCCTTTCGCTGCATCCGTCGGCGGAAGGCGGGCTTCGCCGCACTGCTGCAGGCGCCAGGGCTCGCGACTCCGCAGTGGCGATGCGGACCTGGCATCCCGCTCGCCCTGCGATAGGATCTGCGCCGCCTGGAGAGCTGCCGGCGGGGGCTCTCTGCTGCTGGCCGCGCTCCCGCGACGACGCGTGGCAGGGCGCGCCCCCGGGCGGCGACGGGGTGGACGTGAGGCTGGCCAGCAAGCTGCTCATGGGTGTCATCGCGTTCCTGGTCGCGCTCCTCGCGGTCGATGGCGGCATCGCCTACCGGCGCGAACGCCACCTTCTCGATCTCGACCTCCAGCACGATCTTCGAGTCCTCGGCCTCTCCCTGCGGGGTCCCCTCTCCGCGATCTGGCGCAACCTCGGACGAGAGGTTGCGCTGAATCTGCTGGAAGATGCCAACCGGACCGAACCCGGTGTCCAGATCCGCTGGGTCTGGCTGGATGCAGATTCCAAGGACGCATCCGCACCCGTGTTCCCAGACGTGCGAGCGAGACTTCGAGACGCCCACAAGCCGCTCGCCCTCCAGTGGCGCGCTTCGACGGGAGAGGATCTCTTCGTCACCTACGTGCCCGTGCCGGGCGTCGAGGGGCGCCCGGGTGCGATCGAGCTACGCGCCAATTCCAGCCGGCGCGATGCCTATCTCGCCGTATTCGTCTGGCACACCGTGATCCTCACCCTCACACTCATCCTCTCCAGCAGCCTGCTCGCAGCCCTTCTCGGACTGCGCTTCGTGGCAAGGCCCCTCCAGCAGCTCACCGAGAAGGCCAGGCGGGTCAGCCGCGGCGAGTTCTCCGGACCGGTCCAGCTCGCCGGCCGGGACGAGCTCTCTGTCCTGGCCAGAGCCATGAACCAGATGGCGGACTCCCTCGCAGAGGCGCGCCGCCGCCTACATGACGAGACCGACGCGCGGATCGCAGCCGTCCAGCAGCTTCGCCATAGCGACCGGCTGCGCACCGTCGGCATGCTGGCATCCGGCGTCGCTCATGAACTCGGAACGCCCCTGAACATCGTCTCCGGACGCGCGGCCCTCATCGAGGAAGCCCCCGGCAACACCGAGGAGGTTCTCGCCAATGCCGCCACCATCCGGCGACAAGCTGCACGCATG
>Ga0114931_10002160_pt1 | contig 25049 bp, 16 predicted proteins | sample 2SBtaG_FD_89579 | JGI IMG/M metagenome (GOLD analysis project Ga0114931, IMG submission 89579) | Deep subsurface microbial communities from Kolumbo volcano to uncover new lineages of life (NeLLi) - 2SBTROV14_V59a metaG | ecosystem: Environmental > Aquatic > Marine > Volcanic | place: Kolumbo... | reverse complement strand
TCTTGCGGAACACTGCGCTCGCCTCCGGCTGTGAGCAAGACAAGATCACCCGCCGTCGACTGCCGAGCCACCCTACGCCACGAGCCGGAGAACCGGATCACAGCCTTTTTACGAGGGGCTCACGCTTGCTGCAGACTGCTGCAGAGGTCGCGCCGGTCGAGCACGTTTCGCACGCGCTGACTGCAGACGTCGACCGGGCGATCCGCCGCCTCCTCGACCAGGCGAACGAAGCGCGCGCGTCGGAGCTGGCCGACCACCTGCCACCGCCTCGCCATCTGCGGGCCTGGCTCACGATCCACCTCTGGCGAGGTGCCTATGCGGATGCTCGAAGCGCGGCCACCAACCTGGCTCGTCTCAACGCATGGGACCCCACGGTGGCAGCGGTGATACTCCTTGATGATCAGGCCGAAAATGGCCATCGGCGGGTCGCCCGCGAGATCGTCGACGGAAGCGTTGCCGCGGCACGAATCGTCGCCTCAGCTGCATCGACGATTGCATCCGCGAGCCGAGCGCCGGGCAGCTCGAGCAAGTGGGCGCTTGCGATCACGGAGTTACACACGCTCTCGCCGAGCCGCGCTGTCGAAGCGCTGGGTCGCCTTCACGACGACGCCGGCCCGACCCCTTGGCGCATCCTGGCGGCCCTCCTGTTGCTCGCGGGCTCTGTGGATGGCGCACGTCTCGTCACATCGGAGGGAAGAAGGCTGTTTCCTGACGACCTACACCTCGCCCTCGTCCGCGCCTGCGTTCCGCTTGCATCGGGCAACGTACGCGATGCCGCGTCGGCGCGGTTCGATCCCGTGCCCGACGAACCCGGCGAACCGCTCGTCTGGCTCGTCCAGTCCCTTCATGCGGTCGCGCGTGGCGACATCGAAGCCGCCCGAAACGCCCTGAACACGGCCGTGGCGCTCGGCGTCTCACCGACTCTACGCGGTCTGGGGGAAGCCTGGATCTCCGGTGTCTGATCGCCCGAACAGCTCGCGCCGGCCAACGAATGGCTGGAGCAGTAGGGTGGGCCTCCGTTCGCAGGAAGCGGGCCCCGTCGACCGATCACCCCGTTGCCCGTTCACCCGCCGCTACACCGTCACCTCGACGCGCAGGCCGCCTCCGACGCGATTCTGTGCGTGCACCTCGCCGTCGTGCAGATCCACCACCTGCCGCACGAGCATCAGCCCCAGCCCGAGGCCGCCCGTCGCCCGCGCGCGGCTGCCCTCGGCGCGCCAGAAGGGGTCGAACAGGCGTGGGAGCTGCTCCTCGGGCACCCCCGGCCCCTCGTCCTCGACGACGAGGCGCGGGCCTTCCGCCGACACGGTCACCCTCGTCCCCGCCGGCGCGTAGCGCGCGACGTTCTGGAGCAGGTTCACCGCGACGCGCAGCAGCAGATCGGCATCGCCCGAGAAGGTGCCGCCCGGTCCGCGCCGGACCAGCTCGTGCCTTGACAGATCGACCGTCTCCAGCGCTCGGTCGACGAGCGTGTTCCAGTCGCAGTCCCCGCGATCGAGGGTCCGCTCGCCGAGCTGGAGGCGGGAGAGCTGCAGGAGCTGCCCGATCAGCGCGTCCAGCTCCGTGAGGTCCCCCTCCATCGCATCCGTCCGCTTGCTCGACGCGCCCTCCTCGCGCAACAGCTCGACCTCCAGGCGCAGGCGCGACATCGGCGTCCGCAGCTCGTGGGACATGCCGGCCATCAGCTCGCGCTCGGTGCGCAGCAGGCCCTCGATGCGGTCGGCCATGTGGTTGAAGGCCCGCGCCACCCGCACGATCTCGTCCGGTCCCTGCTCGTCGAGGCGGTGGTCGAGATCGCCGCGGGCGATGCGCTCCATGCCCACCTGCGCTGCGGTGAGCGGGCGGGTCGCCACCCCGGCGAGGGCCACCGCGACCGCGAGGACGACCGCGCCCAGCCCGAGCAGGAACCACGCGAGGAGCCGCTGGGGGCGGTCCAGATCGAGGGTGCGCTCCACGTGCACCCACCCGCGGCGCGTGCGCACGAACAGCTGGTTGCGGGCACCGGGCGGCACCACCACAACGTGCCCGTCGCGCTGCAGCACGGTCGCGCCCGAGGGGCCCGCCCCACGACTCGCCTCCTCGATGGCGCGCAGGCGCCAGCCGGGGCGGTGCCCGTAGCCTTGCCCCAGCCCGCGCTGGGGCCCCATCCCCGGCCCGCTCCCGGGCTCGATCAGCCGGACCTCGATGCCCAGGCGCTTGCCGAGCTGGGCCGGGTCCTCGCCGGCCTCCACGCGCTCGGCGACGTACACGCCCTGGTCGACGAAGGCATTGAACACCTGGCGCGCGAAGGGTCGCAGCACCCCGTGGCTCGACACGCCCCACATGAGCAGGGTCGTGAGCACGACGAGCGCCAGGATCCCGAGCGCCAGGCGCACCCGGAGGCTCACCCCGCCGTCCCCGGATCGCGCGGCACCATGTAGCCGACGCCGCGGACGGTCTTGATCCACGCCGGCTCGCGCGGATCGTCGCCGAGCTTGCGGCGCAGGTGGCTCACGTGGACGTCGACCGAGCGGTCGAAGGCGGCCCAGTCACCGCCCCGCGCCATCTCCATCAACCGCTCTCGCGGGATCACGCGGCCGGCGTTCGCCACGAGCACCCGGAGGATCTCGAACTCGGTGGTGGTCAGGTCGACCGGCCCGCCGTCGAGGGTGACCACGCGCTGCTCGGGATCCACGCGCAGGGCGCCGGCGACGAGCACTCCGCCGGACTCGGGCGGTGCGCCGGTCCGCCGGAGCACGGCCTCGATCCGCGCGAGCAGCTCCCGGGGGTTGAAGGGCTTGGGCAGGTAGTCGTCCGCACCCAGCTCCAGGCCGACGATGCGGTCGGTCTCCTCGTCGCGCGCGGTGAGCATGATCACCGGCGTGCTGCTGAAGGTGCGCAGCTCCCGAACCACCTGCAGGCCGTCCTTGCCCGGCATCATCACGTCGAGCACCGCGAGGTCCACGCCACCGGCTCGCAGCACGGCCAGACCCTCCTCGCCATCCGCGGCGGTGGTCACCTGCAGGCCGCGCCCTCCGAGGTACTCGGAGAGCAGCTCGCGCAGGCGCGCGTCGTCATCGATGACCAGGATGCGGTGCATGGCGCTACCATAGCGGAGGGGCGGGCCCGATCGGACCCGCCCCCGTGCAGGTGAGGTCGGGAACCGTCAGTTCCCCTTGCGATCAGCCTGGAACCCGGGACCCGGTCGGCCCTGGCCACGGAAGCGACCCATGGGGCGCCCCGGCGGGCCCTGGTCGAGCAGCTCCTTCACGGTCTCCTTCTGGTCGGGCGTGAGCGTGGCGTACAGCTGCAGGAAGGCGTCGAGTTGGTCGTGTGCGGCCTGCTCGCGCTCGGTCGTCCGCTGGGTGATCAGGTCGTGCAGCACGGCCGGATCCGGATTGCCGCTGGCGAACTGGGCCTGGACCGTCTCGCGCGTCTGCTGGCGCTCGGTGCGCATCTGCTCGAAGTGCGAGCGGAGCTTCGTCCGCCAGTCATCGACCATCTGCTGCTGTTTGGGCGTCAGATCGAGCTGGCTGACGATGTAGCCGTAGGGCGGCCCCTCGTGGTGACTGCGGACGTGCTGCGGGCCCGGGCCCATGCCGCCGCCGGGCGGGTCGGCGAAGGCGAGCGCACCGATGCCCAGGACGGGGAGAACGACTCCGAGAGCGACCCATTTCTTCAAACGCATCGTGACCTCCTTTTCGGTTCTGACGCATCCAATAGAACCCGCGCCGTGTTGGGGGCGCCTTGGCTGCGTCCCAAGGAACGAAAACGATCCCGAAGGATTGTGAATGCCCTCGGAGGACCCGCACCCGGTCGACGAAGTCCGCGTCGCAGGTGACCGAGACCGCGGGGGTCTCCCCGAGGGTGATCGACACGTCGAAGGGCCCCGCGGCCGAGACCGCGTCGAAGGCGCCGACCTGTCGAGCCTCCGTGCGCGTGGGGTGTGCGGCCGGACCCGCCTCCGATCGGCTCTGATCGAGGGGGCGTTCAGGGGACCATGATCATCCGGATCAGCGTGTCGCGCACGGCCTCGACGCGGATCTCGATGCCACCCTGCTGGAACACGAGGACCCCGAGCAGCACCGCGATGAGCACCTGACCGGTCTCGGCGGGCTGCAGGTCGGATCGGACCCGCCCGCCCTGCTGGCCCTGCTCCGTGGCCGCGGCCAGCATCTCGACGCCCGCCTGCACCACCCGCCCGAAGACCTCGGAGGCCGCGGGGAAGCGGGCCCCCGCCTCGAGCACGAAGCGGAAGTGGACCGTGCCGAGCACCGCGAACCGGCCCAGCGGCGAGGCCTCGCCGGTGGTCGCCCGGATCAACAGATCCGCGAAGACCTCGATCGCCGAGACCAGGCCGTCCGCCTTCGCCGAGGCGGTGACCAGGGCCTCGATGTACTCGCCCAGGATCCGCTCCACCACCGCGAGGATCAGCGCCTCGCGGTCGTCGAAGTGGACGTAGAATGCCCCGCGGGTCTTGCCGGCGCGCGCGCAGATCTGGTCGAGGCTGGGCCCGTCCAGGCCGTGCTCGGCGAACTCCTCGAGCGCCGCCAGGAGCAGGGCCTGGCGCGTTCGTTCCTTGGCCTTGGCACGCGTGGTCATGCCGGCTCTTCTATCCGATGTTTGACATACGGCCGCGTATGCGTTCTACTTTCGCATACGAACTCGTATGTGAGGTACTTCGTGCGGCTGATCCTGCATAGCCTGGCTTTCTTCATCCCCGTCGCCGTGCTCGCCGCGCTGACCCGCGGGCTCCTGCTGGGCTCGCAGAGCCCGTTCTTCGTGCTCCTCGCCACCTCGGTAGTCGCGATCTTGATCGCGCTGGACGTGTTCTCCCAGCCCGAGCGCAGCGCCCCCGACGACCGCGTTCCCGACGGGGTGTGGGAGGCGATCCTGTGGGCCCTGGTGGTCCTGCACCTGGCCACCATCGCGCTGCTGCCGCTCTACGTGTTCCGGGCCGGGTTCTCCCTGGCCAGCCTCCTCGCGGTCTTCCTGGTGGGCAACGCGAGCGCCCAGGGCATCGTGCTCGCCCACGAGCTGATCCACCGGGTGGACCGCCTCCACCGCCTGGCCGGCCGGGCGATCCTCGCCGGGGTCCTCTACGAGCACTTCTTCACCGAGCACATCCGGGGACACCACCGTCGCGTCGCCACCCTGGAAGACCCCGCGACGGCACGGTACGGCGAGCGCTTCTGGCCCTTCTTCGCCCGCACGGTGCCCGCGCAGCTCCAGAGCGCCTGGGCGCTCGAGAGCAAGCGCATCCGCGCCACCTCGCTCATCGACCGCCGCCAGCTCCACAACCGGGTCCTGCACGGGCTCCTCGCCGCGTGGGGCGCCGCGGCGCTGATCGGGATCGCCCTCGGGCCGCTGGCCCTGCTGGCCCACCTCGGGCAGGCCCTGTTCGCCGTGGTGATGCTGGAGGGCGTGAACTACATGGAGCACTGGGGACTGCAGCGCGCCCAGCGGCGGGTGTCGGTAGTCGACTCCTGGGACAGCGAGAGCGGCCTCACCTACTACATGCTCATCGGCCTGGCGCGGCACGGCGACCACCACGCCCACGCCGCGCGCCCCTACCAGGCGCTGCGCCACTACGAGGAGACCCCGAAGATGCCCTGGGGCTACCTCGCGACCGCCTACTGCGCGGTCTTCGCCGACTTCCTGCTGATCCCGCGGCTCGACGCGGAGCTGCGGAGGCGCGGCCTGGGCCCCTACCGCGACCCTCCCCCGGCCGAGCCCGCGCCGTCGCGGGCCTGACCTTCCGGCGCCTACTCCAGCTCGGCCGCCAGCCGGGCGGCGAGGCGCTCGGCGACGTCGGGATCCGACTCGGGCGCCGGGCCGAGCTGGGCCCGCACCGAGCCCACGACCTTCGCATACGTGCCGCCGAACCGGGCGCACCAGTCGCACCCGCCCAGGTGCGCCTCCAGCGACGCGCGCTCGGCCTCGGTCAGCTCGCCCTCCAGGTAGTCGGGGAGCTGCTCCAGCACTTCGGTGCACCACAGGCCACCGACCTCGCGGGGTTCGGGATCAGGTCCGGGCATGAGACGCCTCCTGGGTCAGCTCCGCCATGAGGCGCAGCCGCGCCCGGTGCAGGCGGCTCTTCACCGCCGCCAGGGAGAGATCGAGCAGCTCGGCGAGCTCCGGGTTCGTGAGCTGCTCCAGGTCCTTGAGCACAATCACCTCGCGGTCCTCCTCGGACAGCCCGTCGAGGGCCGCCTGCAGGCGGGCGCGATCCTCCAGGGCCGACGCGAGCTCCTCGGGATCCCGCGTGGTCCCCCACCCCGCCGCGCCGCCCAGCACCTCGAGGGGCTCGGTGTGGGCGGGCTCCCCAGCGCGCCGGCGCCGCTGGCGGGCCGCCTTGCGCCGCGCGATGCCGAAGAGCCACCCCCGCGCCGAGCCGCCCCGCCACCCGCCCGCGCCGCGGAACACGGCGAGGAAGGTCTCCTGCAGGGCGTCCTCGGCCGCCTGGGGCGGGACGACCGAGCGGAGGTAGCGAAACAGGGGGTCCCGCCACCGCTGCACGAGGACCGCGAAGGCGGCGCGATCGCCCCTCGCCGTCCGCTCGATCAGCTCTGCTTCGTCCGCCAAGTGCTCACCCCGAACACAGTGTACAGGGGGCAGCTCCCGACGATGCCGGTGAGCAGCGGCACGAGGCCGACGAGGCCGACCAGGCCCCACCCGGGGACGGGGCCGACGAGGAGGAGGGAGAGCAGTCCGATGCCGAGCACCACGCGGATGCCGCGATCGACGCTGCCTTCGTTCATCGGGACGAGCTTGCTGGACATGACGAGCCTCTCGGTTCGGGTTCACCTGAACGTTCCACGAACCGCGCAGAAGGATTCACCCCAAGAGGGATTCACCCTTGTTCGGTGGCACAGCCGTGCTAGAAAACCTGCCATGGGACGCCCGCCCGGTGCACGCAACGAGGGGTACTTCGACAAGCGCGAGGAGATGCTGCAGTCCCTCGTGCCGCACCTCCTGCAGGCCGCGCCGGGCGCGCTCAGCCTGCGGCGCATGGCCGAGGGTGCCGGGGTCAGCGTGTCCACCCTCCGGCACTACTTCGGCGACCGCACCGGCGTGCTCGTCGCCGCCTACGAGCACCTGCACCACATGGCGCGGCCCTACCTCGACGACGCGGCCCGGGTGCGCGGCGACGACGCCCGGGTGGAGCTCCGCCGGTTCCTCCAGGGCCTGACCATCGCGTGGAAGGCGCACCAGGTGGGCCGGATGCACGTGCTCGGCCTCGGCGAGGGGCTCGCCGACCCGCGGCTCGGCATGGCATACGTCAACGACCTGCTCGAGCCGAACGTCACCACCGCCGAGCGACTCCTCGCCGACCTCGACGACCACGGGCTGCTCGTCGTCGAGGATCCGCGCACCGCCGCGCTCGCCTTGGTCGGGCCGGTGCTGCTCGCCCTGCTCCACCAGGATCCGCTCCACGGGGACCAGTGCCGACCGCTGGACCTGGCCGCCTACCTCGACCGCCACGTCGAGGGCTTCTGCCAGGGCTACCTCCCGCGAGAGGTTCCGTGAAGCTGCACGAGGGCCCGACCGACACCCTCGACACCGTGCGCGCCATCCTCGCCGGGCGGATCCGGCCGCGGGTCTGATAGGCTGGCGGCCGGAGCGCGGATGGGTACCAGGGACGAGTCGGGCGACGCAAGCGGCGACGAGGCCCACGGCGAGGTCGGCGGGGGCGAGCCCGTGACCCCGGGCGGCGTCAGCGAGACCCTCGCCCCCGACCTGTTCCACCTGCGGGCCCCTACGGCATCGGAGCGCGCGGGCTCCGAACCCACCCCGGGTCCGCGGCGTCGGCCCGACGACACGGGAGACACCCTGTCCCCCATCGACACCGAGGGGCCCGAGCGCCCCGATCGGGTCGGTCCCTACCGCGTGCTCGGGGAGCTGGGGCGCGGCGGAATGGGGGTCGTCTACCGGGCCGAGCAGGAGAACCCCCGCCGGCTCGTGGCGATCAAGGTGATCCGCTCCACGGTGGCGAGCGACCGCGCACGGCGGCGCTTCGCCTTCGAGGCGGAGGTGCTCGCCCGCCTCGACCACCCCGGCATCGCGCGGATCCTGGAGGCGCGGCACGAGGGCCATCGCTCGTGGTTCGCCATGGAGTACGTCCAGGGCCAGCCGATCCACCACTACGTCGAGGACCACCATCTCGACCTGCGCGAGCGGCTGGAGCTGATCGCGAAGCTGTGCGACGCGGTGCACCACGCGCACCTGCACGGGGTGGTGCACCGCGACCTGAAGCCCGCCAACGTGCTCGTCACCGAGGACGGCCAGCCCCACGTGCTCGACTTCGGCATCGCGCGGGCGACCGACCCGGCGCTCGCCGCCGGGACCCACGAGACGCGGGTCGGGGAGCTGGTCGGCACGCCGCTGTACATGAGCCCCGAGCAAGCGAGCCTGTCGACCACCGACCTCGACGGGCGCTCGGACGTCTACACCCTCCGGGTGATCGCCTACGAGCTGATCGGCGGTCGCCCACCCAACGACCTGTCGGGCAAGACCATCGCCGAGATGCTCCAGACCGTGCGCGAGGTGGACGCGCCGCGCCTCGGGCGCATCGACCACACGTTCTCCGGCGACGTCGAGACCATCGTGGCCAAGGCGCTGGAGAAGGCCCCGGCGCGCCGCTACCAGTCCGCCGCCGCCCTGGCCGAGGACATCCGCCGCTACCTCGCCGACGAGCCGATCAACGCCCGGCCCGCGACCGCCGCCTACCAGCTGAGCAAGTTCGCCCGACGCAACCCCGCCCTCGCGGTGAGCATCCACGGACTGGTCGCCGCACTCTTCGTGGGGGTGACCGCCTCCACCGCCCTGGGGGTCAAGGCCCTGCGGGAGCGGAACGCCGCGGTCGCGGCGCGGCGGGCGGTCGAGCAGCGCAACGCGCAGCTGACCCTGCTGCAGGCGCGCGCGGTGATGACCAGCGACCCCACCCTGTCGGTCGCGTGGCTCGAGGGGCTCTCGGGCGTGACGGACCCGTCCGCGGTGCTCGCCACCGGCTGGGAGGCGCGCCGGCGCGGGGTGGCCACCGACGTGCTCACCGGCGACGATAACGAGGTCCGCTCGGTGACCTGGGCCCCGGACGGGCGCCACGTGGCCACCGGGGCCTACGACGCCACCGTGCGGATCTGGGACCTCGCCACCCACCGGGTCCAGGTGCTCCCCGGGCGCAACGGGGACGTCCAGCGCGTGGCGTACTCGCCGGCAGGGGTGCTGCTCGCCGCGGCCGAGGACGGCACGATCACCCTGGACGACCACGGGCGGATCACCGAGTCGAAGGCCGGGGACGGCGAGGTGAGCACCATCGCCTGGTCCCCGGACGGCGCCACCTTCGTCACCGGCGGACGCGACCACGCCGTGCGCCTGTGGCACGCCGACGGCACCCTGGACCGGCTGCTCGTGCGGGAGGGGGGCCCGGTCGCCGCGGTGGCCTTCTCGCCCGACGGCACCCGGGTCGCCGCGGCCTCCGAAGACGGCGCCGCCGACGTCGTGACCCTTCCCACCGGGAAGATCGTGCGCCTGCTCGGCCACGAGGCGGCGCTGCACTCCCTCGCCTGGTCGCCCGACGGCACGGAGGTGGCGACGAGCAGCAACGACCACACCGTGCGGGTCGGGGACGCGGCGACCGGCGCGGTCCAGGCGGTGCTCCCGCACGGGCACGAGGCGCGCGACATGGCCTTCACCCCCGACGGTGCCACCCTGGTGACGTCGGGACGGGACGGGCGCCTCGGGATCTGGGACCTCCGGACCGGAACCGTCCGGTGGATCGCCGCACACACGGGGCCCCTGCGCAGCCTGGTGCTCACCGAGGACGGCCATCACGTGGTCACCGGCGGCGACGACGGCGATGCGGCCCTGTGGGACATCCAGACGGGCGTCGGCTGGCGCCTGCGGGGCCACCGCGCGCGGATCCGGCAGGTCGCGATGCACGGGACGTGGCTCGCGACCGCCTCCTCGGACGGCACCGCGCGCATCTGGGACCTCGACCCGTCCCACCGCGGCGCGTGGGTCGGACACACCGCGGCGGTGACCGACCTCGCGGTGACCCCCGGGCACGTGATCTCGGCGAGCGAGGACGGCACCGCCCGCGCCTGGGACGTGCGCACAGGCCGGTCTGTGGTGCTCCGCGCCCACCGCGACCAGGTCGAGCAGGCCGTCGCGCTGCCCGACGGGCGGGCGATCACCGGCGGGCGGGACGCGACGGTCCGACTGTGGGACCCGTCCACCGGCGCGGTGACGACCTGGGCCGCGCCGGACCGGGTGGACGAGCTCGCGGTCTCCCCCGACGGGCAGTGTCTGGTCGTGGGCAGCAAGGCCCGCGACGTGCGGCTGATCCACGTGCCCGACGGCACCTTCGTCGACGAGCAGGGGCACACCGACAAGCTCCTCGCGGTGGCCTTCGCCGCCGAGTCAACCCACTTCGCCACGGGCTCCGCCGACCAGACCGCCCGGGTTTGGCGCGTGGGCTCCCAGATCGCCGAGCGGGTCGAGACCTTCGACGACGAGGTCACCTCGGTGACCTTCGGGCCCGGCGGACAGGTCGCCGCCGGGGCCGGCGACGGCGAGGTCCGCGTGTGGTCCGGGGACGGTGCGGCGAAGAGGCTGCCCCCCCACGAGGGAGCGATCACCGGCCTCGCCTTCCTCCCCGACGGTCGTCTCGCGAGCATCGGCCTCGATCGGATCGTCCGCGTCTACGACCCGAAGGACGGCACCTTCGTCGACTGGACCGGCCACACCGACACCCCGACCGACCTGGTCGTCACCCCCGACGGGGCCCATGTGGTGACCTGCGGGCGAGACGGCACCGTGCGCGTGTGGGAGGTCGCCACGGGGAAGGCGATGACCTGGTGGGGCGCCCAGAGCCCCCTGCGCAGGGTCGTTCTCCTCGATGATGGTGCGACCCTCGCGGCCGCTGGCGACGACGGGTGGGTGCGCACCTGGCCGCTCACCCCCGACACCGATCCCGACCACGTCCGCACCTGGCTCGACGCTCTCACCGATGCCCGCCTGGACGCCGACGACGCCCTGGCTGCGTCCTGGAAGGAGGAGCCCGCGCCCCCCGCGCCATAGACCGTGGCGACGTGCCCGATTACATCGGGCCGACGGCGAGGAGACCCCCGTGCCCACCGACACCGAGACCGGCTCCAACTTCCTGCGCGCAATCATCGAGGCCGACCTGCAGAGCGGGCGGCACACGACGGTGGTCACGCGCTTTCCGCCCGAGCCCAACGGCTACCTGCACATCGGCCACGCGAAGTCGATCTGCGTGAACTTCGGGCTCGCCCAGGAGTTCGAGGGCCGGTGCCACCTGCGCTTCGACGACACGAACCCCGAGAAGGAGGAGCGCGAATACATCGAGGCCATCGAGCGCGACGTGCGCTGGCTCGGCTTCGACTGGGGCGAGCACCTGTACTACGCCTCGGACTTCTTCGACCAGATGTACGCCTTCGCCGAGGGCCTGATCGAGGACGGCAAGGCGTACGTCGACAGCCAGACCACCGAGGAGATCCGCGCCACCCGCGGCACGGTCACCGAGCCCGGCAGGCCGAGCCCCTACCGCGACCGGCCCGCCACCGAGAGCCTCGACCTGTTCCGCCGCATGCGCGCGGGCGAGTTCGAGGACGGCGCCCACGTGCTCCGGGCGAAGATCGACATGGGCTCGCCGAACATGAAGATGCGCGACCCGCTCCTGTACCGGATCCGCCACGCCTCGCACCCCCACGTGGGCTACAAGTGGGTGATCTACCCCTTCTACGACTACGCCCACCCGCTCGAGGACGCGCTGGAGGGGGTCACCCACAGCTTGTGCACCCTGTAGTTCGAGAACAACCGCGAGATCTACGACTGGGTGCTCGACAACGTGCGCCGCGACTGGGACCCGCGCCCGCGCCAGTACGAGTTCGCGCGGCTGGCGCTCAACTACACGATGATGAGCAAGCGCAAGCTGCTGTTGGTGGTGCGCGAGGGGAAGGTCGCCGGCTGGGACGACCCACGGATGCCGACGCTGGCCGGGCTCCGCCGTAGCGGAGTGACCGCCCGGGCGATCCGCACCTTCGCCGAGCGGGTCGGCGTCGCCAAGGCCAACAGCACCGTCGACGTCGCGCTGCTGGAGTCCTGCGTGCGCGACGACCTCGACGCGCGCTCCCCGCGGCGGATGGCGGTCCTCGACCCGCTCCCGCTGGTGATCGAGAACTACCCGGAGGACGCCGAGGACCGGTTCGAGATCTCCGAGTGGCCCCCCAACGTCGAGCACGAGGGCAGCCGCGAGGTCCCCTTCGCCCGCGAGGTGCTGATCGAGCGCGACGACTTCCGGGAGCACCCGCCCAAGGGCTTCTACCGCCTGGCGCCCGGGCGCGAGGTGCGCCTGCGCGGTGCCTTCCTCGTCACGTGCACCGGGGTCGACAAGGACGAGCACGGCGAGGTCGTCGCGCTCCGCGGCACCTACGACCCCGACAGCCGCGGCGGGAACGCGCCCGACGGCCGCCGGGTCCGCGGCACCCTGCACTGGGTGAGCGCGCGACGCGCCGTCGACCTGCCGGTGCGGGTCTACGACCGGCTGTTCCAGAGCCCGCAGCCCGGCGCCGAGCACGACTTCCACGACGACCTGAACCCGGACTACCTGCAGCGGATCACCGCGAAGGGCGAGCCCGCGCTTGCCACCGCCGGTCCGGGCGAGCACTACCAATTCGAGCGGCAGGGCTACTTCTTCACCGACCCGGTGGACAGCGCGCCCGGCGCGCCCGTGTTCAACCGGGTGGTGGCGCTCAAGGACTCCTGGGCGAACCGCCAGGCGGCGCAGCCCGAGCCGGCGCCCGAGCCCGAGCCGAAGCCCGCGACCACGCCCGCTCAGCCCGCCGAGCGCCCCCCGCGCACCGCCGAGGAGGAGGCGCGCTTCGCCGAGCTGACCGGCGAGCACGGCCTCTCCGAGGACGACGCCGACCAGATCGCCCGCGACGAGGTCCTCGCCCGCGTGTTCGGCGAGGCGGTCGCCGCGCACCCCAACGCCCGGGGCGTCGCGAACTGGGTCGTGAACGACCTCGCCCGGGAGCTCAAGGCGCAGTCCCTGCAGGATCTGCCCTTCGGCGGCGCCGAGATCGGCGCCCTCGTCGCGCTTCTCGACGCCGACAAGATCTCCTCCCGCATCGCCAAGGACGTCTTCGCCGTCCTGCTACAGGAGGGCGGCGACCCGGCGGCCATCGTCCGCGCCCGCGGCTGGGAGCAGGTCAGCGACCAGGACCACCTGGGTGCCATCGTCGACGAGGTCCTCTCCGCCTTCCCCGCCAAGGTCGCCGAGTACCGCGCCGGCCGCACCGGCCTCCTCGGCTTCTTCACCGGCCAGGTCATGCGCAAGACCGCCGGCAAGGCCAACCCCCCCCTCGTCCAGCAAATCCTCCGAGAGCAGCTGGCGGGGTCAGGCACTGAGGATTAGCCGAAAATCGGCCTCGCACCGGATCTTCTGATCTGAAAATTGAGGATTGCGCACGCCGAGGCCTCGACATTCCGATCAACGATCCCGTCCCCGTGCGGATCGTAGCCAAATATTCAGTGCCTGACCCCGCTGCTGACCCCGCTCCTCCCAGCCTCAGCCCCCCAGCCTGCCCCACGACCACGACCACGTCGCTGCTCGACACACCACCGGCCCCGCACCGCCAACCCGCCCCCTCGACCTCCCGCCCCAACCCCTTCCTACTCGCGCGCCCCACCCCGATCGGATCGCCCAGCTCGGCACTCTTCGACGACCCGGCGTGGTCGTGGCCGTGGTGTTGGTGTGCGCCCGCCAGCACCGGCCAATCCTCAACATTTCGATCAACGATCCCGTCCCCGTGCGGATCGTAGCCAAATAGTCAGTGCCTGACCCCGCTCACGGGACAGCTCGATGAAGCTCTTGCCGCCACCGCCGGAGAGCACTTCGGAGAGGTCGCCGTTGCTCGAGCTGAACTGCAGGATGGCCGCGATCGCCTTTTCGTCGTCGGCGCTGCAATAGCCGTCCATCAGCGTCGAGATCATGGTGGCCCGCCGCGCGGGCGGCGCGAGCCGGTGCACGTCGTGCTTCACCATCTCGCGGACCTTGACGTCTCCGTAGTACCACTCCTCGATGGCGTGCGGCAGTTCCACGGCCTCCAGGGCGATCTGGTCCACCTTCTTCTCGAGGTACTGCCTGGCCAGCTCCTCCAGCTGGCCGAGGACGAGTAGGGCGAACATCCCGCCCTCGAGCAGGTCGAGGGTGACCTTCGTCGACTCGCCGACGCCGAGCCCCAGGGTGCCCTTGGCCGTCACGTTCCACACGTACCGGCTGCCCGTGAAGCCAATCTGCGCCATGAGCTTGCCGCCGATGCCGGCGGACCCCTCCACCATCTGCTCGATGGCGAACAGTGGGAAGGTGCCGGGCTTGCCCCACTCGAGGAGGTGCTCGAGCAGCCACTCGGTCGACTTGTCGGCGTCCATCTCCCGGAGGAGGTACACGAGCGCCATCCCCGAAGGACCGGCCAGGGCGCCGATCATATCGAGCAGAAGGTGATTCGCGGCGCGGACCTTCTGGTGGTACTCGCTCGCATCCTTCTTCTTCCACTCGATGGCCGCGCCCGCACCGAGGGCGAACCGAGCCCCCGCGAAGAACTCGACCGAGCCCTGGGCCCCTGCGCCCATCTTCTTGGGCTTGGCGACGCCCTTGCCTTCATCCACCTCGAAGCCCGTCCCCTCGACCAGCTTCTCCGTGTGGAGCTTCGGCACGCTTGCCGGTGTGGGTTCTACCAGCCCATGGCCCTTGCCCACGTTGGCCTCGAGCGCAGCCTTGACGTCGGCGCCCACCTGGCCCTCCACCTTGACGTACACCTTGCCCGCGACCTCCTCGCCCATCAGGTCGTAGGCGAACTCGAAGACCGTGCCCTCGTACTCCAACTTGAGCAGGTTGACCTCGGCCTTCGCCTCGACGCCGGCCCGGACCCCATCCTTTCCGACGGACACCCCTCCGTGTGCACCGACACCCGCCTGTAGGAGCTCGCTCTTGCCACTCACCCGGAGGCCCGTGAAGAGCTTGCCCCTCTCTCCCACCTTCGTGGTGTGGCCGGCGAGCTCCTTGTCGTGCACCTCGTTCTCGCCGTAGGCGACCGACTTCTCACGCCCCACGCTCACGACGTCGGCCCTCACGTCCACCTGGGGGCGGTGGTGCACTGACTCCTCCTCTCTCTCCTCGTTCTCGATGTCTTCCTTCGAGAGGCGCTTGCCGTTCCGCCATCCCAAGGAACGGTGCTTCTCCACGAAGAGCTCGCGGTGGCGGAGCAGGTGCTCCTCCCCCGGCGTGCCCTCCTGGGACGGCTTGATCTCGTCCCCGAGTCGCTCGTGCGCGTGCTCGAACAGCTCGGGACCCACGAAGAGCTGCACGCCGCGGACCTCCGTCTCGAGCTCGATCGGCTTCGTGGGCTCGCCGTCTTCGTACCGAGAGTCGCCCGAAGGCGGCTCCTTGAAGAGGGTCTTCTCGAGCTCCACCTGACTCATCTCGTCGACCGGTGGCACTCCCTCCGGCAGCGACGGCTCGTGGTCCTCCTTCGCCTATTCGTGGGGCTCGGTCCCGGTCGACTCTTCCTTGCCCCCGATCGACTCCTCCTTTCCCTCTTCCTCCTCCTCCGGCTCGGGGGTCTCGAGGAGCTTCTCGAGGAACTTCTCCTTCGCCTCCTTGCCGGACTCCTTGAAGGCCTCCTTGACGCGGCTCTCCTTCTTCTCGCCGCCCTCGGAGGGTTCCTCCTTCTTGGAGGCGGTCGGGCCGTCCCAGCCCTTGAAGGCGCGGTAGGCCATGGCGAAGGGGCCGCGCAGGGCGTCGCGCTTGCGGGCCATCGCCTTGGATACGTGCTTGCGGGCGTGCCTGGCGCGGGCATCATCGGCGGTCAGGCCGTCCAGCTCGGCGACCATGTGCTGGAAGCTGCGCAGCGCGCGCTCGGCGCTCCGGAGCTGCTGGGCGATCTCGGCGCGACGGGTCGGGTCCTTCAGGTCGTTGAGGTGCCCGCGCCAGTAGGCGACCTGCTCGGCGGCGTTCGGTCGCGGGCCGGTCACCGAGATGTAGGGGGTGTCGCCCAGCTCGAACTGCAGGGTCTGGGAGCGGCCGAGGGCGACGAAGTGCACCCGCGGCATCAGCAGCCCGCGCGCGTCGGGGTGGTCCCAGCCGTGGGCGGGCTCCTTCTTCTCGTCGTCTTGCTTCTTGCCCTTCCCGTCGGTCTCGGGGCTGGTCTTGGACTCGGGCGCGTCGCTCTCGCTCTCGTCCGACTTCGTGCCCTTCTTCGCGTCGATCTTCTTGTTCTGGCGCGCCTTCTCCTCGGCGGCGATCTGCTTGAGGCGGGTGCGCGAGTGGTCGTCGTAGACGAGCTCGTCGGCCAGGGAGCGCGCCGCGTCGCTGATGTGCTCGGCCTTGTCCTTGACCTTCTTCTTGAGCTTCTCGACGGTCTCCTCGGCCTTGTCCTGCCAGCCCTGCACGGTCTGCAGCGGCTTGACCGTGGCGGAGATCACCCGCATCGAGACCTGCTCGACCTTGTTCATCGCGGCGGTCGCCGGGCCCATGATCTTGTCGGTCAGGGCAATGGCCTTGGCCTTGGCCATCTCGGCCTTGCCCTTCACCCAGTCGCCGGCCTTCTTGGCCCGCTTCACCATGGGTTGGATCACGGTCTGGTCGATCTTCGCCCGCGCCTTGTTCCAGGTGGCGACGACCGGGGCGGTTGCCTTGTCGACCAGCTCCCGGCCCTTGGCGGTGGCCTTCGCCCAGGTCTCGGCGATCTTCTTGCGGACCGGCTCGGTGACCTTGGCCACCTTGTCGGTGACCGGCTTGACGACCTTCTGCGTCACCGGGTCGATGACCTTCTCCTTGACCTTGCGCCCGACCTTCTTGGCCTTCTCGGCCACCGCATGGCCGACCTCCTCGGGGGTCCTGCCCTGGGGCGCCTTGCCGGACACCTCGAACTTCACGACCTTCAGGCCGTCCTCGGCCATGGCGTTGGCGAGCCGTGCCTTGCCCTGGCGCTCGTAGTGGCCGTAGGCGGAGTCGCCGTAGATCGCGAACATCGAGTCGCCCGACCCGACGATGTCGTTCGCCACCGCCGCCACGGACTGCCTCTTGGCCTTCTTGTTGAGGCTGTCGGTGTCGATCTGGCCGTGACGCTTGTAGCGGCGCTCGAAGACCTCCTTGCCCACGACCTCCAGCTTGTAGGAGCCGTGGACCTCGAGCTTCTCGAGCTTCTCGCGCTTCTTTTCGGTGGTCGCGTACTGGACCTCGCCGACCTCCCAGGAACTCTCGACCACGACCTTGTCGCCGCCGCCCCTGGCCTCGGACTCGCCCTCCTTGCCGGAGGCCTTCTTCTTCGGGAACATGCCCTTGATGCGGTCGATGAACTTGTCGATCGCCTTGTCGATCTTCTCGTGGATGCCCTCGATGATCTTGCGGACGCGCTTGCCGATGCCCTTGAGGCCGAGCAGGTTCGCGAGCAGGGAGATCGCGACCGGGACCAGGCCAGCCAGGGCGCCCTCGATCTTCGCGGCGGCCGGCTTGATGTTCCCGTCGACGAAGTCGGTGATGCTGCCGACCCAGGCGGTGACCACGCCCCAGATGCGCTGCATGTTGTCGCGCAGCCAGCAGTAGACGTTCCAGATGGTCATCAGCAGCTGCACGATGGCGCCGATGGGATTGAACATCATCGCGAGCTTCGCGACCGCCTTCATGACGATGCGGGTGAGCAGCCAGTCCTTGACGCCGCCGATCACCTCTTCCCAGATGTCGCCGACCTGGTCCTCGATGTGCGTCCACAGGCCGGCCAGCCCGCTCTCGCCCTTCTCGTCGCTGCTCTCGAGGATGTTCTCGACGAAGTCCCACACCCACTCGATGCGCTCGACGTTCTCCTTGCCGATCAGCCGCTCGGCCTTCTTGCGCAGGTAGGACTTGGACAGCCCGACCACCTGCAGCACGATGTCGAACACGCCCTCGAGGTTCAGCTCCTTCGGCATCTTGATGCCGATGTCGCCGGTCTCGCCCGTCAGCCAGTCGACCAGCCCCGTCTTGAGGTGGTCCATGAAGTTGTCCGAGAACTGGTGGAAGCCCAGGGACATGGCGTCGATGCCGAGCTTCACGAACCGGCCCGGGTTCTTCACGACCTTCTCGATCGTGTCCTCGCCCTTGCCGGCGACCTTGTAGAACTCCTCGGGCGAGATGCCGCACAGGGACAGCACGGCCTCGAGGACCTTGCGCATCACGGCGCCCCAATCGCCGGTCAGCGCCGCCTTCAGGACGGTCATCGCGAAGTCGACGCCAGCCTTCCACAGGGCGAAGGCGGCGTTCAGGGCCTTGGTGATCCCGTCGCACAGCGCGGCGATGCCCTTCTTCAGGCCCTCGGCGAGCTGGGTGAGCTTCTTGTTCACGAAGGCGACGGCGTGGTCGACGAAGTCGCACAGCGCCTTGGCGAGCTTCGGGTAGTGCTTGGCGAGCACCTCCTCGATCGCCGCTTTCAACCAGTCGCCGAACATCGAGATGGCGCTGGTGATGAACTTGGTGGCGGAGTCGATGATGTCGTTCGCGACCGCCTTGACCTGGTCGAGGATCGCGGAGACGGCCTTGCGGACGGCGTCGAAGATCTCGGTGACCACCTTGGCGATCGCCGAGACGAAGTCGGTGACCGCCGATACCGCCTTCTCCCACCAGCTCTTCTTCTTGGACTCCTCCTTCTTCTTGGCCTTCTCGGCCTTCGCCTTGGTCTCGCCCTCGGCGACCTGCTTCTTCGCCTTGGTGTCGGCGTCCGCGTACTCCCGGTGGATCTTCGCTTCGTCGGCCTTGACCCGGTCGGTGATCTCCTTGTCGTGCGCGCGCTTCTTGGCGTCGGTCTTCGCGTGCAGGTCGCGAATCGCCTCGTTCTGCGCCTGCATCGTGCCCTGGCGCTCCTTGCGGATGCGCTCGCGCTGCTCGGTGACCACCTCGTCCTGCTGCTTCTGGGCCTCCTCGTGTAGCTCCTGGGATCGCTCGTCGGCCTTGTCCAGCTCGTCCTGGTGCTTCTGGTCGCGCTGATCGGTCGCCTCGTGGATCTTGCCCTTGGCGTCCTCGAGGTGCGCCTCCATCTCGGGACCGTACATCTGGTCGAACTTGCCCTGGACGTCGCCGGGAAGCCCGAGCTGCAGGTACTCCTCGGTCTCGCCGACGGGCGGAGGGGCCACGAGGGGGACCTTCTTCAGGGTCTGGATGTGGTGGGTCTCGTCCATCACCTTGGACTTGACCAGCTCCTGGCCCGGGCTGTCGAGGACCTGCTTGTGCGCCTGGTGACGGGCGCGATCGGCGTCCTCCATCCCCGAGTCGGTGACCTTGGCGAGACGACGGGGGTCGGTGTCCCCCTTCAGGGGGACCTGCGGCCGCGGGCCGGGCGAGGTCTCGACTTGCTGGTCGTGGGTGGGGACGTGCTGCAGCGCCTGGTCGATGGCCTTCTTCTTCTCGGAGCCGCCGTCGTCGCGCAGCCCGCGCAGCTCCTCGACGCCACTCGAGGCGCGGAAGCGGCCCAGACGGGCGGTCGGCTGGATCTGCGGCTTCGGCACCTGGCCGGTCGTCGCCTTGTCGACCCGGGCCCGGGGTGGCGGCGTCGGGACGTGCGCCTTCTGCTCGGGGACCGGCTCCTTGCCCCTGGGCAGCGGCGCCTCGTCCTCGAGCTTCGCATGGTACTCGGGGACGGACTGCTCGAGCTGACCCTGCTCCTGCTGGCCCAGGTCGCTCATCTGCTTGCCCATGGCCTTGTAGTTCAGGGCCTTCTGGGTCGGCGGAGCCTTCTGGTACTGGTCGGCGAGATCCTTGGAGCCGGACGCCTCGAGGGGCTCGGACTTCTGGGGCGGCTGCGGCTTGGGCGCCGGCGGGGCGGGCGGGGCGGGCTCGTCGGGCATGTCGCCCTTCTCGGGCGGCGTCTTCTCGGGCTCGCCGAGCTTGTCCTCGGGCGAACCGGACTTGTCGGGAATCCCGCTCGGCGACGGCGAGGACGGCGGCGACGGGGCAGTCGGGACCGCGGCCACCTCCTGCATCTGCTCGACCTGCTGGACCTGCGGGTCTTCCTTCTCCTCGTTGGCCACCTCGTCGGGCTTCTGGCTCTCCTCGGGCGCGTTCCGCAGCAGCTCGGCGCCGGCCTCTTCGCCCAGGCGCTGCACGGCGACCATCTGCGGGGAGCCGACCTGCCGGAGCGGATCCTCCAGAGAGTCCTGGAGCTCTTCGGCGGGCAGGTCGATCTCGCGCAGGGGATCGACCTGGCGCAGCTCTTCGCGCTCGACATCGCTCAGCTCGTCGGAACGGACGTCCTTGGAGGTCCGTAGCTGTCGCGCAACCGCAATCATGTTCGAGGAGCCCGCCCTTCCGCCTGGAGTCCCTCTATTTCAGCATCCCGAGGGACGCATATCAAGGGATTTCGGCTCGGGCGCCACGGGGCGCCCCCCGCCTGGAGACAGCCCGCGATCGCGGCCCCCGGCACGACGGACCGCGCGCAGCCCGAGACCCTCCGTTCATACGTTGCCCGAACAAACAAACCATCCATGAACCCGCTGCACTTCCACGTCGCTGGCGTGCCTCATCGTCCCTGCGCAAAAGAATTGTATTGACAACCCTCTGTCACCCACTGTAGACGTGTGTTCGTCAATTTGTTTCGAGGCAGTCCAAACAAATGCTCCACACCGCCGACGCCTCCACCGTCCGCCGACACAACTCGTCGGTCCTGCTGGGACTGATCTGGAGCTCCCAGGGCATCTCCCGCGCCGACCTCGCCCGCGCGTCCGGCCTGTCGCGGTCCACGGTGTCCTCGATCGTGAACGAGCTCATCGACGCTGGCGTGCTGCGCGAGTCGCCGAGCGAGGCGAGCGGCGTGGGGCGGCCTCCCGTGCTCCTCGACTTCTGCGTCGAGCGCTTCCTGCTCGTCGGCATCGACATGGGGTCCTCCCACCTCGCGGTCGGGGTGACGGATCTGCGCGGCAACATTCGCGCCATCGCCCGCGCCGACTGCGACGTGCAGGGGGACGCCCCGAGCACCCTGCGGCTGATGCGTCAGCAGGTCGACCGGTGCCTCGCCGAGGCCGACGCCCCGGGAGCGCACGTGCTGGGCATCGGTCTGTCCGTCCCCTGCCCCGTCGACCTCGCCGACCCCGACGCGCTGTCCCCGCGCATCCTCCCGGGCTGGGCCGACATCCGTCCCGCCGAGATGCTCCGATACAACTATGGCGTCCCCGTCTTCACCGACAACGACGCGAACCTCGGCGCCCTCGCCGAGAAGTGGTGGGGAGCCGGGCGCGACGTCGGCGACTTCGCCTACATCAAGGTCGCCACGGGCGTCGGCGCCGGGCACATCATCGACGGCCGGATCTACCGGGGCGCGGGCGGGATCGCCGGCGAGATCGGCCACACGGCAGTCGACGCGCATGGGCCCCGGTGCCGGTGCGGGCTGAACGGCTGCCTCGAGGCGATGATCGGCGCTCCGGCCGTGGCCCGCAGCGTCCGCGCGCTGCTCGCGTCGGGGCGCACCTCGGTGCTCGACCCCTCCGACCTCTCCCCCGCCGCCATCGCCACGGCGGCCCACGCCGGCGACCCCGTCGCCCTCGAGGTGGTGCAGGAGGCCGGCCGCTACCTGGGCATCGCGGTCGCCAACCTGCTCAACCTGCTCAACCCATCGACCGTGATCCTCGGTGGCAGCCTGACCCAGGCGAACGACCTCTTGCTGATCCCTCTCCGGCGCACGGTCCGCGACCGCGCGCTGTGGAACTCCATCGCCGGGGCGGACGTGGTTCTCAGTCCCCTCGGCCAGAACGCCGTCCTGCTCGGGGCCGCGGGCCGGGTGCTCCAGTCCGCCCTCGACGACCCGGACCTGTTTCCCACGACCCGAAACTCGGCGGTACAGCCCGCCACTGCGCCACCTCGGCGCATCTGACCGGAGGAACCATGCGACTTCTCTCCTTCGTAGCCCTTCTCGCGCTGACCGCCCCCTTCGCAGGGTGCAAGCCCAAGGACACGGGCGACACCGGCGTCCCCGACACCGGCGACACCAGCTCCACCGACACCAGCACCACGGACACGAGCACCGATACCAGCACCACGGACACGAGCACCGACACCGGCACGACGGACACGAGCACCGACACCGGCGACACGGGCACCTCGGGTCCGGTGGCGATCCCGATGGTCGTGTCGGCGCACTACGAGATGTCGGCGCAGTTCAGCCAGTCCATCGACGACCCGGGGAACGCCGGCGGCGCCGAGAGCGTCGACATCTACACGACCGCGAACGACGCGGGCGTGTGCGGCGCCCGCCCCGGCACCCCCGTCGGGGAATGCTTCAAGGTCGTGTACAACAACGACCCCGACGACAACGGCACCGGCCCCTCCTACGGGGGCTTCTACTTCGTGCCCATCGGCGAGCAGATCGCCAACGGGTACGTCAACGACGTGGACGTTCCGGTGCAGTCCGGCGCCACCGAGATCGCCTTCACCGCGTGGGTCGACTCGGGCACCCAGGACATCGAGATGATCGGCGGCGGCATCGGCTTCTACGGCGGCGACCCGACCTACGCCGACAAGGACGACGACGGCAACCTGTGGCGCGTCTCCAAGGTGATCACCCTGACCAGCACGCCCACCGAGTACACGCTGGTGCTCGCCAACGGCGAGATCGCCGGTGGAGGGACGCCGAACGGCTACGGCGACTGGGTGAGCGGCGCCCTCGCGTGGAACCTCGGCAACCGCGCCCCCGAGAACAACACCGAGGTGGCCTTCTACCTCGACGACATCCAGTGGCGGGTCGGCCAAAGCGACACCGGCGACACCGGCACCACGGACACCGGCGACACCGGCACCTCCGGGAACCTGCTCGCCAACCCGAGCTTCGAGAGCGACGACGGCGGCACCCCGCCGCGGCCCACCGACTGGCTCGTCTACCCCGGCGACCGCACGAACTACGCGATCGTCAAGGACGGCGACACCCTGTACAACAGCAGCGACACCTGGGACGACCCGAACGGCACCCAGTCGGTCAAGCTCTACGGCCTGTTCACCGGCACCGGGAACGAGACGCCCCTGTACCAGGAGTTCGACGGCTCGGCGGGGCAGAACTACACCCTGACCGGCTCCGCCTACATGCACGCCGACGACCCGATCACGGCGACCGACACCGAGGCGTACCTCTCCATCAAGTACTTCGACGGGAGCTACAACTTCCTCGGGGCGGACGACTCGAGCAAGGTGACCAGCACCTCGCCCACCAACACCTGGATCGACCTGACCGCGACCGGCACCGCCCCTGCGGCCACGGCCCACGTGCAGGGCGCCATCGAGTACTCCCAGTGCGTCGGCCAGACGAACTGCTACACGGGCGGCTCCGTCTACTTCGACGACCTCTCCCTGGTCCAGCAGTAGCCGGCGCGGGTGGGGGGACGGTCATGCGCTGGCTGTGCACGCTGCTTCTCGCGACGCTCGCGCTCCCCGCGTGGGCGTCCCCCAACCACGTGACCGTGGAGCGGGTCGACGGGGGCCGCGTGCTAACGGTCGACGGCGCGTCCTTCCTCGTGAAGGGAATGAACTGGGGCTACATGCCCATCGGCGAGAACTACAGCTACGACTTCTGGGGCCACCCGGACCCGTGGATCGACAAGGCGCTACGCCCCGAGATGGCGCGGCTGCAGGGCATGGGCGTCAACTCGATCCGCCAGCCCCCCGGGATCCCGCCGAAGTGGGTCGAGTGGATCTACGACCACTACGGCATCACCACGATGATCAACCCGCTCACCGGCCGGTACGGTACCACCGTGGACGGCCGGTGGGTGCCGGTCGTCGACTATTCCGACCCGGCCACGCGCGAGGCCATCGAACAGCAGACCCTGCAGGTCGTCCAGCGGTACAAGGACACGCGCGGCGTGCTGCTGTTCCTCCTCGGCAACGAGAACAACTACGGACTGACCTGGACCTCCTTCGAGATCCAGGCGCTGCCGAAGGACGAGCAGGGCGCGGCGCGCGCGAAGTTCCTGTACAGCCTGTGGGGCGAGCTGGTCGACCAGATCCACGCAGCGGACGACAACCACCCGGTCGCGATCTGCAACGGGGATCTGCAGTACCTCGACCTGGTCGCGGAGGAGGTGCCGCACCTCGACATCATGGGCGCCAACGTCTACCGCGGACGCTCGGCGCGCGACGCCTTCCAGCGGGTCGAGGAGACCCTGCACCGCCCGCTGCTGTTCACCGAGTTCGGTGCCGACGCCTACGACGCGCGCGCCGACCGGGAGGACGCCGACACCCAGGCCTCCTACCTGCACGACCAGTGGGAGGAGATCTACGAGCAGACCGCCGGCAAGGGCGGCGTCGGCAACGCCATCGGCGGCTACGTGTTCCAGTGGTCGGACGGCTGGTGGAAGTACCAGCAGGAGACCGGCCTCGACGTCCACGACACCCACGCGAGTTGGCCCAACTCCGGCTACGCCGAGGACTTCGTCGAGGGCAGCAACAACATGAACGAGGAGTGGTTCGGGATCACCGCCAAGGGCCCGACCCGGCCCGACGGCACCTACACCGTCTACCCGCGCCCGGCCTACTACGTGCTGAAGCAGGCCTTCCGCCTCGACCCCTACGCCCCGGGGACGACCCAGGCGGCGATCCGCGAGTGGTTCGGGAAGATCCACGCCGCGGACTACGACGACCGCTACGCCTCCTCCAAGGTGACCGCCGAGGTGGAGCGCCTGGCCCGAGCGACGGTGAGCGACGTGCGCGTGGAGCTGTCCATGTTCGGCAGCGGCGGGAGCCAGCGCACCGAGGCCTTCGACCACATGGAGAGCTTCTACGTCGGGTTCCGCGCCCAGCCCGTGTCGCAGCTCACCGGAGAGGTCGAGATGAACGTGCTCGGCAACGTGCCCAGCAATCGGATCGACGACATCTTCTACGAGAACCGTGGCCGCGACCTGAAGGTCGTCGACGCCTCGGCCGAGACCCTCTCCCTGGCGCGGCTGGAGCGGGTCAAGGTCTACAAGTCGACCTTCGAGTGGGACACCAGGGGGTTCCGCCTGGAGGGCTTCTTCCGCCAGGGCCGCTTTCACTG
>Ga0114931_10002159_pt1 | contig 25057 bp, 25 predicted proteins | sample 2SBtaG_FD_89579 | JGI IMG/M metagenome (GOLD analysis project Ga0114931, IMG submission 89579) | Deep subsurface microbial communities from Kolumbo volcano to uncover new lineages of life (NeLLi) - 2SBTROV14_V59a metaG | ecosystem: Environmental > Aquatic > Marine > Volcanic | place: Kolumbo... | reverse complement strand
AGGCTCACTCTGCCGGCGCAGGCAAGTCGATCAGGACCACCGCCTCATCCCCGCTGGCGTCCACGGTGAACACGCCACCCTGGGCTCGGATCAGCTCCTCGGCAAGCAGCAGCTCGAGGTCCGCGTCGCGGCGGGAGAGCAGCTCCGGCGCGTCCGCGCGCAGGTCCGCCAGGCTGGAGGCATCCCCGTGGAAACGCAGCAGCACGCGCATGGCCGGGCCGCCTCGCAGGCCCGAGGGGTGGTGCCGGGAAGCCAGGTAGAGGTCCGCACGTTCGCCGGCCCATTCGAGGGCCCGGAGCAGCACGGCCTCGAAGGCGAAGCGCAGCGCCTCCTGGTCCGCCAATGCATGGGGGCGGTCCCGCTCCAGCTCCCGCAGTACCAGCAGGCGACGCTGCTCGAAGGCTGCGCGTTGCTCTTCCAGCAGCGTCAGCAGCAGCGTGGAGACATTGACCGGCTTGGCCTCCGCCGGGCCCAGCTCCGAGAAGCGTACGAGACGATTGATGCGCGCTTCTAGGGCAGCGACATCGGCTTCCACGTGCTCCTTGAACCCCGTGCGGAACTCCGCATCCTCATAGCGTTCGGGAAGCAGCCCGGCGAAGGTTCGGATGGAGACCAGTGGGTTGCGCAGCTCATGGGCCAGGGACTGGAGAAGCCGGCGCACGGTCTCGGGCCGCGCGAGCAGGCCTTTCTCTTCGGGCTGCGCGAGCGGAGGCAGGGCTTTGGATTCTGCCTGGCGGGCATCCCCGGTTTCCACCGCGGCCGAAGTCTCGACTGCCGCATGGTCTGGGGCAAGCTCTGCCCAGGAGATCGGCTCCGCCAGCGGGCGGGCGGCCGCGCGGAGGAGCCGCAGCTCCAGCTCCTCCTGGTTGCCGGGCCAGATGCCGGAATGCACCCCATCCGTTGCTTCCTCGGAGAGGCCCCGGGGCTTGTGCTCGCGGCTGTCTCGCTGGGTCGCTGCCGCGTGAGCGAGGGTGGCGTGCGCAAACGCCTCCGCCGCGCCGGGGCGCTCGCGCAGCGGTGCCAGGCGGATCTCTCCCCCCGCCAGGGCGGCGGCGAGCTCGGGCTCCAGCAGGGCCTCAGGCGGACCGTCGTCGGTGACGATCCACCAGCACAACGCCGTGGCGAGCAGCTCCGGCAGCGGCGGCCCCAGCTCGATCCAGCCGCGCAGCTCGCGCTGGGTTTCCGGGCTGAGCTGCTCCACGCCATCCAGGCAGACTGTGAGGCGGCGAGCGCTCCGGGCCATCTGGGCAAGCCTCCGGCCGATCTCCGGGGCATCCGTATCCTGCGTACACGCGAGGTGCACGAAGCCTGCGCCGCGGCTGTCGCGGGCGTGTGCGGCGCGGGCGAGCAGCAGACGCCCCGTACCCGGTTCGCCCCGGACCCAGAGCGGGCCGGCCGTGGCGATAGCCTCTTCCAGCGCCGGGACGTTGTCGAACCAACGCTCGGTCCGTTCATCCAGGAGGGCACGAGAAGTGCGCTCGCCCAGGGTTGCGAGGCCCGTCGTGCGCTCGGCCAGCGCGAGCGCCTCACGCAGACTGCGGGGCGTCGGGGGTGCTGCGATCACTTCGGCGCCAAGCCCCGCGAAGAGCGCTTCGACCTCGGCTCTGGGCAGTCGTCGGTCGTGGATCAGCAGCCAGCCCGCATTTGGGTGCTGGCGGCGCATCTGCAGGGCGAATGTCAGCTCCGGGTCCGGCTGCGGGGGGAGACCCAGCAGAACCACCCCGGGGGATTTCGCGTCCCGAAACAGCAGGCCGCCAGGACTCCCGGCGACGAGTCGGCACGGGCCCGCCACGCGGCCCAACAGCCTGCCCAGCCGGCTGCGCTCCGCCGATTCGCGATGGACGATCCACAGGTTTTTCATGCTTGTGCGCGCAGGCACCACCACCCCCCCACCCCGAGATGGGCGAATACACCTTCCCGGCATGAGACTGCGCAAACCGCATGCCAACCCGATCAGCCTCCCGGGCCATTGCCCGGTGGCTCTCTATGTTACTGAAATGTTTAGCGATTGCTGGCCAGGCGCGCGGGGAGCGACGTGCGGCCCTGCGTGCTGGCGGCAGCCTGGACGGAACACTTCTTCCCTTTGAACCCCCATGCATTCCCCCTGGCGAGTTTTGCTCCCCGGGGCGGAGCAGCGGGCCGATGCCGCTGATAGAGTAGAGGGCCACGGAGCGTGGCACGGAGGCGCCGCGGTGGGGGAGCTTCGCGGCATGGAGCAGAGCACGGCAGGCGTCCGGGACGGCGGCGCCCGGGTTCAGTTGCGCAACTGGTTTGCGGCACCCTACGACGATGCGATCGCCGCAGCGCGGACCTGCTACTCCCCCCGCGTGATCCACGCCGACGAGATCACCGAGGGGCAACGCCGGCGTATCGGGCCGCTTACCTATGAGGGGGGCCACCACACCGTCTATCAGCACGCCACCTTCGAGTTCTCGCTCTCCGGCATCTCCCGCCAGCTGGTCTGGGGCTTTCTCCACACCTTCCCCTTCTACAACACGGAACAGCAGAGCCAGCGCTATGTCCGGCTGGACGAGATCGGTGCCCACATTCCCGAGCTCCAGGGCGAGGCGCGCACAGTCTATACCGGCGCAATCGGCCGAGCCTGGCGTGCCTACGCCGAGCTGAGCACGCGGCTGGAACCCCTGGCCCTGGGCATTCTCGGCGAGCTGTGGCGCCTGAAGGACCGGCAGTCCGTGGCCTTTGGACGCAACGTCGCGCGCGAAGCCGAGAAGAAGGCGATCGAGACGGCCCGCTATGTGATCCCCGTCGCCTGTCATACCGCCATGGTCTACACCGTCTCGGGGATCGTGCTGCACCGGCTGCGCCGTATGGTGGAGGTCTGCGATACGCCCGCGGAAGCTCGTGTCGTGGTGGAGCGCATGGTGGGGGAGGTGCAGAAGCGCGACCCGAATTTCTTCGAGGCCATCGGCGAGTCGCCGCTCTCTGCCGAGGAGGTCCCCGAGCTGCACGCCGCACCGGCGGGCTTTGGAGATCCCTCCTTTGCCGAGGGCTTCGACAAATCACTGGCCGGAAGCCGCTCGCGCCTGGTGGACTGGAGTGCGCGTGGCCCCGAAGTGGTGGCGGAGTCGGTCCGCTCGGTGCTGGGCCGGCAGGATCTGTCCGACGACGCCGCGCTGGCTCTCGTGCTGGATCCCGCCTGCAATCGCTACCGCCTCGACACCCTCAATGTCTCTGCCCACTCGCCGCTGATGCGGACGCTGAGCCACGCCCACTACACTTTCCGGCGCAAGCTCTCGCACACGGCGGATTCCCAGGATCAGCGCCACCGCATGGTGCCCGCCTCTCGTCCCTTGCTCACGCGCACGGTACCGGCTACTCCGGACGTCGTGGAGCCGGAGCTGATCGCGGCGGACCCGACCTGCCACGCCCTCTTCGTGGAGACCGTGGAAGCGGCGTGGGCAGCGCGCTCCAGGTTGCTGGCGCTCGGGGCCACTCCGGAGGCGGCGCTCTACGTGCTGCCGAACGCGTTGGCGGTGCGCTACGAAGAATCCGGAAGCCTGCTCCACCTGCTCCACTAGTGGACCCTGCGCACCTGTCTCAATGCACAGCGGGAGATCTTCGAGGCGAGCATGGAGGAGATCGCGCAGGTTCGCGCCGTGCATCCCCAGCTGATGCGCCACGTGGGCCCGCCGTGCTCGGTGCGCAGCGGTCTGGCCAGCCCGCGCTGCAGCGAGGGGAGCCACTTCTGCGGGATCCCCGTGTGGCGGACATTTCCGCGGATCGAACGGAGGATCTGATGCGCGCGCTGCTCGTGGTCCTGCTGCCGTGGTTGCTGATGGCGGCTCCTGCTTCAAGCCTGGACCTTGCGGGCACCTGGCATGTGTTGGTGCACTACAAGGACTCCGGCACCACCAATCCGGACTTCGAGCGCTGGGAGGACCGCATCTGGGTCATCTCCGACGAGCCGGGAGGTTTGGAATGGAGCGACTACCCGATCGTGGTCTTCAAAGACCAGAGCGGGCGATTCGAGAAGAGCAGCAGCGGCCTGAGCCGGGTGCTCGGCTACTGGGAGCCCAACGAGGTCCAGCTCGCGGAAATCACCGAGGGCCTTTCGATCAATCCACGGGGGGGCCGCACCAAGACACTGAAGGGAGACGAGAGCAGCGGGTGGACGAGCCGCAAGAAGGGGCACCGCAGCTATCGATCGGCGCGCTTCGTCACCTTCGAAGAGACATGGAGCATCGAGAATCCGGAGCTGCCGCGTTTCATCCGCGACGATGTCATGGGGTCGGCCTCCACCGAAAGCATGGAAGGGCGCACCCTCTACGCGACCACGGGGGTGGAGGAAGGCGGCAACCTGTTGGTGGGCGACTTCGACCGCGATGGCGGCACCCGCCACGGACATTTCGAGATGCGTCGGGCGGGGGTGACGCATCACGTGCGCGCAAAGGTGGGAACGGACGCGGAGCGCGCTTATCGGGCCCTCTTTGGAGAGATGGGCAAAGCGCTCTACAAGGGGGAGGTTCCAAAGGGTGCGGCAGGCGGCTCGGCCAACAGTCTCGACGAGAAGGCGCTTCGCGCGCAGATCGAGGCCGGCACCTTCAGCGCTGACGATCGCCAGCAGCTGCGCGTGGGCCTGGAGCAGTGGGTGGCCAGCGTCTACAAGGGCCAGGGCAACGACCCACGCGCATACCGCCCGCAGATCCAGAGCCTGGCCCGCAAGATGACGCGTCTCTTCGTGGACGACGGCAAGAGCATCGAGGAGATCAGCGCCATGCTGCAGAGCGGGCAGCTCCGGCCTTGAGCGCTGCCGTGGCGGTCCGGCTGGCCCGTCCGCGGGACCTGGACCGGCTGGCCGCACTCTTTGGTCTGCTGGTCGCGGACCAGGCTGCCCTGGACCCGGCCTTCGACGTAGAGGCGCACGCGGGGGATTCGTCCTGGCGAGCGCTCCTGGAGAAGCGCCTGGAGCAACCACACGGCGGCGTCTGGCTGGCAACACCCGCCCAGACCGAGGGCCCGACGGGCCCGGTGGGCCTCTGCGTCGCTGCTCTTGCCCGCCGCCCCCCGCCCTTCCGAGAGACCCTGCGTGGGGAGCTGGAGCACCTCTTTGTCCGCGAGGAGTGGCGCCGCCAGGGGGTTGGGGGTGCACTCTGCGAGGCCGCTCTTGCCTGGCTGGGTGGCCTCGGGGTCTCTCGCGTGGCGGTCGAGGTGACGCGAGGCAATGCCGGCGGGCGCAGCTTCTGGGAGGCACTGGGCTTTGTTGCCTCGATGGACGTCCTGCACCGCCGTCTCTAGAATCCTGCCCGTTTGGTCCCGCACACGCCGCACCTGATCTTCCAGAGGACCCCGGGCCATGTCCCAGCAGACGTCGAGCAAGAGCCCTCCGCGCCTCAACCCCCTGGCGCAGGAGCTGAACGCAGAGCTTGCGCGGGCCGCGCCGGAGATCCTCCAGATGCTCTCGGCGTTGGGGAGGCGGCTGTACTTTCCCAGGGGCATCCTCAGCCAATCGGCCGAGGCCAAGACCCGAGGTCAGCGCTTCAACGCCACGATCGGCATTGCCACCGAGGGGGGAGAGGCCATGCACCTGGCCTCGGTGCAGCGTCATCTGGCGGACATCGCGCCGGACGACATCTACCCCTACGCCGGGGCCGGGGGGCGCTTGGGGCTGCGCCGGCGCTGGCAGGAGAAGCAGCTCGCGGAGAACCCGAGCCTGCGAGGCAAGGCCATCGGGCTGCCGATCGTGACCAGTGCGCTCACCCACGGGCTCTCGCTGGTGGGCGATCTCTTCGTGGACGCCGGAGATGTGATCGTCCTGCCCGACAAGCTCTGGGGCAACTACCGCCTGACCTACGAGGTGCGCCTGGGCGCCTGCATGGAGACGTTCCCCTTCTATGCGGGTCCGAGCTTCAACGTGCCGGGGCTGGCGCAGACCCTGGAGGCCCAGGCGCAGGACCACGAGAAGCTCATCGTGCTGTTGAACTTCCCGAACAACCCCACAGGCTATATGCCCAGCGAGCCAGAGGGGCAGGCCATCGCCGACGTGTTGGTCGCGCAGGCACGGAAGGGTACGAAGCTCCTGGTGGTGTGTGACGACGCCTACTTTGGGCTCTTCTATCACCTCGGCGGGCGCTCGCTGACGGAATCGCTCTTCGGGCTGCTTGCGAACCGGCACGCCAACCTGCTGGCCCTGCGCCTGGACGGCGCCACCAAGGAGCTCTTTGCCTGGGGGCTGCGGTGTGGCTTCCTGACCTTCGGCCCCGGGCGGGCGGAGACGGCAGAGAAGGCCCTGTCGGCGCTCGATGCCAAGACTCGGGGCGCCATCCGCGGGGGTGTTTCCAACGCTCCGATGCTCTCGCAGACCCTGGTCGAGCGGGCTCTGCTCTCCTCCTCCATCGACGAGGAGCGCAAGCAGAAGCGCGAGATCCTGCGGGCGCGCGCGGAGCGAGTCCACCAGGTGGCGAACGCACCGCGCTTTCGCGAGAGCTTCGAAGTCTACCCCTTCAATAGTGGCTACTTCATGTGCCTTCGCGTCAAGGGGGTGACGGCGGAGCAGCTGCGCGTCCACCTCCTCGACGCCTACGGCGCGGGCCTCGTTGCCAGCGGCGAGAAGGACCTGCGGATCGCCTTCTCCTGTCTCGAGATCGAGCAGATCGAGCCCCTCTTCGAGGTGATCCACAAGGGGATCCAGGAGCTGCGCGAGGCGTGAGCGCCTCGCCAGAGGGCCGTCTCAGTGGGTGGCGCCGAAGGCTTCCAGGTGCCCCTGTACCCTCGTGTCCTGGCGTTCCTGCTGGTCGAGAGCCTGTAGGATCTGGATCATGGTCTTGACCCCGTAGACCAGGTTGTCGGTGGAGATCCGCTCGTTGGGGCCGTGGATGCCCCGGGTTTCGATGGGGCGCAGCCGCCGTGGGACGAAGCCGTAGGCCACCATGCCGAGGTTCCGGAAGTAGTGGGAGTCCGTGAAGCCGGCAATCACGCGAGGGACCACGACTGCGCGAGGATCGTCGTGGTGAGCGACCGCAGCGATCGCCCGGAACAACGGCGAATCCGGGGAAGAGGCACGGGAAGGGAAGCTCAGCACGATGTCGATGTCGACGGCGGGGTCGTCGATCGTGTCGGCCAGCTTTCTGGCAAAGGCCTGGCAGCTGTGGCCCGGGAGCAGACGTGTGTCGAGGACTGCCCGCGCCTCGGCGGGGATCATGTTGACGCGTGGGCTCCCTTTCAAGACGGTGATCGCCACCGTATCCTCGACGAGCGCGCGCCGCCCCGCTTCCGCCAGGAAACGCTCGCGGAAGTCCGGGTCCAATGCCATTGCGCCGCGCAGGTTGCGGTAGCGCTGTCGGTCCTCGCGCGGCGCAACCCCTCCCATCGCGGCGAACATGCGCGCCACCTCGGGCAGCACCTCCACCTTGGGCTGCAGCTGCTGGATGCGCGCCAGGGCGCGCACCAGCCGCTCTGGTGCGGCGTCCGGCGAGGCGGCGGAGCCGTGGCCCGGGGCGCCGTGGGCGCGTAGTCGGATCCAGCAGGGGGCCTTCTCAGTTACGGTCACCCCCCACAGGTCCGGCACGCCCGCGCTGCCTGGCAGGATACTGCCGCCCTCGGTCAGCAGGTACTTTGCACCTTCCAGCAGGTCGCGCCGATCCTGGGCGATGAGGCCCGCCCCATTCACGCCCCCGGTTTCCTCGTCGGGGGTCGCCAGGAAGATCACGTCCCGGTCCAGCCGGATTCCCCGCCGCTGGAGCTCCAGCAGGGTCAGCAGGTGTACGACCCCCACACCCTTGGCGTCCAGGGCTCCGCGGCCCACCACCGTGCTGCCCCCCACCACCCCGGCAAATGGATCCACGCTCCAGTCATCGCGATCGGCCGGGACCACGTCGAGGTGGGAGAGCAGCACGACGGGAGGGCGGGTGCCCCTCCCAGGGAGCCGGGCCCAGGCGGCCGCGCGCCCCTGGGTCGCGGTGCCCTTCGGCGTCTCGATGAGCCGGGCATCCAGCCCCCCTCGCTTCGCCAGTCCCACCAGATAGGTCGCGAGGGGACGTTCGTTCCCCGGGGGATTCGTGGTATTGAAGCGGATCGCCCGGGCCAGGATTTCCGGGGCGAGCTCTCGCAATTCCGTATCCAGGGCGGGATACTCCCGCTCGCGGAGGAGCCAGCCCGCGGGGGAAGGTGCGCCGGGGACCCATTGGCAAGCGGAGAGGCAGAGGAGGGAGGCCGCGAGGGCCGCTATCACGGGGGTCCGGATGCAGGCCCTTCCTCCCCCCAACCCCGCCATGTCTCGTTCTGTTCGTGTGATGTGCAACACAAGAAATCTAGGAGAAAATGAGTATTTAGCATGGACTCCTGCATGCCGATGAAGAGCACCGATCCGGCGGCGCGCTGCGTCAGACCGGGATTCGCGAGCGCTTGGACCAAACCTTCAGTGGAGCCAGCCCAGTGGCGATGATCGACCTTCAGAAGTTGCGCAGCCTCCCAGAGCGCCTGATTCGCCGCCTTCCGCTGCACGGGCTTCGCGGTGCGCTGCAGCGGCCGTCGAAGGCGAGCTGGCTGCTGGTGCTGTTGGCAGCCTCGAGCGCGTGCTTCGCGGTGCTGCAGCACGGCGAGCGCGCACGCGGCGCAGTGCAAGCACCGCTTGCCATGGCCAGCGTGGCGCCCGGCCTGCCGCCGACATTGCAGCAGCCCAGGGCGCTGCAGGAGCGGCCGCCGGCTCCCGCCGTGGTCGTCGAGGGGACGATCCGCCGAGGCGAGACCCTTTCGCGAGCCCTTGGCCGGCGCGACGTCTCGGCGCGCGTGGTCCACGAGATTGCGACCGGGATGCGGCCGGTCTTCGACTTCCGCTACGCACGGCCGGGCGACGCGTATCGCCTGGCCCTCGACAAGGCGGGGGCGATCCTGGCCTTCTCCTATCGGCGCTCGCCGCTCGAGTGCTACGACCTGCACCGGGCGGGGGAAGCCCTGGTCGCGGAGCGTCGCGAGCCTGAGCTCCGGGTGCGGGAGGTGCGTCTGGCGGGGGTCGTCGAAACGAGTCTCTACGACGCGGTCGAAGCCCTTGGCGAGAAGGGCGAGCTGGCGCATGATTTTGCGAATATCTTCGCCTGGGACGTCGATTTCTCCCGCGCGGTGCATCGTGGCGACGAGTTCTCCTGCCTCTATGAGCAGCGTTTCCTGGTGCAGGACAATGGCGAAGAGCTCTACCTTGGCCCGGGAAGGGTGCTCGCCGCGCGCTATTCCAACGCGGAGGGCGACTACGAGGCCGTCTACTTCCAGCCGGATGAGCGGAGCGGGGGCTACTACCGCCCGGACGGAAGCTCCGTGGAGCGCGAGTTCCTCCGGGCTCCCCTCAAGTACACCCGGATCAGCTCTCGGTACACGGCGAGCCGCCTGCACCCGATCCTGAAGGTCCGCCTCCCCCACTTCGGAATCGACTACGCCGCGCCGGTGGGCACACCCGTCTGGGCGGTGGCAGACGGGACTGTGATCTTCCGGGGCCGCCGGGGAGGCTTCGGCAAGAGTGTGGAGATCCGCCATGCGAACGGCTTCGTGTCGTACTACTCGCACCTCTCGCGCTATCCCCATGGCCTGGCCGTGGGCGCTCGCGTGCAGCAGAAACAGGTGGTCGGCTACGTCGGAATGACTGGCCTTGCCACGGGCCCGCACCTGGACTTCCGGCTGAAGCAGTATGGGAAATACGTCAACCCGGCCACACTGAGGACTCCCGCTGGCGATCCGATTCCGTCGCTGGAAATGGCGCGCTTTGCCCAGACTCGCGACGGCCTGCTGCGCGCCCTCGATCCGGTCCCCCTCGCCGTGAGCACCAGCGAGGCCCTCTAGGCCCCTCAGGGGCCCGGTGCCGCGGCCCGGCTCCCCTTCCCGCGCCCTCTCTCCCCTCCGGGCGACACGTGGCGCTGTGTGCGAGGATACGCCCATGCCCCCGATGGACTCCCTCTCCGAGCGTATGGCTCACTTGGGTCGGACGCTGGGCCTGCGCGAGGCGAGTCACCGAGAGGCTCTCGATGAGGCCCGCCGACGCGCTGAGGGGCTGCACGCCCGGGTTGCCGAGGGCCTGGCGGCCTTCCGCGAAGCGGCCGCCACGGCCGGCGCGGATCATCTGGGGGCGAGCCTGGGTGCCGTGCGCCTCGACGAGAAGCACGTCCGTGCCATCGAGTTCGAGATCTGTCGAGGGCGCCACCGAGCTGTCGTGGTGGTCAAGAGTCGCGGCGAGGTCACCTTGGTGGGCCCGTTCCGCAAGGGGAAGGTCGAGGGTCCCTGCAAGAGCCTGCCCTGGGACGCCGCCGACGAGATCACGCCGGCGCTGGCGGAGTTCCTCGAGAAGTTCCTCGAAGAGGCCACCGCGCCGTGATTCGGCCGCCCCGCCCTCGCAGTGCCCGAGGAGCCTCGGATTGAGCGAAGTCGCAAGCCACCGCGGTAGCCAGCTGGTGGAGTCCGAAGCGCAGCTGGTCGAGTTCATGGCCTCGGGAGAGAAGCCCTCGGCCGAATGGCGGGTGGGGACAGAGCACGAGAAGATCGGTCTGTTGGCGGAGAGCCTGCGGCCGATTCCCTACGAGGGATCGAGGAGCATTCATGCGGTGCTGGAGGGCATCGCGCGCGCGGACGGCTGGGAGCGAATTACCGAGGGCGGGTTCCTGATTGCGCTCGCCAAGGGAGGCGCCAGCATCACCCTGGAGCCCGGCGGTCAGCTCGAGCTCTCGGGCGCACCGCTGAGAACCATCCACGAGACCTGCCACGAGTTCCACTCCCACCTCGACTGCGTCCGCCGGGTGTCCGGGCCCTTGGGCATCTTGTGGCTGTCCCTGGGAATCAACCCCATCCACGAAGTGGACGAGATCCCGCGCATGCCGAAGGGCCGCTACGAAGTCATGCGGCGCTACCTGCCGACCCAGGGCGAGCTCGCCCTGCACATGATGCACCTGACCGCCACGGTGCAGGCCAACCTCGACTACGCCAGTGAGGCGGACATGGCCAGCAAGATGCGGACGGCCATGGGCATCTCCCCCATCGTATCCGCGATCTTCGCCAACTCGAGCCTTTCCGAGGGCAAGCCCAACGGCTTCATCTCCCGGCGTATGCATATCTGGCGCCATACCGATCCCGGGCGCTGCGGCTTGTTGCCCTTCGTCTTCGAGGCAGACTTCGGCTACGCCCAGTACGTGGAGTGGGCGCTGGACGTGCCGATGTTCTTCGTCTACCGGGACGGGCACTATCTGCCCAGCCACGGCGCTTCTTTCCGCCACTTCATGGAGCGGGGCATGGACGGCCAGCGTCCCACCCAAGATGACTGGGAGCTGCATCTGACCACGCTCTTTCCGGAGGTGCGCCTGAAGCGCTTTCTCGAGGTGCGTGGCACGGACGCCGTGCCCGCCGGCCTGATCTGCGCGCTGCCGGCCCTCTGGAAGGGGGTTCTCTATGACGAAGAGGCCTGCAGCGCCGCCTGGGCCCTGGTCGCGGAGCGGTCCTTCGCCTGGCGGGAGGCGGCCCTGGAAGAGGTCGCCCGGCAGGGGTTGGCTGCAGAGGTGGAGGGGGTGAAGATCCTGGGGCTGGCCCGCGAGCTCGTGGCCATCGCCCGGGAAGGGCTGCGGCGCATCGGGCACGCCGGCCAACGCGATCCCGACGAGACCGGCTATCTGGACCCCATCGACCCCTTCCTGGAGGCTGGGCGCAGCCCCGGGAGGGAAATCCTGGAGCACTGGGAAGGCGCGTGGTCCCACTCCATGCCCCGCTTGATCGAGTACGCGCGCTACTGATAGAGTCCGCTGCCTCAGAGAGAGGAGATCTGATGGCCAATAAATCCTTCAAGGTGAGTTTCACGCTGGATGAGCAGGACGCCGCATATTTCCGGGGCCTGTATCGGACCGCGCGCAAGCACGTCGATGCAGAGGATCGAAACAAGATCCTGCGCGCGGTGAGGCGTCTCATCAAGGATGTGCGCGGGGCGCCGCGCACACCCACCTTCGTGCTCGATGCCATCACGTCCCTGGAGGACCTGATGCAGATGCTCGATGACGCGGACTATGGGCTGCCGAAGTCCCTGGGAGACCGCGTACTTGCGGCGTTGGCGTACTTTGCCAATCCCCAGGACGTCATCCCCGACCACGTGCCGGCCTTGGGCTTCCTGGATGACGCAATCATGATCAAGTTCGTGGAAGACGAGTTCAAGCACGAGCTCTGGGGCTATCGCCAGTTCCGAAAGTTCCGGGAGGGAGCCGAGCAGCGACCGTGGACATCGGTTGCTCGGCACCGCCTACCCGACCGCCTCAAGCGCAAGCGGGCCCAGATCCGCGCCAAGATCAAGGCTCGAGAGAGTGTCTCCTGGTAGTGACGCGAGACGGGTGCCCGCGAGGCCCAGGCGCTAGGTTGCGACCCTGATGCCGGACGTGCACCCCAAGCTTCTCATCGTCGATGACGAGGAAGCCATCCTCGAGACGATGACCTTTACATTCGGGGACGACTACGAAGTCCTCACTGCAAGTTCCGCGTCCAGCGCCCTCGAGCTCCTCGAGCGAGATGGGCCCGTGGCCGTGGTGGTCTCGGACCAGCGCATGCCGCAGATGACCGGCGTGGAGTTCCTGGCAAAGGTCTACGAGATGCACCCGGCGACGGTACGGATCATCCTGACCGGTTTTGCCGACATGGACGCCATCATCGGGTCGATCAATGACGGCCACGTCTACGCCTACATCACCAAGCCCTGGGAGCCGGACCACCTCAAGCAGGTCGTGCGCCAGGCGGCGAATTTCTACCAGCTCACCCTGGAGAATGAGCGCCTCGTGGGCGACCTGCGGGACGCCAACGTCTTTCTCGAGGTGGTGATGGATCAGCTCGACACCGGCGCTGTTGCCGTGGATGCAAATGGCATCGTTCGTGCCATCAACGCCCCGGCGCGCCGCTGGCTGGACGTGAAGTCCGATGCCCGTGGCCGGGAGCTCAAGCGGGTGCTGGGCCCGGGAATTCTGGACCAGTTCGCGGCCGCCACCCTGCGCATCACCCAGGACGACGCCGTGTGCTTCGAAGAGATTGAGCTCCCGGTGGGCGGGGGCGTTCGTCTGCGCGTCGGGGTGCAGGCGCTTCGCTCCCCAGGTGGCCGGGACCTCGGCCACGTGATCCTGTGTCGCGAAATCTCCCACGAGCCCCTGAAGCGCCGCTTCGACGAGATCGTGCGAGCTCTCCTGGAGGCCGACGGCTCGATTCGAGAGCTGTTGGTCAAGGCGCAAGACGAGCTCAAGGAGCTCGCCGGCCAGGTCGGAAATGCCGCCGTAGACTCGCCCGGGATGAGCGAGCTTCGCGATCGCACCTTGCGTGCCCGCACGGCCATCGAGTACTGGCTCGCCGTGGATGATGCGCTGGCCCGGGAGGAGTTTCCGGACGCCCAGCCGCTACTGGACCGGATGCGCGTCGCCGTGGCGCGCTGGCCCCTGCCCGATCGCCTACCCGGACGTGTGAGCGACCTCGCGCGCCGCGTGGAGAGCTACTACGAGAGCGGCGAGAACCCGAAGAAATCCGTCCTCTGAGACGGGCCCCGCCACAGCCGTGAACGCAGGGATCCCGCGCCTCGAGTTCAGGATTCCGCGGATTCGCAGTACCTATCGTTTCACCTATGCCTTCCACGCTCGCGAGGTGCGCTTCGAGCGGGATTCCGGGGAAGGCTTCGAGGGATTGTTCCCGGAGACCTTCTCCTTCCACGCCGAACGGCACGACCCCACAGAGCTCTACCTGCGCATCGAAGACCTCTGGAGCAATCCTGCCCGCCTGGGCCCTGGGGCAGGACGGCGAGACGCCGAGGAGCTGGTGCTGCGCCTGTTGGCGGCGCTGCCCGCCGAATTGGAGGGCGTGCTCCGGCGCCTCGCCGGGCAGGAGGCCCGGGCCGCGCGCGTGCGCGCCGCCGAGGACGTGGCGGTCTTCGCCCTGGTCGTGAAGCGCTTCGAGGCGGACAAGGGCCTCGAGGATCACCCGCGACTGCGCAGCGCATCGCTGTACCTGCGCAAACTGGCACTCCGCGCACTGCTCATATTGGTGCAGGAGCGCGTCCGGCCGGAGGCGCTGGTGGGCTACGTCGCCGGACGTGTGGCGCCAGCGCATGCTGAGGATCCTCACGACATCTCCTTTTTCTACGCCCTCGCGGCAGGAGACGCCGACGAGATCGACCTCCAGGTTCTGGGCGCCACCGAGAGCGCCTATCACCACTGGCTCGAAGACGTGTGTCTGGACGAGGAGAACCCGGCCTTCGAGGGCGAGGGCTCCCCCTTCGAATCTCGTGAGAGCGAGGTGCGCCAGGTCCTTTCCGTCAGGGGAGATGGCGCGGTGAAGCGGGGGCGGGACCTCTCTCCCTTCCTGCGCCGGCCTGCCAATCGCGACTGTCTGCGCCTGCTCGAGAAGCTGGAGACCTGGTTCCTGCGCCGCTACGACGTGCACCACGCTGCGGCCATGCGTCACCAGGCCGCTGCTCTGCGAGGCGGCCAGCTGGCGGGCGACCGCGTGCTTTCGCGCCACGGCACCCTGGGCTACCTGATGCTGCTCGGGATTCCTGCGCTGCCCTTCGTGGGGGCGATCTTCGCTTATCAGCGGGCGCCGCGTTTCTTCGACTGGTGGGCCACCTCAGAGGTGCTTCTGGTGGGGCTCGGCGCAGCCTGGTTTCTGCTCTACAAGTTCATGTGGCAACGGGATCTCCGCATGTTTCACGCCAGCGTGCCGCGCATCGCCGCCGGGATCATCGTGGGCTACCTGCCCGTCTTCCTGATCGACGAGGTGTGGGACCTCGCGGAGCAGCCCGCCTTCTACGTGCTCTCCGCCGTGGTCTTCCTGGGCTCCACGACCCTGCTGTACCTCTTCGTGGAGGTCCAGCGCCGGCTCGGCGACCCGGATGTCGCCTTTGCGCGGGCCTCGAACATCTTCCTGCTCGGCCTGGTGCAGGCGGCTGGCTTTGGACTCCTGATCACCAGCCTGCTCGGACGCCTGATGGTGGGTCGGAACTGGGGCCCGCCGGGTGGGCCGCACACGCTGGAAGCACTCCGAGGTACGCTTACGCCCTTCCTGGGGGAGCTCCCCCGGGTGATCGGGGTGCTGCCCTTCCCAGCGTACCCGAGCGCCGTGTTGCTGATGAGCTTCATGGCCTTCTTCATCGGCACCTTCCTGCAGCTGCTCTGGGAGGAGCTTCCCATGACGGAGCCGCTCTGAGCCCACCCCTCTGGGCACTGCACCCTGGCCGGGCCCTGCGGCATCCAAGCGGCCTACTGGGTACAGTCTCACGCCCACGGAGGATCCCGAGAGATGGCTTCGATCGTCCTGTACAGCAAGTCCTGGTGTCCCTTCTGCGACCGCGCCAAGCACCTCCTCGAGGAGAAGGGTCAGCGCTGGGAAGAGGTCGACATCGAGGCCGACGCCGCGAAGCGCGACGAGATGATCGAGCGGGCCGGGCGCAGCACAGTGCCCCAGATCTTCATCGATGGAGTGCATGTGGGGGGCTTCGACGAGTTGGCCGATCTGGAGCGCGCCGGGAAGCTCGACCCGATGCTGGGCCGCGAGGCGCAGCGCGAGAAGGAGAAGGGCGAGGCCGAGCACGTCAAGGTCCTGATCATCGGAAGCGGCCCGGCGGGCTACACCGCCGCCGTCTACACGGCCCGGGCGGAGCTCGAGCCCGTGGTGCTCGCAGGGCTCCAGTACGGCGGGCAGCTGATGCTGACCACGGACGTGGAGAACTACCCGGGCTTCCCGGAAGGCGTGACCGGGCCCGAGATGATGGAGCTTTTCCAGTGCCAGGCCGAGCGCTTCGGCAGCCGCGTGCTGATGGAGGATGCCGTCCGCGTGGATCTCTCCAGGCGACCCTTCCGGGTGGAGAGCGAGGACAAGGTGTTCCTGGCAGACTCTCTGGTGCTGGCCACAGGAGCCAGTGCTCGCTGGCTGGGGCTCCCCTCCGAGGAGCGCCTGATGAACTAGGGGGTGTCGGCCTGCGCCACCTGTGACGGGGCCCTCTATCGGGGCAAACCCATGGCCGTGGTGGGCGGCGGGGATACAGCCATGGAGGAGGCCCTCTTCCTCACCCGCTTTGCGACCAAGGTGACCGTCATCCACCGGCGAGACGAGCTGCGCGCCTCGCGTATCATGCAGGAGCGGGCCCGTGCGAACGACAAGATCGAGTTCCTCTGGGACTCGGCGGTAGAAGAGGTGCTGGGCGAGGATTTCGTCACGGGGGTGCGCACGAAGAACCTGAAGACCGGCGAGACCCAGGAGCTCGCCGTGGAGGCGCTTTTCATCGCCATTGGCCACCAGCCCAATACGCAGATCTTCAAAGGCCAGCTCGAGCTCGACGACGTTGGCTACATCAAGGTCGAGCACGGCTCGTCGAGGACGAACATCGAAGGGGTCTTTGCCTGCGGAGATGCCATGGATCCGACCTATCGGCAGGCCATTACGGCTGCCGGCAGTGGCTGCATGGCCGCCATTGATTGCGAGCGTTGGCTGGCCCTGCAACCCTCTGAGGGACCGGACTGAGAGGAGCCGATGGCTCTTACCAAGGAGCGTCTGGAGAGGCTGGTCGCTACGTCGCCGGACGTGGTGGTCGGGACGGCCGGCGACGGAACCGTCGTGTACTACAACGACGGTGCCCGCGACGTCCTGGGCTACGAGCCCCAGGAGGTCCTGGGCTCCTTCGTGGGGCAGCTCTACCCGAGCCTTCCCGAAGCGCGGCGCGTGATGCAGGCGATGCGCGGCCCAGAGCACGGCGGTGTGGGGGTGGTGGAGACCTTCCAGACCACCTTCCTTGCCAAGGACGGCTCCGAGATCCCCGTGGCCATCAGTGGGACCGTGTTGCACGACGACGCGGGTCGCGAGGATGGGACGATCGGCTTTGCCAAGGATCTGCGAGAGATCCTGCACAAGGACAAGCTCGCGACCCTGGGCGAGGTGGCCATCGGCCTGTCCCACGAGATCAACAACCCCCTCGCGGTGATCGTGAACCAGGCCGCCCTGCTCGAGCGCGACATCGAGCTCCTGGCCGCCGAGAAAGATGTCTCGGTGGAGATGGAGCGGTTGGATGCGATGCGCCGGGAGGTCTCCCGAATCTCCGAGATTCTCGCACGCCTGGGTGAAATGGTGCGTGAGGAGAGCTACGAGACGGTGGACTACATCGGTCCCGCACGGATGATCGACTTGCGTGACCAGCGCAACCGCGAGCATGGCGCGAACCGCCTGGCGGGCTTGCGCGTGCTGATTGCCGACGACGACATGGGCATCTGTCAGACGCTGTCGGAGATCCTCACCCACGACGGCTGCCGGGTGGAGACCGCCCACGACGGCGCCGAAGCCCTCGCCAAGCTCGACACCGCGGAATTCGACGCCGTGCTGAGCGACGTCGTCATGCCCAACATGGACGGCCACCAGCTCTTTCTGGAGTGTCGCAAGCGCCGGCCGGACCTGCCGGTGCTGTTGATGACCGCCTTCCACTACGACAAGGACCACATCATTAAGCGCAGCCGGGTGGCGGGCCTCGGTACGGTGATCTTCAAGAAGCCCGTGGACCCGGACCGTCTCTGCCAGGCCCTGCTCGAGGCCGTGGAGAAGAAGAAGCCGCAGCGCTAGGCAGCGCGCTGGCTTCCAGCCGCCCGGTGGCGGCGAGTCGGGCTCCGCTCAGCCCTGCACCGAGTCCTTCGGGATGTTGAAGAGCTGCCCATCCTCGTTCTTGCACAGGAAGCGGTCGTCCCAGACCTTCAAGATCGTGACTTCGTCGCCCTCGGAGAATGAGATCTCGTCGACCTCCTCGCCGAGGTTGGACTGATGTTTCAAGGTGGTCTTCTGCTTGATCGTGGCCATGCGCTGTCTGCCCTCCGCTGGGAGCCGGGTTTTAGCTGCTCCCGAGCGGCCTTTCAACGCGGCGGCCCGCGCCGGGCGGCGCAGATTCCCAGCACCGGACCCGCGCCCGCCTGCCGAAGGGCCCGGGCCGCAGAGACCAGGGTGCTGCCGGTGGTGACCACGTCGTCCACGAGCCAGATCCGGCCCGCGAGCGGGGCGTGGACTGCACCCGGAGTGACTCGGAAGGCACCGGCGACATTCCGCTCTCGGGCGGATCGGCCGAGGCCGGTCTGGCTCGGGGTATCGCGGACACGCTCGAGGGCGAGGGGAGCAAAGGCGACCCGCCATTGGCGGGCCAGGATTCGTGCCAGCCGGGCCGCGGGGCTGAAGCCCCGGGCCCGCAGCCGACGCGGGTGCTGCGGGATCGGCACGAGCAGGTCCGGAGGCGGACCTGGTGCCCGCGCCGCCGCCGCGAGGATCATCCAGCGGACCACTGCTTCGGCACCGGGGGAAAGGCCCGCAAGGCCCGTTCGGGGGTACTTGAAGCGCCGGATCCAGTCCGCCCAGGCGCCCTCGTAGGGTACCCCGGCCGCCCACCCCGCCAGGGGTGCGGGCGCCGGGGGAGCAGCGTCTGGCAACAGGGCCGGGCGGCACTTCGTGCACAGGGCCACACCCGTCGCTACGACCGCGCCACAGCCCGCGCAAGCTGTGGGCAACAGCAGCAGCAAGGACCCGCGTCCGAAGTCTCCCCAGCCGAGCACGGAGATCTCCCGAGGGACCCGGGGGGAGGCGCTCTGCAAATCTAGTGCAAGGCCCGCCGCTCTGCCGGCCCTGGGCCCTCGAGCCCCGCCAGATCCAGGGCCTTGGCATCGCCCCACAGCCGGTCCAAGTCGTAGTGCTCCCGGGCCTCCGCCTGGAAGACGTGGACGATCACATCGCCGAGGTCGAGGAGTATCCAACGCGCCTCGTCGTAGCCCTCGACACCCATCCGGCCGCCTCCCTGGGCCCGGTTCGCTGCGAGGATGCCGTCGGCGACGGAGCGCACGTGGCGATCCGAGGTCCCGGTGGCGAGGAGGAAGGTGTCCGCAAAGGAGGTGAGTGCCCGGACGTCGAGGGCCACCACGCGGAGCGCCTTCTTTTCGAGGGCGGCCTCGGCGAGCTGCCGGGCCCGGGCCTGCTGGGAGAGGGTGTTGTTCAAGTGGACTCCTCCTTCTGGTAGATCCCGCTCGCGACGATGGCCTGCCGGGTGGATTCTGGCAGCAGGTAACGTACCGAGGCTCCCGCCCGCAGGCGGCGGCGGATATCAGTGGCCGAGATGTCGAGGGCCGAGATCGCAAGCACTCGGATCCTCGTGTTTGTCTCTCGATGGCGGGCAGACTGGCCGTCCGGGGCCACTTCGAAATCGCCCGCAAGCGTTTCGGGCATCCAGTCTCGCAGCGACCCCGCGACCAGCGGGGGGCGGGTCATCACCGCGACGGAAGCCAGGCGCAGCAGGCGGCGCGGCGAGCGCCAGGAAGGCAATACGCGGAAGGCATCCTGGCCGATCACGAAGATCAGCTTCTCGGCGCCGTAACGCCCTGCGAGAAGCTCGAGGCTGTCCACGGTGTAGGAGGGGCCCTCGCGTTCGAGCTCCAGGGGATCGACCCCGAAGTGCGGGTTGTCCTGGATCGCCTGTTGAACCCAGGCCAGGCGTTCCGCCGCTGGCGCGACTCGCTCCGGGCCATCGCGCTTCAGCGGAGGATCTGCGCTCGGTACGAAGAGCACGCGTGCAAGGTGGAGCGCCTCCCGTACTTCCTCCGCCGCGCGCAGGTGACCCATGTGGATGGGATTGAAGGTGCCCCCAAAGACACCCACGCTGCCGGCGGGACCCCCACTCATTCGCGAAGCTGGCCATCTCCGTAGAGCACGAACTTGCGGGTGGTGAGCCCTTCCAGGCCCATCGGTCCGTAGGCGTGCAGTCGCGAGGTGGAGACACCGATCTCTGCCCCGAGCCCCAGGCGGTAGCCGTCGGAAAAGGCGGTGGAGCAGTTCACGCCGACGGTGGACGAGCCCACGCGGCGCAGCCACGCCTCGGAGCTGGCATAGTCTTGCGTTACGATGATCTCGGTGTGGTCCGACCCGAAGCGCTGGACGTGGTCGATGGCGGCGTCCAGGTCGTCCACCACGCGGACCGCCAGGATCTTGTCCAGGTACTCGCTGCGCCAGTCTGCATCCCGTGCGGCGACCGCCTCCGCGAAGATCTCGCAGGTCGCGGGGCAGCCGCGGATCTCCACACCCTCCTCATGCAGTGCCTTCAATACTGCGGGCAGGACCTTGTGGGCGGCCTCGCGGTGGCAGAGCAGGGTCTCGAGGCCGTTGCAAACGGCCATCTGCTTGAGCTTGGAGTCGAGCACGATGGCGCGTGCCATCGCAAGCTCCGCGCTGGCATCCAGGTAGACGTGGCACACGCCTTCTTCGTGGGCCAGCACGGGGATGGCGCTCTCCTGCTTGACCTTGCGCACCAGCCCCTTGCCGCCGCGGGGGATCAGGAGGTCGATGCTGCGGTCCTGCTTCAGCAGGTAGTCCACCGCGGAGCGGTCGGTCATCGGAACGACCGAGATCGCGTCCTGCGGAAGCCCCACATCCTGCGCCGCAGCGCGCAGCTCGGCGCCCAGGGCGCGGTTGGTGCGAATCGCTTCGGAGCCGCCACGCAGGATCACGGCATTGCCCGCCTTCACGCACAAGGCAGCGGCATCCACGGTGACGTTCGGTCGTGACTCGTAGACCATCGCCACCACGCCCAGCGGGATGCGCATGCGCCCCACGCGCAGGCCGTTGGGCCGCACGCGCAGCTCGCTGATCTCTCCCACCGGGTCCTGCAGGGAGGCGACCTGGCGCAGGCCGTCCAGCATGGATTCCCACTTGTCGCCCGCCAGGGAGAGCCGCCGCACCAGGGGTGCGGCTACACCGTTCTCCTCAGCCTGCCGGATGTCTTCGCGGTTGGCCGCGAGGATGGACTCTCTGCACGTCTCGAGTCTCTCCACCGCACGCAGCAGCCAGGCGTTCTTCACCTGGGTGCGGAGGGAGCCCAGCACATGCGAGGCGGCCCGGGCCCGGCGCGCCATTTCTTCTACCTGCTGCTCGACGTCGTGGGTCCTGGTCATGAGTCTTCGCCACCCAGCAGGACGAGGTCGTCGCGGTGGATCACCTCGTCGCCATTCGAATATCCTAGCACCGGCCGGATCCGCTTCGTGGAGAGGCCCTTGATGCGCGCCACATCCCCCGCGGCGTAGGCCGCGAGACCCCGAGCGACCTCTGCCCCGGTCTCATCGGTGCAGCTCACCGGATCGCCAATGCCGAAACGTCCCTCGACACCCACCACGCCCGCGGGAAGCAGGCTGCGGCCCCCCTTGCACAGCGCCCGCACGGCGCCAGCGTCGAGAGTCACTCGCCCGCGGGGCCTGGCAGTGAAGGCGAGCCAGTGCTTGCGGCTCGCCAGGCGGTTTTGCGCCAGGAAGAGCGTGCCATCCGCTTCACCTCGGCACACCCGGGCGAGCGCATCCCGGCGCCGACCATTGCACAGCACTGTCGCTGCGCCGCTGCGGCCTGCTGCGGCCACAGCCTGCAGCTTCGTGATCATGCCCCCCCGTCCGAAGAGGCTCTCGGAGCCGCCCGCAGCAGCCTTGATGGTCGGCGTGATGCGCTCTACCACATCCAGGGGACGTCCGCGTCGACCCTCGTCGCCGGGAGGCTCCGCGTAGAAACCGTCCACGTCGGTGAGGATCACCAGTAGGTCGGCGCCCACCAGGTTGACGAGTGTCGCCGAGAGGTTGTCGTTGTCGCCGAAGCGGATCTCTTCGGTGGCGACGGTATCGTTCTCGTTCACGATCGGGATGGCGCCAAGGTGCAGCAGGGCCCACAGCGTGTGGCGAGCGTTCAGGAAGCGTTCGCGGTCCTCGAGGCCCGTGCGGGTGACGAGCACCTGGCCGACGCTGCGGCCGTAGCGGGCAAAGCGCCGTCGCCAGAGCTCCGAAAGGCCGATCTGCCCCACCGCTGCCGCCGCCTGCTTCTCCGGGATGGAAAGGCTCGGCTGGGACCAGCCCAGGGTATGACTCCCAACTGCGATGGCCCCAGAAGAGACCAGCACCACCTCGCGTCCGTCCCCGCAGAGCGCGTCTACCTGCCGCGCGATCCCTCCCATCACGCGCGGCCGCAGTGCTCCGTCCTGGCTGAGCACGCCGCTGCCGACCTTGACGACGATGCGCCGGGCGCGACGCAGCGCGTTGCGTGCGCCCGCGTGCCGGCGCGCCGTGTCAGTCGGCATGCGGATCCCCTTCCTCGGGCGTACCGGCCTCCCGGGCTCGTAGGGCCTGCTGGGCTAGCCGCGCATCCTCGGTATCGAGGGCGTGCAGCATGGCCTGCACCAGGGACGCTACGCCCTCCCCGGTGGCTCCGGAAACGCGCAGGATCTCGCGACCCGTACGCCGAAGGAAGTCTTCCAGCGGGGCCAGTGCCCGTTGATCCGCGAGGAGGTCCACCTTGCCTAGCGCCAACAGCTCGCAGCGTGCAGCCAACCCGGCGTCGTAGGCGCAGAGCTCCTTGCGGATGGCTTCGTACTCGGCGAGGAGATCACGGCTCGGGTCCAGTAACGCGGCGCCATCGAGCAGGTGTACGAGCACCCGGGTGCGCTCCACGTGACGCAGGAAGCGGTCGCCCAGACCGACGCCGCGGTGTGCGCCCTCGATCAGGCCCGGGATGTCCGCCACGACGAAGCGACGCTCGGAAAGCTCCACCACACCAAGCTGCGGGGTAAGCGTCGTGAAGGGGTAGTTTGCGACCCGCGGACGTGCGCTGGAGATGCGTCGCAGCAAGGTGGACTTCCCGGCATTGGGAAGGCCTACCAGGGCGACATCCGCCAGCAGCTTCAGGGAGAGGCGCAGCCTTCTCGCTTCGCCGGCCTTGCCCGGCGTGGCGAAGTCCGGGGTCTGGCGGGTGGCGGTGGCAAAGCGGGCGTTGCCGAGCCCACCGCGTCCGCCACGCGCCGCCACGAAGCGCTGACCGTCTTCCACGAGGTCTTTGAGCACCTGAGCGTCGCCGTCCGTCTCCGCATCCAACACCGCGGTCCCCACCGGGACGCGCACCAGGACATCCTCACCGCCGGCCCCGGTGCGGTCGTTCGGGCCGCCGGGCTGGCCGCTCTCTGCGCGTACCTGCCGTTGCACCTTCTGGTCGCGCAGCGTTGCCAGATTTCGGTCGGCCACCAGCACCACGTCGCCGCCCCGTCCGCCGTTCCCGCCCGAAGGCCCCCCGCGCGGGACGAACTTCTCCCGCCGGAAGGCGACAAGGCCGTCGCCGCCGTCTCCCGCCACCACGTGCAGGGTGGCCTCGTCGATGAATTGCAACGCTTCCTTCATTGCCGAGTCCAGAGAGGCATCCAGATCGAGTCCAGATAGAGAAAAGGCCGGGGTCCAACCCCGGCCTCGCATGAGAAACGACGACGGTGGACCCCGTGGCGCTAGGCCGCCGGCTCCGCCGGCTCCACGCGAGCCACGGCCTTGCCCTTTGAGCGACCGTACTGCACGGTGCCATCCACCAGTGCGAAGAGGGTGAAATCCCGGCCGCAGCCCACGTTTGGTCCCGGATGGATGCGGTTGCCCACCTGGCGCACCAGGATGCTGCCCGCGCGCACCACCTGGCCACCAAAGCGCTTGACGCCCCGCCGCTGGCCATTGGAATCGCGACCATTTCGCGAGCTGCCCTGTCCCTTCTTGTGCGCCATCTGCTTGTCCTCTCGCCAATCCCGCGACTAGGCCTGGATCGACTCGACGGTGATCTCAGTGTAGTCCTGCCGGTGGCCCTGCTTCACGCGATAGCCCGTGCGGCGCTTCATCTTGAAGACGGTGACCTTGGGGCCGCGGCCTTGGCCGGTGATCTTGCCCACGACCTTGGCGCCGTCTACCAGAGGGGTCCCCACCCGAGGCTCTCCCTCGCCGCCCACCAGCAGGACCTGGTCCAGCTCGACGGCATCGCCCACCTCGCCGGGAAGCTTCTCTACTCGAACGGCCTGGCCGGGGGCCATGCGGACCTGCTTGCCGCCTGTTCGTACCACCGCGTACATCACGGCTCCTCTCTTTCCTGGGAGCGCGGGAGTATCGGTGATTCCCCAGGGGCGTCAACGGGTGCAGCCGTCGGCCCGGCCATCTCCAGCAACGGTTCCTGGTCGGCGTGCGCAGGGGAGGGGGGCAATTCCGCCAAGGGGGGATCCCCCGTGGGCGTCTCGTCCGGGGGCGGCTCCGTGACCCCCTGGGGCGCGGGCAGCGCCGCCTCGGGTTCCGCCACGCCAGGCTCCTTCTCCCGGGCTCCGGTCAGCCAGGGAACATCCAGGCTGAGGGGCTCGCCCTTGTCGAGGGCGGTGATCTCGAACTGCTCCTGGTGGAGGTCGGCCCGGGCCCGCACCTCGATCTCCCGGCCCACCCTGGCCTCGAGGGCCTGGAGCGTTCCCTTCTCGGGGCCCAGCAGCAGCTCGGCCACGCGGCGGCTCACAGCCACCGCGACGTGGCGCCCGCAGAAGCGCGGCAGATCCTTCTTGATCGTTCGGAGCACCTTGTGGGCGACGCTTTCGTCGGAGAGCACATAGCCCTTGCCCTCGCAGTAGGGACAGGGCTCACACAGCATCTGTACCAGGTTCTCGCGGGTGCGCTTGCGCGTCATCTCGACCAGGCCGAGCTCGGAGATCTTCAGGATGTTGGTCTTGGCCTTGTCGCCGCGGATCGCGTCCTGAAGCGAGCGGTAGACCTTCTCGCGGTTTTCGGCGCTCTCCATGTCGATCAGGTCGATGATGATCAGTCCACCGATGTTGCGGAAGCGCAGCTGGTTCACCACCTCGCGGACGGCCTCGAGGTTCGTCCGCAGGACTGTCTCTTCGAGGTCTCGTTTGCCCACATAGCGGCCAGTGTTCACGTCGATGGCGGTCAGGGCCTCGCTCTGGTCGATGACCAGGTAGCCCCCGCTCTTGAGCCACGCCCTGCGGCCGAGATTTGTGTCGATGGTGGCCTCGGTCCCGTAGTGATCGAAGAGGGGCTCGTCGTCCGTGTAGAGCTCGAGCTTCGGTTTCGGGTCCGCCACGAACTGGTCCACGAAGCTCTTCATCTCCTCGTGGGCCTCGGGGTCATCCACCACGATGCGCTTCGTCTCGCTGTTGGCAAAGTCGCGGATCACCCGCAGCGGCAGGGAAGGCTCTGCATAGAGTACGGCCGGTGGCTTGACCTGGTCCTTGCGGATCTGGATGTCGTCCCAGACCGTGGTCAGGTAGCGGACGTCCGCT
>Ga0114931_10002158_pt1 | contig 25059 bp, 18 predicted proteins | sample 2SBtaG_FD_89579 | JGI IMG/M metagenome (GOLD analysis project Ga0114931, IMG submission 89579) | Deep subsurface microbial communities from Kolumbo volcano to uncover new lineages of life (NeLLi) - 2SBTROV14_V59a metaG | ecosystem: Environmental > Aquatic > Marine > Volcanic | place: Kolumbo... | reverse complement strand
CTCCTCAACGGTTGTTTTAATGCTTTTAACCGTGTTGCTTTTCTCCTGTGCGCCTGTCATCAAACGGGACCTGATGGAGGGCGCTGTCTTAAATCCATCCTTTGAATCACTGAAGCGAAATCCTTCTGACAGCAGGGGGAAGATTTTTATCCTTGGCGGCATCATTGTGGAGACAAAGGTTACACGGGAGGGTTCCCTCATTGAAGCCGTGCATGTACCGGTTGACTCAATGGGATATCTTGAAGGGGTTGAGGAGGGTTCGGAAGGCCGGTTTCTTGCCCTGTACCCCAGGGGAAAGGGGCTTCTTGATCCATTGATATACAAGCCCGCAAGGGAGATAACCGTTGCCGGTAAGTTTGAGGGGTTGAGAGAGGGGAAAATCGGTGAGATGGAATATCTATACCCGGTGTTTGAGATTGAGGATGTGCATCTGTGGGAAGAGCCAAAGCCCTATTATGCTGTCCCCCCTGTCTATCCCGGATTGTACTACTATCCCAACTGGTGGGATTATCCCCGGTGGGGGTATCCTTATCCCCTGTACCGTCCTTACTGGTGAAAAGGGGATAAGCCTCTTGATCAATATAATCTACTAAATCACCGGGGGGATGAGGAGTTACAGGGGCCTTATCAGTAATGTTCCCGGCCCCCTATCCATTGTGTTCCGCAGATATACCTGTACAGACAACCGGGACAGTTCCTTTTAAAATCCTTTGTCGGGGTAAAGGGGACGTTGATTTCGGATATCTCATCGAGTATGCTGAAAATGATCCCGGAAAGTATTGAGAACCTTTCGTCCCTGCCTTCGCCGGGCTCAAAGAATGGGAGTTCGATATCCACTCCCATTGCCTTTCTGCCGAGGAGGAGATATAGCCCCTCAAGCCCTGACAGGGGAATACCGTTTTTTTCTTTATACAATAATAAATAAAAGGGCATCTGTAAAGAGCCTATATGCTACGGCCAATGTTCCCTGTCTTCAAGGGTGATTTTTTTGAAGTTTATCTTCAGGGGCGCCGGGGAGGATGATGTCTTGAAGTCAATAATGCAGGTCCTGCCCACCCTGTCTTCCAGGCTGTCGATCCGTCCCTTTAATCTGAATGAATTGACGGTGTGCCTTATCCTGAGTTCCGTCTCCCTTATGATCAGGGTTTCCTCCTCTGCCATGGGCATGTAGTACTTCTTGATGAGGTCACTTATCCTGTTCCTTATCTGTTTTTTTATAAGCAGCAGTCTCCCCTTGAGCGGGGTTGTGTAGTTGTGGCGGAAGTACTCGTCGGTAACCGTCTCAGCCAGACCGGAATTCAGCCCATCACGGTTGAGAGGACCCCCTTTGAGTCTGTCAAGGCAGGAGGCAAGTATCCTGTGGACAATATTCCCGATCTCATACCGGTCAATATCAACGGTGGGTGCACTTCTCTTTTTCATGCCCATTATCTCCGAGTAGTAGAACCTGAGAGGGCAGCGCAGGTAGTCATCGAGAGACGTGGCGCTGAATTCGTAATTCTTCAGAAAGGATACCACCTCGTCCGTCTTTTCGACCGGGAGTGGCTCCCTGTTCTTAAGGCCTATTCTGTACTGAATGGTATTTATAAGTTTACCGCTGTCTCTTGTTTTATGCTCCTTCTGCCGCTCCCACAGGAGCCGCTCAACAAACCTGCTCTTTTCCTTTCTGTCATTCTCTATGTAAAAGAGGTGGGCCTCTTCCGCCCCTTCGATTAATGTGTTGAGATAATAGGAGATGAGCTGTTCCCTGTCGCGGTAGGTTGGAAGCCCGAGGATAACCCTTGCCTTATGGGGGAGGATGGAGTCCTCCGTGCCTGTATCGGGGACTATACCCTCGTTGAGGTCAAGGATAAAGAGATTCCTGAACCTGAGGCCCCTTGTCTCAAGCATTCCCATGACCTGAAGGCCCCTGAGGGGGGTCCCCTCAAAGGGTGTCTTTACCGTTGAGAGGTATCTCCTGAAGAATGTAAAATATCCTTTTACGCTTTTGAAGCTCACCCTGCTGAACATCGACTCAGACAGTTCAATCAGTGCCTTCATAAGGGCCTCTGAAAAGGGGTGAAAGAAGGGATGATACCTGGCGGTGCTGTTTTCATAGATGTATGAGAGGATCTGCATTGCCCTCTCCGTGAGGTCCCCCATGTCACTGAAACCACTGAAGAGATGGATTGTCCGGTCGTGTATCTCCCTGATGTGATCCCTTATGTCTCCTTCGTCAGGGGGTATCACCCCGCTGTCTGCCCCCCCTGTGCCGTTAATGCCGGAGGACGCCTCTATTATGCCCTCGATGAGTCTGCCGTCTTCCTCAATATCTTCGAGCCTTATAAATGGGTCTTTCCTGTGGCCCTTAAGATACTCCTCCGCCTTATGGAAGATGATCCTCGTTATATCCGCCCTGTGCAGGGGGGCATCAGCATCCCCTGCCTTGAAGTAGATGTTCTTGGTGTAGGGGTGCAGGACAAAGTTGAGATAGTCGGGCAGATAAATCCGGCCGTCATCCATAGAGGAGACGAGTTCCATCAGGAGGTTAAAGAACCCGTAGATGGGGGTCCTCCGGATCGGGTATCCCATTGTTATGTTGTATCCCTTTTCATCAAAGAGGCAGAGGCAGTGATGGAGGAGTGGAAAGAGTGTCTCGGAAGCGGGGAGCACAATGGCGGTGTCTTGCAGGCCGTTATTAGTCCCTGTCCCTGTTCTTATGTCCTTTAATATCCTGCTCAGGGCGAATACCTGACCGTGGGTATCGGGGCTTTTGTAGAAGGAGATGCGGGGAGGTGTCCCGGATTGGTCTGCCTCGTGGTCGGCTTTAAGGCCGAGTTCCCTGACCCTGTCGACGATTCCCCTTCCGGCCTGGAATATAAATACCGTTTCCTCTCCTTTTGAAAGGCCCCTGAAGATCTCCTTTTCAGAACTGGTCAGTGCATAGAACCCGGCAAACATGATCCTGCTCCGACCAAGGATTGAGGTGGTAAGCCTTTCAGATACAGTTCTGTATCTCATTGAACGCGTTGAGAGATTCATGCCTTCAAGTTCCCTGTAGAACTCCTGATACAGCGCCGAGAGGGACTGAAGGCGTTCCAGGGACTGCCGGGGTATCATATCCTCTGCAAGTTGATCTATCATTTTTACCCTTTCAGGTGCTATCCCCTCGATACGGAACTCTTCAAGGTCACGGAATATCCTTGATCCGAAGGGAAGAAATGCCTCGGGGGAGAGGAACGCCCTGCCGCCGAGCCGGTTCTCCGATCTCGCGTGTATATCGTATAGGACCGAGACGGCGTCGATTCCTGTGAGTTTCCTGCTTGAGAGGGCGAGGACATCTTCATAGATGTAATCGATGAAATCGTCCATCGAGAATATCCGGGGGGAGATATAGCCCCTCCCCCTCTTAAGGGCGATGGACCTTCTGAGGAAATGGGCCGGCCTTCTCCCGGGAAAGACGACGATTGAACCTGACAGCGCCACCCCCTTCCCCATGAGGATGGAACGGACCTCCCCGATCAGGTCCCGGTCTGCCGGTATAATCCGGGTCGTGCTCACAGGGAGAACCTTTCCGTCTTTTTAAGGTCGATATATGCCACTATCCCTTCAATATCCCTTGGTGTGTAGATCTCCTTCAGGAGTTCCATATATCTTGATATCTGCCGTTTGTATTTGTCCCCTTCGGTGGCCGTGTTACGGCCGGTCTTGTAGTCTATTACCGTGACCCTCTCCTCATCAATAACCACCCTGTCCATGCGGTAGAGATTTCCCCGTCCGTCCGCAAATTCCCTTTCCCTTAATACCTCCCTGCCTTCTTTATAAAGGAAGTATTCCCTTATTCCGGCCATGCCGAGGAAGGAGTGGAGTTCCTTCATGATACCCTCCGTGGGATGACCTGTGCCGGTGTGGGTAACGGCCCTTTCAACTGCGTCCCTTAAGATTCCGTAAGTTTCACCATCAATAAATTCAATATTGTAAAGCACGGCATGGTAGAACTCTCCCCTCTTTTTCTCCAAAATATTGATTCCGCATCGGGGTTGACGGATATCTCAACCCCCCTGTCGTGATGATAGAGTCCTGTCTCAGGCGGTGATTCTTTAGCCCCGGAGTACGCCCTCTCAGGCCGTTCGGAAGAGGGGAAATCATCAAATGGGAGGAGTTCAAAGGGGTACCGCTCCCTTTCCTTCCTGACGGCAAGTACGTACATCTCGGATACCGCCCTTGTGAACCCGACATAGAGGGAGTTGAGGCTGTTCACCTCGTTCCTGATAACCGCTTCCCTGTAGAGTTGCTCAAGAAGGGCGTTTTTTTTGGCCATCTCACCGTTTATCCTGAGAAGGGTCACACCTTCGGGTTCGTCCCCTATGATATAGGGTATCCCCCTGTTTACGGTATCACCGTAAAGGAGCACTATCACAACGGGAAACCCAAGCCCCTTTGCCTTGTGTATCGTCATGACGTTTACGGCATCTATCCCCTTGGGGACATCCATATTCCATAAGGTGTCATCTCCTGATTCCCTTGAGTATGCAATGAAGTCCTTGAGGCTGTTGCTGCCCCTTTCCTCAAATTCCTTGATTGCCTCAAGGGTCCTCGAAAGGGTCGCTTCCTCCTCAATAAAGTCACCGAAGAGATTGAAGGTCCTGAATGCCTCGGTTACAAGGTCATAAAGGGGGAGATGACCGGCGAGCCTGAATAGTTTTTTAAAGAGGGAATCCCATATCCCCGGGAACTCTCTCTGGAAGGCCCTGTATATATGGGGCTCCTCCCTGTTTTTAAAGATGAAATCATGTATCTGTTTTGCCGTGAGTCCATGGTGTGAGCACCTCTTCTGAAATATATCGCCAAGGATAAACTGGATAAATGAGAGATCGTCTACCGGGGAATCGATGAAATTGAGAAATGAGATTATCTCACCGGTCAGCTTTCTCTGCCTGATATCAAGGCTGCTGTGAGAGATGAAAGGGACCCCCCCCTCGTTGAGCCATGATGTTATCCGGACCACATCGTAGTTCTTGAAGGCGAGGATTGCGATATCCGGCAGGTTGTAGCCCCTCTCCCGCAGCTCACCGACAAGTTCCAGCAGCATCCCCTTTTCGGGCCTTTCAGCGTCGTTCCTGTCAATAGAGACAATCTCGGTATAACCCCTGTCGGCATCGGTGGGTTTCTGGGTATAGTCTGACAGACCGCTGTGTGCTGCAGCTTCAGCGTACCTGCTCCCGCCTGCAATATCCTTAAAAACCCTTTCGTTAAACCTCAGGATCTCTTTTTTGCTCCTGTGGTTGAAGTGAAGCTCCTCCACCGTATGGAGGGCGGAAGGGAAGGGGTTGACCCCTTCGAGCGCCCTCATAATGGTGTAGTCTGCCTCCCTGAAGCCGTAAATCGCCTGCTTGGTATCTCCCACTACGAAGAGACTCCCCCCCACGGAGAGGGAGTCCTCTATTAGGGGGAAGAGGTTCTTCCACTGGATCGGGGATGTGTCCTGGAACTCGTCGATAAGATAATGAAACACGGTCTCCCCGAGTCTGAAATAGACGTCGGGGACTATGGAGCCGTCGAGGTATTCTGAGAGACTGTGGTTCACATCCTCGATGAATACCCTGCCAAGCGCCCTTTTCTGTTCATCGAGGGTCCTCTGAAAATCCCTGTAAACCATCAGGTAGGGCTGGTAGTAGAGCGCTGAATAAAGGAGGGTGAACCTGCCGAGGAGTTCCCTGAACCTTTCCCACTCGCAGAGGACCGCTTCGTAGGCATCAGCCCTCCTGTCGGATGGCGGGACCTTCTTTAAAGGAGGAGTCCCTGTGGGGACCTTCACAAGATCCGGGAAACTCCCTTCCCTTAGCAGCGAGAGGATCCTGGGGAATGTGCACCTGCTGTTTTTTTCAAGTCCGGACTCATCGATCATGGCCCCCAGTTTTTCCGCTACGGCAGCCATCTCCTCTTTGATCTCTTCAAGGCCCGATGGGGTTTCAGGGGTTTTTAATTCCTTGCCGAGGGAGGAGACCTTGAGGTGGAGCTTCCTGATTTCAGAGAGTATGATGCCTGAGGGGTCCCATGGGTATGCCGATGTGCCCGGCCTGCTCTCCATGATCTTATATACGGCCTCGGACAGGAGAGCCTCTTTCCGTTCTCCTTCCCGGACCCCCCTCAGGAAGAGTTCAAATGCATACTCGAAGATGCTCCGGGTATTCATAACGATCTCGAAATCCTGTGTATAACCGAGATCAACGGAGGATGCCTTGAAGATGGTGGCCATAAAACTGTCGATTGTCCTGATACGGAAATCGGAGTAGTTGTCGAGGATCCGTTCTATTGCCTCCCCTGCCTTTTCCATTAATCTCGTTTCTTCAGGGGTTGTTTTTCCTCCGGCGGGCGTGATGGTGATTATTCCCTTGATCTGATCGAGTTTCTCCCTCTCGCCGAAGTATAGGGCCTTGAGCCAGTCCAGGATCCTTTCCTTCATCTCCTTTGCAGCGTTATTTGAGAAGGTGATTGCAAGGATGTTTTTCAAGTCGTTCCCGTGGATCTTCCCGGAGAGTATGAACTGCACAAATCTCCTGGTGAGGGCATGGGTCTTCCCCGACCCCGCCGAGGCACGGAGGATCATGAAATGGGGGAACCTAAGGTCAGTGTCTTTCTGGAGGATTTCAGAGGTTTTGTCCGGCATCATCTGAATTTATAATACCTTACGGGTTAAGACATTTAAAAGGATTGGGTGAACTCACCCGAGTGATCCTGCTACTGTCGTGTCAACCTTGTAATGTCGGGGTGTTTGAATTGTCATTCCCGCTGCGTCGGGAATCATACTCAAAGAACGATTCTCCGAACGCTTTCGGGGAATGACAATTGAGAGTTGACGCGACACTACCTTACTATCTGGTTGATCTGGAAGATCGGTAATAAAACCCCGAATACAATGAACCCCACTATTATACCCATAGCAAGGATCAGTATGGGTTCAAGGAGCGCAGTGCTCTGTTCCGCCCACCTGATGAAATCCTTTTTATATGACTCCGAAGCCTGAATGAGGATATCTGGGAGGTTTCCGCTTTTTTCACCTGTGGATACTATCTGTCTGAGCACAGGGGAAACACCCTGGAGTGAGGATGCAATAGTCCCTCCCCCTGAGACGGATTTTGATACATTGATGACCACACTCCTCAGCCTGCTGTTGCCTGATACATCGGCGGAGAGTTCAAGCGCCCTGAGGATGGGGAGCCCCCCCTTTAACAGGAAGCCGAGGGTCCCTGTCAAGCGTGAATAGTAGAGCGCCCTCAGGGCGGGTATCCTGAGTGTGACGGTGTGCAGATACCGGGGGTATCTCCGGTGAAGATTCCTGAGAAGCATTACAAGCCCTATGGAGATTATACCCATCAGCCACCAGTAGTTCTGAAATACGTAGCTGATCTTGATTAATATGACCGTGATGAAGGGCAGAGGTGTGTCGAACTGTTCGAAGATCCTGAGAATTTTCGGGACAACGAAGGTGAACACGAAGGACAGGACAAAAACCGACACGACAACCATAAAGGCCGGATAGAGCATTGCAGTCTGGACCTTCTTTTTTATTGCATTGTCTGTTTCAAGAAAATCAGCGAGTGTTTCAAGTACCTCATGGAGATTCCCTCCCATCTCGGAGGCAGCGACCATGCCTGCGTAATACTCAGGGAATACCCCGGGGTATTCCCCTATGGCCCTTGAGAGAGACGCGCCCTCAAGGACACGTTCGGAAAGGGCGGAGACCAGTCCCTGCCAGAAACCGCTGTATTCACTTGCAATTGACCTGAGGGCTTCCGATAGAGGGACACCTGCGGAGAGAAGGATGGCCAGTTGCCTTGTAAAGTGGGGGAGGTTCCTGCCGGGGGGGCTGAAACTGAACCGGGATGGCTTCCCGGCGCTGGTATGCCTTGTTATCTCACTTGGATAGATCCCCTCATCTCTCAGTTTCAGGACTGCCTCTCCCTCACCCTCTGCCTGGAGGCTGCCCCTTACATTTTTGCCATCCGGTTTGTATCCTCTGTAGTGATAAAGTGGCATAAAAGTACGTTTGTTAAGGATTCAGTGTTGCGTCCATTTTGTCTTTCACCGTCGGGAACTGGTTCATATCTGTATGTGGAAGGAACATTGCCGACATGAATTCGTCCATATACCCTCCCTTTGCGGAGAGTTCCAAATATGTCATCATCGAGGCAACCAATTCCGCCTCATTCCTCATTTTTTCAGAGAGAAGGCAGAGATAGTTGCCGGCTATTGACGTATTTCCCATAAAAAGATACCTCTCTTCAGGGATGTCTGGGAACATCCCTATCAGTATTGCCCTATCGATATTCAGGTAGTTTCCGAAGCCCCCGGCAACATACACCCTTTCAATCATATCGGGAGTGAACCCTACCTCTTTGAGGATCAGGGATACCCCTGCATAGACCGCCGCCTTGGCACGGATGAGGTTATCTATATCAACCTGGGTCAGCACGATATCCCTTGAGGTGTCGCTATAGATCAGATATTCAAGCTCGGTCTCGTTTGCCCTGATCCTTTCAGGGGATGCCTCCCTGTGAAGCTTCCCCCTCTGGTCGACTATCCCCGTCAAAAACATCTCAGAGACGGCATCTATCATGCCGGAGCCGCAGATGCCTACAGGCGGTGAATCCCCTATTACCTTTATCTCGGGCTCACCGGTTTCGGGCTTGATCCTGATCGACTCTATTGCGCCTGTTGTGGCACGCATCCCGTCCTTGATACCGCTTCCCTCAAAACAGGGGCCTGCTGAACACGATGCGGTCATGAGCCACTCGTTGTTTCCAATGACGATCTCTCCATTTGTCCCTATATCCATGAAGAGTGAAATTTCCGGTTTTCTGTGCATCCTTGTCGTGATTACTCCGGAGACTATGTCACCACCGACGTAACTTGCCACGCAGGGGACGGAGTAAACAGGGGCCTTCCTGTTTATCCTGATCCCGGCCTCGGATGCATGCCAGACAGGGAAGCTGTTAGCCGTGGGGATGTAGGGAGCCTCCCTTATATATTCAGGATTGAGACCCCAGAACAGATGGGTCATTGTTGTGTTTCCTGAAATTACAGCTGATTCTATATCCTTTTGAGGGATGGAATGTAACTTAAGGAGAGGCTCCAGCATGTCATTGATGTCCGACAGTACGGCCCTCCGGAGGTCTCCGAGTCCTCTTCCTTCAGTGGCATGGACGATCCTCGTTATCACATCATCCCCGAAGCGCATCTGCGAATTATAGGTTGAAGCAACGTCGACGACCCTGCCGTCGGTAAGGTCGACAAGGTATACGACAACTGTGGTGGTGCCGATATCCACGGCTATGCCGTAGCGGCTGTTGTTCTTACCGCCGGGTTCTATAAACACGGCTTCATTCATCTCTTTCTGATAACAGAGGTTGATATCCCAGTTGTTTTTTCTGAGATCGTCAGCCATTGTGGAGACAAAATCTTTTGGGAAAGACAGGGACAGCCCGGCATTGTCAATTGCCCTTTTAAGTCTTTCGAGGTCGCTGATATTATCATCTATTGTCGGATGCGGCATCTTAACGGAGGTCCTGGATATGAGGGGAGACAGTGCCGCCTTATACTGCATCAGTGTTTCAAAGAGGTCCCTCGAGCGGGATATTGCGATTTTGTCGCCAACGGTCAGTCTTGACTCAACCGGTATCTCGATGAAGAGGTCTCCTCCGGCAAATGTCTGACAGGCAAGGACTATGCTGTTGTCTATATCATCCCGGCTAAGTTTTCCGGAGCTTTTGGAGTTGTATTCCCCTCTGATTATCCTTACCCGGCACTTGGCACATGTCCCCTTTCCGCCGCAGGAGGAGGTTATGAAAATGTTGTTTTTCCTGAGAGCCTCATAGAGAGATTCATTTTCCGATATGGTTAGCTCATTGCCATCGGTTGTGGTTAGTTTCATTTGTGGTAATCCTCCATTAAACACCTGACGTTACGACAGGTGGCAGGTCGGGATAGCGCCTGTTTTTGGACAGTTAAATTAGGTTATTATAGCAATTATAGTGGAAATGTGTCATTGGCCCGTATGTTCCCGAATCAGCCGTTTGACTCGCGGGTCAAATTGAGAACGGATGGATCAATCTCTCCAACCAAAGGTCGGGTCTTTCGGCAAGGTGCATTGTAATGGCTTTTTGTCTCATTCCCGTCGGGCTTCCTGCCCGCCTCCGAGGCATGCAATCGGCTTCACCCTCCCGGTGAAGCATAACGATTGCCTGGAAACCGCTCAAAGCCGATACCCACCAGCCCTTTTCATGGATTGATAAAATCTCTACCGGTAATTCAGGGGTGTCGTTACCTTGCGGTTGCATAAAAAAATGAACAATAATGAGTAATAATGGCAAGGCGGTACTATTTAGAGTCCGTGTATAAAGTCGAAAAGTTGTCCTTTTTCTGTTATTCCGGCTTGTCCGGAATCTGTCTTTAAGAAGGATTCCCGACTCTCCCGAAAGCATTCGGGATTGCGGGAATGACAAATAACGGCAGTTAATACACAGACACTAAATAGTGTCTGTGTATTAAGTCGAACAGTTGTCGTTTTTCCGTCATTCCGGCTTGTCCGGAATCTTTTTTGTGATCCCGAACAAGTCGAAGGATTCCCGACAAGCGGGAATGACATCGAAAATAAACATACAATTTTCAGACGCCCTGCGGTCTCTGCCGCAGCTCCATATTTTTGTCATTCCCCGAACGCTTTCGGGGAATCTGTCTTTAAGAAGGATTCCCGACTCTCCCGAAAGCTTTCGGGATTGCGGGAATGACAAATAACGGCAGTTTATACAGAGACACTATTTAAGGATTTGAGGCAATTTTCAGACTGTGTTACAATTGTCATTCCTGAAATAAAATAAATTCAGAATGACGGGAATGAAAACAAATTCAGAATGACAGAGGTTGATTGTATGAAGGATCAGTGGAGATTGATTGATACGGGCCCGGGCAGTGCTGCCTTTAATATGGCCTTGGATTAGGCGATGGCCTCTGATGTCATGCGTGGTGCATCCCCTCCAACACTGAGGTTCTATACATGGGCTGTCCCTTCGGTGAGTATCGGGTGTTTTCAGAGGGTGGGGGAGATTGATCTTGAGTACTGCAGTGGTAATTCAATACCCCTTGTGAGGCGTCCGACAGGTGGAAGGGCCATACTCCACCATGTTGAGCTTACCTGCAGTTTCTCCGGAAGGAATAACATCCCCGTCTTTTCCGAGGGTCTCCTCAGGACATACGGCAGCCTGAGCCGGGCATTTTACCGGGCGTTCCGGGGGGTCGGGCTCGATGTGGAGATAAAGACGAGGAGGGAAAAAGGACGCGTGTTGACAGGCAGTCCTTTGTGTTTCCAGTCTGTATCATATGGTGAGATCTCTCTCGGGGGGAAGAAGGTGATGGGTTCTGCGCAGAAGAGGTGGAAGGAGGGGTTTCTGCAGCAGGGATCAATAAAGTTGAGGGTGAATCCCGAGGAGATGGAAAAGGTCTTCATGGATGCAGGCCGTGACAATATACTTTCTTCAATGACCGGCATACTGGATTACCTTCCGGATCTGGATCCCGCTGATCTTAAGGAACGTATAAGGGAGGCCTTCGAGGAAATCTTTGAAGTAAAACTCACTCCCCTGAGAGTGACGGATTCCGAGAGGGATCTTGCCCTTGATCTTTTGAAGAAGTACCGGTCTCAGGAGTGGATGTTCCGGAGATAACCCCGGGTGTGAAGACCTCCGTTCCGTAATAGTAAGAGAAAACGATTGAAATAAGCATAAGCCCGGCATATCCCTGAAGGGCATAAACAAGGATCTGGTAGGGGAGGCCCAGTATCAGTCCCACGAAGGGAATTGCCCTTAAGGGGAGACCGATAAGTGACAGGAGAATGCTGAATATAAAGTAAGCAAGGGAGAGCAGGACGTAGAACCAGAACGCCTGGGGCCTGTCGGAGAGGTATCTAAAGGCGTCCTTCAGCGCCTCTGTAACGGTGGTTCCCTTCATTGCAAGGGAGCCTGTCCCGTATACGGTGACCGACAGGATACCGAATAATGACAGGGCCCCGATAATTATGCCGGTGATCGAAAAGAACACCCCGATGAAGATGGAGAGTGTGAGTGAAAGACTCTTTGCATAGGATATCAGGGTGAAGGCGCCGAGGGCCGATATCCCGAACAGGAGCAGCATCCCGATTGCGATAAGACCTGTCAGTGCAGTGTATCCAATAACCGGGAAGAATAACCGCTTGCCTTCCGCAAAGAAGGCGTTCATGCTGAAACGCTCGGAGTCATCCATGATACCCCTGGAGATCATCCCTGCGGCGGCTCCATAGAGGTATAGCCCGAGGGTTGAAATACATAAAATATAGAGGATAAGCAGGCCTCCCACTAAAATCAACAAACCAAGATTCTGAGAGAGGATGGCCTGTGGTGAGTGGGAGAGGGAAACGATTGTTAAGGGATTGAACCCTATAATTAAAAGGGCGATCACAATGGGTAGTGCGACTATAAAGATGAATCCCATACAGCTTATTATGCTCACAACGAGTTGAACGAGAACGAGTTGCCAGTTCCGGTTCAGTGCCGAAAATCCCTCTTTTATTGCCTCACCGTATGTCATAACTCAAACCTTCTCGACCGCGGTCTTTTCATAGAGTTCACCCGGCAGTTGTTTGATAAAACGGGACGGTTCCGTCTCTCTACGGGTTATGATCTTCAGACGTTTCATTGAATTCAACGTGCCTCTCCCATTATAGCCTTTCAAGGGAGAGAGTGACAATATTGCTGCCCTTTTCATGGATTGATAGAATCTCTGTCGGCAATTTAGGGGTGTAGTTACCTTGCAGTTGCATGAAAATAATGAATAATAATTGCTAAGGCAGTACTATTAAAGGATTTCAGGCAATTTCCGGACCGTGCTGCAATTGTCATCCCTGAAACAAATTCAGGACAGGCTCTGAATTTGTTTCAGGGTCAGTGTATAAATAACGGTTATTTGTCATTCCCGCAATCCCGAACGCATTCGGGAGTCGGGAATCCTTTTTAAAGAACGATTCCCCGAACGCTTTCGGGAAAATGACGGAAAAACGACAACTACATGTGTTTGTCATTCCCGCAATCCCGAATGCTTTCGGGAGAGTCGGGAATCCTTCTTAAAGACAGATTCCGGACAAGCCGGAATGACAGAAAAAGGACAACTTTTCGACTTTATACACGGACTCTAAATAGAGTCTGTGTATAAACTACATGTATTTGTCATTCCCGCAAGCGAAGCAGGTCGGGAATCCTTCATATAGAACGATTCCCCGAACGCTTTCGGGAAATGACAGTAAAACGACAACTGTTCGACTTTATACACAGACTCTATTTAGAGTCGGAATTTCTTTGTTGTCATCCTGAACTTGTTTCAGGATCTATATAAACGTAACATCTCGAAAATACGAGATTCTGAAATAAATTCAGAATGACAGGTGTTCATTGCTGGCCTGTCAGCCTGTCAATCCTCAGAATGTACAGGATTTTCTGTCGTCAGATTTTGTCGGACTCCCTGAAGTTGATTTATCCCCCCGAGGTATGTTATAAATATAATGCTGTTTTAGCCATTAAATTCAACGGTCTTGTTGGCTATGACTCCTTGCTCTTCCCTTGGAAGGGCTAAATATCCGGAAGGAGGAGAGTAATGAACTACTACGAGATTACCGTCATAATTGAGCCTGCCCTGAGCGATGAAGACCTCGAAGCCGTCCTGGAAAAAATCAGGAACTTTATAACAAAGGGAGAGGGAGATGTACTTAAGGAGGACCGTTGGGGGAAAAGGACACTTGCCTATGAACTCAACAAAAAGTCACAGGGGTACTATGTGCTTTTTACCTTCAAGGCCCCACCATCACTGATAAAAACCCTTGAGGACTTCTTTAAGGTCTATGATCCTGTTTTCAAGTATATGGCCGTAAAGCTTGAAAAGAAGCAGGTTGCCGGATTAATCGACGAGTTGCAGAAATCGGAGAAGGCCGCGGCACAGTCCGGTCAGGAGGAGGAGGCAAGTGTACAATAAGATTATACTTGCAGGGAACCTGACGCGTGATCCCGAGCTTAGGTACACCGCCGGGGGGACCCCGGTAACCAATATTACGATCGCTGTTAACTCACGCGTCAAGCAGGGAGATGAGTTCAAGGACGAGACCCTTTTTATTGATGTCGTTGTATTTGGTAAACAGGCTGAAAATGTTGCCCAGTACCTGAGCAAAGGCAGGGGTGTGATAGTTGATGGGCGGCTTAGGGAGAGGCGATGGGAGTATGAGGGGCAACAGAAAAAAAAGGTGGAGGTTATTGCCGGTACGGTGAAGTTTCTTCCCAAGAGGGAGTCTTCGGATTTCGGGTCAGGCAGTGACATGACTCCACCACCGAATGAGACAACGGAGATAGAACCATTTTGAAAAACACCAGGAGAAAGGAGCATAGATCTGTGAGGAGGTTTCAGAGAAGGAAGTACTGCAAGTTTTGTTCGGAGGATGTTTCATATATCGACTATAAGGACTACAAAAGGCTCAGGAGCTACATTACGGAACGGGGCAAGATACTCCCGAGCAGGATGACCGGTACCTGTGCTAAGCATCAGAGGGAACTGACAAGGGCGATTAAGAGGGCCAGGACTATTGCCCTGATACCTTTTATGGAAAGGTAGTATGAGGATTCCCAAGTCATGGGTCCACTCTATGGCCCGGAGGATAGTGAATGATCTTCTGGAGAAGGGGTATATCGAGTTTGAGGTGGCTGATGAGAACCTGATTTCCGCAACTGAAGAGCTGCTGCTTGAGGAATTGATAATCGAAGAGCGTCTCAACGAAGAAGTCAGAGAGATACTGAAAGAGCACACCAATGAGATAGAGGGGAAGAGGTTCGATTATAAGAGACTCTTCGATCTTACCAAGAGAAAGCTCGTGCGGGAACGGAACCTCGTATTATGATGCTTTCCGATGAAAAGATAAGGCACATGAGTCATGTCCTCCTGGATGGCCTCAGCAAGAGGGGCATTGTCAAAATGAAGGTTGATGCGGCCAGGATAAGGAAGCAGATAAAGAAGTCTATTGCCGATGAACTCAGGTTGGGGGAGGAGATCGATGAAAAGGTCAGAAGGAAGTTGCAATCATATTCAAAGAAGATAATGGAAGGCACTTCGGAGTGGGAAATTCTCTACAAGAAGTTTTTCAAAGAGGAGGAAAAAAGAAGCGGTCATTTCTCGGAGTAGTCTTATTTTTATCCCCATACCTGTTTCTTTCCCTGAATATCTTTCTCGTTGAATCCAGTTATGTAACCGGCCGTCTCTGGGCCGTTGTTTCCGTATTTATCCTTTACACAATATCGAGTGTTTTAAATGTCTTCCGGAAAAGGGACCGGTGGTATCTCCTGATTCTTGGGCTCCAGGTCGTAATCGAGTTCTTCATCAGGAGAGGCGTGGTCTCACCGGATCCGGACATCCTGTACCTTCCTTCAGTCCTCATACCGGCGGTTTTTATGAACTTCAAGGGAATAATGATTCTCCTTGTTGTCCAACCCTTCTTCCATCTGAGAGAGCTTCTTCAGGGGGAGTATGCGGCTGTTTTCTTTCTGTTGGGCGCAATCTACATCTCAACGGCTGCAGTCGTTTTTTATGTGAGGGTTCTCAGGGGTAAAATGGAACATTACAGGGAATCCCTTAACAAGTTACACTCCGGTGCACTGGATATTGTGGCTGCTTCGCCAAGCTTTGGTAAGGACGAACTGCTATCGCAGTATCTTGTATATATCCAGGAGATTGAAAAGGATATCATGGATATGCTGATAATGGCGGAAAGATCTCTTGCTGCAGATTCCGTAAACCTGTTCCTTATCGAGGGTGGTGAACTTACGTTCAGGTTTTCATCAAGTCCCGGGGAGATGGTCCTTCAGGGTGAGGGGCTGATATACCAGGTCGTTACTGAGAAAGGACCTGTTTTAAAAGTCATGGAGTCCCGGGAAGAGATAAAACCCGGATATTTAGTGCCGGAAGGCTTATTGAGCATTATGGCCATGCCCGTTATGGATGGTGCGACAGTTCTCGGGGTTGTTTCAGCGGACAGTGCAAGATACCGGGCCTTTGATCAGAAGGATCTGGAACTATTTGAGTTATATGCCTCCGAGGTGTCCAAGGTCCTGAGGAGACAGAGGATCTACTCCCAGGTGGAGCGTGAATATAAAAGCCTTGATACCCTCCACAAGGAGAGCGCCCGCTTTCTCGAACTGCTGGATATTTCGGATATCGGACAGAGAATTGTTGACAGCGCGGAGAAGATTTCAGATGCCACGGCCGCTCTTATACTGAAGCGTGGCAGGAGACAGGAACTCATTATGAGTGGTGTCAACCCGAAACCGGTCAAGACACTTAAAGGATCTCTCCTTGAGATGGTTGTGACAAACCGGGAAGCCGTTTATCGTACGGACACCGCTGGAGACGAGGTCCGGCATCTGCCGTTTAAGACGAAGGATGTGAGGTCCCTGATTGCAATCCCCGTTTTTCATCAGGATAAGGTCCGGGGGGTGCTGACGGTCTTTTCTGAAGAGCCCGATGCATTCAATACATACCTCTTTGAACTCCTCAAGGTCCTGATGAACCAGGCGTCACTAAGCATATCCAATGCCCTTCTTCATGAGGAGTTAAGGCAGATAGCCTTTACAGATGGATTGACCGGCCTTTTTAATCATCGCCATTTTCAGGAGAGGTTGACCGAGGAGTTCAAGAAGGCAGAGAGGTTTCAGGACCGGCTCTCTCTGATATTGACGGATATTGACCATTTTAAGCGGGTCAATGATACCTATGGACATCCTGCAGGTGATGCAGTGCTGAAGGGATTTTCTGAAATTATCAGGAATACGGTCAGGGAGATTGATATACCGGCAAGGTACGGTGGCGAGGAGTTTGCAGTACTCGTCCTGAAAGCGGATGCCAGGGAGGCAAAAAAAATAGCCGAGAGGGTCAGGAAGAACGTGGAGTCACATGACTTTGTCGTTGATGGACAGATTCTGAATATTACGGTAAGCCTCGGTATAGCATCATACCCGGCTGATGTCGGAAGCAGGGAGAAACTCCTTGAGGAAGCAGACCATGCACTCTACAAGGCCAAGGAGTCAGGCAGAAACAGGACGGTCTGTGTTAGGGTATAAATAGTGTCTGTGTATAAACTGCTGTTTTGTATTGTTGTCATACCCGAAGTCTGTAGTCGGGTATCCAGAAGTTACTGAAAAGACTGGATTCCCGCCCAACAGACCACGGGAATGACGGCTCTATTGTTGACTTTATACACAGACTCTAAATAGAGTCTGTGTATAAAGTCGAACGGTTGTCGTTTTACTGTCATTCCCCGAAAGCGTTCGGGGAATCGTTGCTTGAGAAGGATTCCCGACTCTCCCGAAAGCATTCGGGATTGCGGGAATGACAAATAACCGTAGTTTATACACAGACACTATTCAGTGTCTGCCCTGAATTCATTAAAGCAGAGGTGTTGACGGCATGGAGTTTATACCAACAGTTACGGATGAAGATATAAAGAAGGAAAAGTCAAAGGCCCGGAGGCTCAGGGCAACACGGTGGTGGAGACAGAAGAAACAGCGGGGCAGGTGTTACTACTGCGGGAGGGAGTTTCCACCTGATGAGTTAACTATGGATCATCTGGTACCCCTGATAAGGGGTGGCAGAAGCGTGAAGTCAAATATAGTCACGTCCTGTAAGGACTGTAACAATAAGAAGAGGTATATGCTTCCCCTTGAATGGGATGAGTATCTAAACAGACAGAAGGAGGCTGATTTCAGCGGTGATCTTTGAAGAAGTAAGAGAGGGGAAGCGCCTTTGAGGAAGCGGGGGGATTGAACTGATCATCCGGGATTTCCGGGTTGAGAACAATTTCTTCAAGGCTCACCTTGAACAGGAGGTCATCCCATCCGATGGAGAAATCAACCGGCATTACATCCGGCCTTTTGAACACCTCAATCCATGAACTTATCCTGCCCCCGGAGAGAAACTCCGAGCGTTGCCACATCAGATCGGATTTTCTGAAATAATGAAGCTCCAGAGGGCGTCCGGATTGCTCATCAAGGACCTCGACGACATAGGAATCATCAACCTCCTTTAATGCCTTTCCGGATTCCATTATGAGATTGTAATCGGGGAGTATGCTTCTGAAGGGCACCGTGCCTTCATACGTGGTCCCGTCAGAGGGGGTATGTATCTGTAGAGCCCCCTTGTTGAGGAGGATTTCCATTGTTGTTATTCCGAAGATGCCGAAGAGCCTGATATCCATTCTGTCGGGTGCCTTATAGAAGAGGATGCCCCTGTAAGTGCCCATCTGTTCACCCCCCGATTTAATGGACAGTTTAATTCGTGACTTTATGGCGCTGATTCCGGAGAAATTCAGTTTATTTATTAACCCGTTGAGTGTGACAGGCGCTTTAAACGGCGGGACAGGCTGTTCTTTGATCATCTCCTTTTTGACACATGCGGAAACAAGGATGGCGATAATCAGGACAGGTATGGTTTTTTTTGCCAGATACCTGCAGCCGATGGCAATGGTGAAAAAGGCCCTGTTTTCTCTGATGAGCAGACTCATTATTATTCCGGGATTTATAAATATAACACCCTGCGGTCTTTGCCGCAGTTCCATACTTCCGTCATTCCCCTAAAGCGTTCGGGGAATCGTTCTTCGAGAAGGATTCCCGACTCCCGAATGCGTTCGGGATTCATCTGCGGGAATGACAAATTACCGTTTTCCGTCATTCCGGCTTGTCCGGAATCGTTCTTGTGAACCCGAACAAGTCGAAGGATTCCCGACAAGCGGGAATGACACGGAAAATAAACATACAATTTTCAGACGCCCTGCGGTCTCTGCCGCAGGGTAGTTCACGACAGGATTATTCTACCTCTTTCCCGTGTACCTTGCCAAATAAGGCGGGACAGTGATAAGATTATTCCCTTGCTTATTATCCTTGCGTGGAGCTTATATGCGAGGATAACATCGTATGTTACGTTCAAGGTGATATGGATGTCTTTTAATTTATCAAGGTTCAGAAAGCCGACCAGGTATATAAACAGGGAGGTCAATGTTATCAGGAAGGGCAGTCCTGGAGTGAGGGTGGCCCTTGCTTTCCCTGATGTATATGACATAGGAATGTCACACCTCGGGCTCGGTATACTGTATTCAATTATCAACTCCCTTCCCCATGCCTCGGCAGAGCGTGTATTTGCGCCCTGGCCGGACTACAGGAAGTACATGAAGGAGGCGGGGGTCCCCCTTGCATCCCTCGAGGGGGAAACCCCGCTGAAGGACTTTGATGTGCTCGGCTTTTCCTTCCAGTACGAGCTTTCCTATCCTACCGTGCTTGAAATGCTGACCCTTGGGGATATCCCCCTTTTAAGGGATGACCGTGGAGAAAGAGACCCGGTGGTTATAGCCGGTGGCCCATGTACTGTCAACCCCGTACCGATGATCCCGTATATCGATGCCTTTCTCATTGGCGACGGGGAAGAGGCGGTTGTCGAGATGCTGAGTCTGTTGCACGGCTTCAGGAGGGAAGGCGGCGGTAAAGGGGAGTTCCTGGCGGCCCTTTCGGAAATGGAGGGGTTTTACGTCCCCGGTCATTCACCTTCAGTTAAGAGGAGGTATGTGAGGGACCTTGAAAATGCCCCCTTTCCCGTGTCTCCCGTTGTGCCATACGTCCAGATAGTGCATGACAGGATAAACATTGAGATATCCCGCGGCTGTACAAGGGGATGCAGGTTCTGCCAGGCAGGTATGCTCTACAGACCACTCAGGGAGAGGTCCCCCGGAAGGATCTTTAGTCTTGTGGAGGAGTCCATAGCGAGGACGGGGTATGACGAGGTATCTTTTACCTCCCTCAGCGCCGGTGATTATTCTGAGTTAATGCCCCTTCTGAAGGCCATGAACAGGAGATTCGGTGAGAGGAATATAGCCGTCTCCCTTCCCTCCCTCAGGGTTGGCGCAGTTAACAGGGAACTCCTTAGAGAGGTCAGCGGTGTCAAGAAATCGGGATTCACCATAGCCCCCGAGGCGGCTACCGACAGGCTGAGGGCCGTGATCAACAAGGACTTTGATGAGGATGAGTATGAACGTGCCCTTAATGCACTGTTCAGTGAGGGATGGCTGAATCTGAAGCTTTACTACATGATAGGCCTGCCGACCGAGGAGGACGGGGATATAGAGGCGATACCCGGGATGGTGATGAAGGCGTTGAAGACGGCAAAGAGACACACCGGCAGGCATGTGAATATAACGGTAGGGATCTCTACCTTCGTTCCAAAGCCTCACACACCGTTTCAGTGGACAGGACAGGAGCCCATGGAACGGATCAGTGAGAAGATTAAATTCCTGAAGGGGAAGCTTTTTAGGAGGGGCTTGAACGTGAAGTTCCATGCCCCACGGTTAAGCCGTCTGGAGGCCATCCTGTCAAGGGGTGGTGAGGAGACCCAGGCGCTCCTCCGGGAGGTCCATAAAAATGGAGCCTATCTTGACGGTTGGTCAGAGCATTTCGATATAAACAAGTGGGAACGTGCCCTTGATGCAGCAGGATGCCCGGAAGAGGAGATTGCAGTAAGGGGATATGAAAGAGGGGACCCCCTCCCCTGGGATTTTGTGGATATCGGTATCAGTAAGGAGTATCTTGAGAAGGAATATACAAGGGCGATTGAGGGTCGGTGGACGGGAGACTGTAACAGGAGGAGCTGCAATGCCTGCGGCCTTGGATGCAGGAGCGGGGAGTTCCTTTCCACTTCTTCACTGAGGATCGTGCCTTCTTATAACGGGGTGTCAAGACGCTTTAAGCCCGTCAGGGTGAGGGTTGAATACAGTAAACGCCGGCATTTGAGGTACCTCTCCCATCTTGAACTCACGGGTGCAATGCTCAGGGGGTTGAGGAGGGCAGGTGTGGACCTTGCCTACTCCGGGGGATTCAGTCCTTCACCCAGGGCATCCTTCGGGCCTCCTCTGAGCGTCGGGGTTGAGGGGCTGATGGAGTATCTCGATATCGAGGTCTATCCCCCTTTTGATATTGCCTCATACAGGGATGCAATCAACGCTGTCCTGCCGGAAGGTCTTGAGATAGTTGATATGGCATTCGTATTCAGGAAGTTACCCTCATTGACGAGCTTCATCACCCTTTATGAGTATGAGATAGGGTTTCACGGTGAGCGGGGTCTCAGTCTTTCGTCTTTAATGAATAAAAAGGAAAAAATTAGTGAATTTCTTGAGAAATTTGATATAATTGAAGACAGTCGTGTTAGACTGAGACTGAAAGACCTTCCTGAGAGGAAGGTGAAGCTTAAGGAGGTCCTTGAGGGTATCTTCGGGATGCCGGCTGAAGATATGGAGATAGCAAGAACGGGGCTCTTTGGCTGGAGGAAGGGATGGATTACACCGATGGATCTGGTGCGGGTTGCTTCCCGGCCTGAGTAAACCTTAAATTGATGCCAAGTGATATTTTAATAAATGCAGCCTTTGATGAAGTAAGGGTCGGGCTTCTTGAAAACGGGCAGGTCGTCGAGTTTTATGTAGAGAGGAAAAAGGACACCTCTTTAGTTGGAAACATCTATAAGGGGAAGGTGGTAAAGGTCCTTCCCGGAATGCAGTCCGCCTTTGTGGATGTCGGCCTTGAAAAGGCTGCCTTCCTCTATGTTGCAGATATAAAGGCGGACATAGAATCCTATGCCCCCTTTCTGGAAGAGGAAGAGGTATCGGAGGAGTTACAGATCCAGATAAGGAAGGGGAGACTGGACGTCCCCATTGAAGACCTTATACAGGAGGGGCAGGAACTCCTCGTCCAGGTGGCAAAGGACCCCATCGGCACAAAGGGCGCCCGTGTGACATCCTATGTGACCATTCCCGGCAGGTACGTTGTACTCATGCCCGGGCTTGAGCATATCGGTATTTCAAGGAGGATTACCGGTGAAGAGGAACGTGCAAGACTGAAGACAATAGTAGAGGGGGTCAGGCCTAAAGGGTATGGCCTGATAGTCCGGACCGCTTCCGAGGGGGCTGATGAGGGGGAGCTAAAAGGAGACCTCGAGTTCCTTCAGCTCCTCTGGGATAACATTCAGGACAAAAAGGATAAGGTGTCGGCGCCAACCCTGCTGTACAGTGACCTCGACCTCGTCTTCCGGAGTGTAAGAGACATCATGAGCCACGACGTGGAGCGTGTTATTATTGACTCCGGTGAGGAATACCAGCGCATCAAGGATTTTGTCAATACATATTTTGAGAAACTCGCAGACAGGATCGAACTCTATGAGGGACGGGAGCCGCTCTTCGATGCCTATGGGGTGGAGCTTGATATCGCAAGGGCACTGGGCAGGAAGGTCTGGCTCAAGTCAGGGGGTTATATTGTCATAGATCAGACAGAGGCCATGACCGTTATTGACGTCAATACAGGCAAGTTCGTCGGGAAGGAGAACCTGGAGGATACAATACTGAAGACCAACCTTGAGGCGGTAAAGGAGATAGCCTATCAGATAAGGCTGAGGAACCTCGGGGGTATAATAATTATAGACTTTATCGACATGGAGATCCCCGAGAACAGGGAAAAACTCTTTAATGCCTTTAAAGAGGCATTAAAACGCGACAAGGCAAAGAACACCATTTACAATATCTCTGAACTTGGGCTCATCCAGATGACCAGGAAGCGTGTCCGTGAAAGCCTTGGCAGGACACTCTGCGATACATGTCCTTATTGTGAAGGCAAGGGGTTTGTACTCTCGCCAAGGACGGTATGTTTCGATATATTCAGGAAGATTGAGAAGATGAGTCTCACCAATGGGTCAAGGGTTATAATCACGGCTCATCCCCATGTTGCGGAGCTGCTCTCAGACGAGGAGAGTTATGCCGTGGAAGAGATTGAGAAGACCAGGGGGATAGAGATCATAATTAAAGAGGAATCACACTTACATCAGGAAAACTATAACATCTCCGTTTTATAGGGTCGGTATAAAGTTTTTCCTGTGAGGTTCCGGCAGATGTCTTTTATTTGACATCCCTGAGCTATGCATGACGACTTATAAAATTGCGCATACTATAAAATTCTCCCAAAGCCTGTCATGCTGGCTTGTCCGGCATCATTATTGGAAGAAAGATTCCCGACAAGCGGGAATGACACAACATGCGCAATAATTTATGACGCTGTGTATAAATTCAGGACTGACGGTAAACAGGCTCAGAATTGAAGGCAGCACTTCTCGGGCCGGTATCAATCAATCCCTACCGATCCTTTACACAATGAACACATGTAATTCCTGTCATTCCCCGAAAGCGTTCGGGGAATCGTTCTTTGAGTAAGGATTCCCGACGCCCGAAAGAGTTCGGGATTCACTTGCGGGAATGACAAATACATGTAGTTGTTGTTTTTTCTGTCATTTCCCGAAAGCGTTCGGGGAATCATTCTTTGAGAAGGATTCCCGGCTCCCGAATGCGTTCGGGATTGCGGGAATGACGGTTATGATACAGCCTCTCCACGGGAATGACGGAATAAAAGAGTTTATGGACAGATGATAAGTGATGAAGCTTTAATCAGGGAACTGAAGAATTGTATCCTCTGCGGAAGTTGCAAGGCGGAATGTCCTACGTATTTTCTTGATCTTTCTGAATCCCGCAGCCCGCGTGGCAGGCTCAGCATACTACACCATGTATTGAAGGGGGACCTTGAGCCCTCACAGGATACGGTTGACAGAATTTATTCGTGCCTCCTCTGCGGGGCCTGCAATGGAAGTTGCTCGGCGGGAGTTAATATCGTCCGTGCCCTTGTCCGCGGGAGGAGCCTTCTCAGGGGTGCTGACAGAAGTGGGTGGTTCCTGAGGAGGACGCTTTCCTTTGTGCTTAGAAGCCCCCGGTTGAGTCTCAGGGGATACAGTATCCTCCGTCCGCTCCTGAAGCCGTTACTTGTCAGGAGTGGTCTCATTGACAGGTCATTCGCTGTAGGTGTGCCCCTGCCCGGCAGCGGAGGTTCGGTCTTTGGGCCGGACGATCCCCTTAAAAAAAAAGGCAGGGTTGTGCTCTTCGGTGGATGTAGTGTGAGGTACCTTTTCCCGAATTTGGGAGAGGCGTTTATCAGGGTGTGTAACAGGCTTGGGTATGAAGTGGTGCTGCCAAAGGGAGAGGTCTGCTGCGGAGCACCGCTTCTTGAATCAGGCATGATTGAAATGGCTTCGGGTTTTGCACGCAAGAACAGGGCCTTGTTCGATTCCCTCAAGGCGGATGCCCTGGTCTCCCTGTGCCCCACCTGTGTGATTACACTGAAGGACAGGTACCCTGAGCTTGTCGGCGGCGGGATTGAGGTTATGGACTCTGTGAGTTTTCTCGCGGGAGTGATAGCCCCCGATGATTTTTTTAAATTGACGGCGGTTTATCATGACCCCTGCCATTCAATATACGGGTCAGGGCTTTATGAAGAACCGAGGGCCCTGTTGAAGAGGCTCGGTGTTGAGCTTAAGGAGATCAAGGTGGGCTGCTGTGGTTTTGCAGGCACTGTATCATTGAGGTTCAGGGATATGTCTCTGAGGCTTCTTGAAAGCAGGGTCAGGGAGTTTCAGGGATCGGGTGCCGAAGTAATGGTAACGTCATGTCCGGGATGTATTTATCAACTCTCAAAGGCGATTAAGGGGGACAGGGTATTTCACGTGGTCGAGGTCGTGGATGAGGCGATATCACAAGCATGAAAAAGGACTTTTTGCGGGTTTGTATGTTATAATAAAAATGGAGAAAAATTATGCCCATATATGAGTATAAATGCCTGGAGTGCGGAGAGGATTTTGAGAAGCTGATTTTCGGATCCCAGGAGGTTTCCTGCCCTAAATGCAACAGCAAGGATATCTCCAAGAAGTTCTCGGTCTTTGGGATGAGCGGGGTTGATAAGCCCTTTACGGGCTCATCCGGCTGCTCCTCCTGTGGGAGTAGTGGCAGTTCCTGCAGTAGCTGTGGTTAGAAAGAAGCAGGTTCCCTTCCCCTTCCTACAGTCTGTGTATAAAATTACGGTCATATGTCATTCCCGCAATCCCGAACGCATTCGGGAG
>Ga0114931_10002157_pt1 | contig 25065 bp, 26 predicted proteins | sample 2SBtaG_FD_89579 | JGI IMG/M metagenome (GOLD analysis project Ga0114931, IMG submission 89579) | Deep subsurface microbial communities from Kolumbo volcano to uncover new lineages of life (NeLLi) - 2SBTROV14_V59a metaG | ecosystem: Environmental > Aquatic > Marine > Volcanic | place: Kolumbo... | reverse complement strand
CGGCCCCGAGGCCGCGGTCACCGCGGGGATCGCCTTCGCGCTCGGCATCGCGGCCCTCGCCGCCACCTCCGTCGCCTACGAATAGGCCTGGGAGATCCAGACCAAGTCCCTGGCGGACGCGGATCCGTCGATCCTTCCCGCCCTGCAGGCTGCGGCGCAGGCAGGCCGCGCACCGCAGGTGCTCCTGGGCACATTGGCCGCCACCCTCGCGATCTTCGCCCCCCTACTCGCCGCCGGCGCCGCCGCCGCACTGCCCAATCGCCGTCGCACCGCCGCGCTGGCACCCCTGGTGCTCGTCCTGCTCGGCCCCGTCCTCGTCCATCGCACCGACCCGGACCGCGCCGGCCGCGGGGTCCTCGAGACCGTCGAGCGCGCGCTGTGGACCGGCGCGACGGATCTGCCCCAAGCGGACCTCCGCCACGGGCGCGCCCGCATCGCCCCGACCGCGGTGTGGACCCGGAGCGGCCTCCGCCTCGACGGCGCGCCGACCGAGGACCTGCCCGCCGACCTGGCCGCCGCGCGCGAGGCCGAGCGAACCGCGGCCTCGCGCCTGGGACGGGTCGCGCCGGGACGCCTTCAGGTCGCGATCCCCGCCGACCAGCCCTGGCGAGCGCTCGACCCGATCCGCCACGCTGCGGCGCAGTCGGGCTGGCAGGTCGCCCTGGTCAGCGACCTGCACCGCCTCGTGCCCCTGCCTGCACCGCCCCGGACCGCGGCGGCCGTGCGCCTGGAGGTGCACCCGCACACGCTCGCGATCCCGAGGCCCGACCCGAGCACCGAGGGCGCGTGGGCCGCGTCCTCGAGCGTGCCGCTCGACCCGGCCACCCCTACGGAGACGCTCGCGAAGGCCATCGCCGCCGCGCTCCCCCCGGAGACGCCACACCTCGCCCTCGTCGTGGCGCCCGACGTCCCCGTGCAGACCGCGGTCGAGGTGCTCGACGCCCTGACCGTCACCGCCGAGGGGCAACCCCGCCCGCCGCTCTCCCTGGCCGCGCCCTGAGGCTCAGCTGGCCTCTTCGAGCACGTCCTCGTCGATGTCGGCGTTGGTGTAGGTGTCCTGGACGTCGTCGAGGTCGTCGAGACGGTCGAGGAGCGCGAGCAGGGAGCGCGCGTCGCTCGCCTCCACCGGGACCTCGTTGTCGGGCAGCTGCTCGACCGAGGACTTCACCTCGACGTCGAGGTCCTCGAGGGCCTTCTGACAGGCGTCGTAGTCCTCGAAGGCGCAGGTGACGACCCACTCCTCGTCGTCCTGCTCGATGTCCTCGCCGCCCCCCTCGAGGGCGGCCATCATCACCGTCTCCTCGTCGAGGCCCTCGCTCGGGAGCCGGAACACGCCCTTGCGCGAGAACATGTAGGAGACCGAGCCGCTCTGGCCCATGTTGCCGCCGTGCTTGGCGAAGGCGTGGCGCACGTCGACGGCGGTGCGGTTGCGGTTGTCGGTGAGGCACTCGACGAGGATGCCCACGCCACCGGGGCCATAGCCCTCGTAGGTGATCTCCTCGAAGGTGTCCGCGTCGAGATCGCCGGACGCCTTGGCGATGGCCCGCTCGATCGTGTCCTTGGGCACCGACTGCGCCTTCGCCTTGTCGACCGCCAGGCGGAGACTCGCGTTCATGTCGGGATCGGGATCCCCCATGCGCGTCGCGACCATGATCTCCTTGATCAGCTTGGCGAAGAGCTTGCCGCGCTTCTGGTCCTGCGCGGACTTGCGATGCTTGATGTTCGCCCACTTGCTGTGGCCGGCCATGGTCCCTCCTGCGCCGGTAGCGCTCCGACCGCGGCAGCCTCTACCCCGCGCGAGGCCCCCGCGGCAACCGGCGGCCCCCTACAAGGCGCCCGCGCGGAGCTTCTTGGCGAGGTCGCGGAGCTGCTGGTTGTCGGAGCGTTCGGCCAGCACGTCGATCAGATCGGCGGCCTCGCTCGTCTTGCCGAGGTCCTTGGCCGCCGCGGCCAGGGCGAGCACGACCCGGTCGTCGCGCGGAAGGCGCTTCACCGCGTCCTTCAGCAGGGTGTAGGCCTCTTGGGAGCGCTTCTCCTCGGCGAGCCACTTGGCGTGGGTGAGGATCAGCCGCGCGTCGTAGGGATGCTCCTTCTCGGCGGCGGTGAGCGTGGTCATCGCCGCGTCCTTCGAGCCGGTCGCGCGGAGCGTCTTGGCGTACGCCATCGCGAGGGACGCGTCCTGCGGGCGCTCGGTGCTCGCCCGCTTCAGGAGCGGCAGCGCCTCGGTCGCGCGGCCGTTCTCGGAGAGGAGCATCCCCGCGGCGCCCATGGCCTCGATGTTGCCCGGGTCGGCCTCGAGCGCCTGCTCGAGATCGGACAGCGAGCCGTCGACGTCGCCCCCCGAGGCCCGCACCCGCGCCCGGCCCATCCACGTGAGCGGGGTCTTCGGGTACTTCGCGACGAGCTTGTCGTAGGCGGCCCGGGCCTCGGTCTTGTCGGAGTCCTCGAGCGCCCGGGCCTTCACGAGCGCCTCGTAGCCGGCGCCGTCGAGGTGCCCCGCCGCCATGGAGGTGGCGAACATCCGCGACAGGCGCGCGTCGGCACTCGTCGGGTCGATGGCGAGCGCGGCCTCGGCCTCGTGCTCGGCCCCGGCACCGTCCCCGTTCTCGAGCAGGGTCTGGGCCAGCGCCGCGTGAACCCGCGAGTCCCCCGGAACCCGTTCTTCGGCCTGCTTCAGCACGCTCTCGGCCTCGTCCGGCGCGAGCACCGCCACCGCGAGGTAGCTGTCGGCCTCGTCGGGGACGTGGATCATCCCCTTGCGGGCGGCGGCCAGCGCCGCGTCGGGATCGCCCTTGCCGAGGTAGGCCGCGCCCAGCCCCGCCCACGCCTCGCCGAGGGTCGGGTCGAGGGCCAGCGCCTTCTGGTAGGCCGTGACCGCGTCATCGAGCTTGTGCTCGGCTCGGTAGACCGCGCCCAGGCCCATGTAGGACCGCGCGTGCTTCGGGTCCTTCGCCAGCGCCTTTTCGTAGTCGGCCTCGGCCTCGTCGGCGGTCGTGACCGCTCGGCCGAGCAGGTACCAGGAGTCGGCGTCGCCCTGCTTCTGCGCGCGGGCCGAGTAGGTGTCGATGGCCACCCCGGGCATCCCGAGGCTGAGCAGGATGTCGATGTACCGCTCGTTGGCGCCGAGGTCGGACGGCGCCGCCTCGGCCTCGGCCTTCGCCTCGGGCAGCGCCTGCTCCACCCGCCCCTGCAGGAGCAGCGCCTCGGCCTTGGAGCCGGCGTGACCGACCGGTGCCAGGAGCAGGAGCCAGCAGAGCAGGAATCGCACGAGGGCCTCCGAACGAAGGCGACAACATGCCCCGTTCCGCGCCGACCCGCATCCCGAGCGTGCGCGCCCGGTCAGCCGAGCTGCGCCTCCGCGGCCCGTCCCTTCTCGTGGACCATCGCGTGGTAGAGCACCGCCTGGCTGAGCCCGAGCACGGGCCCGACGACGAACAGGCCGAGGCCGCAGGTGAACACGGTCACCAGCATGCCGACGAACCAGGTCACCAGCGCGAAGAGGAACAGGAACGCCTTGTGCCCGTTCGTGAGCCGCCAGCTCTCCTGCAGCGACTCGATGGGGCCGAGATCCTGGTCGATCAGGCCGTACACGAAGAACCCGAGGCCGAGGGCGAGGATGATGCCCGGGACGATGAGGAGCACGAAGCCGAAGACGATCCCGATCGTCAGCAGGAACGCGGCGAGGAGGGCCGCCGGCAGCCGCACGGCCTCGCCGAAGATCATCCCGATCCGCGCCGGTCGGCCGTAGGCGAGGTTCGCGAAGATCCGCGTGACGCCGAGCTCCAGGTAGATGTTCACGATCATCTGCAGCAGCGACAGCACCGTCGCCGCCAGGGAGAGCACGAGGACCACGCCCTGCTCGTCGGTGTTCTCGGCCACCGTGCGCGCGATGGCGCTCGGGACGGCGAACACCATGGTGATCGCGACGGGGATCAGGATCGCCGCGAGGACCACGACGACGTTCTCGGTGAGCAGCTCCCACGCACGGGTGACCACTGCGCCGATGTCGAAGGGGACCGGCTCGCGGGTTCCCGCCTCGGCGGGGGGCGCTCCAGCGGTGCCGCTGTCGAAGGGATTGTCGTCGAGGGCCATGACACCTCCAGGTCAGGTCGCCCCTTCTAGCCTCTCTATTCCCCCGATGTCAGCCGCGGAACGACGTGCCCCGGCGCGGCGAGACGCCTCGGGGGAACAGGGCGCTGAAAGAAAGGCGCATCGCCTCGCGGTCGACGGGGGAGGTCACCGCTCTACGCGGGCCCGCTGCCACCCGGAACCCGGAGCTCCCGAAGTCGCATCCCCCCTCCGGTCGTCCCGCACCACCCCAGGCGGGTCGCCGCCAGCCTCGGACGTGGCGGGGGGATGGGCCGGGCTCCTGCTCGCCCTGGCGCCCCGGGCCGCGCTGGCCGGGGAGAGCACGCCGGCCGAGTGTGCCGACGGCGCCGACAACGACGCGGACGGACGGATCGATCTGGACGACCCGGACTTCGGCTTCGACTCGGACGCGATCACGCCGAGCGCCCAGGCCACCCTGGACGCGGTCGCCGCGACCCTGCGCGCGCACCCCGAGATCGCCAGGGTCGAGGTCGCCGGACACGCCGACGCGGTGGGTCCCGCGGCCTACAACCAGGACCTCTCCGAGCGGCGCGCCGCCGCGGTCTGCACCTGGCTGAACGCCCGAGGCGTCGAAGCGGACCGCCTCGTCCCCGCGGAGCACGGCGAGGGCCAGCCGCCCGTCCCCAACGACACGGCCGCGCACCGCGCCCAGAACCGGCGCGTCGAGGTCCACGTGGTGCAGCAGGGGGAGTGAGTCGCTGCTAAGCTCCGCGCGATGCACCGTCTCGCCCTGCTCGGCCTGCTGCTCCCGCTGCCCGCTCTCGCGGCCCCGCTACCGACGATCGCGGTGGTGGGGCTGCACCAGGACAGCCTGACCCCGGACCAGCAGGAGCGCGCCTCCACCGAGATCGCCGAGGCGATCGACGACTCGCACTTCTACCAGGCCCGGGTGCTCGGCGATCTCGAGCCCAACCTGCACGGGCGCGAGCAGATCATCCTCGACGACGCCTTCCTCGGGCCGGGTCGCGCGCTCCTCGACGACGGGCGCTTGCTGTACAACTCGGCCCAACCCGACGAGGCGGTGCCGATCCTCACCGACGCGACGAAGGTGCTCCGGCTGGCCATGGCCACCGCGACCACCACCCGCGACCTGTGGGACGCGTGGTTCCTGCTCGGCGCCTCCTACAACACGATCGGACGCCCGAAGGAGGCGCGGCGCGCCTTCGAGCAGGCGATCGCGGTGGAGCCCCTCCGCTCGCCCGACGCCGCCCGGTACCCGCCGTCCCTCATCCAGCGCTACGAGGCGATCCGCAAGGAGCGGCTCCAGCTCGCCTCGGTGCTCACGGTCACCGCCGACGAGCGCGACACGCGGATCTGGCTCAACGGCGAGGAGCGCGGCACCGTGCCGCTCACCCTCACCAACGTCGTGCCCGGCGACAACTACGTCCACGCGCGCAGCCCCCACGGGTTCTTCGCCTACGAGGCGGTGCACGTGCCCGAGGCCGGACAGAAGCGCGTCGACCTGCGGCTGGGCGAGCCCACCCTGGGCTACCCCGCCGAAGGTCGCGTCGCGCGTTCGCGCCAGGTGACCGGGCTGTACCGCAGCCTCGGCCGCCGCCTCGGGGTCGACCTCGTGCTCCTCGGCGGCACCGTGGGCGACAACCTCGTGCTCCAGCTCTACAGCCCGCGGAGCGACGGGTTCTCGCAGCCCCTGTCCATCCCGTGCGCCGACGCCTGCGGGGACGAGGCGGTCGACGCGCTCCCGGAGCTGCTCGCCGGCGTGCGCGAAGACGGGACCTTCGAGGACGACAACCACGCGGCGCTGGCCGCCCCCCTCGACGTCGGCGCGAACCACTGGCTGGCCCGCGCGTTGATCCTCCCGCCGCGAGCCGAGGCCCCGGAGACCGCGAAGAAGATGCCCAGGTGGCTCACCTGGACCCTCACCGGGGTCGGCGCCGCCGCGGTGGTCGGCGGCACCGCCTGGGGCGTGTCCTGGGCGCTCACCGACCCCGACCAGGGGAAGGTGATCGTGCTCCCGCCCTGATCAGTCCGCGTCGGGCGTCGACCAGGAGCCCTTGTAGACCTTGTCGCCGTCCGGATCGGGCGCGGTGATCGTGTAGGTGCACTTGCGCGCGCCTCCCGGCGAGGGGCTCTGGATCGTGCGCAGGGGCATCAGCCGGTAGCCGCGGTCCTCGCCCGCGTAGCGCACGTCGTACTCGCGGCTCTGGTTGCTCGTGGAGCTGCTCGTGCCGTTCCCCGTCTTGCGCGTGGTCTCGCAGGAGGTCGCGACCTCGACCTTCCACTGGTGGGCCGCGCCGGTCTTGGGCACCCGCAGCTCCGCCTTGAGGATGTAGTCGCCCGGCGGCAGCTCCCCGACGTCGGTGCCGAGGTACTGGTCGCAGTCGCGCTTGCCCTTGCAGATCCCGATCCCCTGGTCGTCGAAGGGGCGCACACCGCCGCGGATGTCCTCGAGGATCGGCGAGATCAGATCGGACTCGAACGTCGTGAGCCCCGCGGGCGTGGCGGCAGGGGCCGGCTCGGCCGCCTCCCTATCCTCGGTCGGCTCCGTCGCCTCCTCCGACGTCGCGCTCCCTTGCTGCTCGCAGTAGGGCGCACACTCCTCCGGACCACACTCCTGCTTGCCGCTCGAGCACGCGGTGAAGGCGGCGAGGGCAAGGGCCATCGGGATCAATCGCATGAGACCTCCATCGAACGCCGCTCAGGTTAGCAGAGCCGGGCCGCGTCACGTCATCCCGAGGACCCGCACGCCCATGTCCCTCGCCCACGCCTCGCTTCCCGACGGTACGGCCTGGTCGCCCGCCGGCGATCCCCCCCTCCGCACCGCCGCGCTGGCGCCCCTGGCCTTCGTCGAGTTCGACGTGCCCTGCGACGACCCGTGGGTGCGCCAGGCGGGCACCCCGGCCCACGCCTACCTGGACGCCGCCCGCGCCGCCTGGGACGAGTACCCCGAGTGGATGGACTTTCTGAACCCGGAGTCCCCGGCGAACGCCGTGAAGCGGGCCTCGCGAGACCTGTACCTGCACTGGTGGGCGCCCTGGCTCGAGGGCGTCGAGCGGGCGCTGGACGTCGGGTGCGGCGTCGGCCGGTTCGTGCTCCCACTCCTCGACCGCGGCGCCACCGTGTGGGGGGTCGACGCCGACCTCGAGTCGCTCCGTCGCTGCGTGTGGCGCGCGCCGGGACGTCCCGGACGCCTCGACGTCTCCTGGTCCTCGGTGCACCGCCTGCCCGAGGTGCGCGATCTCGACGCGATCATCGCGTGCGAGGTGCTCTGCTACGTGCCGGACGTCGCACCCGTCCTCGCCGATCTGGCCGCGCGCCTGCGCCCCGGCGGCGCCCTGCTGATCGCGTGGGAGGCCCGGTGGGGCTGGGCGGTCTCCCCCGACGCCTCCCCGGCCGAGCTGCCCCACCTCCTCGGGGAGACCGACGTGGTCGACCTCCCCGGCGACCGCTGGCTGCGCACCCTGGACGAGGCGGGTCTACGCGCGCTCCTCGAGAACGCCGGCCTGCGCGTCGAGCAGGTCGTCCCCACCCACTACGTCCCGGATGGCCCCTTCGAGAGCAGCGCCCCGGAGGACCTGTACCTCGAGGAGCTGCTCGAGCTGGAGGCCGCCCTGCGCGCCCACCCGGTGTGGGGGCCCCTCAACCGCATATGGACCGCCGTCGCCGTGCGCCCCTGAGCCCATGACGCGCCTGATGCCACTGCTGATCTGTGCGGGCTGTGCGGCCGCCGACCCAGCCGCCGGGCGGACCGCCCTGCTGCACGACTGTCTGGTCGCGGACAACGCGGTGTGGCTGAGCCGCGGCGGCTCGTGACCGCCTCGCTCGGCCTGACCACCGGCGAGGGGCTCGCCCTGCGCGAGCGCAACGACGGCAAGGACCTCACCGGCTACCTCGCCCTCCGCCGAGGAGCGCGCCGAGCAGCGCGTGGTGCAGGGCGTGACTGCCTCGCTCCACCACGACCCGCCCGCGCAGCGGGGCGCCGAGGAGCGCGAGGTCGCCGACGAGATCGAGCAGCTTGTGCCGCACGGGCTCGTCGGGGACGAGTAGCGGTCCGTGCGGCCCGGCGGGCCCCCACACCACGGTGTTCTCGGCCGTCGCCCCGGCGCCTCGACCCGCCGCCCGCAGGCGCTCCACGTCGCGGGCGAGGACGAAGGTACGGGCGAAGGCGACCTCCTGGCGGAAGCGATCGCCTTCGAGGACGACCTCGGCGTGTCCCCGTGGCCCCTCTGGCCCGAAGTCCACGTCGACCGCGACCTCGCACCGGGCCGCCGGGGTGATCCGCGCGCGGCCCCCGTGCGCCACGACCTCCACGGGCGCCGTGACCCCGAGCACCGGCCCCGGCGGACCCTGCACGATCCCGACCTCGGCCAGCGCGTCGGCGAAGGGCCGCGCCGAGCCGTCGAGGATCGGGATCTCCGGCCCGCGAACCTCCACGGTCGCATCGGTCACCCCCGCGCCGTGGAGCGCCGCGAGCAGGTGCTCCACCGTGCCGATCCGCAGGCCGTCCCGCGCGAGCACGGTGGCCCCGGCCCCGCCCACCACCTGCTGGAGCCGGGCCGGCACCTCGATCTCCGGACGCTCCGGGTCGCGGAGCACGACCCCCGTCCCGAAGGGCGCCGGCTGCACGCGCACCGCGCAGGGCGCCCCGGTGTGCACCCCGATCCCGCGCAGATCGACGGCGTCCCCGAGGGTCCGCCGCGGTGCCCGGTCGATCTCGACGAGGACAGCGTCCATGGCTGGCCTGTACCTGGGCAGGAGGCCGCCGGCCCGAATAGGAACCCGTGACCGAGAGGGAGGAAGCGGTGAAGCGGCTCGTCCTGGCGCTGGTCCTGGTCTCCTGTGGCGGGGGCGCCACGCCCGCCCCGACGCCGAACACCCCTTCCGCGTGCACCGGCGATCCGCAGGATTGCTACGCCGCGGCCAAGCGCCTGTTCGACGCGGGCGGGGACGCGAAGCACGCCGCCTCGCTCATGGAGGGGGCCTGCCGCGCCGGGGCCGGCGCGGCGTGCCGCGACCTCGGGCTGCGCATCGAGCACGGCCGCGGCCTGTTCGAGGACCCGAAGAAGGCCTACGAGCTGTTCCTCCTCGGCGACAAGGCCGGCGACCCGACCAGCTCCGCGAGCGCCGGGGTGCTGATCGTCACCGGCAAGGTCGACCGTCCCCACGATCCGGAGGAGGCCGGGCGCCTGCTCGGCAAGGGCTGTGACGCCAAGCTCGCCTGGGCCTGCTTTCGTCTCGGCACCGCCTGGGCCGGCGGCAGCCTCGGCCACCCCGATCCCGCCGCTGCGCTCACCGCCTTCACCGAGGCGTGCGACCTGAAGGACGGCATCGCCTGCCTCGTCGCCTCGCAGATGACCGCCGCGGGCAAGGGCACCGCCGCCGACCCGGAGCGCGCCGCCGCCCTCGCGAAGCACGCCTGCGATCTCGGCGTCGCCCGCGCCTGCCCGAAGCCCCCCGCGAAGTGACTCGCGGAAGGCCATTCTTGCAATTGGTGCACAAGTTGTAATATTCGTCTTTACAACAATGGCACTCGATCCTCAGCACGAGCATCTCATCTGGCGCGGTCTCCGCGCGGCGAATCCCTGGTGGAGCACCGGGAGCGTGCCGCCCGCCCGGAGTCGTCCCTTCCGGCGTCACGCCTTCGCGACCGTCTACGAGCTGCTCCGAAACGCAGAGCGTGGCCGGGGGCTCGTCGTCCTGGGGCCACGGCGCGTGGGCAAGACCGTACTGCTGCACCAGGTCGTGGAGCAACTCCTCGCAGACGGTGTCCACCCCGACCAGATCCTGCTGGTCAGCATGGACGACGTCGCCCTCCGAGACGCCGATCTCGGGACGCTGCTCGAGCTGGTGGATCGTCGTCGTCCCCTCGAAGACGACACCACCCGCTACCTCCTCCTGGACGAGGTGCAGCACGCGGCCCAGTGGTCCGGTTGGCTCAAGCGGATCGCCGACCGGCGCGATCCCTACGTGTTCCTCGCGACAGGGAGCAGCGCCACCGCGCTGCGTCGCGGAGGGCAGGACTCAGGGCTCGGACGCTGGCACGAGCTCGTGCTGTACCCCTGGTCCTTTCGGGAGCATGTCGAGCTGCGCGGGACCCGCTGCTGGACCTTCGACTTCTGGGACACCGTGCATCAGTGGCTCGACGACGGGGAGGACCCGACGAAGGTGTTCGAGCGGGCCTACCGGGAGCGGGGCGAGCCTCCCGAGAGCGAGGCCGCGGCGCTCGAGAACGCCCTCGTCGACTACCTGGTTCGTGGCGGGTTTCCCGAGGTGGCCGACAAGACGGACCTCCGGGAGGCCCACCGGCACCTCCGCCACGACATCCTCGATCGAGCCCTCGGGCTCGACCTGCTCGACGTCACCGGCGCCGACAGCCGTGCCCTGGAGCGCATGTTCCTCCGGATCTGCCGGCACCCCGGCGGGCTGTGGAACACCTCCGAAGTCGCCAAGGACCTGCAGATCAGCCGCCCGACCGTCCAGCGCTACCTGGCGTTGCTGGAGCAGGCGTTCCTGGTGTTCCCCTTCCCGAACCTCGCGAGCCCCGTGCGTGGCCAGCCCAAGGTGTACCTCGTCGCGCCCTCCCTGCGTGCCGCCTTGTATGGCCTCGACGAAGACGCGGTGCGCCGCCCCGAGGAGTGGGGCCCCCTCGTCGAGAACCTGGTGTGCAGCACCCTCGTCGGAACCCGGTTCGATGCGGTCCAGCTCGGCTTCTGGCGCCGGCAGCGCCGAGAGGTCGACGCCATCGCGATCGAGCCTCGCTGGGCCGAATACATCGAGGTGAAGCGGAGCGGTCGGGCGGCCCTCGGCCTGCTGCGGCGTGCGGCGGACCACCTGAAGACGCCGGGCTGGGCGTGGATCCTGCAGCGCGCGATCCCGGATCGCACGGAGGTGACCCGAGCCGATCCACCGCTGCAGGGCGTGCTCACCGTCTCGGTCGCCGAGTGGCTGTACCGCCAACGGGCCTGGCACGGCGGCACGCTACGCGTCCTCGACGCCTGATGGCTCGGTCGGGTCGTCTGCCGATGCCGATCCCGATCCGCCGAGGCGGTTAACCCTGGGTACTCGCCAACCCAGGAGCACTGCCATGTCCGTAGCCGTTCTTGGAGCCCTCCTGTACGGGAGCGCCCTCGCCGCCACCCCTGCGGATGCCGACCCGTACAAGTGGCTCGAAGACGTCCACGGGGACAAGGCGATGACCTGGGTGAAGGCCCAGGACGCCGCGACCGAGGATGCCCTGGAGAACCACCGCTACACCAAGCTGCACGACAAGCTGCTGGAGATCTACGACTCCGACGACCGGATCCCCTACGTCCACAAGCGCGGTGACTATTACTACAACTTCTGGCAGGACGCCGACCACGTCCGCGGGATCTGGCGCCGCACGACGCTGGACGAGTACCGCAAGGACGACCCGGCGTGGGAGACGGTCATCGATCTGGACGCGCTGGACGCCAAGGAGGGCGTCGACTGGGTCTGGCACGGAGACCTGCCTCGAGCCCGACTACCGGCACTGCATGGTCGCCCTGTCCAAGGGCGGCAAGGACGCCGACACCGAGCGGGAGCTCGACCTCGTCGACAAGCAGTTCGTGAAGGACGGATTCACCGTCCCCGAGGCCAAGAACGAGGTCGGATGGATCGACCAGGACCGGCTGTGGGTGATGACCGACACCGGCCCCGACTCGCTCACCACCTCGGGCTACCCGCGGCAGGTCCGCGCGTGGTCCCGCGGCACGAAGCTCGCCGACGCGCCGGTGCTCTTCGCCGTCGGCAAGGACCACGTGGCCGTCGACGCGTGGACCGACCACGACGAGGGCTACGTCCGCCACTTCGTGACCGACGACATCACCTTCTTCGACACCCGCACCTACGTGGTGCGTGACGGGCTGTTCACCCACATCGACGTGCCCGACGACGCCGAGGTGCAGGTGTACCGCAAGTGGCTGTTCATCCGCCTGCGCAGCGACTGGACCGCGGGCGGGGTCACCTGGAAGGCAGGCTCGCTGCTCTCGGCGCCCTTCGACGCCTACATGGACGGCAAGCGCAACGGCCTGCAGCCGATCTTCACGCCGACCGCCACCGCCTCGCTCCAGGACTACACGGTCACCCCGAACGCCGTGGTGCTCGACCTGCTCGCCAACGTCCGCGGGGAGGTCGCCGTCGCGCACCACACCGAGGACAAGGGCTGGGGGGGCGGCGCCCTCGCGGGCGTCCCGAAGTTCAGCACCGTCCGGGTCTCGGCGGTCGACCCCCACCACAGCGACGACCTGTGGGTGATCACCACCAACTTCCTCACCCCGACCACCCTGTCGCTGGCCTCCGCGGCGCCCGACGCGAAGTCGATGGAGAAGCTCAAGGAGCTTCCCGCCCAGTTCGACGCCAAGGACCTCGAGATCACCCAGCACGTGGTGACCTCGAAGGACGGCACGAAGATCCCCTACTTCGAGGTGGCCCCCGCGGGCATGGAGCGCGACGACGCCCGGCCCACCCTGGTGTACGGCTACGGCGGCTTCGAGGTCTCGATGACCCCCTGGTACGATCCGGCCGCCGGCATCGCGTGGCTCGCCAGGGGCGGCGTCTTCGTGCTCGCCAACATCCGCGGCGGCGGCGAGTTCGGCCCCGCCTGGCACCAGGCGGCGCTCAAGCAGAACCGCCACCTCGCCTACGAGGACTTTGCCGCCGTGGCGAAGGACCTCGTCGGTCGCCGGGTGACCTCCCCCGAGCACCTCGGCGCGATGGGCGGGAGCAACGGCGGACTGCTCGTCGGCAACATGCTCGTGCAGTACCCCGAGCTCTTCGGCGCCATCGTGTGCCAGGTGCCGCTGCTCGACATGAGGCGCTACACGCACCTCGGCGCGGGCGCCTCCTGGATCAGCGAGTACGGCGACCCGGACGACCCGGCCCAGTGGAAGTACATCCAGACCTTCTCGCCCTACCAGCTCGAGAGCAAGGACGGGAAGTACCCGCCGGTGCTGTTCCTCACCTCGACGGCGGACGACCGGGTACACCCGGCGCACGCGCGGAAGACGGCGGCCAAGATGCTCGACCAGGGCAAGGACGCACGCTTCTGGGAGGACACCGAGGGCGGCCACTCTGCGGGCGCGACCCACGCGCAGAAGGCCACGTTCATGGCCCTGTCCTACACCTTCCTGTGGAACCACCTGCACTGAACGTGCTTGCAGGGGTATGCTGCCCTTCCCACCCCCGCCGCCCTCCCCGTGACCCCGCTCCGCCCCATGCGCGTCCTCGGCATCGACCCTGGCTCCACCGTCACCGGCATCGGCGTCGTCGAGCGCAAGCGCGGGCGGCTGCACTACGTGGACTCGGGCTTCGTGCGTACCCACGCCGACATGCCGATGACCGAGCGCCTGGTGGCGATCCACGCCGGGCTGGTGGCCGCGATCGAGGCCCACGCCCCGGACGCGGTCGCCATCGAGGCGATCTTCCACCACAAGAACGCCCAGAGCGCGCTGCGCCTCGGCCAGGCGCGGGGAGTGGCGCTGCTCGCGGCGGCGCAGTGCGGCTACGAGCCCTTCGAGTACAACCCGATGGTGGTCAAGCAGACGGTGGGTGCGCACGGGCGCGCGGACAAGCGCGGGGTGGCGAAGATGGTGCAGATGCTGCTCGGCGCCGAGGCGAGCGGCCCCTACGACGTGACGGACGCGCTGGCGATCGCGATCACCCACTGCAGCCACGCGCGCTCCGTCGCGCTGGGGGTGGTCCGGTGATCGCCCTGCTCCGGGGGACGCCGGTGTACCGCGAGGTCAGCCGCTGCGTGCTCGACGTCCAGGGCGTCGGCTACGAGGTCTACGCGACGAACCGGGCGATGGACACCTGGTTCCGCGACCCGGAGCCGCCGGTCGAGATCCACGTGGTCACCCACGTCCGCGAGGACGCGATCACCCTGTACGGCTTCGACGCGCCCGCCGAGCGCCAGGTGTTCACCGCGCTCATGGGCGTGAGCGGCGTCGGCCCCAAGGTGGCGCTGGCCACCCTGGACGCCTTCACCCCCGGCGAGCTCGCGCGCGCCGTCGAGACGAGCGACATCGCGACGCTCTCCCGCATCCAGGGCGTCGGCAAGAAGACGGCCCAGCGGCTCGCCCTGGAGCTGAAGGGCAAGATCGCGGTGCCCGTCTCGGTGCGGCCCGCCGCCGCGCGCCCGCGCCCCGCCGCCTCCGCCGACGCGCTGCCCCTCGCGCTGGAGCGCCTCGGCTACACGAAGGCCGAGATCGCCCGCGCCGTCGACGGGCTGGCCGCCGAGGGCATCGACCCCGAGACCCCGGTCTCCGAGCGCCTGCGCGCCGCCCTCCGCCTGCTGTACGCGAGCTGACGATGTCCCGCTTCCTCGAGCCCACCGACAGCGAGCGCGCCGACCCGGCCCTGCGCCCGCGCAACCTGGGCGAGTTCGTCGGACAGGCGCGGATCGTCGACAACCTGCGGATCTACATCCGGGCGGCGCTGGAGCGCGGCGAGCCCCTGGACCACACCCTGCTCGCCGGCCCGCCCGGCCTGGGCAAGACCTCGCTCGCCTACGTCCTCTCCGAGGAGCTCGGCGTGGAGCTGCGCACCGCCTCGGGCCCGTCCATCGAGCGCGGCGGCGACCTCGCGGCGATCCTCACCAACCTCTCCGAGCACGACGTCCTGTTCATCGACGAGATCCACCGCCTGCACCGCGCGGTCGAGGAGGTGCTGTACCCGGCGATGGAGGACTACGAGATCGACGTGGTGATCGGCTCGGGGCCCGGCGCACAGTCGGTGAAGCTGCCCCTGCAGCAGTTCACCCTGGTCGGGGCGACCACCCGCAGCGGCCTGCTCACCGCGCCCCTGCGTGCCCGCTTCGGGATCCACTGCACCTTCGACTTCTACAGCGCCGAGGAGCTGCAGCGGATCCTCGTGCGCTCGGCCGAGCGCCTCGGGGTGGTGCTGACCGCCGAGGGCCGCCGGGAGCTGGCGCGGCGCGCGCGGGGCACCCCACGCATCGCGAACCGGCTCCTGCGACGAGTCCGCGACTTTGCACAGGTCGAGGGCGACGGCACCATCGACGCGGCGATCACCCGCACGGCCCTGCAGCGCCTCGACGTGGACGAGCGGGGCCTCGACAAGATGGACCGGCGGATCCTGCACACGATCGCGGTGAAGTTCTCGGGCGGCCCCGTCGGGCTCGACACCCTCGCGGCCGCGATCGGCGAGTCGGCCGACACCATCGAGGAGACCTACGAGCCCTACCTGATCCAGCAGGGCTTCCTGCAGCGGACCCCACGCGGCCGGGTGGTTACCCCCCGGGGTCAGGAGCATCTCGGGATCCCGCCCGAGGCCCAGGGGAGGCTCTTGTGACCGCTCGTACCGCCACGCTCGCCCTGCTGCTCGCGTCCTGTGGGGGGCCGTTCCCGCACGCGACCATCGATGTCGGCGGCAAGACCGTGAAGGTCGAGGTCGCCGCCACTCCGGAGCTCCGCGCCCGCGGCCTGATGAACCGCGACGGCCTGTCGACCGGCCACGGGATGATCTTCATCTACCCCGACGAGGCGCCCCGCTCCTTCTGGATGAAGAACGTCCCCTTCCCGCTCGACATCGGCTTCGCCGACGCCACGGGCCGCCTGGTGCACGTCACCGAGATGAAGCCCTTCGACACCTCGAGCACTCCGAGTCTGTACCCGGCGAAGTACGCCCTCGAGATGAACAAGGGCTGGTTCCAGAAGAACCAGGTGAAGAAGGGCGCGCAGATCACCGGGATCCCCGAGGTCGCTCCGAAGTAAGGGGCCGTTGCAAACGGCGCCGGCTTGACCGATGCTGAGAGCCTCCCGAGGCCCTCATGCCCCAGACCGAGACGATGACCTGTCCCACCTGCGGCGCCACGTTCTCCTACGAGGACATGGCCCCCCGGGACCCGGACGAGGACCAGAACACCCAGGTCGACTGGCTCGTCTCCGGCCGATGCCCGAAGTGCCGGAACACCGTCAGCCTGTCCTTCGAAGAGCTGCAGCGGATCGCGGCGAACCTCGACGCCGACGACTAGCGCCGCCGCCAGGGGTCAGGAGGCGCCCGGAGGTTCCTCCGCCGTGCCCCAGTCCACGATGGGCCAGCCGCGCTCCACCGCGATTCGCTGCAGCCGTCGGTCGGGGTTGACGCACACGGGCTCGGCGACGCGCTCGAGCAGCGTCAGATCGGTCATCGAGTCCGTGTAGAACACCGCCCGCTCCAGGTCGTGCCCCCCACGCTCCGCCCACTCCTCCACCCGCTTCGCCTTGTTCGCGCCCCACGCCGGCTCGGACACCTCGCCGGTGAACACGCCGTCGACCACCTCGAACACCGTCGAGACGAAGTCGTCCAGCCCATAGGCCTCCATGGCCGCCCGCGCCTCGTAGGGCGACGAGGTCGTCGCGAGGACCAGCCGGTCCCCGGCCTCCCGGTGCCGCTCCAGGGCCTCCGAGGCTCCGGGCCGCAGGTGGTGGCGCACCTGCTCGTCGAACCACGCCTGGGTGCGCTCGACGATCCGCGTCTCGGGCTCGCCCCTCAAGGTGCGCACCGCCTCACGGTAGGCGGCGTCCATGCCCTCGCCGATGCCCAGCGAGTACTTCATCAGCCACCAGCCGGCCCACATCGCGTCGCGGACCCCGATGTTGCCCTCGCTCCACTCGTGCCGCAGCCACAGCGTGCCCGAGTTGATGTCGAGCAGGGTGCGATCGAGGTCGAACAGGGCGATGCGTCCGTTCATCGGCCGCCCAGCGGATCGTCGTCGGCGTCCAGCCCCTTCACCTGCTGGATCCGCGGTGGGCTGGCCGGGCGCGACGGCTTGCGCTTGCCATACAGGCGATCGAAGAGCGCTCCGAGGCCGTTCAGGCGGTGGTCGACCAGGGTCCACCGGCGGCCGAACTCGGTGACGATCTGCACCGAGGCGCCCAGGGTGGGCACGCGGGTGTAGGCAACGATGTCGTCCCAGGGCAGGAAGGCGTTGCCCTCGAGGAACCGGCCGACGAGCCCCTTGGTGGTGAAGCCGAGCACCTCGACGTTGTCGAGGCCGATCCGGTGCACGACCTCGGCGTCCCGCGGCACGAGCGCCCGCAGGTCGCTTCGCATCACCCCGGTGCCGTGCTGCACCGCGCGCCAGGACAGGGAGCCCACGGCCTCGGCGAGGCGCTTGGCCGGCACGGTGCCGCCGGCGAGCCCGCGAACCTCGTCGATCACCCGCGCGATCGCCTCTTCGGGAAGCTCGAAGGCCTGCACGAGCCGCTCGAGCAGCCGGGCCTCGGGCTCGGCGATCACGCCGTCCTTGCACGCCATCCGCGCCGCGAAGCGCAGGCAGGCCCACCGCTCCTCGGTCTCCGGCAGGCTCTCGGCCACGATCTCGAGGTCGAGATCCATCGTGCCGGCCTCGGACGCCCACGCTCGCAACGCCTCGCGATCGCGCCCGGGGAGCACCTTCTGCAGGAAGTCGAGCTCGCGGTCGTCGACGGTGCCGTCGGCGAAGGCCACGTGGGCCAGCAGCGCGATCAGCGCGTCGTCTGCCGGGTCGCCGACGGTCAGGCCCTGCCGCGACGGGTCGTCCACGAGGGCGAGAAGATCGCTTGCGCGCGCCATGTCCGGTCCTCCATCCAGTCGATGTAGCACGCCGCTTGCCCCTCGGCGCGAGCCCCGGATCGCCGGCTCCCGCGAGAGACAGGCACAGCAGACTTCCGCGCCCGCCCGTGGCGAGTCCGCCCCGTTCCGCCCCGGGACCCGCCCTGCGTGGGCGTTCGAACAGTCTTGGTCCTTCCGCCGATATTCGTGGTCCGATGTCGGCGACGCCTTGCCGCGGCTATCCTTCGGGAAGCGAGGGTTCCGATGTCCAGGCGTTCGGGAAGCGGCGCGACCGGCGCAGCACGGGTGTGCTTCCGGTCCCGGAACCGGCGACGCGACGGCGCCGACGGGAGGATCGGGCTCGCGATCGGCACGCTGCTGGCGCTCGGCGGAACCGCGCGAGCCGGCGTGACCTCCTTGCCGAGCGCGAACACCTTCGGCGCCGTGCTCTACGAGGACCAGTGGCCGTGCGCGGGCGACGACGACTTCAACGACGTCGTCCTCCGGTACAACACGCGCGCCTTCGGCCCGGCGAACGGCAGCACCACGCACCTGTCGATCACCGTCGATGTCGAGGCCCTCGGCGCGCGCAAGTGCTCCGGCGCGGCGCTGCGGCTCCCCGTGCCCCCGAGCGACGTGGCCTCGGCGACCCTGCGCCCGGGCACCCCGGGCAGCGTGACCGGGGCGCCCTTCGGCGCGGCGGTGCCGCTGTCGGGGAGCGACCTGACCGACGCCGGCGGCGACACCGTCGTATGGATCGCCGACAACCTGCGCAGCAGCCTGTGCGGCGGATCGACGGGGTTCGTGAACACCGTCTCGGGAACCCCGGTGAACCCCTGCACCCCGGTGGTGCTCGACGTCGACCTGACCAACCCCGTGACCCTGCCGAGCGGGCCCCCATGGGACCTGTTCATCTACCGGTGCGCCGACCGCACCCACCAGATCCACCTGTCGCAGTACGACGGACTGCCCCAGGGCTCGGCCCATGCCGCCGATCTCAGCCTGTTCGGCACCTGTGACGACGCCTCGGACGGCCCAACGGGCTCCACCTGGTACGTCCAGAGCCGTCCGATCCCGGGGCTGCCCTTCGCCCTGGACATCGGCGAGTCCATCGGCGGAGACGGGCTCACCGGCTACCCGCTGGAGCAGCGACGCATCGACCAGGCCCTGCCGGACATCGTCCCGTTCGCCGCGGGCAACGGCCACACCGACTACTACAAGACGAACACGGTGACGGCCGCCCTGTTCACCGACCCGGGCCCCACCCTGTCGCTGGCCCCCGAGAGCGCCTTCGACGACGACCAAGACGGGTACTGCGTCGGCTTCGACACCGACGCGGATCCGGGTACTCCCGACGCGTGCCTGTTCGGCACGAGCACCGGCGACTGCGACGACCTCGACGGCACCGTGTATCCGAACGCGCCGGAGCTGTGCGACGGCATCGACAACAACTGCAACCGCTACATCGACGAGGGCATCCTGGGCACCTCCGGCTGCCCCGCGCCGACCTGCGCGGACGTCATCGACGTCAACGGCGTCCCGCAGGACGGGATCTTCGACGTCCAGGCCCCCGACGGGAGCGGTCCGGCCACGCTGCGGTGCCTCAACTCCTACGCCGGGGGCAACTGGTACGGCTGCGCCCACGTGGACTACACCGCGAGCAGCAGCACGGTCAGCTACGACGGCTACGGCAACGCGATCAGCTCCGACAGCGGTGGCTCCTACCTCGGCGCGGGCGGCACGGCGGCGATCAAGAACGCCTGTCTAGGGTGGTTCGGGGAGTCGGCGCTCGGCCTCACCTCGTCCATCGCCGGCAGCGGCAACGCCACCCACTACGCCTACTTCTTCTCCCTGCCCTCCGACCTGTCGCCGTCGACCTCCTACTACCTGCGCAACCCCGGCCAGGGGATGACGTGCGTCTCGGGCACCGCAGTCGACGCGCCGCCCCTGTACGTGCACAACTCGACCTACGAGCTGTTCCTGCTCGGTGACGGGACGACGAACGACAACTGCCTGAAGAACGGCGCGAACAGCGGCACCAGCCAGGGCCTGTGGCTGGTGACCCAGGGCTACGACGACGAGATGTGGCTCGAGCTGTCCGACGGCACCTTCGACCGGCTGGGGAGCTGGGTCGGCGGAGGTGGGGTGCGACAGGACGGCACCCTGGACCTCTGGGTCAGGTGAGCAGCCGCCCCGGCACCTCCGCGTGGGAGACGGCCGGGTCCAGACGCCAGCCCGCGGCGGTGGTCTGCACCAGGGGCCGGAACCCGTTCACGCCGCGCGGCGTCGAGCAGGCACCCGAGCAGACGCTCGAGCAGGCGCTGGCCCGACAGGGCGACCCACGCGCCACCCGGTAGGCGTGGGCCTCGGCGTCGACCCGCAGCGCGCGGCACTCGGGGTCGAGGGCCTCGGACCAGGCGGTCACCCGGTCTTCGCGCGGGAGGGCGCCGAGGAGTCGGCGGGTGGCCGCACGCACTGGCATGCTGCGCCCCGCGGGCGCCCGACCCGCGGAGCCCGGAGCGAGCACCCGTCGCAGGTGCTCGACGGCCCGGCGCCGCGCCACGGCCTCCGGTTCCCCGAACTGCCCGCTGCCCAAGACGGCCACCAGCACCCGCTCCGTGCGCGATCCGCCCCCGCAGGCTTTCCATGGTGCCCAGGTTGAACCAGGCCGAGGCAACCACCCCCGTCGAGGATCGCGCACCACGCGAGATGACGACCCTGCGCAGCCCGTCGCGCGGCGGCGTCCAGGGCCCCGGCCGCGCGCTCGTCGACCGCAGCGTAGGGCGCCTCCGCGCCGAGCCCCTCCAGCTCCAGGATCTGCCCCAGGGCCACCCGAAGCCGCTGGCGCGAGGTGACCAGCACCGACAGGTCGGGCGCACGGGCCCGACAGTCGGCCACCGCGCGGGCCACGAAGGCCACCGCCGCGTCCACGTCGTCCAGCACGAGCAACCCGTGACCCCGGGAGGCCAGGGCGTCCCCGATCCGTGCGACGCCCTCGTCCGAGTCCTCGGCACCTTCGAGAGACAGGGCGAGGACCCGACCGACCCGGTCGAGGACGCCTTCTGGGGTGGCGCTCCGCGCCAGAGGCTCGACCTCCCGGCCGAAGAAGGTCGAGGGACCGTCGAGGATCGACGGCATCGAGGTCACCGGGACATGGGAGGGGGCGGAACACGCAACACCGGCGTGCCCGACAGCCCGGTGGGGGAGTTACCTGCGGGACGATGTCCGTCGACCCCCTCGCCGTGCTCGACCGCTGGACGTGGTCCGGCGCCGTGGAAGTGTCCCCGACCGAGAGCGGGCTGATCAACCGCTCCTTCGTCGTGCGTGCAGGCGGCGAGCCGATAGCGGTGCTCCAACGCCTGAACACCGCGATCTTCGATCCCCGCGTCCACGAGGACATCGAGGCGGTCACCGCGCACCTCGCGGCGAAGGGGCTGCCCACGCCGCGCCTGCTCCGCACCCGCGAGGGCACCCTGTGGCACACCGACGCGGGGGGCGGGGTGTGGCGATGCCTCACACCGGTCGGCCACAGCACGATCCACAAGCTCGACGACCCGGCGCGGGCACGCTCCGCAGGGCGACTCGTCGCGCAGGTGCACGCCGCCCTGCGCGACCTCGACTGGTCCTTCCGCAGCGTGCGCGGGGGCACCCACGACACCCCCGCCCACATGCGCCGGCTCCGGGAGGCGGTACACGCCCATCCCGAGCATCGTCTGCACGCCGAGGTCGGGCGCCTCGCCGAGGCGATCCTCGCCCGCTGGGAGCGCTGGGAGGGCCCCACCGACCTGCCCCTCCGCGTCATCCACGGCGACCTGAAGATCAGCAACGTCCGCTTCGACGGCACCACCGCGGTCGCGCTGATCGACCTCGACACCTTCCAGCACGGCACGCTGGACACGGAGCTCGGCGACGCGCTCCGCTCCTGGTGCAACCCCGCGAGCGAGGACGCCCCGGTGGCCCGGTTCGACCTCGGGATCTTCGCCGCGGCGATGCAGGGCTACGCGGCCGGCGCCGAGGGGGTCATCGAGGACGAGTGGGCGAGCATCGTCCCGGGGATCGAGCGGATCGCGCTGGAGCTGGCGGCCCGCTTTGCCCGCGACGCGCTCGAGGAGTCCTACTTCGGCTACGACGATCGCTTCGGCGGCCACGGCGAGCACAACCTCCTCCGCGCTCGCGGCCAGCTCGACCTGGCGCGGACGGCGGCCCACGCGGCGCCCCACGCGCGCCGGAAGCTCGAGGAAGCCCGGCGGCGCTGACCGCTCGTAGCGGCGGTCCGCCTTCAGAGGCTCGCGAGCACGTAGTCCAGCGAGCGAATCACCGCGTAGACCTCGAGCACCAGCTCCGCCGAGGCGAGGTGCAGCTTGACCTGGAGCGCGACGTACTTCCCGGTGCGCGAGAAGCGCTCGCCCAGACGCACCACTCGGGCCTCGCTCCCCGCCGCCGCGACGATCGCCGAGACCGTCAGCTCCTTCTTCGCTGGCGGGACCACGACGCGGAACTCGAAGGGACCGGGAAACTCGTGCTGGCTCTGGAGCAGGGCCAGGGCGGCCTCGCGGTCCATGAACCCTCCGGGACGTTCGACGCCCCGAGCATAGCCCTGCTCCCGGTCGGCGTACACCGGCTATGCTCGGCCCCATGTCCACTCCGACGCCGGTGCGGACGCCCGAGGGCGCCCGCTGGTCCTGCCGCTCCTGCGGCGACTGCTGCCGCGGGTTCCAGTTCGGTCCCGTGGCGCCCGAGATCATCGCCGGCCTGCAGGCACGCGACGTGGCGTCCCACTGGGCGCCGGCCGCCGAGGCGCCCTGGTTCGAGGAGCGGACGGGGCCCGACGGCGAGCCCGTGTACTTCCTCACCCACCGCGACGGGCACTGTGTGTTCCTCCGCGACGACGCGTTGTGCGCGGTCCACGGCCTGTGGGGACCCGAGGCCAAGCCCGCCTTCTGCCGCGAGTACCCCTTCCACGTCGTCGAGGACCCGAAGGGTCTCGTGGTGGTGGCCCGCGCGGACTGCGGCGGGCTGCACGAGAGCTTCGTCGACGGCGAGCCGGTCGCCGATCAGGTCGACGCCGTGCTCGCGCTCCCCGAGGTGCGTCCCCGGCGCCGCTTCGCCCCCGATCAGGTGGTGATCCTCCCGCCGAACCTCGGCGTCTCCCTGGAGGACTGGATGGCGCTCGAGGGCGTGCTCCTCGACGACCTGCGCACCGTGAGGGACCCCGGGCCCGGCGTCGGGGCGCTGCGCGACCGCCTCTTCGACCTCGTGAACCGCACGCCGCCCCCCCGGAACCCGGCGCGGTACGAAGCGGCCCTCGACGCGCTGCTCGGAGCGATCACGCAGGTCCTCGCCGCCGGCGCCGCCCAGAGCGAGGGCTACCTGGGCGACCTGCTCATCACCACCGCGGACGCCGCCCGTCGAGCCCACGAGACGCGGGAGGCACCGGTGCTCGCGGAGGACGCGCGCGCCTACCTGCACCTCGTCCTCCGCTCGGCCCTCCTCGCCAAGCGGTTCACCGCCCTCGGCGGCGTGCCTTTCGCCCTCGGCTGGCACCTGCTCGCCACCGAGGTGGCCACCCGCGCCACCGACGGCGACACGCCGCGCCGCGCGGCCGATCTCGGGCCGATCTTCGCTCGCCTTCAGCGCGTCGCGGCCCACCCGGCACTCCTCGACCTGCTGCGCCGCGCGCGACCCGCCCTGGCCGACCTCTTCCTGCACGCGGGTTAGCCTCTCTCCCTTGTTGCAGAGGACGCCTTGGCCCTGCCCGACGCGCACTTCGACCCCGACTCCCCCGCCACCGGCGACACGCTCTTCGGCCTGCCGCACACGGTGGAGGAGGCCGCGGTCGTCGTGATCCCGGTGCCCTTCGAGGCCACCACCAGCTACCGGCGGGGCACCGCCGGCGGCCCCGAGGCGGTGCGCGCCGCCTCCGGGCAGGTCGACCTGCACGACAGCGAGACGGGCGAGCCCTGGCGCGCTGGCGTCGCCATGGAACCGCTCGATCCGCGCATCGCAGCGTGGGACGGCGCCGCGAGCGCCGACGCGCGCGCGGTGTTCGCGGCCGGCGGGCTCGATCCGGACGATCCCGACCCCGAGATCGCGGCGCGCTGCGCCCGCGTCGACGCGCTGTCCGAGCAGGTCAACGCCCTGGTCCGCGAGCGCACCGAGGCCGTCTTCGCCCGCGGCGCGATCCCGGCCATCCTCGGCGGCGACCACTCCGTGCCCTTCGGCGCCCTCGAGGCCGCGGCGGCGCGTCACCCCGGGCTCGGCATCCTCCACGTCGACGCGCACGCCGACCTGCGCCGCGCCTACGAGGGGTTCACCTGGTCGCACGCGTCGATCTTCTACAACGTGATGACCCGCATCGACGGCATCGGCGCGCTCACGCAGGTCGCCGTCCGCGACCTCGGGCGCGCCGAGACGGCCATGGCCGAGGCGGACCCGCGGATCGCCCAGTGGCTCGACACCCGCGTCGGCTGGCTGGTCGAGGGCGGCGAGCCCTGGGGCCGCATCGCGCACCGCATCGTGCAGACCCTCCCCGAGCGGGTCTGGGTGTCCTTCGACATCGACGGCCTCGACCCCACCCTGTGCCCGAGCACCGGCACCCCGGTCCCCGGCGGCCTGTCCTGGCGCGAGACTCTCGCGCTGCTCCGCGTGCTGGGCGAGTCCGGCCGCCGCATCGTCGGCTTCGACCTGTGCGAGGTCGCCCCCGGCGACGACGAGTGGGACGCTGCCGTCGGCGCCCGGCTGCTGTACAAGCTGGCTGGCTGGGCGATCCACACCCTACAGGAGGCCCGATGAGCTGGCCACCGCCGCTGTTCCTTCACCACCCGCGCCGCCCGTGGTCTCTGGACGTCACCCGCATGGGGGTCACCGAGGCCGATCTGGACGCCCTGCACTGGGACCGCGCCTTCGCCGAGATGCGCGAGCTCGAGGCGGGCGCGATCGCGAACCCCGACGAGGGCCGCGAGGTGGGCCACTACTGGCTCCGCGCCCCCGAGCGCGCCCCGACCGTCGGCCAGGCCCGCGAGATCGGCGAGACGGTGGAGAAAATCCGCGACTTCGCCGCGCGGGTGCTCGACGGCCGCCTGCGCGCCCCCGACGGCGAGCGTTTCACCGACCTCGTCCACGTCGGCATCGGCGGCAGCGCCCTGGGGCCGATGCTCGTCGCGGACGCGCTGGACACGGGCACCGGCCTGCGCCCGTGGTTCGTCGACAACACCGATCCGAACGGGCTGCACCGCACCCTGGAGCGCCTCGGGGACGACCTCGAGCACGCGCTGCTCGTGATCGTCTCCAAGTCGGGCGGGACGGTCGAGGCCCACAACGGGATGCTGCTGATGCAGCAGGCGTGCAAGGTCCGCGGGCTGCCGGTGTCGGGCCGGATGGTCGCGGTCACCGGCGAGGGGAGCCAGCTCGACCAGCTCGCCGAGCGCGAGGGCTGGCTCG
>Ga0114931_10002156_pt1 | contig 25070 bp, 18 predicted proteins | sample 2SBtaG_FD_89579 | JGI IMG/M metagenome (GOLD analysis project Ga0114931, IMG submission 89579) | Deep subsurface microbial communities from Kolumbo volcano to uncover new lineages of life (NeLLi) - 2SBTROV14_V59a metaG | ecosystem: Environmental > Aquatic > Marine > Volcanic | place: Kolumbo... | reverse complement strand
TGGCTGTTCGCCACAGCGTCGGATCCTGGAACGCATCGAATGCCGGACCTAGCATGAAGTCGCGAGCCGGTACGCCAGGTTTCAAATTCGAGCCGCAGGCGTTGATGTCATTCACGCCGTCGTAGAAGATGGCAATGTCTGGGGCGTTGCCGCTCTGGCACTCTCGAATCAGGGCGATCAACTATTGAGTCGAGTTGTAGCCGAGTTGCCCTTGGTTCACGACTTTAACAGGCACGCTGGAAGTTGAAAGCAAAGAAACGATTAGCGATTGAATAAAAACGCGGGACTGTTCAGCAGCGCCTAAGCGAGGTCCTGAGTGCCTTCGAGACGTTTCTCGTTCTCGCGAATCGCGGCAACGCCCGCCCCGACTTCTTTCTCGGTTGGGAAGCGGCACAAAATCGAGAGAAACAACTCTTCCACGACCTCCGCGTCATCGGCGTGTTCAGTCACGATGCGGGATATGTCGTTTCCCGGTGCCATGATCGCGTCGGAGTTCACCGGGACGTTAATCAACGTCAATGCCTGGGAGAGCATCATGCCGCCAGAGCGTTCGCACTCACAGGCGCTTTCCCGCGGAGGTCGACCGAATAGATCGAGAAACCCGCCTGGCAATTTCGTGGAAGAGTCGGCCAATTGATCCGCGTGATAACCACTGGGAACCCCTGGCAGTTTGCCGTTGGCGCCCGTGGCTTGTTGAATCGCGTCGTACAGTGTTTCGGCAGGCAAGCGTCGCACGATGGCGTGTGAGAAGTTTATCTGATCGTCTTTGTTCCAGACGTTGGTGGCGACCGCGTGTTGATAGGTGTGCGATTTGCAAATCGTGCGAATGAGTTCCTCGGTATTGAAACCGCTCGCGATAAATCGCCGTGTCAATTCCGAGAGCAATTCAGGATTGGTGGGTGGGTTGCCCGCGCGAATGTCGTCGACTGGCTCGATGATGCCCATGCCCAACAAGTAGCTCCAAATCCGATTGACGAAGCTGGTGGCGAAGTATTGATTTTTCGGAGACGTGACCCACGTGGCAAACTGTTCGCGTCGATTTGCCCCCTCGGGTGCCACGTCGTCGTGAAGGTAGGGGAAGGCGGGGGCGACGTTTTTTCCGGTGATGGGTGAAACCACTTCGCCTCGCCCGACGGTGTCGAACACGATTTCTTCGCCGGGGTTGACGCCTTTCTTTCGGCCAACTTGCGCGAAGAACGCCGAGAGATCGTAATATTGCTTTTGCGTCCACCGCTCGAATGGATGATCGTGACACTTGTTGCAACTGAAGCGGACACCGAGAAACAGTTGCGTCGAATTCTCCATCGCCACGGCCGGTTCGCGCAGCGATCGATAGTAGGAGGTCGGAGGATTCAGGTACGTGGATCCGCTGGCCGTGAGAACGGTGTGTACGAACTCGTCGTAGGGCATGTTGTTGACCACGGCATCGTGAATCCACCGCCGCAGCCCCCAGGCCCCCTTCTCCCCCAAGAACTTGCGATTGACCATTAGCAAGTCGGCCCATTTGTTGGTCCAATGTTCGACGTAGTCAGGGCTGCCGATCAGACGATCGATCAACGCATCACGCTTCTCCCGTGGGTCTCGCTCGTCGGCAAGAAACGCCCGAACTTCTTCGGCACGCGGGGGCAGTCCCGTCAGATCGAGATACGCCCGTCGCATGAAATCGGCATCGCTGCATGTCGGACTGGGGCGAACTTTCACCTGCTTCAGCTTGTTGTTCACCAGCGTGTCGATGAAGTTGTATTCCGGTACGTTCTCCCAAACAAAGCCACTTCGATCGCCCATCACGGTGACGGTCGTCGACGCGTAGGCGCCTTCGTATCGCGCGAGTACCGGAGACTCACCCCGACGTAGTGCCCGCACGACGCCTTCGCCGTTGGCTTCCAGGATGTCGATCTGACCGCTCTCGACAAAGGCTTCCGCCGTCACGTCGCGTTTGCTGCCGTCGCTGTAGGTGGCGATGACGATCATCTGTTGGGCCATTCCGGGCATGGCGATCAATGGGTTCCTTGGCAGCAGCTCGATTCCGCTAACCCGTGGTCCGTCGAGGTTCAACTGCACGCCGTCGGCGATCCACTGTCGCAACAGTTCGTAAGAGGGCTCACCCTCGCGTGCGCGAACCCCACCCACATGAGGAACATTGCCAGCGGTTTTCAGCAACATCAGGCTTTCGTCGGGTGCCGCTCGATTGAACCGGCGACCCGCCAAATCGTCGGTCAGCGCGCGATGGTCGGATTGTGGATCGTAACCTCGCAGCGAGAGTTTGAAGCCGTTCTTTCCCTTTTTCGACCCATGGCATGTTCCGGCGTTGCAGCCCAATTTCGAGAGCAACGGCATCACATCGCGCACGAAATCGACTTCGTACGGTTCTTCAACCCCCGTTACTTCCAGCGGCACGCTCACGGTGAGCCCGGCGAGGCTCAACGCAATTTGCCCGCTACCAGAGGCCGCCGCGCGGACATGACCATGGGGTGATATATCGACCAGTTTCGGGGTCTGTCCGAACTCGACGATGCGGGTCACATCGATGCGTTCGCCGGTGGTCAACTCGGCAAAGACCAACAGTTGCGCGTCATCGAAGCGATGATGAAGCGAAATCGAGGAGGGGTAAACATCGAGCCGCAAGACCTGCGCCCCTTGGGGAATTTGTTCGGGGTCTTCCGTCGTGGCGGCGGTCGCGCTGCCGGAGAGCCAACACGCCACGATGGCGAACACCACTGCCCGGGAAAGCGTTGTCGGCTGATGGCACATGGTCAATCCTTTGTGAATAGGTTTGTCGTGACGGTGATTTATTGCGATTTCGCGACGGCGTCTGGAACCATTGGAACGGGGACGAACTCATGCAGCAAGGCACCGGTCGCGGCATCGTTCAGCCGCACCTTCCCGTCGAACCCCGCCGAGGCAACCACCTTGCCATCGGGTCGAAAGCTAACGGCGTACACTGGGCCGTTTTGACCCTCGCATTTCGCGACAAGCTTGGCGTCGTCGGTATGGTACACACGAACCTCACCGCCACGCCCGTCGCTGGAAGCCGCCACAAGGAGGCTGCCATCGCGGCTGAAAGCCACGTCGGAAACCCGTCCGGGCATGGCTCCGAATTTTCGAATGAGGTTATAGTCGTCGCCAATCTTGCGATCCTTGGTGCGGTACATTTGGTACAACTTCGGCACCCCGTCGGCACCGCCGATCAGCAGTTCGTCCGTCGCGGGGCGTCGATCGACGGCCGCAAGCCCGCCTTTCAACGCTCCTGGCGTGATGCTGGTGATATTGTCGACGAATTGCTGCGTGGCGACTTCGGTCAATTTCATCGAACGGTCGCGGCTGACCGACACCAGATGCGATCCGTCGACGGAGAACACCGTATCGAGAACCCAATCGGCGTGGGCCCCTTGGAAAAGCACTTCCTTCCCGGTTTCGGAATCGACCGCGCGGAGCGTGTTATCGGCACATCCCAACGCGATCAGCTTCGCGTCGGGCGACCAGCTCGCGCCGTAGATCGTGTCATAGGTGATGGAGACGGAATACAGCAACTTTCGCTCGGCGATGTTCCACACCTGTAGCTCGCCAAATCGACCCGGAGATCCCCCGGTAACCGCCAACCGCTCGCCCCCGGGGGAGAACGCCAACGACTCGATGCGCGACGACAACCCAATCAACCGACCGACAAGCTCGGACCCGTCTGCTTTGTGCAGCAGCACTTCATGATTGCCGGAGACGGCCAACAGAGAACCGTCGGGCGAAAAATCCAGCGCCGTGACCACGGGCATTTGGTTGTAAACCGGCGGATGCTCCGCATCGACGACAGCACTCGCCGACGCCGGTGAATCATCTTTCGCGCCTTCTAGAATCCAACGTCGAATTAATTCGATTTGATCCTTCGCGAGCGGGTCGGCGTCTTTGGGCATCAACGGCTCTTCACCGCTGATTTGGGTAACGAACAAACTCTCCTACGGCTTGCCCGCCACGAACAGCGGTTCGTCGCTGTCGCCCGGGGTGAGCATCGAGGTGTAATGCGTTAGCACCATTCCTCCGCCGGCGCGGGCCGGCTGATGACACCCCTGACACGACGCATGCAGGATCGGCCGAATTTGGTTGTAATAGCTAACCGTGCCCGACGTCTCCGAGGGTGCCGGGTCATCGGCCTTTGCCGCCGCGATCGAGGCGGCGAACCAAACGGCAACACAAAGCATTCTCATCGTGTGGTTACTCGAGCGTGGTCGCATTGGTTTGCCAAACATAAAACTGCCGTCCGCTGGCCATGAAATGTTAATCGCCATGGTGGACCAACATGAGATGGCGGACCAACATGAGATGGTGGACCAACACGAGGAGTCACCGGAGGGCATGACTCTTGGGCGAGTCCATGGGAGCGGCGTAAGGCGGGGCTTCCCAGTTGTGGTGGTCCAGTGACTTGAAGACCTCGATTCACGCAACCTCTCCCCCATGATGCCAGATTGGGCATGGGAAAACAAGTTTTTTCAGGCCCTCGGGCCACGAAAACGCTCGTAGTTACGGTAGATCGGACACCGGCGATGCCCAGACAGGCAACGCATGCGTGTCGATTCCCAGCACGAAGTCGCCGAGCGTGAAGACGACCAACACCAACAGCACGACGCCAATCAAGTTCATGATCAACCCTGCTTTTACCATATCGCCCAAGCGGACATGCCCCGAGGCGTAAATAATCGCGTTGGGCGGCGTGGCGACCGGAAGCATGAACGCGCAGCTTGCCGCGATTGTGGCCGCAATCATCAGCAATCGTGGGTCGCAGCCCACATTGACCGCCACCGTGGCGAGGATCGGTAAACTCATCGTTGTCGATGCCAGATTGCTGGTAATCTCCGTTAAGAACGTCATCCCCAGTGCGGTGGCGGTCGTCATCACCAGCGGAGACACACCCTGCAAAGCGTGGCCGAAGCGTTCTCCCAGAAACGCGGCCAGTCCGCTGGAGGACATGCCCCGCGCCAACGCGAGCCCCCCGCCGAACATCAACAGAACGCCCCAAGGAACACGGGCAGCGGCCTGCCAATTCAACAGTCGTGGGCCGCGAAGTCCTTTAGCCGGTAGAACGAAACACAAGATGGCCATCGCCATGGCGACCGTCGAGTCGTCGACCAGTCGCGTGCCATCGGCTTGACGGCTTAGCCCTAACAGCGGAGCCCAGCCAACCCCCGCCACCGGTTCACGCGAGATCCACAACGTGGCCGTAACCAGGAAGATCAACCCGGCGCGGAGTTCCGCGGGCCGTAACGGCCCTAGCTGTTGTTTTTGTTTTGTAATAAGGTCAGCGCCACCGAGAAGTGAGCCGCCTTGCAGGGGGAACAAGATTCGGGTGAGAACCAGCCAGCCGACCAGCACCATGGTCAGGGATAGCGGCGTGGCCATGAGCATCCACCCCCCGAACGAGATATCGGGGGCGTTGGGGCCAAACTGCTGTGTGTAGATTTGCTTAAAGACCACATTGGGCGGCGTGCCGACGAGCGTGGCGAATCCGCCGATATTCGCTCCATAGGCGATGCCCAGCATGAGGGCTCCGGCAAACGGCCTAATCGGCTTCTTATCGCATGTATGGTCCGCCTGTGCAATCACGCTCACGGCGATCGGCAGCATCATCATGGCGGTCGCGGTGTTGGACATCCACATTGAAATCGCGGCGGTGGCCAACATGAACCCGAGAACCAGTTGTCGCGGGCTGTCTCCCACGATGCCGACGATGGTCAGCGCGATGCGACGTTCCAAGCCGGAACGCTGGATGCAAAGCGCGACGAGAAAACCGCCAAGAAACAGAAAGATCATGCTGTCGCTGTACGAAACCGCGACACTTGCCACGCCGTTTGTTCCGCGAGCCGGGGCGAGGCGAAGCAGGGGCAGAAGGACCAGCGGCAACAACCCGGTTGCCGCCGGAGGGATCGCTTCGGTCAACCACCAAGCGGCCATCCAAACCACGACCGCCGCCATGTAATTCAATTCAGGGCGTGACGAATCGAGCGACATCCCAGCGTGTGGACCGAGACAAAAAGCCAACGCCGCGAGCGGGCCAGCATAAAGCCCCACGGCTTCGACAAGCGTTCGTTGAGGAGCGTCATGGTCGGTCTGCTTGGCCAAAAGATTCGCTCCGATCCGCGAGCCATCGCGATCTCCCGTCGCCGGGCACGATCATCGGCGATTGAAAGTCCCCTTGATCTCGACGGTCAGTTTTCCCGTGTTGTCCGAAGGATCGCTGTCGTGCATCTGCAATAGCAGCCGCCCGGAACGGGGTGCGTCGAATTGGAGGTTCGAGCCAATCAGAAACGGCTCGACTTCCTCCATGTCCGGCGAATCGATGACTCCGACCAAGGCACCCAGGTTGAAATCGCGGAGCTTCTCGGGAATCTTTATCCCGTCTGCCGATAGTGGATAGACCATGCGAAAGGTCCACTTCCCCTTCGCTTCGATTTGCACGGGCTTGCCCGCGATGAGGTTAATCCCGCTATCTTGCCAAGAGCGATTGGCGAAGACGTCCACCACGACGCGTTGGGCCGTCGACTCCCGGCGATGGAGTTCCTTGAGCTTCTCCATGGCGCGAGGGTAGTTGGGCACCAACTTCAAGATTTGGTTATAGACCGCACGGGCTTTCTCGTTTTCGTCGGCTCGTTCATATTCCGTCGCAAGCCGCTCGGCCTTGCGTACGAAATCGCGATGCAGCGACAACAGCCTAGGATCGGTGGGAAGCACAACCTTGGGCGTCTCGGGTTCTTCGGATTCCTTTTTGTTCCCTTTTTCTTTCCTCGTGGAGCGTGGCTTGTTCTGTTTTTTAGAACGCTGTTGGCCCACGACGGACGTGACTTGGGTAACCGTGAGCAGGACCGCCAGCAGCGCGATGATCGATCGGAGATGAGACATATGAAGAACCTTCTTCTCCCGAGTGTGGATGATGCGCGGAGTGGACTCCCAGCCGTGCGTGCGCCGGTCGTTCCTTACATTGTACCTTGCAACCAGCATCGGCTCGATACACGGCAGATGCCCGTCGCCGGGTGACCGTTGTTGTCTGTAAATCCGGAACGCTTTAAGGCGTGGGGGTCGGTCCACGGCCCTTGGTGTTGAGCCATGCGTCGTCGATCAGCAGGTCGTCGAGGATCTTTCCTTGTTCGATGGTTTCTTCGATGATCCGTGGCACGTCCTCCAGGCGAACCCCACCATACCAAATGGCCTGGGGATAGATGACGATGGTCGGCCCCAATTCACACTGATCGAGGCAACCGCTGAAGTTGGCCCGAACCAGCGGTTTCAAGCCGCGCTTTTCAATCTCCACTTTGAAAGCGCCGCGCAGGGCCTCAGTTCCCCGCGGGTCGCAACATCCACGGGAATGTCCCTCGCTGCGGCGGTTGCAGCAGATGAAGATGTGATGCATAAACTTTGGCATGGCGGATGGGTTCAACCAGTTATGAAGAATGTCTCAGCAAAGCCGGGGGAAGCGTGGTCGCGTGGCAACTTCCAGCGACAACGTTGAATCGCTGCATGGTTGCCCTCCGTACCAACATGCCGCAGCGCTGCCGAACTTGCAACGCACGGCAGTTCGCTTGGGATCTCATTGGGCCGTTTGGTGCATATAGACGTCGTGGCTTGGGAAGGGGATGTTGAACCCTTGCTCGTCGAAGCCGAGTTTGATCTTTTCGTTCAGTTCCCACCGCACGGCCCAATAATCGGCCGCCTTGACCCAGGGACGAACCACGAAATCGATGCTGCTCTCTCCCAGTTCGTTGACCGCCACCACGGGTTCGGGGTCTGACAAAATTCGCTCATCCGCGTCGAGCAGTTCTTTCAGAAACCGCTTCACCGCCCGTAGGTCGTCGGCATAGCCACAGCCGACAACAAGATCGATACGTCGGGTATCTTTCACGGAGAAGTTCGTGATCACATCGGTGGTGATTTGTCCGTTGGGAACGATGATTTGCACATTGTCTCCGGTTCGGATTCTGGTGTTAAAAATGCGGACCTCTTCGACCACCCCCGCCACGCCCCCGGCTTTGATGAAATCGCCAACGCCAAAGGGACGAAACAGAATCAGCATGACGCCCGCGGCGAAGTTCGACAGCGAACCTTGTAGCGCCAAACCGACGGCCAAACCGGCCGATGCGATAATTGCCGCGAACGAAGTGGTGTTGACTCCCAACTGATCGAGCACGGCGACGACGACGAATGCCAGCGCCAGGGAATAGATGATATTCGTGAGAAACTTGGTCAGCGTCTCGTCGACTTTGGCCCGCTGCAACATGCCGATGGAGATGCGCCGAATGAGCCTGGCGGCCCATCGCCCCAGGAAGAACACGACGATGGCGCCCAACAGATTCAGGGCAACGTTGAATCCTTGCTCGTAGACAAACGATTGGACTTGTCCCCAGACCTCCGTCACTTGGTCGGTGGTGTTGTTTCCCCCTTGTGCAACCAGGAATCCTGACATCGATTTCCTCCTGAAGATCGATTGATGTATTTTTGGAAAGTCTCCAACTCGATTGGTCCTCATTCTCCGCGATGGTCGCGTGGTTTGTCGATACGAACCGCGCTATGCCTTCCAGGGGCGGATTGCCCGGCGGTTGTGATCCGGCCGCGCGGTCTCTAAGGTACGGACGCGGTTTCGCCGCATCTTCAGTTTTGCCGCATCATTCGTCCGGGGACTTGCGGGAGGTTCGTGCCGTGTTCGTCGGTTATGTGAGCGACCAGCGCTATCTGGCGCTTGGTGATGTACTCCTGACATTCGAGCGTGACGGGGAACATCTCGACGCGCGTTCCGGTGCCAACGGCGCGGTGCAACTGGACCTTGTTCCGGGGAGATACCGAGTCTTTCTCGCGAAGAGCGGTTATGGATCGAAGGTGATCGAACTGGAACTTCCCAGGGAGCAACCCTACCAGTTCCGGTTGCTTGCCGATGGGTTGCTGGGCTACGCCTGGCCCAAATGGGTTCGCGCCGGCGAACAGGCCGAATTCCGCATCCACTGTGACGAAGCCTATCACTTATCGTTATGGCGCTATGGATGGAGGAAACAACGCGTGCGGCCAATCGGCTGGTTCGACGAACACGGACCCAGGGCAACTGTTCAAATAACGCCCGATGGCGATTATACGCGGAATGGCGTCTGCTGGAATAAATTCGGCTACACAAGCCCCCATCACAAGCAATGGACCACCGCGCCGGAACCCTCGGGCTTGTACTACTTTCACGCCAAGACCGCTTCGGGACAGTTCTTTTCGTTTCCCTGGATCGTCGCGCCCGACGGTCCACGTTCGGCGGTGGCGGTGTTGGCGTCGAACATCACCTGGAACGCCTACAACAACTTCGGGGGGCGTAGCAACTACATCCATCCCGACGCACTGCCACGGCGACCCTTGGTGAACGCGCGACTCGAAGCCCGACGGTACACCGACCCCACGCACATCGACTACGATCGCGTGGATTACGATCCGCTGTCGTTCGATCGGCCAGAGCCAATCAACCACATTCCCGAGACCACGCAAGCGACCGACCCCATCGCTGGGCGCGCCGCCTGTCATTTAGCACCGGCCGAGTGGCGCTTGTTGGCATGGCTTGAACGTCAGCGGTTCGACTACGACTATTACGCGGAGACGCACCTGCACTTCGATCAACTTGAATTGGATCAATACCGCGTGTTGGTCATCAGCACGCATCCCGAGTATTGGTCGCGGAGGATGTACGACCGTGTCAAGCGATGGGTCTTCGACCGTGGCGGTCGCCTGCTCTATCTCGGCGGCAATGGGCTGAATTGCGACGTGGAATTCATCGACCCTGCCAGGTGCATCTACCGCAACGAAGACACGCGGAAATTGCGGGACAGCAACACGGAGTACGAAAGCCGGTTCCATTTGCGGCACGAATCGGAAGCCAGTCTGTTGGGAGTCGTGTACGACGAACGCGGCATCATGACCGCCGCGCCCTATCGCGTCGTGGATGCCGAGCACTGGGTGTTTGATGGCACGGGGCTTGCCAAGGGGGATATTTTCGGACGCCGTTCGCTGCACGAGCGGGTTCCCGGGGGCGCTTCAGGGCACGAAACCGACAAACGTTCGGCCAGCTCGCCACCTGGAACCCGGCTGTTGGCCCAAGGGCTTAACGCCGACAGCGGCGGTGCCGAGATGGTCCTGCATCACACGGCAAGCGATGGCGCGGTGTTTTCCGCCGGGTCGATTAGCTGGGTTGCCTCGTTGTTGGTCGATGACGCGGTTTCGCAAATCACCAGCAACGTGCTGCGCCGATTCTTGGATTCCGAACATGAGGGATCGTAAAGGCCCAAGCGCGTTGCCACGGCTTTCTAAACCGTCGAAACGATGTGTCTCGCGCGTAAGTCGTTTGCCAGCAGGGCCAAATTGCCGCTCGTTGACTTGGTAGTGCCCCCATCTAAAATGGGCTCGACTTGTTCTTGCCGACGTTTTCAGCCTCGTTGCCCCTTATTTTGGCCTTGAATATGCCTCCTCGCGCTCTCACCGCTTTGCCGATTTATAACGAGGTTCATCATGTCGATGCGGTGCTCGACGAGGCCCTGCGCTACAGCGATGACGTGCTGGTGGTCGACGATGGTTCGACCGACGGTACCTCTGAGAGGTTGACCCAGCGGTCGGATATTCTCCGGATTCGGCACGCGACCAATCGCGGCTATGGTGCCGCGGTGCGTTCTGCCTTTGACTATGCCATTGCCGAAGGCTACGAGATCATCGTGACGATCGATTGCGATGGCCAACACGAGCCCCAGCGGATTCCACGTTTCGTCCAGGCGTGTCGTCAGGCGGACATCGTCTCGGGAAGCCGTTATCTGCGGCGTTACGCGCACGACAGCGAGGCCCCGGAGGATCGCCGTCGCATCAATCATCAAGTGACCACGGAGCTGAACCGCCGCCTGGGATTACAACTCACGGACGCCTTTTGTGGATTCAAGGCCTATCGCGTCGATGCCCTGACGCGCCTGAGCCTGACGGACAACGGATATGCCATGCCGATCGAGTTGTGGGTGCAAGCCGCCGCGGCGCGACTGCGAATCATCGAGTTGCCGGTTCCGCTGATCTATCTCGACGAGGAGCGATCGTTCGGCGGCGCCTTGGACGATTCGGTAAAGCGGCTTCAGTATTACCATCTCGTGTTGGACCGGAGCATGGCCGCCGTCGAAACGCCTTGTGGCAAACCTTGGGTCGGAACACTCCGTGGAGAACTGGCCGGATGACCGTGGCCGAACCCAACACAACGCGTCGCCGGCTAACCGCGCCACGCGCCCATGGCGAGGTGTTGCAAGAACCCTCCGGCGAAGAGCTATCCGCGCTCATCGAAGCCAATATTCAACTCTTTCAAGACGTCGATTACGACGTGCAAGGTCGTCCTTTCGCGGAACTGAGAAAACAGGCGCGAGGAGAACTTGTCGCCGCCGCCACGAAATATTCCTCAAGCTATCTCGATCCGTCGCGAGGAACCGACTATCCAAAACTGCTGATCGCAGGTCACCAGCCGGGCTTGTTTCATCCTGGAGTGTGGCTGAAAAATGCCGCGCTCGATGGCCTCTCCCGTCAGCAAGGCGCGGTCGGGGTCAACTTGCAGATCGACAACGACACACTGAAGTCGTGCTCGATTCGCGTACCCGGCGGATCCATCGAATCGCCCACGGCGCGTCGGATCGCGTTTGATGGCCCGCTGGCGGAGATTCCCTTTGAACAGCGGCACATTGTCGATCGCGCCTGTTTCGAGCATTTTGACGCTCGCGTTGCCGAGGAAATTGCTCCTTTGATCGCTGATCCGTTGGTTAAACAGTATTGGCCCCGGGTCGTCGAGCGATCGCGACACACAAACCTGTTGGGAGCCAGCATTTCGCAGGCACGTCACTGCTTGGAGTCCGACTGGGGGCTCTCGAATCTCGAACTTCCTCAAAGTGCGGTCTGTCGACTTGAAGCGTTTCACTGGTTCTTGGCCCATCTCCTGGCGGAATTGCCGCGGTTTCACGGAGTGCATAACGTCGCTCTGGCGGAATACCGCCGATTGCATCATCTCCGCAGTGCCAATCATCCGGTGCCCGAGTTGATCGCCGATGACCAATGGCTCGAGGCACCGTTTTGGATCTGGACCGACGCGTCGCCAACGCGCAGGCGGCTTTTTGTTCGTCGTCGGGCAAGTGAGTTGCAGCTTTCCGATCGAAGACAACTCGAGCTGACGCTGCCGCTGACGGCGAACCGCTCGGCGGAAGATGCCGTTTCCACGCTTGTCAACTGGGAGCAACAGGGAATCCGAATTCGTACGCGCGCTTTGACGACGACCTTATTTGCCCGATTGATGATGGCCGACGCGTTCATTCATGGCATTGGTGGGGCGAAGTACGACGAGTTGACCGACATGCTGATTGAGCGTTTTTTCGGTCTCCCTGCCCCCGGTATCATTGTCGTCTCGGCAACGTTGCTCCTGCCGATTCGCCGCTGTGGCGTCACACGCGAAGACGCCCGGCGGATCGATCAGGAAACGCGTGAACTAACTTATCATCCGGAGCGATTTCTGACCGATACGACACGCATCGACGTGGCGACATCCAAGTTGATCGCGGAAAAACAACGCTGGGTTGCCACGACGAAGACCAAGGAGAACGCGGCGCGGCGTCATCGCGCGATTCTCGACAGCAACGAAGCACTGCAAGGGGCGGTCGCCTCGATTCGGGAAAAACTGCGTCATCGACGTGATGAAATCGAGCGGTGTTTACGCGCGGAAGACGTTCTGGGGTCACGTGAGTTTGCATTTTGTCTCTTTCCAGAGAAAATGTTACGGGATTTTCTGCTGGAATTCCGTAAGGATTCCCTATAGGCTATTGCGCAGTCTGAACGGAATCTCAACCAGGGATGGGACAAAGGCCGATGAGCACCCCTGCTTCCGAGTCGGCGATTGCCACGGTAACTGGCACTCGAAAGAACCAACCACGCCCAGCTTCTTCGCAACCGCCGGACGAGCGTCACGGCTCGAATCGGCGTTCCGAAAACGGGAACGCCCCCGAGGTACGCGAAGCCGCGAGCGTCGACATCCAGCCGGATGGCCCTCTCGGCATGGCGTGTAAGCGCGCGGCCAATGAATCCGCCAAGGGAGATTCTCCCAAGGTGACGTTTGCTTCCTTATCCAACGCCAAGGCGAATGAGCCCCATTTTCAATATGCGACCGCGGGCGATCACGCCGCGGTGCATAACTTCTTAACGACCGTGTTCCAGGGACCGCCACGCGATGCGTTCCTGGCGACGCTGGACGATCCCTTTTATGAACCAAGCGACCGGCTGTTAATCAAGCTCGGACATCGCCTGCTGGCACATGCACACGTCACTAAACGAGTCGTCCAATTCGGACCGATCACGCTCCCGGTGGCCGGATTGCATTGGCTGGCCACGTCTCCGGAATATCGCGGTCAAGGACTTGGGGCTGCGATACTCAAGGCGTCGCACAAGCTGATGGTCGAAGATGGTTCGATTCTTGCACGGCTAAACACCAGCGAACCACATTTTTTCCGGTCCGAAGGTTGGGCGGTTTGTGGGCGGCGCTGTCATTCATCCGCCTGCACCCGTGATCTTCTCGCGCAGCTTACCGAACGAGACAGGCGGCGCGGGCGACGGCTGAGCATTCGGCCCTGGCGACAAGTCGAACTCCCGGGCGTGATGCGCATCTTTCGCCGAAACACGGCCGAGACGTTCGGCCCCGTGGAACGCACGGAAGCCTATTGGCGATGGCTCGTGAGCCGCAGGGGTTTCGACCAATTGTTCGTTGCCATCGCCGGCCCCGATCGTCTCGACATCGATGAAGGCATGGCCCATATCGTCGGCTACATGATCACCAAACAAGACCATATACTCGAGTTGTTCGCGGAACCCGATCACCCTGAAGCTATCCAACAAATGTTGGGGAGGGGATGCAGCGACGCTATCGAACGCGACTATCATTATCTCACCTATCACGGTTCGCCGAACGATCCCGTACATGGAATTTTCCGGACCGCCGGCGGAACACATCGCCTGCATGAATCGTACAACGGCGAAGTGAGCATGGTGAAACTGTTCGATCCACAAGTGTTTCTGCGGCGAATCAGCCCGATACTTCATCGTCGCGCGACGACTGCCCGGCTGAACCGTCCCAGTGAGCTAGGGCTGGTGCTTGAGGGCCAGAAGTTGCGGCTCAAGATCAATCCCCGCGGCGTCCGCGTTGTATCGGGAAAAATCGGTCGCAGCCACATCACCTGCAACCTGCCGGAGTTCACGCGACTCATCATGGGGCATGTCGATGTTACCGAAGTGTTGAAATCCAGCCGTATCGAGGCATCGACGCAAGTAGCCATGCGGATCGCCGCGGCATTGTTCCCACCGCTACCGCAATGGCGACCGCCGATGGACGAGTTGGTGCTGTAATCTGGTTGCACGTGTCCGGGGCACGGGTTTCGTGGGCCCTCACACAAGCAGTTCGTTGATCACTTCGGCCTCGTAAACGTCCGTCAGTCGTTCATCGCGGCCGTTGTGGGGGTAGACCAAAGTCTCGTGGTCGAGGCCCAATAGATACAGAATCGTGGCGTGCAGGTTGGCCGTCTGTGTCCGTTTCTCGATGGCCCGATAGCCAAACTCATCGGTTGCCCCGTACGCTTGGCCCCCTTTGGTACCTCCGCCAGCCAACCACACGCTGAAACCATAAGGATGGTGATCCCGCCCGAACGCGACGTTTTTGTCACGCTGTTCGGCGGCCGGGGTACGTCCGAATTCTCCGCCCCACAACACCAGGGTGGAGTCCAACAGCCCCCGCCGCTTGAGATCCGTCAACAGGCCACCGATCGGAAGATCGGTTCGCTCGCAACAGTTCTTTGTTCCTTCGTTGTTCTTGGTGTGCGTGTCCCAAGGTTGGCCGCCCTTGAAAAGGGAAATGTTTCGAAGGCCCCGCTCACCCACCCTCCCGCCATCAGACACCGCGTTCCATACGACTTCGTCGTCGGGTTGTCGAGCCCGTAGAGCGTCCGCGTTTCGTTGGTTTCTTGCGAAAGGTCCAACGCATCGCTGGCAGCCATTTGCATTCGGGCGGCCATCTCGAATGTCTTGATACGTGCTTCGAGTTCCAATTCGCCGGGCCGTTCGGCCAGATGGCGTTGGTTGAGTTGTTCGAGCAGACGCATACGGCCATCGCGAATGGACGCTGGGCGCGGTGTAGCGGCTTGTAGATGCAACACGGGGCTGCCCTGTTCGCGGAACGCGGTTCCCTGATACTCCGGCGGCAGCCAACCACTGGACCAGTTACGAACGCCATCGACCGACTGGCCCCGTGGATCGGGAAGCGCGACAAACGCGGGCAAGTTGTCGTTTTCCGAGCCCAATCCGTAGGTGGCCCAGGCCCCCAATGTTGGCCTCCCGGCGACGGTTCGTCCCGTCTGCGCCATCCAAATGGCTTGCTCGTGGTTGCGGTGTTCGGTGAACATCGAACGCACCACGGCGATTTCATCGGCATGGTGCGAGATTCGTGGCAAAATTTCCGAAAACTCAACCCCGCTCTCGCCACACGGTTTGAACTCGAACGGGCTGGCCATGAGATTCGTCGTACGTTTTTCGTCGTCGGCCACTTCCCCTGGCGGCACCGTGCCGTCGAGTTTTTTCAGCATCGGTTTGGGATCCAACAGGTCGACGTGGCTGGGACCGCCGTGCATGTAAAGCTGGATGACCGCCTTGGCCCGGGGCGTATGATCAGGGACGCGGGAAGACATTCCCAGGGCCGATTGATTCAACAGGGTGCCAAGCACCAAGCCGCCGAATCCGTCGCCCATGCGTTGCAGGGCATCGCGGCGTGATAAAAGGTCCATTCGATTCATGGAACTCTCCGATTCATGCGGGGTCAGTCCACGTAGGCAAACTCATTGGAACTCAGCAGCATGTGACACAGGTCGGCCAGCGCTTGCCGCCGCGCCTTGGTCGACCGATCTTCTTCGCCTTGCTCGTCTCCCTCGGACTCTGCCAGATATCTGGCCGTTTGTTCTTCGAGAAACCGTGAGAGGGATTCCCGTTCCTCGGCGGTGGCCGCTCGCGAGAAGGCGGTAAGCACCGCATAATCAGCCGGCTCCTCCGGCTGCGCGGCCAAAACTCGATCGGCGAACGCGTACGCCGCTCGCACTATCGGCTCGCTGTTAAGCAACGTCAACGCTTGGGTCGACACCGTGGAATTGCTTCGCTGCGTGCAGTTCACGGTCATTTCCGGCTGGTCGAACGCACGCAACATGGTCTCGGGGTTGAGCCGGAGGATTTGTATGTAAATCGAACGCCGGTTCCGTTGCGATTCGTTCGGCACGACCACCTCCCCACTCTTCAGCCGGGCAACAGCCAGCGGCGCGCCGAACATGGCCTCGTCCAGCGTTCCAGAAGCCGCAAGCACGGCGTCGCGTAGCGGCTCGGCCTCGATACGACGTATGTTCTGCCGCCTTAATAATCGGTTCTCTGGATCCACGGCGATCCCGGCCTCACGATGTTGGACATCAACCCGAGATCGTTGCCGCCAAGTGCTCGATGTGAGAATGAGCCGGTGAAGATGCTTGATGCTCCAACCGCTTCGCACGAATTCCGTCGCCAGCCAGTCGAGCAACTTGGGATGACTTGGCGGATCGCCCGATATGCCGAAATCTCCCGATGTGGCGACAATTCCCCGGCCAAAGTGATGCTGCCAAATCCGATTGACCATTACGCGCGCGGTGAGCGGGTGCTCGGGCTGCGTGAGCCAGCGAGCAAAAGCAAGTCGACGACCACTCGTCCGCGCCCCTTCCGCCGGCGGGGTCCATGCAAACGGCTCTGGAGCGTTGATGGACGAAATTACCCCCGGCTCAACGTCAGGCCCGGGTGTCAACGGATCGCCGCGCAACAGTAGCGGTGTCCGCACCGCTCCGGGCAAATCGTAGAGCGCGCGAATCTCATCGAAATGCCTGCGGTGCCGCTCTTCCGCGGCAATCCGTGCATGCAACGCGTTGGCTTCTCCTGGATACTCCTCGAAGGTTTCCTCGAGGGCCTTGTCGAGTTCCTCTGCGTCGGGGTGCAACGCTTGGCGAAACTTTTCGACGAGATACGTTTGCACTTCACCCCGCGCGTCTTCCGCGACATCAAACGCGGCCTTGACGTCTGCCCGAATCTGTTCCGGGAGAAGTTCGAGTCGTTTCTCGAAGAGCCGCTGCGCGAAGGAGTGCTTCAACGCGGCCAGCTCACCCTTGAGAGCCGCCACGTTCTTGTCAACTTCGGCGTTGTGTTGCTTGGCTTCTTCCTGCTGGCGCTTTGTGGCGATTTCCAACCGTCGCTTCGTCTGAGGGATCCAATCCTTCGGCCGATAAGCGGTCGTGAACACCGCCTGCATGCGGTAATAGTCGACCTGTGGGATCGGATCGAATTTGTGATTGTGACAGCGGGCACACTGAACGGTCAGGCCCATCGTCGAGGAACAAACGATCTGCAAGGTATCGAAGATCGTGGGGTAATAGTATTGTGCCGCCGCATTCTTGATCGTGGAGAAGTCAGGGCGGCTCGCATCGGGGGCCGTGCGCAGAAACCCGGTCGCCGTGATCCCTTCGATCACCTCCGGGGGTAACGTGTCCATTGTTTCGTAAGCCGTCCAATAGTCCGTCAACTCGTCGCCCGCGATTTGCTCTTGCAAGAAACGATCGTACGGCTTGTCGCTGTTGAACGCGCGGGTCACGTAATCGCGGTATCGCCACGCCAACGGTAAGGGGACATCCGCCGACAACACGCCCGCGGAGTCGGCATAGCCGGCCACATCGAGCCAATGCCGCCCCCACCGCTCACCGTAATGAGGGCTTTGCAAGAGTCGATCGATCATCCGCGCGTAGGCCCCGGGCCCGTCATCGAGAAATTGTTGGATCTCCGTCGGCGTCGGCGGCAAGCCCGTCAGATCCAACGACGCCCGCCGCAACAAGGTCAGGCGATCGGCTTCGGGTGCCAGGGTCAACGCCTCTTTTTCGAGCTTCTCCAGGACAAACGCATCGATCGCGTTGCGCACTCGGTCTTGGTGGTCGACCGCTGGCACCTCGGGTCGGACCGGTGGATTGAATGACCAGTGATCGACCGTGCCGACGTCGTCGTCTGAATCAACCGCCTCCGCGTTACCGACCCCTTGGGCTCCGCTGTTGATCCAGGCTCGTAGCACTCCCTTTTCGTCGGCCGTTAGCTTCTGCCCAACGGCCGGCATTTCGTCGGAGGCAACCCTTTCGTAGAGCAAACTGAACTCGGCCGAAGCAATACGAATCGCCGCGCCGGAGTCGCCGCCGACCAACAGCGATGAGGGCTGTGAAAGGTTCAAGCCTGCCTTCGGCTCGACGCCCGCATGGCAGCGAAAACACTTTGCCCGAAAGATGGGGAGTACGTCTTTATCAAACGTCAGCGGCTCCGCCGCATTGTCGCCAACATCATCAGCGGCACAGCGGCCGAAAGTCGCCGAGAGAACGCACACCAACAGCACGGCCATACGCGTGAAACAAACAGGCGTCGAAGCGAAACATCCAGTCTGCCTCATCTACCGCACTCCCGTTGATCACGGGCCAAGTTCGTTACGGTGCCTTGATTCGGGATTTCCCGTTCGGGCCTTCACTCTCTCCTCGGCTTACTCTGCCAACCAAGTAGCCCTACCATTTTGAGCAGTCACCGTCTGAATCGCAACCTTTTCTTGCGGTTTCACTCAAACGCGAGACGAATCACCGCGTCAGGAGCGGTGAATGGATCAAATGAGCGACTTCGCCGCATCGACCACGTCGTCGGGCGTCATCCCGAACCGTTTCAGCAGTTCGGCAAAGGGGGCCGAAGCCCCGAAACTTCGCATGCCGATGAATCGCCCTTGAAGCCCGATATACTTGGACCAACCCTGCTCACAGGCGGCTTCCACGGCCACCCGGGCCGTAATCTCAGGGGGCAATACGCTGTTGCGATAGGCTTTGTCTTGCTCTTCAAACAACTCCCACGAAGGCATGCTCACCACCCGCGCGGCAATGCCGTCGTCGGAGAGCCGTTGATAGGCCGTGAGACAGGTCGAGAGTTCGCTACCGGTGCCGATCAGAATCACCTGGGGATTTCCGTTGGGGGCATCGGTCAACACGTAGGCCCCACGACGCGCGCCTTTGGCCGAAGAAAGTTGGGTTCGATCCAAGGTGGGAAGGTTCTGGCGTGAGAGGATCAACGAAACAGGGTGATCGTCGCGGGCCATGACTTCGCGCCACAGTTCGGCCGCTTCGTTGGCGTCGCCGGGGCGAAGGGTAATCATGTTCGGAATGGCGCGCAGCGCGGCAACGTGTTCGATCGGCTGATGCGTGGGCCCGTCTTCCCCCACGCCAATTGAATCGTGGGTAAAGACGTAGATCACCGGCAACCCCATCAGCGCGCTGAGTCGCAGCGCCCCGCGTGCATAGTCGCTGAACACCAAGAACGTGGCCCCATAGGGTCGCAAGCCGGAGAGCGCCATCCCGTTGAGCACCGCCGCCATGGCATGCTCCCGAACGCCGAAGTGGAAATTGCGTCCGGCGTAGTTTTCGGCTTCAAAGGTACCGGCCCCCTCGAAATCAAGCAGCGTCATCGTCGACGGGGCAAGATCGGCCGAACCGCCCAGCAGCCATGGCACGTTTTGCGCGATCGAACGGAGCACCCCTCCAGAAGAAACACGGCTAGCCAGGCCTTTCGCATCGGACTCGAATTCGGGAATTTCCGCGTCCCAATTCTCCGGCAACCGGCCGTCAATCATGCACTGCCAACGCGCGGCCAACTCGGGAAACGCTTCTTGATATTCAGCGAATTGCGTGGTCCACCGGGCGTGGTTTTTAGCGCCAGGGCGACCGATCTGTTCGTCGAAGTGTTCGCGAACACCCTCGGGTACCAAGAATGTCTCATCTTCCGGCCAGCCATACGCCGCCTTGGTCAGCCGCACTTCGTCTTCGCCCAGTGCCGCCCCGTGTGCCTTGGGGCTTCCCTGTTTGTTGGGCGATCCCCAGCCAATTTGGCTGCGGACCACGATCAACGTAGGGCGGTCGTCGACGTCGTTGAATTGGGCAAGGGCACGCTCGATCGCTTCGATATCATTCGCGTCGCCGACTGCAATCACGTGCCAGCGGAGTGCCTCGAAACGCGCCGCCACGTTCTCGCTGAACGCCAACGACGTGTTGCCTTCGATCGTGATTTGGTTGTCGTCGTAAATCCAACACAGATTCGACAGCCGTAGATGACCCGCCAGTGAGGCGACCTCGTTGCTGAGGCCTTCCATCATGTCGCCGTCACTGCAAATCGCGTACACATTGTGGTCGAACAAGTCGAACCCGGGACGATTGAATTGCGCGGCCCGCCAACGTGCGGCGATGGCCATGCCGACGCTGTTGCCAACTCCCTGCCCCAATGGTCCGGTGGTTGTCTCGATGCCCGCCGCGGCACCGTATTCGGGATGCCCGGCACAGGGGCTCCCCCATTGTCGGAAGTTGCGAATATCCTCCAGCGTGATCGCCAATTTGTCGGAATCATCGGCACGGCGAACACCCGCCAGATGCAGTGTTGCGTAAAGCAGCATTGAAGCGTGACCAGCCGAGAGCACGAACCGATCGCGCGTGGGCCAACTGGGGTGCCGTGGATCGTAGTTAAGTTGTTTGGTCCACAATGTATACGCCACGGGAGCCAGCGACATGGGCGCCCCGGGGTGCCCACAACCGGCTGCTTCAACGACGTCCATCGCCAATGTGCGAATCGTGTTGATCGAGAGTTGTTGGATGCCCATGGTGGATGTCGCCATGCGTTGGTTCCTTCGATGCCAAGAAAGAGGAGTCCGGTGCGATCAATCGCTATCCGAAGCGTTGGCGGCGAGTGTAAAGGCGAACCGTCCATGAGGCAAGGACTGGCGATTCGTCCGTCGGTTCGCCGCGAAAATCGCTACTCCTTGTGCAACAGCCCGGCGCTGGATTGGAAGTAGCGGTGACGGCGTTTTTCGGTCGTGTCGTCCGCCCGCGATTGACTCTCACGGAGATCGTCGAGATTGGCTTGGCAATACCGGCAGCCGCTGGATTCGAGATGAAAGGTGATGAAGTCGGCATGTTCGACGGCGAGCGTGCCCAACAAGAAACTTCCCAATTCTTCGCGCGAGGGGCAACTCAGCCGATGACGACGCCAGATCTCACCCAGCGAGTGAACGCCCGCGTCGCGCCGTGAATGGATCATCATCAGCCGTCGGGCTAGTGCCTCATCGACGCGGGCGGCATCTTCAATCTTTGAAGCCTCGGCCACGGGCAAGGATTCGTCCAAATAGGCTTCCAAGTCGCTGGTTTTGAAACGATCGCTCATCACGCTTGCTCTGGTTCTGGTTCTACTCGCGCCCGCGAGACGCTTCGACATTCGGTCTCTTCCAACTCAGCCAACAACTATTCATCTTCAAACAGCTCGGGAAACACCTCGTTTGAAAGTCCCTGCTTGCGGATCGTGGCCCGTAGCTTGGCCAAAAAGTCAAACTTGTAATTGGCCACCGTCTGTTCACTCAGCCCGAGCGACTTGGCCACGTCTTTGTTCGGCAATCCACGGACGAAAAGCAACTCGGTACACTTGATCTTTTCCCAATCACCCCGATTGCGCCATCGATCGAGATGATCGGCGATGGCATCAACCAGCGACGTCTCTTCCAAGTTGCGCCGCTCTTTGCTGCGTGCAAGACTACTGGCCACGCGCGCCGCTCCAGGCAGTTCCCATGGCCCGCTCGTGCTGTTGCCGCTGGAGAGCGGAACCGTTGGGCGACGTCCCTCGCGACGAAGATGATCGGTGAGCTTGTGGGCAGCGATTGAAAACAGGTAGCTCTCCAGCGACCGGCTCACATCGTAGTTGGGCAAACTGGTGAGAAACCCGATGAACGTTTCTTGCACGACATCTTCGCTGACCGACCGATTCCGCAGCCGGCTTTCGACAAACGCCAGCAGCCGTCCGTCGAAGCGGCCAATCAGCTCATCCCAGGCTTGGCTTTCGCCGCGGCGAATGCGTTCCACCAGAATCTGATCGTAGTCGGTTGCACTACTCATGGGACGCGACCGCGGAGAATGAATTTGCCTTCAAGACAACGCGAAATAGATATTCTAGCAGGTGCGGGCGATTGTTTCATTCTTGCCATGAGAAACGCCCCCAACGGGACATCGATTTCCCTGGCACCTCGATTGCCAGCCAATCTCGCATGCCCAATCGATCGGTTTGTGGATCATTCCTTGCCGTCGCTACAGGGCAACACGTTTGCGAACAAACACTTCGTATGCCAGTCCTCGCGTCTCTCCGTGGGAATGTCGCGGATCGCCATGGGAAGAGCCGTTCATGAATTTCCGAGAAAGTTTCCAATTTTTTTCTGTCCGGTATTCCTCGAACATCGGATTCTCTTCGTAAGCGAGCAACCATCGGGGTTTGCTGCGCGGGATGATAACACATTCAGTCTTGGGGAGACGCTAATTATGGCATTGGCTCAGCATGGTTCTCTTCCAATCGGACGTGGCGTTCTGGCCGCGTTCATCCTTTCAACGCTCGTCATGATCTCCAGCACCGCGCATGCTGCCCCGCTTCCGCATGGACAACGATCGGCACCGTCGCGGTGAGCGGCAACGCGGTGAGAAAGCTTTACGATTTTGATCCCGTGGTGGCGACCGGACTTCGCGTGATCACCAATATGAACGCGGCGGGCCTTACTCGGCATCGACGAGCTTGAATTTTACGACACGACGGTCGTTCCAGAGCCATCGTCGGTGCTGCTGTCGGGAATCGCCGGGATCGCGTTGGGCATCACCATGTATCGTCGGAAGGCCCGATAGGACGGTCGACTTCGATGCCCGGATCAATCGGAATAGGGCTTCATCAGCACGTCGTCCAGGCAATCCAAGAGTTCGTCGCATGTGTTTTCATCGTGTGCCAGCGAGAGATAGAGCTTGGTTCCCATCGGGTTGAGAAAGATACCGCGATGGAACAGGCCTAGCATCAGATTCCGGGCCCAGTGAGCATCGACATGACGTGATGAGCGGTAATCGACGACGTCTTGCGTGGTTAAGACGATCTGCGCCAGGGGGCCATCGCCGATCACTTGCGCCTGGATGTTGCGGTTTTTCAGCACGTTGCGCATCCCGTCGCGAAGATAATGCCCCAGGGTGTGAAGGCGGGGATAAACACCTTCGCCGGAGAACACGCCAAGGGCCGCGCGGGCGGCCGCGGTCGAGATAGGATTTCCTCCTAGCGTGGAAGCGACCCAAACGTAATCGTCCTGTCCCAGGTGGTCTTCGCGAACGATGTTCATCACGTCGGCGCGCCCGCCAAAGGCACCGATGGGATAGCCTCCGCCGAGTGCCTTGCCATAGGCGACCAAATCGGGCACGACTCCGTAATACTCTTGCGCCCCGCCATAGGCCAATCGGAAGCCCGTTACCACTTCGTCGAAAAGCAGCAGGATGTCATTACGTTTCGTTAGCTCGCGGAGACCTTCAAGAAAGCCTTCGACCGGCGGGACACACCGCTGAAGCGGCTCGACGATCACGGCAGCCAATTCATCGGCGTATTGCTCGACGATCGCGGTGGTTTGCTCCAAGTCGTTGAACGGGGCAACAAGAACCTCGTCGGCGACTAATCGCGTAATGCCGGCGCTGGTCGGGTCGAGCTGGGGAAACGGCCGCGGGTCACTCGGAAACAAGCTCGTCACGCCGATCTCGTTCGCGCCGTGGTAGGCCCCTTCAAACTTCAGGATCTTGGGTCTCCGCGTGAACGCCCGGGCGAGTCGCTGACAATACATCGTGGCTTCGGTGCCCGAGGCACAAAACCGTAGCGATTCGCACGCGGAGCTAAGCCGAATGATTTCTTCGGCCAACAACAGCGACTGCTCATTCACATAGGCAAAGTTCGACCCGAGCGTCGCTTGCTTTGTAACAGCCTCGACAACTTCCTCCCGGGCGTGTCCCACGAGAACAGACCCCCAGCCCATGGAGAAGTCGAAAAAATGTTTGTCGTCGGTGTCCCAAAGCTCGCACCCTTTCCCGCGTTTGATGACAATCGCCAATTCCTCTGGCAAATTGAATTCGCCGTTGGAACCGGCCGGAAACACCGCGAACGAACGATCAATCAAAGAACTCATGTGAGGTCCGCCTGAGTAAATCGATCCCGAGGGTTTGTACAGCAAGAATGAACGTTGCGAACAACGAAGCTAACATCTTCGAAGATTCCACGGACCGGGGCAAGTGGTCGGATCGCCAAGACCGCGGCGTTGGGCTCATGACAGCCCGAAAACACCGCGGGCGTTGTCGTGTAGAAATGCCCGTAGCAGGTCATCGGGAAGTTCGAGTTGTCGAACTTGTGCGAGGCACCGCTGGAAATCGAGCATCGGGAAGTTCGTGGCGAACAGCACTTTTTCCCGTCCGGTGGTCTTCATGAACCGGATCAACTCCGTTGGGTAATACCGTGGGAGGTGTGCCGAGGTGTCGATGTAGACGTTCCGGTGGAGCGATGCCAGGGCGATCATCTCGTCGACCCAGGGATAGCCCAGGTGTCCGCCGATGATCGACAATTCTGGAAAATCGTTGGCCACTTCATCCAGATACGGAATCGGTCGTCCTGTTTCGGAAGGGGCCAGCGGTCCGGTGTGGCCCACCTGCACGCAGACGGGGATCTCAAGTTCGACGCATGCGGCGTAGAGCGGGTAGTACCGCTTATCGTTCGGCGGTCTTCCCCAGAGCCACGGCACAAGCCGCATTGCCCGAAAGCCCCACTCACCCACCGCGCGTCGAAGACCCTCGACGGCGTGGGTTGGATGATCGACATCGACGGCAGCCATGCCGATGATCCGATCGGGAAACTGCCGCATGGCCTTGCGGACTTGCTGGTCGCTGTTTTTCCAGCTTTCGCCACCGTGCCATGTGGTGACCAGCGCTTGCCCCACGCCCGCGCGATCCATGGAGTCAATCATCGCCCCGGCGGAGATGCCTTCGCGCAAGACGAATGAACGGCCCGATTGTTCGAACAATCGCACGACGTCACTCGCCGCATCGAGCGTTCCGGGCAGGGCGATATTGGCCCAAGCATCAATCACTGCG
>Ga0114931_10002155_pt1 | contig 25079 bp, 19 predicted proteins | sample 2SBtaG_FD_89579 | JGI IMG/M metagenome (GOLD analysis project Ga0114931, IMG submission 89579) | Deep subsurface microbial communities from Kolumbo volcano to uncover new lineages of life (NeLLi) - 2SBTROV14_V59a metaG | ecosystem: Environmental > Aquatic > Marine > Volcanic | place: Kolumbo... | reverse complement strand
GGTTCGCGCGCGAATCGTGATGGATTTGTTGCGCCGGATCGCCATCGAACAAAGTGCCGCGATCATCGTCGTCACGCACGATGAAATGATTCTCGACCGGTTTGACCATATCTTTCGGCTGCGCGACGGCCAGCTGGAGATCGAGATGGTCGCCGCTTGAATTTCTCCGATCGGTAATGTCCGGGTTTGCCTAGGAGTCGAAGTTCGGCACTGTGTGGAATCATGGATGCGTTGGGACGACAAGCCGATATTCGGGTGTGTGCCCGCGTTTCGTGTGCATCAAACTTCAATTGGGGGCGCGATCCGTGTTCCCATGTGCTTTACGTAAACGTCATGTGGGTTACGCGCCAGGCTTGCATCTTGGAGGGATTAGATCGCCGCACAGCTCAAACGACGGCACATCGATCCATGGCCGGATGCCAGTGGTCACGCCCGCGCGCCCGCTTGCGTCGAACAACGAGTACAAGCTCACCATCACGGGGCGCGGATACCACACCCGATCGCTGTGTGACGTCGCAGTCGCGTCGGTAGACGATGTAGTGATCCCGCAACTGCAGGCCCCATCCTCGTTCGCCGAAGCTGTCGGCGAACGCCATCCGGTTGATCGGCGGCTGGCCGCGTCGCATGGTGCCGGGGATGTCGAGTTTCTACCAACGGTTTTCTTGTCTGTCCGTTGCCGTCTTGCTCGCGGCGGTTTGCGCTGCTGGAGTGGCGGCGGACGAAAAGGTCGAGGAGCTGGGCGCGCTCGGTGTTGAGGCTGGTCGCAACGCGCTCGAGCCTCCGGACACTTCCAGCCCGCGGGCGACGCTGCGCAGCTTCGTCGACAACGCCCGCGAAGCCTGGAGGATCTTTCTCAGTACCGACGATCCGGATCGCGCCGTGTACGAGCGCGCCCGGCGCCGTTTGCAGCGGGCGGCGCGCTGTCTCGATCTCAGCGGCGTCCCACCGGCGGCTCGCGACGAGGCGGCAGGGCGCACTGCAGTGCTGCTGTTGGATGTCTTCGAACGCATCTCCCTACCGCGCTGGAGCGCGATCCCTGACGCGGCAAAGGTCGAAGCCGATCAGCTGACGGAGTGGGTCGTGCCGCACACGCCGATCGAGTTGGGTCGGGTCGACGAGGGGCCGCGCGCCGGCGAGTTTCTGTTCACCCAGAGTACGGTCGCCAGGGCGCATGAATTCCACGATCTGACGTTGCATCTGAAGCCCGGTCCGAACGCTGTGATCGCCGACGGGTTCGAAGTTTTCCGTACCTTGCCGGGCTGGGTGATCCCGCTTTCCTGGGTTCGCGGCCTGCCGCATTGGGCGCGCGTGGAAACGATGGGGCAGGCCATCTGGCAGTGGCTGCTGCTGGTGGCGGCGGTGCTGTTGGCAGTACTGATCGTCGGGTTGGTCCGAGGCTGGGCGCGCCGGCCGTCGGCGGGTCGGGGAGCCCCGTCGTATTTCCGTCGTATGGCGGTGCCGTCGTCGTTTCTCGTGTTGGCCTGGTTGTTGGGTGGACCCGTGATTCGACAGATCGGACTCAAGGGAAGCTCGATGATCCTGAGCGATCTCGTGTTGAGCGGTGTGCTGGTGCTGGCGCTTGCGTGGTTGGCGATTCGCGGTGGTGGCGCGATCGCCGAGTACGTCGTTCGTTTGCCGAGCATCACGGAACGCAGTGTCGATGCCCACCTGGTGCGTTTGAGCGCGCGGGTCCTCAGTATGTTGGCGGGCGTTCTGATCGTCGTCGAGGGGTGCCGCTCCCTCGGGGTTCCCATTGCGGGTCTGGTCGCCGGGGTCGGTGTCGGCGGCTTGGCGGTGGCGCTGGCGGCGCAGAGCACGATCGAAAATTTCATCGGTAGCCTGACCATCTTCGCCGACCGACCGGTACGGGTCGGCGACTTTTGCCGTTTCGGCGAGGAGGTCGGCACGGTCGAGGAGATCGGGCTGCGTTCGACGCGTCTTCGCACTCTCGGACGGTCGCTGATGACCATTCCCAACTCGGAGTTCTCGCGCTTGCGGCTCGACAACTATTCCCAGCGTGACGCCAACTTGTTTCGCGCCGTCCTCTCGCTGCGCTACGAGACGACGCCGCGCCAGCTGCGCGACGTCCTGCGCAGGATCCGCGAGTTACTGCTCGAGAATCCTCTGGTGCGCGATGCGCCGACGCGGGTTCGACTGGTCGAGCTCGGCGAGTACGCCTTCGAGATCGAGGTTTTCGCTGTCGTAGAGGTGAAGGACTGGAGCGAGTTTCTCGCGGTTCGCGAAGAAATGTTGCTGCAGGCCGTGGATGCGGTCGAGGCGGCGGGCGCGCGACTGGCGGTGCCGGCGCGGACGAGTTACCTGGCTCGCGATCCGCTGGACGCCGCCGCGCCCGAGCAGAGTGGCTGAGCGCGGGGTCCGAGGCGCAAGTCGCCGGCTTGTCGCAGCGGCGCCGGATGGATCCGGTTGCAGTCCCTCGGGTCGCGAGCGGACGATGGCACGGGTGGGTTACCGCGCGTCTCGCAGCAGCGACCAAACGGCATCGGCTGGAGTCCGCCGATGTCGCGAGCCAGGGGATGGGGCGGGCCGGAAGAGTCCCGGCACCGCCCCGGGGGGATGCGTCGCTGGTGGGTTTGTCGAGTGTCGCAGGGTGTCGCTCAGGCCGCCGCGGAGGTCTGAGCGAGATAGCGTACACGTGAATCCGGAACGACAGTGAAACCGCCTGGCGCAGTGTCGATCCAGTGTAGCAGCAGGTTCAGGTCGAGAGGCTTAGAGAGGACCAGGTCGAAGCCGGCGCGGTAGGCGTCGAGAGTGAGCTGTCGCGAGCAGAATGCCGTCATGAGAAGGGCTCGAGCGCCGGGGTGGAACGGGCGAACGCGCTGCCAAGCGTCGAGACCGTCGCCGTCGGGAAGACTGAAGTCGATCAGGCAAATATCGAAATTTCGGAGTCGAGCGCTGGTCGTGAAAGATGCCAGCGTGGTGCTCAGCTCCACGGCGAAGCCTCGTCGTACGAGGAGCCGACGCAGATGCTTGCCGAGAACGGGCTCGTCTTCGAGTATCGAGATCCTGCGCATGGTGCTGACCTCCAACGTACCCAGGTGGCAGCATCGATCGTGCCAGGCAGTAAATCGCTGCGTTCGAGTAGGTGGCAGCTCCGACCGAGGTACGGGTGGGGGTATTGTCCTCAGGGGCGAGGCATATGCCACACGGTACGGGTTGGCGTCGGTGGACCTGGACAGACAGTTGAGCCCCCGGGCAGTTCCGGTGCTTTGACGGGGCGGGCGATCACGAGTAGTCGATGAAGCGTCCATGGCCCGTATCCTAGTCGTTGAAGACGAGGCGATTCTCGCCCGCACCATCCGCAAGGCGCTGGAGAAGCAGGGCCACGCTGTCGACATCGCCGGTGACGCCAGGGCGGCGGAGGATCTCTTCGTCGAGCAGTGTCCGGAGCTGGTACTGTTGGACCTGCGTCTGCCGGATGGCAACGGTCTGGAGGTGCTCCGCCACCTCAAGTCGCTGCGATCGAGCACCGAGGTCGTGATGATGACCGCCTTTGCGTCGGTCGAAGATGCGGTGGAAGCCATCCGCCTTGGCGCCAGCGACTATTTGCAAAAACCCCTCAATATCGACGACCTGCGACACACCGTTAGCCGAATTCTCGATCAGGCACGGCGCCAGCACGAGATCGAGTACTACCGTTCGAAAGATGCGCGCGGGGCGGACCTGGACCAGATCGTCGGGACTTGTGAGCCGGTGCGCGCTCTCAAGGCAAAGATGCAGCGGCTGTGCTCGCTCGGCCCGCAGGTCGCGCCGCCGACGATCCTGATCACCGGAGAGACCGGCACCGGCAAGGGATTGGTCGCGCGGACGCTACACTACGGCGGCAGCCGAGCCGACGGTCCCTTCATCGAGGTCAATTGTGCCGCCATTCCGGAGAATCTCGTCGAGTCCGAGCTCTTTGGCCACGAGCGCGGCGCATTCACCGACGCGGTCGAGGCCAAGATAGGGCTGTTCCAGGCAGCCGAGAAAGGCTCTCTCTTCCTGGACGAGATCGGCTGCCTGGGGCCGGCTCTCCAAGTCAAGATTCTCAAGGCGATCGAGGAAAAGAAGGTTCGTGCGGTGGGCAGTCGATCCGAGCAAACCGTCGACACCCAGATTTTCGCCGCGACCAATGGCGATCTGCAGGAGATGGTCGAACAGGGTAGTTTCCGCGAGGATCTCTACTACCGACTGCGCGTGGCCAACCTCGAGATCCCGCCGCTGAGGCAACGCGGAGCCGATATTCTGGTGCTCGCGGATGTCTTTCTCGCCGAGCTCTCGGAAACGTATCGGCTGAAGCGATTTCTCACAGACGACGCCCGCGCGACGATCTCGGCGTATCGCTGGCCTGGCAACGTGCGCGAGTTGCGCAATACGCTCGACCGCGCCGTTCTGTTCTCGGAGTCCGAGGCGATCGATTCGGCTGCCCTGGGGCTCCCTTCGGCGAGAGCTGCGTCGATTCCTCTCGAGAAGGACGCGAGCGGCGCGCTCTCGATCGAGATCCCGGACGAGGGGATCGACTTCGACGTGCTCGAGCGGGAGCTCATCTCTTCCGCGCTACGCAAGGCCCAGGGTAGCCAGACGAAGGCGGCGAAGTTGCTGGGGTTGTCGCGCGACACCTTGCGCTACCGGATCGAGAAGTTCTCGATCGATCCGGGTTCTAAGTGAGGAAGGGGGAGCCGGTAACCGGCTCCCCCTCCGCAGTTCCCAGACGGTCTATCTTCGATCAGGTCGCCGGAAAGTCCCGCGACAAGAAGATCGTTCCTCCCTGTTCGATTTCGATCAGCTCGCCGCGCGGGTCGAAGTCGAGAAGCACCTCGCCCGGCTGGTCGGGATCGCTGTCGAACTCGATCTCCCCTTCGACTTCGCTGCCGGTGTCGGCGACCGCGATGACGCCGCGCGCGGATCCGCCGACCAGTACGTTGTAATTGCCGACCGGGAGATCTTCGATTTCGACTCGGAAGTCCTCGTCGCAGTCGTCCCGGACGCGGAGGCGAGCTTTGCCCTTCGCTTGTCCGATGGACCCTTCGTTGAGCAGGGGAAGCTCGGTTTCATTTGGTTCACAGATCCCGGAGCTGCCGCCCGATCCGCCGCCAAAGGTGTGACTGAAGTACGCGACAGCGCCCTGGCGGATCTCGATTACCGCGCCGCGCGGATCGAAGTCGAGGAGAATCTCGCCAGGATCGCTCGGGTCGGTGTCGAACTCGACTTCGCCTTCGATCTTGACGCCGGTGTCGATCACGCTCATCACTGCGACGGTGTTGCCGGCGACGACGACATCGTAGTCGCCGACCGGGAGGTCTTCGGCTTGTACCCGGAAGTCCTCGTCGCAGTCGTCGCGCACCCGGAAGCGAGCGTCCGCGGAGGCGTCTGCGTCGGCGCCCGTGGAGGTGAGTTCCTCGTCTGTTTCTTCAGGCGCGCACGTGCTGCCGCCGCCGCTGCCGGCCAGACCGAGCATTCCAGTGAAATAGACCAACGCGCCTTGGCGGATCTCGATCAGCTTGTCGCGCGGGTCGAAGTCGAGAAGAACTTCGCCGGGATCCTCGGGATCGCTGTCGAATTCGATTCGGCCTTCGACTTCCAAACCCGTGTCGACGACGTTGACGCTGCCGACGGACACGCCGTCGACGACGACTTCGTAGAAGCCCGTCGGGACGTCTTCAACCTCGACGCGAAAATCCTGGTCGCAGTCGTCACGGACACGGAATCGCGCTTTCGCTTTGCCGTCCGGGTCGACACCCGTTGACGTCAGAAACGTCTCGACCTCGGAGAAGCTGCAGGTGTTCACGCCGCTAGCCTGCGCCGACATTTCGCCGGAGAAGAATACTCCCGCATCGCCGACCACGTCGATCACCAGGCCGCGCGGATCGAAGTCGAGAAGGATCTTGGGTGGCGAGGCCTGCGAATCGAATTCCACCTCACCTTCACCATCACTGGGCACGGAGATCGTGGCTCTCATAACTCCGTCGACGAAGAGCGAATAATTCCCGACGGTCACGTCCTCGAGCTCGACCTTGAACGTCGTGCGTCCGTTTTTCTTCAGGCGAAAGCGGGCCTCGGCCTTAGCGGCACCGGCGAGCGAGGTTGGGCTCAAGTCAGTGCGCTCGTCGATTTTCATTCCGACCGGCTCGCCGACGCCCGACAGGACGACCGATAGAACATCGCCGCCAACGCCGCTCACCGCCATCGTTTGCCCCCGCGGATCGAAGTCGAGGGGCAGGCTCGATCCCTTTTGAGGGGTCTGGAATCGCAGGCGGGCGCGGCCCGAACTGGTGGTGGTGAACTCCGCCTGGGACACGCCACCGACCGTGAGCTGGTAGGTCGACGAGGGGGAGAGATCCTTGACCCTGACCCGCAGCGTGGACTTGCTCGGCTTGAGTCGACTCGTCACCTTTCCCGTCGCAGCTGGCACGACGCCGGAGCTGGCGAAGGCGCCGCGGATCTTGGACTGCTGCTTCGCCATCGCGCTCGGTGCCGCCACGGCCATCGCGAGTGCCAGAGCTGCGGCAACGGTTAGCGCGCCGACCCGGCCTGAAATTCTACCTGTCCCAGACTGCATGGAGATCCTCCTGTCTTGCGTTGTCCGGGAACGAAGGCCCGGTTGCTGATTCGGAGGAGCACCCGGCGTGCCATCCCTTTCGGTGTCGACTGAGTGACCCCTCGAGTTCCGAAACGCGCCCCGGCCGAGTCTTGTCTCCGCATCGATGGGGCATTTCCCCCGAGATCCACCCCTAAAATCGGTCAAACCACCCAGTTCTCTGCGAGGCTCGGGTTGGGCGGTTGGTGCTGGAAAGGCTCGCGGCAGCGGGGCATGCTCGTTGCATTAACGGGTCGGCGCGAATAGCGTCCTAAGCGAAGGTGGAGAAAGTCCATGCTCAAAACGATCCCAGTCCTGACCGGTATTGGAGCCGTGGTCCTGTCGGTCCATTTACTGTTTTTGCGGGTGCCGAGTGTGCAGGCTGCTGGAACGGGTCCGGCGCTGGCGGTGGCCAGTGCCAGCGCGGCGGCGACCGGCTCGGGCGGCCGGGTTCTTCGAGTTGCCGGTACGCTCAACTTCGACGACCTGTTGCAGTTCTCCTTCCCGGCGGGCCTGCTGGTCCACCAGGGTGCGGACTACGCTATCTTCCAGGCAACCGGCGAGGTGCTGGAGGGATCCAGTGCGAGTGCCGCCGATGGGGTCAGCGCCAGCGAAGTGTCGTCGCTGTTGCAGGCGGGCTCGCCGGCTGGCGCCGAGGCGGCGCTCGGCCGGATCGATGGCAGCGGCGTCGTCGTGGCCCTGCCCGCGCGGTTTGCGAGCGGCGTCGCGACCGTATTCTTCTACGCGTTCCTCGATAACACGATGTTCATCAGCAACGCCGTCAACGTGAGTCTGCCATGACGGCGACGGTGACCGCGCGGCGGTTGAGTAGATGGATCGGTTTTATCGCGGTGGCCGCTCTCTCCTTGTCGCCGGTGTGGGCGCAGCAGGTTTTCTCGGGTGATCCGATTGATCCCGCGACCGGTCAGCCCTACACGATCCTGCCGCAGCTTCCGCTCATTTCCTCCGGTCCCGACGGTAGGTTCAATACCAACGATGACGTGATCGACTCCGCGACGGTCGGCGATGTCGATGTCGTTGTCCGCTCTGGCGGGGTTTTCACCGGTGGTATCGTTCCGCCGCCGGCGGGCAGCGTCGCTACAGCTCCGGGCATCGTTGCCGGAGGGGGCGATGTGGCCGCGGGCAGTGCGGCGGTGTTTCAGGTCATTCTCGTCGATGGAGGGGCTCCTGCACCGGTCGGATCTCCGATCTTGGGGACCGATCTCGACGGCCGAGGTGCGCTCGTTTTTGCCTTCGCCGACCTCGATGGAGACGGTTTCATCGGCCCGCGGGCTGCCGACGGCGCCGCCGACGACCAGGTCGAGTTGCAGGAGATCTATACGCCGGTCGGTCGCCAGGTCGCGGTGATGAGTGGCGGAGTCGCCGATGGTGTCATCGACGTGTCGCGCGGTGCGCCGCCCAGCGTCGGTGGACTCGGCATCGTACTGGTAGCCGGGGCGGCGACCGGAGCGACCCCGCCGATCCACGACGACGGCCCGTGGATCTCCACCATGCTGCCCTACGTGCCCCCGCTGTCTCCGCGCGACATCATCGGCAACGGTAATGTTCGCGCCGCCGACCCGGGGTTTCTGGTCGAAATCAAGCTGCAGAAGGAGTTCGAGCCGGGCAAGGTTTTCCTGCCGGCAACGACCGATCCCCTGCTCGGAACCGCTTTTGCGATCCCGACCGATGGCAGCAGCCCGACGGTGGATCTGCTACGCAGCGAATCCGGCCCGGCTGTGTCGGCGAGATTCGCCAACGTCGTCGATGAGGGCTCGTTCGTCGCGGCCCCCGCGCGCGTGCTTTTGGTCGGCAGGGACGCTGCTGGACAGCGCCTGTTGCTCGAGGCTGTCGAGGAGATTGCTCTCGCCGACGACGGTCCCGGCCAGTCGGTTACGGTGTGGCTGGTGGCCACAGACTCCGTCGGTAATCCGGCCGACCCGAGCGCGCCACTGACCCTCGACCTGGAAGTCGGGCCGCGCGTGCGGATCGTCCAGCCGAACCTCGACTCGGACGAGAGCCGAGAGTCGGTGGTGGTCACGACCGGTGCGGCGATCCCGATCGTGATCGACGACACCACCGGGCTGAGTGGTGGCGGCGTCGATGATTTGTTCGTGCTGAGTGGCGGGGTTCCGCGCGACTCGCTGAGGATTCAGCTCGGTGGTGGCAGCCCGTCGCTGCCGATGGACGTGCGCAAGGTTCTGCTCAAGCGGGGGCGCAAGACGGGACGCGGCGGGTTCAAACTGAAGAGCGACCTTGCCGTCGCCGCCGGGGCAGCCGATCCGGCGACGTCGGACATGACGGTTACGGTCACCGCGGGCGGCGTCGTTCGATACGCGCGCACGTTCCCGGCTGGGTTACTGCAGCCGGCGCGTAGATCGCTCAAGTACAAGGATCCGGCCTCGGTTGCCCACGGGCCCGCCGTTCTCGTCGTCCGACCGCCGAAAAAACCGTCGCAGCCGTATCGGGTGGTCTTGCGGGTCAGGAAACTCGACCTCGACACCCTCGATACGACTGCCGCGAGCGCCGCGGCACAGATTCAAATCGGCGCAGATCTCTATCAGTCTGCGATTGCGTGTAGCGGCAACCAGAAGCGCGGCGTTGTGATCTGTAGACCGTGATCGAGTGTCGGAGCGTCGAGCGTCGGAGCGTCGGGGAGTATGTCTCCCCGGTAAAGAGTGGGTGGAGGATCCGCTTCAAGCCGGTCGAAACGGCTGCGCGTCGGCAGTGCTCCCCGGGGCCAGGGGGAGGTAGATGGAGAAGGTTGCGCCACCGCCGTCGCGAGACTCAGCCGATAGGCGTCCGCGGTGACGCTCGATGATGCGCTGTGCCATGGCCAGACCGATTCCGGTACCCTGCGCCTTGGTGGTGTAGAACAGGGAGAAAATCCTCTCGAGCTGTCCCGGAGCAAAGCCGGGGCCGGTGTCGGATATGTGGAGCTCCACGCCGGGTTCGCCACTGGCGTCCGAGGTCGGGTGGGCCTGGATGGATACCGTGCCGTGTTCGCCCATGGCCTGAGCGGCGTTGATGACGAGAGCCTCCATTACTTCGGTCAGCTGGGCGGCGTAGAATCCGAGCCGTGGCAAGTGCGGGTCGACGTCCAGCAGCAGCTCGATTCCCGCTGCAAGCCGCGGCCGCATCGAAGTGGCGAATTCGTCGAGAAGAACGCCGAGATCGGCCACCCGAAGATTGGGTTCGAAGGGCCGAGCGAAATCGAGAAGCGAGCGCACGCGCATTTCCAAACGATCCGCCTCCGAAATAATGTCGTCGATCCCTTCGCGCAGATCGGACGAGGTTTCGGCGACGTCTTCCCGTGCCAATTGTGCTGCGGCGCGAATCCCCGCCAGTGGATTGCGAATGCCGTGCGCGACCGAGGCGGCCAGCTCGCCGACGGCGGCGAGACGCTCGGAGCGAACGAGATCAGCCTGGGTTTGTCGGATGATCTCGTATGCTTCGGCGTTGGTGAGTGCCAGGGCGGCCTGATCGGCGAGGGTTTGCAACAGGTCGAGATCGTCTTCTGAATAGTAGGCCCCGGATTTCTTGTCCCCAATCAGGATCACGGCGACATTGGCGCCTTCGAAGCGAGCGGGGACGAGGAGGGCAGGGTGCGATTCGGCGATGGCTTCACATCCCTCGGTCGGGTCGGCGCAGCGCTCGGCGAAGGCCTGACTGCTCTCGGCCTTCTCCAGGCCGCGCAGGTGTCCGACAGAGGATCCGTCCGGCGGAAAAGCGGCGCGCACGCGTTCGCGTATATTCGGCGAGTCTCCATATACCCGCAGCGTGTTGCCGCGGCTCGACAGCACCAAGATCGTCGCCCACTCGATCGCCATCACTTCGGTGAGGGCCGCGAGCACGGCCGCGACGACCTTTTCGGTATTGAGAAACGACGACAGAGCGCGACTCATTCCCTGCACGGTCGCCCGGTAGCTATACGCCTGCCGGTAGAACACGCGGTCGACGATCGACTGGATTCGGGCTCGCAGCGGGTTGAACACGAGCACCAAGAACAAGAGGTAGAAGGGGATGACGTTGGCGGGTAGCGCGCGCTCGGCGCCGAGTGCCAACTCGGCGCTGAAGACGACGATGGCGTAGCCGAGGAAAACGAGAACCGAGACGGCACCGTAAACGATACCATTGCGCACGTAGCGATCGACCTGGAAGAGGTCGTGCCGGGCGATCGCATAGCCGATCGAGAGAGGGCCGAGGAGCAGGAGCGGAAAGGCGGCGTTCATCGGAATATCGAGTCGAAGAAGGATGATCGCCATCATCAGCAGACTGGGAACGAAGATGGCGGCGCCCATTCCGAACAGGACGGTCTTGACTTGCTGGCGCGCCAGGGGCGTGCGTGCGTGTAGGAAGGATTCGAGAAGGGAAGCCAAGAGAACGAGACCCGAAACCGCCATTGCCGTGTAAACCCAGTCGTTGACGGCGAGATGGCGCAGCGGGTTCGACAGGTAGAGAGCGTTCTGTAACACGCCCACAGCGGCGAACGCCGCCAGCGTCCACCAGCGCAGTTGGGGGAATCGAAGGACGAGCCCCTTGGGCTGCGGAAACGTCGCCGCGAAGAGCAGCAGCGCGGCTGGGACCAGAGACTCCAGCATGAAGTAGAGCCGCGAGCACCAGAACGACATCAACGTGTCGATGGCGAGGATCAGGGTCCCGCCCAGGCAAACCCCGAGGAAGAGGAACGAACGCGCGGCGGGGTTTTCCGGCTTTACATAGAAGACCGTCAACGCGACGCCGAGGAGTACCAGGCCGTTGAGCAGGTAAATGCCGAAGATCGGGACGACGTCACGCATCGTCAGGATGGCGGTGGGCACCGAGCGAACTTCGCGATTGCCGGTCAGGCTGCGGAATCGGTAGCGGACCTCGGTCCCCAGCGGCACGGAGCGAATATGACGGCGCAGTGCCGCGGCGTCTTGCACCGGCGTACCGTCGACCGCTCGGACCACTGTCCTGAATGGTAACCCGCCCGCATCCCCGGGCCACGAAGGTGCGCTGATGGACGGTACGATGAGGTTCTTCCAGACGATGAACCCCGGAAACTCACGGCCCAGCTGGTTCGCGATCGAGGCGATGGAGACGCCCACCATCGCCAGCGCGAAGACCACGAGTGCCTGCAGCAGTAGCTTGTTCGCCGAACCCGAGATCTGTCGCTCCATCGGACAATCCAATCGACGCCACACCGCGCGTCGCTTAGCGCGGGCTATCCGCTCCGCTTTACCTGAGTCGTGCTGCCCGAGCCGCGGTACTCGAGCCGCATTACGGTGGAGTCCGGCGCGTCGTTTTGCGCGGCGCGCGTGGTAGGGTACAGCCGGGGTCTTCGCAGTACAAGAAACGCCAGTTTGGGGTCGCCCATACCAGCCCATGCCCACCGAGAGAAACCTGATCCATGCCGTCGCCTGGACTCTGCTGGGCGCGTGTCTGTTCTTTCTCTCGTTCCCACCGTTTGATTTTGCTGGGCTGGCCTACGTCGCGCTCGCGCCGCTGTTGATTGCCACGGATGGCTGCTCGCCGCGGCGTGCGCTGTTGCTGGGTTGGCTCTATGCCACGGTTGGCTGCAGCGCCGCGGTGAGCACGTCCATCTACGAAGCGTCGCTTCGATATTTTCATTACTCCGCGTGGCTGCGGATGGCGTTCACCGCTGCGGTACCGCAGATCTACGCCGCTCCCTACGTCGCCGTCTTCGCGTGGGCTGCGGCGGTGTCCTCGCGTCGAGCCGGGCGGTCGTCGGCCCGGGTGCTGGTCGTCGCCAGTGCCTGGGTGGCGAGCGAGTACGGCCGGGTGTCGGTTGGCCACGGTGCGCCCTGGTTGCTCCTCGGCCACACCCAACACGGCTTGCTGCCGATGATCCAGATCGCCGACCTCGCCGGAGTGTTTGGCGTGTCCTTTGTCGTGGCCGTGGTGAATGCCGCCGTTGCCGAGCTCTGGCTGGCGGGACGAGGTATCGTCCGCGCCGCAACGGCGCGGCGATCGCTTGCCGTTGCGGCCACTGTGGTGGGTGTTTCGCTGCTGTATGGGGTGGTGCAGCTGAAGCAGTGGGACGAGCCCGACGGCGAGTCGATCCGGATCGCGGTGGTGCAGGGAGACATTCCGCTCGAGTGGCGCAGTCGACTGGTGAATCTGCCGCGTGCTCTCCGGCGCATGGAGGAGTTGACTCGATCGGTGGGCGGATTTGCGGCTGACCTCGTCATCTGGCCCGAGAATTCAATCGGCTTTGCCGCCGAAGCCAACGATGAGCTGTTCCGGCGAATTGCTCGCGCGATACCGTCGCGAGCGATGTTGTTGGTCGGCGCGCCGCGCTCGACCGGAACCTCTGCGGCCGGTTCGCACTTCTACAATTCGGCGTTTCTGATCACCCCCGGCGGCGAGGTTGCTGCGACCTACGACAAGATCCAGCTCACGCCCTTTGCCGAGTACGTCCCGTGGCCGATCGACAGTTTCTCGGCGGGCGGAGCCTACGGCACCGCTACCTACGAATCGGGCTCGCGAAGGACGGTGTTCCCGATCAAGGCCAGCTCGTTCTCGGTGCTGATCTGTTATGAGGCGATCTATGCCGATATTGCGCGCAGCTTCGTTCGTGCGGGGGCCGAGCTTCTCGTGAACATCTCGAACGACGATTGGTTCGCCGGTCGTCCGGCCCTGCAGCAACACTTGATCGGCGCCTTGTTCCGCGCGGTCGAATTCCGCCGATTCCTGGTGCGTGCGACCAACTCGGGATTGACCGTCCTCGTCACCCCGACCGGTCGGGTCGCCGAGTCGCTGCCGCAGGAGACTCCGGCGACGATGACCGGCACGGTGGTTTCGATTGATCACAGGAGCCCGTACTCTCGCTGGGGCGGCGTCTTTGCGGTTGCCTGTCTCCTGGTATCGATCGTATCGACCGGCAATACGTTGCGCGACAGCCGTCGCGCGCGACGGACCAACCACGAAAGGTAACGCGATGGACTGGAAGCTGGTGCTCTCGGCGTTTTCGGCGATCTTCCTGGCGGAAATCGGTGACAAGACGCAACTCGCGGTGGTCGCTTTCGCCGCCAGCGGATCCTCTCGCATGGCGGTTTTCCTCGGCGCCTCCGCAGCGTTGGTCAGTAGCTCGGCCCTTGCCGTCCTGGTCGGTGCTGGGCTGACCCGCTGGGTCTCGCCGGCCTGGCTGCAGCGCGGCGCCGGAGCCGTGTTCGTCTGTCTCGGGCTCGTGCTCCTGTTCGGTGCGCCTGAGGAGTGACGACGCGCGGCAACGAGTGGACGGCGTTCGCTCGTCGGCGGGCGTGCAGACGCGCTCACGCCGAGAGCTGGTACCGGTCGGAATTGTCGAGTGGCAAATGTTCCGGTCCTGCGCTACCGTGCGCGGTGATGCACCGCCGATTTCTCACCGTGTTGCTCCTGCTGGCGCTCGCCAGTCCGGGCGCCGGCAGCGCGACTCTGTACACCTGTCACATGGATGGGCAGACGAGGACATCGTGCTGTTGCGAGCACGATGGCGGCGAATCCGGTAGCCCGAACCGGCGAGCGGACGGCTCTTGTTGCGACGTCCGCGTCGTCGGGCAACCGGTCCGGCAAGTAAGTCGAACGGTCGCCAGCGCCGAAGCCGGCCAAGTGCTCGCGCCCGTTCTCTGGGCTCTGCCGGTGCTGGCGAGTGCGCCGGCGGCTCCCGAACCTGCGCGCTTCGCGGCGCCGCAACCGCACGGTCCTCCGCTCTTCGTCCAGAAGAGCTCCTACCTGCTCTGAGTCGCTAAACCCCACGCAATCGACCGCCGGCTCCATCCGGAGCCGCGGCCGCGACGTGTGGCTCGCCGCAGCTCGGTGCCCTATGGCAGAGCGCTGCGCGGAGCCTTGCTGCAACCGCTGATCTTGGGGTGATGCGTATGTTCGACAACCTGGCTGCATCGCGACTGGTGACCCTCCTGGCAATTGTTGCCGTGGGCGGGTGTTCCGCCGCTTCGACAAATCGATATGAGTCCCTTCGCCAACGCGCCTTCACGGGCGTGGAGAAGTCCTCCGACGAGACCGTGGTCGCCGCCCGCCCGGGCCGGGAAGCGTGGGCGGAGACGGTAGAGCTTTCCCTTGCGGCGCTGCGCTCGCTTGCCGTCGCCCGCAACCCGTCACTGGCCGCGATGCGGGCAGCTTGGCAGGCGGCGGTCGAGCGCTACCCGCAAGTGGTCGCGCTCGACGATCCGCAGATCGGGTACTCGCTGGCACCGGCCACCGTCGCTTCGGGTAGCACTTCCTTCGGCCAGAAGATCGAGGTCTCGCAGCACTTTCCGTGGCCGGGCAAACTCCGACTGCGCGGCGAGGCCGCACTCGGCAGGGTCGAGGTGGCCGGCGACGATTTCGAGGACGCGCGCCAGCACCTGCTGCAAAGCGTCGCGCATACCTTCTACGCGTACCAGTTCGTCCATCGCGCCCTCGCCATCAACCGCGCAAAGCAGGAGCTCCTCGTCGAGTTTCGCCGCGTGGCCGAAGGCCGCTACGCAGCGGGCCTGGCGTCGAAAAGCGATGCTCTACAGGCTGAGGTCGAGCACCAATACGTGGTCCACGGAGCGATCGTTCTCGAGCGCGAACGCGCGGTCATCCGCGCCAGGCTCAATACCCTTCTCAACCTGCCGCCGCGGGACCCTCTGCCGCCGCCCCGATCGAGATTGCGGCGCCGGCTCCGCTGCCGACGCTCGGTGTCCTGGAGGAAGCGGCGCTGGCGAAACGACCGCTACTGCGCGCGCTCGCGCACTCGGTGCGCACCAGCTCGGCTGCAGTCGAGCTCGCCCGCCGCGAGTTTTTTCCCGACTTTTCCGTCAACGCTGGCTACAACAGTCTGTGGGACGACCACGACAAGCGAGCGCTCGTGGGTGTTGCAATCAATCTACCGATCCAGCTCGAGCGGCGGCGTGCGGCACTGAGCGAGACGCGTGCCGAACTCCGCCGTGCCGAGGCACGCCTCGAGCAGGAGAAGGCGAAGACTCTCTTGCAACTGAGCGAGGCCTACGACGGGCTCGCCGAGACGCGCCACGTCATCGATCTCTACGGTTCGTCGATCCTGCCGGCCGCGCGCGAAAGTCTCGCGAGCGCTCGCGCCGGCTACGAGTCGACCGCCAATGATTTTCTTACGCTCATCGCCACGGAAAAGGCTCTCTACGACGCCGAGCTCACCTACCAACAGGCCCTGGCGGTGTACCACCAGAGACTGGCGCGACTCGAATACGCAGCCGGTACGCCTCTTGCCCAGCTGGAGACCACGCCATGAAGATTGCCCACCGAAAGCTCATCGTGGCGGCAGCCGTTGTTTTGGGCGGCGTCGCCGCCCTCTTCGCGGTGCGATTGGGGGCGGACGGTTCCGCGCCGGCTGCGGTTTCCGCGGCGCTCCCTGAAGGCTCTCGGCCGGCTGCGCACAGCGACGGCGACGTGGCGTACTACACCTGTTCGATGCATCCGTCGGTGCACTCGACGACGCCGGGGACTTGCCCGATCTGCTCGATGGATCTGATCCCGGTCACCCGGGGCGAGATCGATACCGGCACGATTCACCTCGACGACAAGCAACGGCAACTGATCGGCGTCACCACCGGGGTCGTCGTGCGCAAGCCGGCGCTGCTCTCGATACGCGCGGTCGGCCGCGTAACCTACGATGAGGCCGGCTTGACCGACGTCACGCTCAAGTTCCGCGGTTGGGTGGGAGAGGTGTTCGCCGACTCCATCGGCGCCCGGGTGGAGCGCGGCGCCCCGCTCTTCACCGTCTATGCCCCAGAGCTGCTCTCGGCGCAGGAAGAATTTCTCGAGAGTGTCCGCCGCGTCAGCCGCGGTTCCGACAGGCTCCTCGACAGCGCTCGCCGGCGACTTCGCCTCTGGGACATGAGCGAAGCGCAAATCTCCGCGCTCGCCCGCAGTGGCAAGGCTTCGACCTATGTCCCGATCCACGCACCGGTCGGCGGCGTTGTCGTCGAGAAGAATGTCGTCGATGGGAGCGCGATCGAGCCGGGCGCGTTGCTCTATCGCATCGCCGATCTCTCTCGCGTGTGGATCGAAGCCGAAATCTACGAAGCCGATCTGCCCCTCGTCACGTTGGGGGAAAAAGCCTCGGTGACGTTTCCCTATTTTCCCGGTGAGAGCCTCGACGCTACCGTTGACTACGTCTACCCGTACCTCGACGAGGCGACGCGGACGGGCCGGCTGCGGCTCATCGTCGCCAACCAGGACGGTCGGTTGCGTCCGGGCATGTACGCCGACGTACGGCTCTCCGTACCGCTTGGCGAGCAAGTGCTGGTCACCGAGGATGCGGTCATCCGCGCTGGCGAGAGCGACGTCGTCTTCATCGACCTCGGCGAAGGGCGACTCGGGCCGCGCAAGATCGAGCTCGGCCGTCGCACCGCCGCGGGGTACGTCGTTCGCTCGGGACTCGAGCCGGGCGAAACGGTGGTTACATCGGGCAACTTCCTGGTCGCCGCCGAGAGCAAGCTCAAATCGGGGCTCGAGAAATGGTAGGCCCGAACGCAACGCAGAGGGGCCTCGTCGCGCGCCTGATCGGCGCCTGCGCGGCGAACCCGATCCTCACCGTGGTCACGGTCGCCGTCTTCGGACTGTGGGGCTACTACTCGCTTCGCCACATTTCCCTGGATGCCATTCCCGACCTGTCCGATACCCAGGTCATCGTCCTCACCGAGTGGCCCGGGCAGAGTCCGGACCTGGTCGAAGACCAGATTACGTATCCCATTTCGACCACCCTCCTCGCCGCACCGCGGGTCAAATTCGTCCGCGGTCAATCCTTTTTCGGGCTCTCCTTCGTCTACGTCATCTTCGAAGACGGAACCGATATGTACTGGGCGCGCTCGCGCGTGCTCGAGTATCTGAATTCCGCCCAGGGCAAGCTGCCGCAAGGCATCACTCCGACCCTCGGCCCCGACGCCACCGGTGTCGGTTGGGTCTTCCAGTACGCGCTCGTCGACCGCAGCGGTAAGCAGAGCCTCGCCGACCTTCGCAGCTTTCAGGACTGGTACCTGCGCTACTGGCTCGAGGCGGTCGAAGGAGTGGCCGAGGTCGCGTCGGTCGGCGGGTTCGTCAAGCAATACCAAGTCAACCTCGATCCGGTGAAGTTGCTCGGCCACGGGGTTCCGCTCGGCGACGTCATCGCGGCCATCCGCCGTTCGAACAGGGATGTCGGTGGCCGCGTCATCGAGATCGCCGGCCACGAACAGTTCATCCGCGGCCGCGGCTACATCCATTCGGTCGAGGACCTGGAGGACATCCCGCTCGAGCTGGGTCCGGGGGGCACCCCGGTGCTGGTACGCGACGTCGCGACGGTCACGATCGGTCCCGACCAACGGCGGGGCATCGCCGAGCTGGACGGCGAGGGGGAGGTTGTCGGCGGGATCGTCGTCATGCGGTACGGCGAGAACGCGCTGCAGGTGATCCAGGATATCAAGACGCGGCTCGATGAGGTGCGCAGCTCCCTTCCCGCGGGGGTCGAGATCGAAATCGTCTACGACCGCTCCGATCTGATTCTGCGCGCGGTTGATACCCTGCGTCGCACGCTCGTCGAAGAGCTCGTCGTCGTCAGTCTGGTCATCGCGCTCTTTCTGCTGCACGCCCGCTCGGCGCTGGTCGCCGTCATCACCTTGCCCCTCGCTGTTCTCCTCGCGTTCATCCCGATGGCGGCGCAGCATTTGACGGCGAACATCATGTCGCTCGCCGGCATCGCCGTCGCCATCGGCGCTATGGTCGACGCCGCCATCATCATCGTCGAGAACGTCCACCGCAGACTCGAAGGGTGGCAAGAGCAGGGCCGGCCGGGCGATCGAAGCACGGTTCTGGTCGAGGCGATGCAGGAGGTCGGGCCGAGTATTTTCTTCTCACTGCTCGTCATCACGGTGTCGTTCCTCCAGGTGTTCACTCTCCAGGCCAGCGAGGGCCGGCTGTTCCGCCCGCTCGCTTTCACCAAGACCTATTCGATGGGATTCGGGGCGCTCCTCGCGGTCACCCTCATCCCGGCTCTCGTGGTGCTTTTCGTGCGCGGGCGGGTTCGCAAGGAAGAGGAGAATCCGCTCAACGGCCTGCTCATCGGCGGCTACACGCCGGTGGTTCGCTGGGTGGTGCGACATCGCTGGGTCAGCATCGGCGGAGCCCTCGTCGCCATGGCGATGACGATCCCGGCGTTTCTCGCGCTCGGCAGTGAGTTCATGCCGCCGCTCAACGAAGGCTCGATTCTCTACATGCCGACGGCGCTGCCGGGGATGTCGGTCACCGAGGCGAGCGCCACGCTGCGCTCGATGGACCGGGAGCTCGCGAAATTCCCCGAGGTGCAATCGGTCTTTGGCAAGATCGGCCGCGCGCGCACCGCCACCGATCCGGCGCCGCTGTCGATGGTGGAGACGGTGGTGGTGCTGAAGCCCGAGTCCGAATGGCGCGACGGCCTCACCTGGGATGGACTGATCGCCGAGATGGACGAGGCACTGCGCTACCCGGGTATGCCGAATATCTGGTGGATGCCGGTGCAGACGCGCACCGAGATGCTGGCGACGGGTATTCGCAGCGCTCTCGGGATCAAAGTCTTCGGTCCGAACCTGGCGAGGATCGAAGAAGTAGCGGTCGAGATCGAGAAGGCGCTGCTCGCCGACCCGCGCACCGAGCCGTATACGCGCAGTGCCTTCGCCGAGCGCATTACCGGCGGCTACTTCGTCGACTTTCACGTGAAGCGTCTGCAGGCGGCGCGGCACGGGCTCACCGTCGGCGACGTACAGGACGTCATCGGTTCCGCGATCGGCGGAATGAACATCGCCGAGACCATCGAGGGCCGCGAGCGCTACCCGATCAACGTTCGCTACGCGCGCGACTTCCGCGACGACCTCGACTCGCTGTCGCGCGTGCTGGTGGCGACGGCGAGTGGTGCTCAGATCCCGCTGAGTCAGGTGGCGGACCTGGAACTGGTCACCGGTCCGCCAATGATTCGCGGCGAGGACGGCCAGCTCGTCGGTTTCGTTTTCGTCGACGTCGCCGGCGCCGGAATCGTCGACTATGTCGAAGCGGCGCGCGAGGTGGTCGCCGATCGCGTGGCGATCCCGGCCGGCTATCGCATCGCCTGGGCCGGACAATTTCAGTACTTCGAGCGGGCGAAAGAGCATCTCCTCGTCATCGTTCCGCTGACGCTCCTCTTCGTCGTGATGCTGCTGTACGCCAACACCCGCTCGGCGGCGGAGACGGCCATCGTCCTTCTCGCCGTGCCGTTTTCGCTCATCGGCGCGGTCTGGCTCCTCTACCTGCTCGACTACAACCTCAGTGTGGCCGTGTGGGTCGGGCTGATCGCGCTGGCGGGACTCGACGCCGAGACCGGCGTGGTGATGCTGCTCTACCTGACGCTGGCCTACGACCGGCGCGAGCAGCGCGGGCTGCTGCATACGCAGGACGATCTGGAGGAGGCTATTGTCGACGGCGCCGCGCGGCGCATCCGGCCGAAGCTGATGACCGTGCTGACGACGATGACGGGCCTCTTGCCGATCATGTGGAGCACGGGAACCGGCGCCGATCTGATGCGTCGCATCGCCGCGCCGATGGTGGGCGGTCTGGCGACCTCGTTCCTCCTCGAGCTGACCGTCTATCCCGCCGTCTTCGCCCTGTGGAAGACGCGGGCCATGATGCGCCGCGGCGCCGAGCAGCAGAGCCGATGAGGTGTCCGCGCGGCGCGGGATCGAGGACGGTCCTTTCTTCCCCGGGGCGTCGCCGGAACTCACGGACTCAACCGCAAAGGGCTCAGGTTGCCCAGACCGGCATTCGGCCGAGAACGACTCATCCGCAGATTGCGCAGATGGCCGCAGATTCGGGGGATTGATCGTGAGTGACGCCCTCTACCGTCCCTCCGCTGGCAGACCGTGGAGAACGTCGCAGCGGTCAACTCCCGAGTACGGTCATGCCGAGCGCCCGAGCCGCCTGGGCCTGGCGGATGTCATATGTGACGAATGGGAACGCAGTGCCACGATGTATCGCTTCAGCAGCGCGCTGGTGTCCAGGTAGAGACTCACGAGCCCCGGTCTTCATCCAGCACGTCGGTGATGCGCCGCCGCGCCTTGGCCGGTCGTACCGGGGCAACGGCGTTCTCCGTAGCCGGCGCCACCCAGCCCTCTTCGATGCCCGTGTCGAGCTTCTGCCGCCCCGGAAGTGGCCCGAGAACCGCTTTGGGAACCCCGCGGTCTGTGACCTGGATCAACTCACCGCCAGCGGCCCGATCGAGATACTCAGAGAGCTTCTGCTTGAGCTCGCGTACGCCGACCTGCATGTGGACACATTAGGGGGAGTATGTGGATACGTCAACGTCGCATGTGGGAGATCCCGGTCGGCGTGGCGGACGTCCGGTGGACTGTGCCCGGGCGCCTTTGCCGATTGTTTCAACATGCGGGCTTCGTGTTGACGTCCGCCGGCGCTCTTGCCGTTCGTCCGGCGGGCCGAGCGATCAGGCGGCTTTGAATCGCACCTTGCGAACGTCGGAAAGGTTGGCCGTCTTCTTTGCGTGCCAGAGATCGTAGCTGTGCTGCATCGTGAGCCAGCTCTCCGCGGATCTCCCCAGAGCTTTCGACAGGCGCAGGGCCATCTCGGGGCTCACCCCGCTCTTTTCGTTGATGATCCGATTGACCGTCGACGGGGAAACCCCCAAGCTTTCGGCAAGCGACCGCACACTGAGATCGAAGGGGTCGAGGTAGATCTCGCGAATGAACTCGCCGGGATGAGGTGGATTGTGCATTGTCATCAGTGGTAGTCCTCGCAGTCCAGTAGTTGTACGTTTCCGTCTTCGAACTTGAACGTCAGGCGCCAGTTTCCATTCACCCAGATTGACCACCGCCCTTTACTCCTGCCGTGCTACGGTCGCGACGTCATGAGGAGATGGAAGTTGGAAAAGCGAAGTCGAAGGATATGCCGAGTTGCGGCAGCGCTGGTGTTGTCGCTCTCACTATTTGGACTGGGCTGCCAGATGATGAAAAAGACGACCTGGCTGCTCTCGTCGAATCCCTACGAAGGGAGCACGGAATCCGCGGCGCAGGGCGAGGCCATCTACGCGGCGCGCTGCGCCTCCTGCCACGGTGCCACTGGGTTTGGCGACGGCGCAGCGGGCAAGGCGTTCGAGACCCCGCCGCGGGACCTGCGCGCCTATATCGCCGACCACACGACGGCCCATTTCGCGGCGCACGTGGCCTACGGAAAAACCGGAAATCCGACCATGCCGGGGTTCCTCGGGGTCCTCACCGAGGATCAGGTCTGGCACGTCACGAACTACGTCTATTCGCTCGGCGCAGTGGTTCGGCAACCGGCGGGCGAGGCGAACGCAACCGCCGGGAGCAAGCCCGGGGGGTGAGTGAGAACCAGGAGCCTGGCGGCCCGTTGAAAAACAGGACACGCGCTGCAAACGGTCTTTTGACGCAATGGTTGGACCGCCGAGCGTGAGCCCTCGGTCCGAGGTCGAGGCTCGCGCCTACCGCCCGTTTCACGAACCCGACTCTGGCTCACCAGCCAATCCGCGAAATCTGTGCGATATGCGGACAGGGGCGGGCTGTTCGCCGTTCTCGTAAGTACCGGACCGCGAGATGGTCGGCTCAGCCCACCAACTTCACGCCTGGCCACCCCACCTGATCTATGTAGTCTTGCAGATTCTTCGGTCGATACTTCGATACCTGTTGCCACCGCTCGCGTACAGTTCGATGGATCAGGACTTCGCCCTTGCCATGGTCGATGGGACGACGCAACCGTTTCCGGAAGCGGTAGATCTTCTTGCGCGACGGATGTAGCTTCGCCGTCGCCTTCGAGGTGAGACGACTGCGGAGATGCCCTTCGACGGTCAACCCCGCAAGGCTCGCCTCGTCGATCATCCAGTCGAGAGGGATATCGGAGAGGACGGCGCCATCCCCATCCGCCGCGAGACCGCCTCCGACATCCGAATGGGCTCCGGCAAACCAGACCTGCCGAACGTCGTCACTGTCGCGCGGATCGATAATCGTGGGCTCGAAGTCACGTCGCTGCTCATCGATCGCCATCGCGTGTCTCGCAACCGAGACGTTGCGCCCGATCTTGGTATCGTAGAACTCGTCCCGGGCATCCAGGAGACCCATGACTGAAAACGGAACGCCGAGCGCCCCCACGGTGTCCCACACGCCCATGAACGCGATCTTTCTGGACGCATGCGAGTAGGCGTTTCTGAATGCAACGGATTCGGCTCCTTTCGGTGCAAATCGGGCACCTGGCTTCTTGTAGTGCTTGAAAGCGTGTTCGATGAGTCGCGCGTCGGGGCGCTCGAGGATGCCGCAGTTGTTGATGAGCCCGGAGAGGCTTCGCACGGTGTACGCGCCACGGCTGAAACCGAAGAGGAAGATCTCATCGCCCGGTCGGTAGTTTTGGACGATGTAGCGGTAGTCGTCCATAATGTTCTTGTTGATGCCCTTACCCGTCGCACCGCCGACCACCCGGTCGTAGTACGATCCGACGCCCCAGTCATAGAACACCTGCTGAGGAATCCCGCCGCGGCCCAGCGGCTTGATTGCCCGTGCCAGCCGCAGCACGTTGGTCGGAACGTCGCGTCGCAGATCCTCCTCGGGGCGATTCCACGTGCCATCTGCGCAGATGACGATTCGCTTCTTCATCGGCGCCTTCTGTCAACCGTTGTCTCGATGCACTCGGCCAGGCGAGCAATGCCCCTGCGGCACTCTTCACCAGTCCCGCTTCTCGCACGGCAACAAACCGCCGAGTGAAGGACCCCCGACGCGGCAGCCGGTGAACGGGCGGCTCCCATCAACCCGGCCTCGGCCACCACGAATCGGGTTCGGGGGTCGGCGGCGGATCTTGCTCCGCATAGCATTTCAAATTGGCGGGGTGCCCTGGGGAGGTATTCGGGGCGTTCATTCTCTGAATCAGGTGCACCGGCGAGCCGGCCACGGCCTGGCGCCGATCATCGCCCGGATCAACCGTCGCGTTCGCCGCGGATGGCGTCACGACCCACGCTCCCCACTCGGCGGCGAATCGGCGATTGATTTCCGTGCCGTTGGCCCCGTTGACCAGGAGCCACGCCACGGCACACGCGCCGATCAGGTCCCTGCCGCTCTTGCGGGCGTCGTAGATCGCCAACCCGAGGGCCAGCACCAGGGCTACAACGACTCCCGGGGCCCACGGCGACAGAACTCCCGCGACTGCCCACACCAGTCCACTGGCCAAGGCCAACCGTTCGGTAGTCATTCTGCATTCTCCATCATCAGTTTCTCCTCCATTAGTGTTTTTTTGGGCCATCCGACGGTGGCCGTAGAGTCCATGTGGCTACATCGCAGTTCGCGGAGAGATACGGAGTAGGCGCGCCAACGCCGCTACCTCTGTGGCAACCGCAAACCGGGTGCTAGAGCCGGACGGGTTTACGCTGCCCTGATGCAGTCCAACCAGATCCACGCCACCTCCAGGACGCGGGGCGACCCATACCTTCCCAGAGTCCCTTTTCTGACTCGGCATCGCGCCATCGGCAGAGCGAATGAGGAAGCTGTACACGGCCATACCGGCGAATCGAGCAAGCGCCGTGACGAAGAAGACATGTGATATGACGCCGCTGCGACGACGAGTGTTCCAGCACCAGCTGACCACGGGCTTTCCCACCACGCTTGCCGTGTACGCGTCGACACTCGCCATGTCGGGTTGGAAAATCCGATCCGGGATCCCGATGGTGGGGATTCGCGCAGTGAACCGGGACCGGCTCGGGCTCGGAATCTGCACGAGGGCAGCGTCCACATCGAAGTACGACCGCGGCCGGTCCACTGCCGGAAAGAACTTCTCATCCGGGACCAGTTGCACGGACGCCCGGGTCACCGCCGGTATGGCGCCGGTCGCGCCATACGACGGAAATGCGACGACCGAGTTCGGGGCAAGCCCCACGTGATGGTTCGTGAGAGCATAAGGATACGGTGAGCCTCTTCGTGAAACGATGCAGCCGAAAGTACCGATCTCCATCCGATTACCGACCGGGCCACCGGCGGTGAACTTCGCGCGCTGCACTCGCGCGGCTGCCCGGGGAACCGCACCCGATTCGGCTTCCACAACGTCGGTCGCCAGCCTCCGACCTCCCACCTCCAGCGAGCGGGGTAGAATGTAGCGTCCGCTTGGCAACCGTGTCCTCCCTCCGTTCCGCGGCTCCTTGCGGCCAACAAAGAATGCGACGGCCAGGACAGCGTCCGGGGCCTGCTCGCCGCCAACTTCTTTCGCACCGAGTGCGACGCCGATTGCACCCGCCCGTTCGCCATAGCGCTCGAGCACATCTACGAGATTCGAGTTCACGGTTGCGGCGCTCCGGATCAAAGATCTTCGATCGTAATCTCACCGGTCGCGAGGACGAGGATCACCAGTTTGACCTCTTTGCTTCTCAACGTTCGTTCGATCGAAACTGCGGCACCGGCCTCCTTTACGACTCCAGCCGGAGCAGGGGCCGGAACTGCCACCTTGAGGGCAACTTCGGCGAGGTCTTTCGCCAACTTCTCGAACTGCTCGAGTGTCTTGTCATCGAGCTTCCCAG